>Ga0180431_10001575_pt1 | contig 31621 bp, 27 predicted proteins | sample SS_ome_11_FD_132459 | JGI IMG/M metagenome (GOLD analysis project Ga0180431, IMG submission 132459) | Hypersaline lake sediment archaeal communities from the Salton Sea, California, USA - SS_1_MS_1 metaG | ecosystem: Environmental > Aquatic > Non-marine Saline and Alkaline > Hypersaline >... | reverse complement strand
TTTTATGGGACAGCGTCCCACTTTTGGCTCAAAATTGACGTGTTTGTGGGAATATCTCACCAAAAAACCTGGTTTTTGGGCATTTTATCCCCACCGACGAACAAACCAACACCTTTTTTCAGGCAAGTCATCAACGAGTATCTCGATTTTTCTCCGTGTTCTCTGTGGTAAGATGACCTTTCCTTTGTAAAAATCGGGATATTGTGGTATAGTTCTGCGGGGGTAGTTAGCGAAAGGGGGCTGATTTTGACGGTCGCGGACCTGGTACGCTGGGTTGCCTATGCGTTATTGATCGCTTCTGCTGTCCCGGCATACCTGGCTTTCGCTCAATTTAGCAGAGCGCGACGCGCTCCGTACTACTTTCAGCGGCGGAACGCTCTCAGCCTGGCCACTCGCTGGGTGGGGCTGGCGTTGGTGGTGTTGGCAGCGGCCATCGTCTTGTTGACCACAGTCGCGCCCCTGTTGGCTCCCGCCGCCTCTGCGCCCACTCCCACTCTGACCATGCCCCCAACGAGCGCGCCCACACTTGTTCCCACGCCGCTGCCCACCCGCGTGCCGACTGCCACTCCCACCCGCCGCCCCACGGCGACGCCGCCCGCGATACCCACGCCCACCTCGTCCGTGCCATTGCCCGATCCGGCGCTCAGCCCTCTCCCCTCGGCCGTGCCGGCCGATGAGGAGGCGCACATTACCCTGATAGCTCTGGCGCTCGAAAGGGACGGAAACGGCCAGCCCGTGAGCCCGGGCAACGAGTTCCCCCCCGGCGACCAACGGGTGTACCTGTTCTTTGCCTGGGAGAGTATGCGGAACGGGAATATGGCGACCTTTGCCTGGTACAAGGACGGCGAATTTCTCGATTTCTGCTCAGATACGTGGCTGTGGGGGATGGTCGAGGGGCGAGACTGGGGCGAGCGCGGGCATACGTCGTACTATTGCAAGCTGCCCGCAGGCTGGGAGCCAGGTAATTACGAGATTCACGTCTTTATCGAGACGCGGCTGCAGGGCGTGGCTCAGTTTGTGATCACTGAGTAATGCGTAAGGCGTAAAACGTAACCTCTTACCTTGACAATGGCACATTAGACCTCCGAGGTCTCTGACAGTCAATTTCGCTCGTCGAGAAACTTGATCGAGCTACAATCTTGCTACTCGAGACCATTTTCTAGACCTCGGAGGTCTGAGGCCAGGCTAATATGCCATTGTCGAATTACGCATTACTACAGCAGCAATACCAGAACCAGCGCCGAGACCGCCGGCACTGTCAGGTTGTCAATCCCCCAGGGTGAAAGCGCCTCGATTGCAGCCGCGCCGAGGGCAGTCAGGGCAGCGACCCACACCGCCGTGAGCGGACTGACGGAGCCGAACAGGAGCAGCGGCGTGAGCGTCGCCACCCAGCCGGTGAGGAACATGACCACCGATCCCTCCAGCGAGCGGGCGCTGCCCAGGACGGTGTAGTGGCGCCGACCCCAGCGCCGTCCCAACACGGCGGCCAGCGCGTCTCCCCAGGTCATCGGCATCAGCCCCGCCACCAGCAGGTGCGGGCGGTCCCACAATAGCCAGATCAGCGCGACGAAAGAGATGGGGAAATAGATGGTGCCCAGGTTCTCCTTCTCGCCGGTCTCCATGGCCTTGAACGTCCCCTGCCAGTAGGAGAAGGCGTTGATGACGATGAAGGATGCCGGCGGGATGATGGCAAAGGTGCGGCTCTCGAACATCAGCACCGTCCCGTAGGCCCACATGCCGACGGCGATGTGGATGAACTTGCGCGTGAACTCGGCCGGGTAACCGCGCCACTTGCGCAGCCCCTCGGCCACGCCGATGGCGGCAAAGACATAGATGAAGGCGGTGATTAGGGCAATGGTATCTTGGGACATTATAACTCCTGCGGGCGATGTACCGTTTCAGCCTCTACGCCGGCCTCAGCAGCGCGGTGACGTAGCCGAATTGCAGATCCTCGCCCAAATCCTTAGCACCGATCATCCTGGCGTCGGTGCGGACAAAGTTGATCCTGCCGCCAGAGCCGCGCTTGAAATTGCCAAACGCCGACCCGGCGAGCGTCCTCAACACGCCTGGGCCTTCCTGGTCGGCTTTTTCCCTCCATACGACCAGCGCGTAATCCTCGTCACCGACGCCCAAGAGATCGCGCGCGTCGGCGGGGATTTCCAGGGCGCCGTACTTGGCGCCGAGCACCAGGGAGACTGGCAGGGCGCCTTTCAATTGTTGCAGACGGAACGATTTTCCAGCGACCCAGAGTTCGCTCCCGATGGTGTATTTATCAATCTCCAGCTCCGCTATGGCAAACTCTTCCCCAGCGGCAGAGGGAATGATGGGCACCCAGATGCGCGTGGTGAGATTACCGTCCGCGCGGGCCCGAACGGCGCTCAGGTACGTGCTCAACGTCTCTATCCAGCGCCGGAGGCGGGTGCATATTTTCGTCTGATCCTGGGCATTGACCGTGGCCCAATCCTCCCGGGCTTTTTCGAACAGTTGGCCCGCTTTCTGGTACCATCTCAGCGCGTCCACTTTGTTGCCCAGCAATTGGTGCGCCAACCCCAGCGCGTAGGCGGCCACGGCCTCGTTGTGACGCTGGCAGGGGGAATGTTGGCGTTGGAAGACGGGGTACGCTTGCTGGCAGACGGTAAGCGTGGGGCCCAGTTTGCCCATCTCGCGGTGTACGTCCGCCAGGTGGATCAGGGCCGCTGCCTGAGTGACGCTGGCGATCGGCGCCCGGCTGACCTCCATACCGTCCAGCGCGCAGCGCATAGCTTCTGGCAAGCGACCTTCTCTGCGCCGCGAGCGAGAATCGCGCAACAGATTGTCAGCGAATGGAGCGAGTTCCTCGCAGCAAAGCAACTCGGACGGGGTCAGTTCGGGGGGCAGGTTGATCATATCTCCCTCTCCATCTCAACGAGCGGCCCTATTGGGGGGATTCTGCGTTCAAAGATGCGCTCTCTCCATCGCCCAGCAGATTGCCCAATTCGTCCAGCATCCGCAACGTATCGGGCGGCAGAAAAGCGCGCGTTCCCGGCGAATAGGACATCCACCACAAGGTCTCGACAAAGCGGGTGGCGAGTTCGTAGGACGAGCGCGCCTCATCGCTGGTGACGAGCGGCCGGATCGCCTCGGTGAGGGCCAGGACCATCTCCGCCTGGGCCTGCACCTGGGCGGCCTGCAGGCGGGCCAGTTGCGCCTCCCCCTCCGCCATGCTCTCCACCGCCCTCTGCTCCCAGATAGAGTGCCAGGCGTCAATCCACTGGGTAGAGATTCTCTCGTCTTTGACGTCAATTTTGCCCAGGTTCACGTCGAGGATGCGAGCGCCGACCGGGTTGCCCGGCGGGAACGCTTTCTCCAGTTGTTGCTCCAACAGCCTTCGTATCTCTTCCCGCGGCGACTCTTTTTGCCCCGGCCGGGGCGGCTGCAGGAGCCAATCCAGCCGGTAGCGGGCCAGGATGTTGCGCAAGGCGCCCTCCACCCCGCCGATGACCACCCGCCCGGTCCATTTCCTCAATTGCTCCTTGTGCTCTGGCTGGCGGATGCGCACCCACAAGCTGGTGGCCGCGTTGAACACCGCCTCGTCGGTGTAGGGCAGAGGAGTTCCTATCCCCTTCTCTCCCAGCGCTTTGACTATCTCTTCGTCAATGGTCCGTTTGTTATTTGCCTCGACCGGCTGCTTGATCTGCACATCTCCCCATTCGTCAACGAACCGATCGTCAATCTTGAAGGTGATGTCGGCCTCGCAAGAGATGGGGATGCCATCCTTGGTCATCGCATTGTCGGTGAGCACCCAGCGCTGGGGGCGCAGGTCAACGACCTCCCAGATGCGCTCAAAGCTATCGAGAAAGCCGAGGCAGGGTCCCATGACGCGGGTCAGGCGGCCCCCTTTTTCCAGCACCAGCGCGTTGTTGTTGTGGACGACGACGAAACCGCGCCCCCCGATGCGGTCGAACAGGCTGCCCTTGCCGACGTCAATGTCCCCTTCCTTTATGATCATGATCGGGTCGGGGGCCGTCAGGCCGAACACTCTGTGGTGCAAAAAGTCGTGGGCCTCTTTGTTGTCCTTTGTGTCGTAGAGGGTGTGGATGAAACGGGCTGCCGCCCACGGGATAGCTATCAACGCCACGAGCGCGGGAATAAAGTTGAGCACGATCCCCGGCAACAGATTGATTATCAGGATATTGGTGATGGTCACTGCTTTCAGGACGAGCGGCGCTTCGCCATTCGCCACCGGCTCTATCTGAGCCGCCAGGTCGGCCCAGCGATGATAGAACTCGGTCACGGTGCCGAGGAAAAGCAGGAGCAGGACCACCAGCGCAAGCAACGCGAGGCGGTTGGAATACTCGGCAAAGAGTGTTCTGCGGATCATTCGCTTATCCCTCCGTTGGGGCGGCCGGCTCTGGCCCCACCATCCTGCGCGCGCGTCGCATTAGGTTGCCCGTATCCCGGGGGAGGAACTGGCCCAAAGTTGACCTTTCGATCATCTCCTCGATGACCTTGATAAAGCGGCGCGCGACCGCGTCCACCCCATCGCTCCGTAGCTGTTCCATGCGCTCGCTGATGGCCAGTATGATATCAATCTGCGCCTGCGCCCGCGCCTGCTCCACCAGGCTCAGCCGCCGCGATTGGCCCGCCGCCTGCCGCAGCGTGATCTGGCGCGCCCAGTCGGCCTGCCAGGCCGCGATGCGCCGCTCGATCACCCGTTCGTCGGCCGGCATCAGGTTGCTGATGCCGCTGCCGATGCGTTGGATGCCCCATCCCGGCAGCACGTGTTCCAACTCTTCCTTCAGTTTCGCCCCGATCTCGGGCCGGGGGTCCTTGCCGGGGTCTGCGTGCAACTCGAGCGGGGCGTAGAGATCGTCAAAGTTATAGTGGGAGATGATCTCGCGCACAATGCGCTGGCCGGCCACGCGGGGTAGATCGTACCATTTGTGCTGTTGCAGATCCTCCGGCATCTGGGATGGATTGTCATAGTGCACCATCTGTTGCGCGTGCATGGCCTTAAAGACGTCGCTGGCGCGGTAGGGAAAGCCCTTGCCCAGCTCTGGTCTCTCCTTGCCCGTGCCGATCTGGAACGGGGTAAAGGTGACGACTTTGACATCAATGCCGTCCTTGGTCCTGGCCTCCACCGGGAAGGCGCGCAGTTGCACCCGCAGGTCAACGACCTGCATGGGAGTCTCGGACATGCCGGTAAAGATGACGCCTGGCCCTCGGGCGCCCTTGAAGGCTATGCCGGTCGAGATGGCGACGGCGTGGTCGCAGCCGGTGAGGATGATGCCCGGCCCGGACAGGAACTCGCGGAAAGGGTCTCCGTCGAGCCGCTTGACCAGCCTCTCCTCGTCCGTCAGCCAGACGCGCTCTCCTTCGGTGCGCCGCGTGATCTTTTCGTCCACGACGACGTAATAGGCATAGTTGGTGCCCAGCGTGTAGGAGATGAGGGCGCGCAGCGCCTGGCGCCGTTCCTCGAACCATTGCCGGCGGGCCTCCTTGTTCTCCGGGTAGCGCATGAGGACCAAGAAATCGTCCTTTTCGTACTTGAACTTGGGGATCACTATGCCCTCCGTCGGGGGTGTGGGAAGGTCGCGCCGCTCAATTTCTGGCTTGGGAAAGGGCAGGAGAAAGCCGGCCACGACGAACAGGCCCAGTCCAAAGACGAGCACCGCCGGCAGTGTGACGAACAGCACCCCCAGCCACCCGGCCCGCCATCCGATGAGGCCCGCGACCCAAAAGCAGACCCACACGAGGTAGGGTATCCAGCGGCGGTACTCCTCGTAGTAGGGTCCCATGCGCAGAAACAGCGGCGCTCCCACGACCAGGATGAGCAAAAAGAAGAGAATGGGGCTATCGAGCGAGAAGTACCCCGCCAGAGGAAAGTAGATGCTGATGCAGAAGATGCCCGTCGTGAGCCACGTGCTTATGGCTACTGTTTTTCTCTCCTTCTTCGAGAACCCGGCCAGCCTGAGGAACCAGGCGACCGCCGCCGCCCCTCCGACCGTCAGGGTGATGAGGATCAAGGTGTCGTTCAAGAGTTGTCTGATGGTTTCTGTTTCCATAGGCACACCCCACAAAATGGTCTATTCGCCCTCATTCGTCGTCATCATCGTCGTCGTCATCGCTTTCCAATGTATCATAGTTTATCGGATCTTTGTAAGGAAGTACCGTTGGAAACTCGATCTTGAACGGCAGCTCGACGTTGATGCGGTATACGTAGCGCCGGTATCCCTCGGGGCACTCTGGGCTGTTTGTACTTGATGAGTGCATATCCACCTCCTCCACACGGGCAAACTTGATGATATTATACATCATCGTGCGCAAAACTTGCAAGTCCCGGTTTGCGGGCGGAGCTGGCGGAACACGGAATGGTGTAGCGCCGGGGCTTTCAGTCTCGGATGGCAGACCGGGACAGAGCCGCACCGCCGTATAACAGGCGGTGCCGGGGCAGGGAGCAACAATTCTGGGGACCGGGCGCCACCTCCTGGCGGCAAGGTCACTCCGGCAGATCCTCTATCCGAACTCCCTTTCCCTCGTACAGGCTCTTTCTCGCTGCGGCCACTCGCTTCAAAAAGCGCGGGTCGTGCTCCAACCGGTAGTCAAACCAGTCATCCTCTGTCGCAAAACCCATCAACACTCCCGCCGGTTTACCGTGCCGGGTGACGATTATCTCTTCCTGCTCTGCCAGCCGCAGGTACTCTGAAAACCGATCCTTGACTTCTGACAACTTGACCTGTCTCATCTTTATTCCTCCCCGATCTCTTCGAGCTATGAGATGTTGCATAGAGGGAACTCAGCGGGAGCAGTTGAGCAGTTACCACTGCACGGTGATATTATATACCATCGCGAGCAAAACTTGCAAGTCACGATTATTGAGCTGAACTGGCAAAACACATCGAGTTGTGTGACGATGAAGTGAGGAAATACGTAAACTTGAAAAAGGATGGAGGAGACTGTATAATTGGTGAGACCTCGGAGGTCTAAATGAGCGTTATGCCGCCTCTCCACTTTCGAGTATAATACGCCCAACGTACCCCTTACCGAGGAGGACAGATGCAAAATCTACTACAGGATTTGCACGACCTGCTGGCCCAAGACCCGCGCTTGATGTCTCAAGATGGCGCGCTACTCAAGAACCGGGTCATCGAATTGGGCCTCAAACTCGACCCCGACCTGCTGCGCCTGTTGCTCTCCCACAACCGCATCAAGCAGCACTTTTTCCGTAGGACGGATTGCCAATCCGTCCTACTCTTTGACAAAGACAAGTTCTTGCGCTTTGTCAACAACAAGGAATTCCTGCCCGATAGCTACACCGCCTTCAAGAACAAAATCGGCCTCAGTGACGACGGCGGCGACACCTACCTGAGCCGCCGTCGCGACGTGACGCTGGTGTGGCCCTACAAGGACTGCGTGCTGGAGGGCGGTCAGACGCGCGAGGACGCCAAGCGCGACGAAATTTTCTGGAACACCACCCTGGCCCCCGACGACATTGACCGCCTGCTGGACCCCAAAGTGCTGACCGGCTGGCGGCGCGTGAGTAGGTCGGAATGGTATTCCGACCCACACCTGTCGGAATGCCATTCCGACCCACACCTGTCGGAATGTCATTCCGACCTACACCTGCGCCCCGACGACAACCTGATCCTCAAGGGCAACAACCTGCTGGCCCTGCACTCCCTGCTGCCGCGCTTTGGCGGCCGGGTCAAGCTGATTTATATTGATCCGCCGTACAACACGGGGAATGACAGCTTTGGCTACAACGACCGCTTCAACCATTCGACGTGGCTGACGTTTATGCGCAGCCGGTTGGAAGTGGCGCGGGCGTTGTTGCGCCAGGATGGTTCGATCTGGATTAACATTGATGATGTAGAACAAGCCTACCTAAAGGTGTTGTGTGATGAGATTTTTGGAAGAGACAATTTTGTTGCAAATGTAATTTGGCAGAAAAAGTACTCGCCGCAGAATGATGCCAGGTGGTTTTCAGATATGCATGACCACATACTGATCGTAGCAAAAGACAAAGCAATGTGGAAACCTAATCTGCTTCCTCGAACGGATGAGATGAATAGCAGGTATAGCAATATTGATGATGATCCTCGCGGACCGTGGAAACCAAGTGGCCTGGATGCCAAGACATATTCAGAACAATATGATTATCCGATTACATTGCCATCAGGTAGAGTGGTAAATCCTCCGGGAAGCTCCAGTTGGAGAGTTTCCAAGACGAGATTTGAGGAATTGGTAAAAGATGACAGAATATGGTTTGGTGAAGATGGAAATAATGTACCCGCAATAAAACGTTTCCTTTCAGAAGTTCAGCAAGGGCGTGTTCCTACAACTATTTGGCCTTATGAGGAAGTAGGCCATAATCAGGAAGCCAAAAGAGAGCTTATTGCGTTATCTGATGATGAGATATTTTCCACTCCCAAACCCGAACGCCTGCTTCAACGCATCATCCATATCGGTAGCGACGAGGGCGACCTGGTGCTGGACTTTTTCGCCGGTTCCGGCACCACCGGCGCGGTGGCGCTCAAGATGGGGCGGCGCTTTGTCCTCGTCGAGCAGATGGATTATCTCAAAACCACCACCATCCCCCGCCTGCAAAAAGTCATCGCCGGCGAGCAGGGCGGCATCTCCCAAGACGTAGGCTGGCAGGGCGGCGGCGATTTCGTCGTCTGCGAGCTGCTGCAATGGAACGAACGCTACGTCCAGCGCATCCAGGCCGCCGCGTCCGCCGCAGAATTGTGGGACATCTGGCAGGAGATGCAGTCCCAGGCTTTCCTCAGCTACCGCGTGGACGTGGCCGCCGTCAACGCCAACGCCGAGGATTTCGCCGCCCTCACCCTGGACGAGCAAAAGCGCTTTCTGCTGGAGACGCTGGACCACAACGCCCTCTACGTCAACCACAGCGAGATCGACGACGCCGACTATGCCGTCAGCGACGCAGACAAGCGCCTCAACGCCCAGTTCTACCGTAGGTCGGAATGTCATTCCGACTTCCGTATACGCGGTGGGGCGGAATGACATTCCGTATACACGGTGGGGCGGAATGACATTCCGCCCTACCCCTACGTTCTACCGCCGCCATCTGCCGCACTGGCAACCGCCGGGCGCGACGTTGTTCGTGACTTTTCGCCTGGCGGGATCGTTGCCCAAGGCTGTGATTGCAGCTTTGCAAGCAGAGCAGAAAGACCATAAGCGCGCGTTATTAGCAATTGAGGGCGTACAAATGCGCGAGAAACAGGCGTATCTCTATGAACGCCGCGCCTTTGGCCGTTGGGACGCGGCGTTGGATGCTGTCACCACCGGCCCGTGCTGGTTGACAGAAGCCCACATCGCCCCTATCATCGTCGAAGCGCTGCACTATCGTGACCGGCGTGAATATGATCTATTGGCGTTTTGTGTGATGTCCAACCACGTGCATCTGGTATGCACGCCGCTGCAAAAAGAAGACGGCAGCTATTATGCCCTCTACCGCATCATGCAATCCCTAAAACGCCACACCGCGCGGCAATCGAACCTCGTTCTACAGCGACAGGGCGCTTTTTGGCAAGACGAAAGCTATGATCACGTCGCGCGCGATGCCGGTGAGTTGCAGCGCATTATCCGCTATGTCATTAACAACCCCGTAAAAGCGGGCCTGGTGTCAAATTGGCAAGATTGGCCGTGGACGTATTGTAGGTCGGAATGGCATTCCGACCCCACGTAAGTCGATTGCCAATCCGACCCACGTAGTCGGAATGGCATTCCGACCACGTAAGTCGGAATGCCATTCCGACCCCACGTAAGTCGCATTCCGACCCCACGTAAGTCGATTGCCAATCCGACCCACGTAAGTCGGAATGGCATTCCGACCACGTAAGTCGGAATGGCATTCCGACCCCACGTAAGTCGCATTCCGACCCCACGTAAGTCGGATTGCCAATCCGACCTACGGTAAGTCGGAATGCCATTCCGACCTACGGGAGCTATTATGAACTTGTACGAACGTATCGCCGAACGCACCAAAGTTTATCAGGAAATGGGCCGGGAGTTGTTTCCCGACGCCGTGGTGGAGAATCTCAATCCGGCGTTTCCGTTGCGGCCTTATCAAAGAGACGCCTTGCGCCATCTGGTGTACTATCTTCAAGATTACCGCGACCGTATCAAGCCGAGCCAACTGCTCTTCCACATGGCGACCGGCAGCGGCAAAACGCTGATCATGGCCGCCGCCATGCTCCACCTCTACCAGCAGGGCTACCGCAACTTTATCTTTTTCGTGGACAGCACCACCATCATCGAAAAGACGCGCGACAACTTTCTCAATCCCCAATCGCCCAAGTACCTCTTTGCGCCGCAGCTCAAACTCGACGGGCAGCGGGTGGCGATCCGGCCCGTGGAAAGTTTCCAGGCGGCCAACGGCCAGGGGATCAACCTGCTGTTCAGCACCATCCAGGGCTTGCACACCATGCTCAACACCCCGCGCGAGAACGCCCTCACCTACAGCGACTTTGCGGGGCGGCCCATCGTCCTCATCTCCGACGAGGCGCACCACATCAACGCCCTCACCAAGACCTCCGGCCGGCGCAGTGCGGGCGAGGCCGAGAACATCAACACCTGGGAGGCGACGGTCAACCGCATCTTTCAGGCGCATCCCGAGAACCTGCTGCTGGAATTCACCGCTACGGTGGAACTGAGCCACCCGGCGGTGGCGGCCAAGTACCGCGACAAGCTGCTCTACGACTATCCGCTCAAGCAGTTCCGCGAGGACGGCTATTCCAAAGAGGTTTACACGCTGCAAGCCGACCTGCCGCAGATGGAGCGCGCCCTGCAAGCCGCCGTGGTCAGCCAGTACCGCCAAAAAGTGGCCGAGCGCCACGGGCTACGCCTCAAGCCCGTCATCCTGATGAAGGCCAATTACGTCAATCCGCCCAAGACGCCCGATCCCAACAAAGTCGTCTCCGGCGAATTTCGCGCCGCTTTCGAGCAGCGCATCGCGGCGCTCACCGCGGCCGATCTGGTCGCCTTGCGCGACAGCGCGCAGAGTCCGCTGGTGCAGCGTGCCTTTGCTTTCTTTGCCGCGCGCGACATCGGCCTGGACAACCTGGCCCGTGAGTTGCAGGATGACTTTGGCCCAGAAAAGGCTCTGTCGGTGGATTCCAAATCGGACAGCGAGGCACACCAACTGCTGGTCAACTCACTGGAAGCGCCGGACAACGCCATCCGCGTGGTCTTTGCCGTGGAGATGCTCAACGAAGGCTGGGACGTGCTCAACCTGTTCGACATCGTGCGCCTCTACGACACCCGCGACGCGAGGGCGGGCAAGCCGGGCAAAACCACCATTGCCGAAGCGCAGCTCATCGGGCGTGGGGCGCGCTATTATCCCTTTCAACTGGACGAGACGCAGCCGCGCTTCCAACGCAAGTTCGACAACGATCTGAACAACGACCTGCGCGTGCTGGAAGAGTTGTACTATCACAGCGCGCACAACCCCCGCTACATCCAGGAGCTGCACACCGCGCTGGTGGACATCGGCATGAAGCCAGAGCGGCCGGCGCGGCAGTTGCAGCTCAACATCAAAGACAGCTTCCGGCAGAGCGATTTTTGGGAACAGGGCCTGCTTTTCACCAACGAGCGCGTGCGCAACGACAACGCCGACGTGTTCGGCGTGCAAGATACGCTGGTCGCGCCGCGCTACACCCACCGCTTGCGCACCGGTTATGCCCAAGACAGCGTCCTGTTGGATGATCCCGGCTTGCCGCAGGCGGCGGAGACGCACGCGCGCACCCTGACGCTGCGCGAATTCGGCAAGCCCTTGCTGCGCGCCGCCCTGGCCCGGCTGCCCTTCTACGAGTTCCGGCGGCTCAAGGGCTACTTTCCCCACCTGGCCTCGATCACCGAGTTCATCACCGCCGACGCCTACCTGGGCCAGGTGGCGGTAGACGTGAGCGGCGCACCGGCGCAATTGGACGCGCTCTCGCCACAGATGAAGCTGGACATCGCGCTGGATGTGTTGCGCGCGCTGGCCGACGACGTGCGGCGCGGCACGCCCACCTTCCGGGGCACGTACGAGTTCAAGCCCCAGGCGGTCAGCCAATGCGTCAAAGAAAAGAGCATCGCCCGCGAATACAACCCGGCGACCGACGTGGGCACGGGGATGCGGGAGACGAGCAATTTTGACCTGCACGCCGACTTGCGCGGGGAAGATTGGTACGTCTATGATGAAAACTATGGCACGTCCGAGGAAAAGGCGCTGGTCAAATTCATCCAGAGCCAGATTCCGCCTTTGCGCGAAAAGTACAGCGACGTCTACCTGCTGCGCAACGAAAATCTATTCCGGTTGTATGATTTTGCCGAGGGGCGCCCCTTTGAGCCGGATTTCGTGCTCTTTCTCACCGACAAGGCGACCGGTCAGGCCATCCACTACCAGCTTTTCATCGAGCCGAAGGGGCAGCACCTCATCCCCCACGATCAATGGAAAGAGGCATTCTTGCAGCAAATTGCAAGCGGGCAGAAAATCATCGTGGCGTTTCCCAACCGTGATTTCAAAGTGGTGGGCCTGCCGTTTTATAACACCGAGGTCAGGAAACAAGCGTTTGAAGCGGCTTTCCGGCGGGTATTGCTGTAGGCAGGGCGGCATAACAACGGTTTCCAGCCGACCGATAGGCTGAGCAGTTTGGCGAGAAACTGAAGGAGCCATACACCATCGGCGGCAAGGAGAACTGACAATGAACTGGCTACTACTGATCTGGGTCCTCATCTGCCTGGCGGTCGCGCTTCCGCTCCAGGTCTCGATCCGCCGGCAGGTGTTTCTCGTCTCCTACCTGTTCACCTCCAACCTGGAGCACACGCTGACCCTGTTCGGCCTGCTCATGCTGCCCGGCACGCTGCTGCACGAAAGCAGCCACGTCGCGGCCGCTCTGCTGATGGGCTCCCGCGTCTCGGGACTATCCCTGCTGCCGGCGTACGAGGATCACGACGACGGCAAGGGCACCATCGAGCTGGGCTCCGTCCTCGCGAGGGACATGGGCCTGGTCAGAAACTCGATCATCAGCATCGCGCCGACCATCGTGGGTAGCGCGCTCATTCTGTTGGTGGGGGGGCTGGTCTTTGATTTCCCGCAGGTGGTCGCCGCTATCGAGGCCGGCGCGTGGGACCGGGTGTTGCAGTGCCTGCTCGGCCCTTTCGAGAGCGTGTGGGGCTGGGTGGGAGCTTATGCCATCCTGACCATCGGTATGAACATGCTCCCCTCCTCCGCCGATCTCCAGTTCGGCGCCGGCCTGTTCCTCTTGCTGGTCGTCTTATTCTTCGTGCTGGCGCTGCTGTACCTGGTGCAAAGCGTGGCCCTGGCCCCCGTCGTCGAGGGCGTGAACTCGGTTTTAGGATGGTTGGGCCTGGTGCTGACGTTCACGATATGCTTGAGCGCGCCGGTCTATTTCTTCCTCAAGCTGTTCGCGTCCGGTGGACGGGTTGAGCGGCGGGAATAGATTTCACTGCTTGCCTGTTCTGCCAATCGTGGGTGTTTTGCCTGCCGAGCCTAGTCGTCAACTCGCTTGATCTCGGTGATGCGCCCCCACGGGCCCGCGCGCACGGTGTAAGAGACGCGCGCGCACGGCTTGAACTCTTTGCCCTCGCTGTTTTGCGGCAGCCGGTACACCTCCTGGCGGGCGACCTTCATCTTGATGCCGCCATCTCGCGTGCGTTCCAGCTCGTCCCAGATCCAGGTGGCGGCCTGCCCCCACACCTCGACCCGCGGCGACGACGGCCCGCCGCCGGCCGCGGCGGTCAACACCTCCACGTTGGGGGCCAGCCGCATGATGTGCGGGTCGGCCTCTTCCTCGTATTTGACATAGCCCGAATAGTCTATGATGTTGGGGTTCTTGGGGTCAATACGGCCCAACTCGACCTCGGCCTCTTTCCGCACGACCTGCGCCAGTTTATCGTCCTGCAAAAAGATGGGGTGGGGGAGGGCCTGGCTCAGACGTTTAGTGTACCCCTGGACCAGCGCCATCGCAGAAAAATAGGTCAACGCGAGGCTAAAGACCCCATATCCGATCAGGAGGTTGAGGGGCACGGTGCGCTTCACTCGCTCTTGGATGGTGGGACTGGGACGTTTTGTGGGAACAGGAGTTGGAGTCGCTTCTCCCTCGGTAGCGGGGGGCGCCGTCGCTTCGGGGGTTGGGGTTGGCACTGGTTTGTCGAGAATCAGCCACGAGGCCAGTTGCCACAGATCCTCGAATTTTACGAGCGCGTAGGCCACGAACAGAATCAGCACCACGGCTGCTACCGGCACCAATATAGTCTTCCACTGCGCGCCGAGTTGAAATCGAGGCTCTTTCTCCCGTTTCGTGCTCTTCCACTCTCTCAACAGCTCGCTTTCGCGCAGTTTGTGCCGGCCGGCGTATACTCCCTGGACAATGACCAAACACCCTCCTACGGTGACCGTCACTACCACCAGGCGGGCGGCCATTTCGACCCCTTTCCACAGCCCGCCAATGCCCATCAGACCGAAGGCGAGCGCCGTGGCGATAAAGAGAAACGGCGCGTGAAAATGCGGCTCTGTAAAGTGGAACAATCCCGTCAGTCCCTCTTGCTCCACCGGCTCTATCTTACGCCACCTTAGCCAAATCCCATTATCCGATCCGCAACGTTGGCACGTAGTCTTATCTGAACTGTAATACCCCTTGCAAACGATACATTCAGGCATGTCCCGCCCTCCGTCTTTGGCTATTACCGATTCTGAAACGTCGCCTTCGTAAGGTACAAATTGTTACGCAAGTACCCTGGCAGGGGTCAGCTACCGTTAGAATATCACAGATTTATCCCAAGCGCAAGTGCCTCTACAGGTCAGATCAGCTCATATTCGCTCCCGAACAACCCCGCCGTCCCGCCGGTGTGCCAGAAGAGCACGCGCTCGTTGGCCCGGAAGGCCCCCTGGCGGACCAGGGCCAGCAGCCCTCCTAGCGCCCGTCCGGTGTAGACCGGGTCGAGCAACACTCCCTCGACGCGGGCCAGCGTGCGGATCGCCTCCCGCTCCAGGTCGCTCACCACGCCGTACCCGCCGCCCAGATAATCGTCGTTCACGGCAAAATCCCCCGGCGCAAATGCGAGTTCCAACCCCAGACGCTGTGCCGTGGCCATCGCCAGATCGGCCAGCAAACGTTGGAGCTCGTCGGCTTTCAGGTCTATGCTGATGCCCAGGATTCGCCCCTCGAACCCCAGTGAGCGCGCTCCTACCGCCATCCCCGCCTGAGTGCCGCCGCTGGAGGAGGGCAGCACGACGTGCTCAAAGTGGAGAGCCCGTCCTTTGCACTGCGCCAGCAACTCCTCCATTGCCGCCACGTAGCCGCTGGCCCCCACGGGGTTGCTCCCGCCGTAGGGCACAACGTAAGGACGGCGGCCCGCCGCCCGCAACTCCTCGGCCACCCGCTCCATCACCTCGGCTAACGGGCTATCTCCCGCCCAGACCACGTCCGCCCCCAGCAGCCGATCCAGCAGCAGATTGCCCCGCACCTGCAGCGGTTCTTCACCTCGCAGCACGAGCCGGCAGGCCAGCCCGAACTTGGCCGCGGCCGCCGCCGTCTGGCGGGCGTGGTTCGATTGGGCCGCGCCGCCGGTGATGAGTGTGTCGGCTCCCACCGCCTGGGCATCGGCTACCAGGAATTCGAGCTTGCGGCTCTTGTTCCCCCCGGTCGCCAGCCCGGTCTGATCGTCCCGCTTGATCCACAGTTCTGGCCCGCCCAGTTGGGCCGTCAGGCGGGGCAGCGGCTCCAACGGGGTGGGCAGGTGGGCGATGGGAACCCGCGCCAGTTTGTCCGCCAACATAACGTCACCTCCATAACAAAAAGTGCGACGCACCTTTCAAGTACGTCGCACCTCGGCTGCTCATCGGATTAAATCACCCCAGCTTTTCCTCGAGCGCCGCCGTGAACGCGGGCACCACCTTGAACAGGTCGCCGACGACGCCATAGTGCGCCAGCTTGAAAATCGGCGCTTCGGGGTCCTTGTTGATGGCGACGATGACCTTGCTGGTGCGCATGCCGGCCTGGTGCTGGATCGCGCCCGAGATCCCGCAAGCGATGTACAGATCCGGGCTGACCGTCTTGCCGGTCTGGCCCACCTGATGCTCGTAGGGAATCCAGCCGGCGTCCACCGCCGCACGAGAGGCTCCCATCGCAGCGCCCAAAGTCTGCGCCAGCTTTTGTATAGGCTCGTACCCCTCCGGCCCGCCGACGCCACGCCCGCCAGAGACGATGATACTGGCATCGGCCAGGCTCACGCCCCCCTCGGTCTCGTTGAAGCCCGTCACCTTGGTGGCGATGTCCTCCTCGGCCAAGACCGGCTCTACCTTGACCACCTCGCCGCTGCGGTCAGAATCCGGCTCCGGCTTGGGGAAGGCGCGCACGCGGGTGGTGACGATCTGCGGCCGTCGCTCCGGGATGGCGCACTTGGCTAACAGCTTGCCCGCATAGATAGGGCGCGTGGCGACCAGCTTGCCGTCCTCGAGCTCCAATGCGATGCAGTCGGCGATGCAGCCGGTATCCAGCTCCACCGCCAGCGCGGAGGCCAGGGCGCGACCGCGGAAGGTGGCGCCAATGATGACGGCGGCCGCTTCGGCCTCGCCGACCAGCTTGGCCAAGAGCGCCGCCTGCGGCTCGACGCGAAAATCGGCCAGCGTCCCATCCTCAGTCAGCAAAACCTTGTCGGCCCCATAGGCGATGGCCTCCTGAGCCAACGCCTCCACTCCCGGCCCGCCAAAGACGCAGGCGACGACGGCGCCACCCAGCTCGTCCGCCATGCCCCGCGCCGTACCGATGGCCTCCCAGGAAGCGCCTGCGGCCTGTCCCTTGAACTGCTCTACCCAGACGAATATGTCGTTGCTCATTCCATTGCCCCCTAGATTACCTTCTCGGCCAACAGCTTTTCGACCAGGACGGCGGCTGTTTCCTCGACGGTTTCGGCCTCAATGATCTCGGCCTCGCCCTCGCGCACGGGCGGCGCAAAGACCTCCGGCCAGCGCACACCGGAACCGGCCGCGCCCACCTTGCCGCTCTCCGCGCCGATGTCGTCCAACGTCTGGAGCGGGTACTCCATCTTGGCCGCCTTGCGGATGCCGATGAAGGAGGTATAGCGCGGCTCGTTGATGCCCTTGGTCGTGCCGACCACGGCCGGCAGCGGAGCCGAGACCACCTGCCGACCCTCCTCCAACAATTGCTCGACGACGATTGATTTGCCGTCGGCGTCCAGTTCGGCGATGTTGATGGTGTACATCAACGCGGGATAACCCAGCCGGTGAGCGACGGCGCCCGCCGTCTGCCACGTCTCGGCGTCAATCGCCGACTTGCCAAAGAGGACCAGGTCCACGTCCTCCATCTTTTCGATGGCCTGGGCCAGCACGTAGCTGGTGGCCAGCGTGTCGGAGCCGGCGCAAGCGTCGTCCCAGATGCGCACGGCCTCGTCGCACCCCATGGCGACGGCGTGCTTTAGCGCCTCCAGCGCCTGCTCCGGCCCCATCGAGATGACGGTGACCTTTCCGCCGTGCTCGTCGCGGAGCAGCAGCGCCTCCTCCACGGCGTACTCGTCCCAGGGGTTGATAATCAATGGCGACTCGCCCCAGGAGACGTTGCCCGCGTCGTCCACCGACATCTTGGCTTCCGAGTCGGGCGTGTGTTTGGTACATACCACGATATGCAAGATGCACCTCCTTTAAGTTTCACGCATTAACAATAACTGACTGGCGGTCAGCATAATTATACCAATATCTTGCCTGTGCACAAATCGAGGCGGTGGGTCACGACGGAATGGCCCGTCATTGTTTCCGATTGACCAAAGCCACCCCGCCCATAATCAGCCCTCCACCAATGGCCGTTGCCCAGGCCACCGACTCGTTCAGCAAGAGGATGCTCAACAAGGTCGCCACCAGGGGTTGCAGGTACTGGAGCACGCTCACGCGCGATATTTCCTGTTTCTGCAATGCCCTGTACCACAGGATGTACCCCAGCGCCGAACAGGCCCACGCCAGGAAGAGCATCGCTCCCCAACCGCGCCAGGTCACCCTGGGCAGAGCGGCCATTAGACCTCCCCCGCCCAACTGGGCCGACGCCGCCAGCACCGGCACGCTCAGGCTAAAGACCAACGCCGCTACCAGTACGGGAGGGCGCTTTCGCAGCAGGCCCTTGCTCAACGTGGAGTAGAGCGCCCACCCCAGCGCCGAGACGACGACCAGCAGATCGCCTGCCAGCGTGCTCCCACTCACGCGCAGCGATTGCAGGTCGCCGCGTGTGATGACCAGCGTCGAGCCGAGGATGGCGATCAGGAAACCAGCTACTTTGAATCGGGTCACACGCTCACCGAACAAGATCGCGGCCAGCGCGAACATGAACAGCGGCCCCAGCGTGACCAGCAGCGCCGAGTTGATGGCAGTCGTCTGCCGCAGGCCGGCCATCTGTACCAGTTGGTGGAGAAAGACGCTGATCAGCGCCAGCAGCCCGAGGCGCGCCCAATCGTATCGCGTCAGGCGGGCCACCTCATCCCACCCGCCCCCCAGCAGCAGGGACAGATCCAGCGCCAACGCCGCCAGAATGGCCCTGACCAGCACCAGGTGCAGCGGTGAGAGTTCCGCCAGCGCGAACTTGCCCGCCACGAAGGACGCTCCCCAAAAGATCACCGCCACCAGCGCGTGCCAGCTCACGTGCTTCTCCTCGGCGAGCAGAGACCTCCGAGGTTTCCTGAACCTCGGAGGTCTACAATCGCTATGCTGCACACCTGCCTACAGTTTGTCGGCGACGGCCTGGGCCATCTCCAATGTCGAGCTCTCACCTCCGAGATCGTAGGTGCGCACCTGGCCCTCTGCGATGACGTCGGCGATGGCTGCCTGGAGCGCCTGGGCCGTGTCGTTCTCGCCCAGCCAGTCCAGCATCAGCTTGACCGCCAGGAGCATGGCCGTGGGGTTGACCTTGTACTGGCCGGCGTACTTGGGGGCCGAGCCGTGGGTCGGCTCAAAGATGCCAAAGTGGTCGCCAATGTTGCCGCTGGCGGCGAACCCCAGCCCGCCCACCAACTGCGCCGCCAGATCGGAGATGATGTCGCCGAACATGTTGCTAGAGACCAGCACGCCATAGTCCTGGGGGTTCTTGACCATCCACATGACCATCGCGTCCACGTTCGTCTCCCACAGCTCGATTCCTGGATATTCCTCGGCGATCTTGCGCGCCTCGCGCACCATCAGCCCGGAGGTCTCGCGGATCACGTTCGCTTTCTCGACCAGCGTGACGGTGGGGTAGCCGAATTTCTTGGCGTACTCGAAGGCAGCCCGCACGATGTGTTGGCAGCCCGCGCGGGTAAAGATGCGGGTGGAGAGGGCAATGTCGGCCGAATCCACCCCCTCAAAGGCTCCCATGCGGGGGCTGAGTTCCTCCAGCTTGGCCCGCAGGTCGTCCGGCAGCGGGTGGAACTCGACGCCGGCGTAGAGGCCCTGCGTGTTCTCGCGGAAAGTGACCATGTCAATGTCGTCCCGGTAGTTGAGCGGGTTGCCCTTGAACGCCTGGCAGGGGCGCAGATTGGTGTACAGATCGAACGTCTGGCGCATGCGCACGATGGGGCTGCGATAGGTCAGTCCCTTGCCTTGCAGTTCGGGCACTAACTCTGCCTCGGCCTCCTCCTTGGGTTTGGAGGTGATGGCGGCGAACAGCGCGCAGGTGCAGGCCTGGAGCGTCTCGACCGTGCGCTGCGGCAGCGGCTCCCCCTCCGTGCGCCAGAACTCCCAACCGATGTCGGCGGGGATGTACTCGGCGTCCAGCGCGATCTTGTCCAGCACGATCTGAGCTGCGTCCATCACGTCTTTGCCAATGCCGTCTCCCGGCATCAGCGCGATTTTGTACTTTGCCATAGTTTTTTCTCCTCGTATCGAATTAACCTCCCGCAGGTTCTGAACCTGGGGCAGGTCTGTCTACTCAATCCCCAATTGTTTGCGGGCGTAGGGAATCAACCCGCCAGTCTCAATGATCTCCATCACCTCCGGCGAGAGCGGTGGGAAGGTGTATTCCCCCTGGGGCGTCGTCACCGTGCCCGTGGCGAAATCTATGGTGATCTCGTCGCCCGACTCGACCCCGTCCACCGCGTCGCAGGTGACGATGGGCAGCGCCTGGTTGATGCAGTTGCGAAAGTAGATGCGGGCGAAACTGCGGGCCACGATGACCCCCACGCCGATCTCTTTCAGGCACACCACGGCCTGCTCGCGCGAGCTGCCGCAGCCCCAGTTCTTGCCCGCGACGATGATGTCGCCGTGCTTTACGTTCTCGACAAAGCTTGGGTCCAGGTCCTCCAGCGCGTGCTGGGCCATCTCTTTCGGATCAGAGATGGAGTAGGTGTACTTGCCGGGAAAGATGACGTCGGTGTTGACGTCGTCGCCGTACTTCCATACCCGTCCGGTGATTTTGGTTTCCATCTCTATATCCCCCTCGGATCGGTGATGACGCCGGTCAGCGCCGAAGCGGCCACGGTGGCCGGGCTGCCCAGGTAGATGAACGCCTCCTTGGAGCCCATGCGCCCCTTGAAATTGCGGTTGGCCGTCGAGATGGTCGCCTCGGCGGGGGCCATGCAGCCTTCGTGCGCCCCCAGGCAGGGGCCGCAGCCGGGGTTGAGCAGCGTCGCCCCGGCGGTCACCAAATCGCTGACGATGCCGCGCTCTATGGCGGACAGCAGCACCTCGCGCGAGGCGGGCAGCACCAGCATGCGCACGTTCGGCGCGATGTGCCTGCCGCGCAGGATCTCGGCCGCCGCCTCCAGATCCTCCAGCCGGCCGTTGGTGCACGTGCCCACCAATGCCTGGTTGATCGGCGTGCCGGCGACCTCGGTCACGGGCGCTACGTTATCCACCGTGTGGGGCCTGGCTACCTGCGGGGCCAGGTCGCTCACGTCGTACTCGATGACGCGCTCGTAGCTGGCGTCCGGGTCGGCAAAAACCTCCTCATAGCCGTGCTTCACCCGGCCCTTGAGCCAGGCGCGGGTCTGGTCGTCAGGCTCGACGACCGCATTCTTGGCCCCCATCTCGGCCGCCATGTTGGTCAGCACCATGCGGCCGGACACGCTCATATTCTGGATAGTCCGGCCGGCGAACTCGACCGAGCGATAGTCGGCCCCGTCGGCGCGCAGGTCGCCGATGATGTGCAGGATCACATCTTTGGCCGAGACCCGCTCCGGCAGCCTGCCGTTGACGACGATGCGAAAGCTATCCGGCACGCGCAGCCAGATCTGGCCCGTGGCCATCACCGCCGCCGCCTCGGTGCGCCCGATGCCGGCGGAGAAGGCCCCAAAGGCGCCGTGCGTCGGCGTGTGCGAGTCGGAGCCGACGATGACGCCGCCGGGCCAGGCGTGCCCCTTCTCCGGCAGCACCTGGTGGCAGATGCCCTCGCCGATGTCGTAGAAAGCGGTGATCCCCTGCTCGGCGACGAACTCGCGGACCGCCTTGTGGCCGGCGGCGTAGGTCTCGTTGGCCGCCGGCGTCACGTGATCCAGCACGATGACGTTCATCGTGGGGTCGGCCACCTGGTCCACGCCGATCTTGCGAAATTGGGCCGCGATAGCCGAGGTGTTATCGTGGGTCAGCAGCTTGTCGGGCCGGACGGTGACGATCTGCCCCGGCACGACGTTTTCCAATCCGGCCTTGCGGGCCAGCACTTTTTCGACAAAGGTATGTCCCATAGATTCGTGCTCCTTGGGCAGGCCCAAGACCTGCCCCTACTCCAACGATTTGCCATAGGCGAACAGGTCGCCCGCCTGGTAGATGTCCATCTGCACCTGGGAGAATGGCTCGGCCTGGAAGGTCTTGCCGTCCAGGGTCAACTGCCCGGTCTCGAAATCCACTGCCAGCACGTCGCCGGTCTCGAACTCGTTCGCCATCCCGGTCAGGCCGGGCAGCGCGACGATGGGCATCCCGCTGTTGATGGCGTTTCGCTTGTAGATCGCGCCAAAGCTCTCGGCCACGATGGCGCCTAGCCCCAGCGCCCGGAAGCAATCCACCGCCTGCTGGCGCGAAGAGCCCGCGCCAAAGTTCTTGCCGGCCACGATCAAATCGCCCGGCTGCGCCTTCTGGGCGAAATCCTCCCAACCCTTGAGGTTATCCAGCGCGTATTGGCCCATCTGACTCACGTCGGTGATGTGCAGATAGCGGTTGTGAAAGATCATGTCGGTGTCAATGTCGTCGTACAGGTTGCCCTCCGGGTCGGTGAGCACCCACAGGCGGCCTTTTATTCTGGTCTCTTTCATCCTACACCTCCGGCACCGTGATCTCGCCCTTGAGCGCGCACCAGGCGGCTGTGACCGGGCTGGCCAGGTAGGTCTCACCCGCGCCCTGCTTGCCCAGAAAGTTGCGGTTGCTGGTGCTGATCTGCACCTGGCTCTCGCCCGTCATGCCGATGTGGCCCGAGGCGCAGCCGCCGCACCCGGCGTTACTGATGATGAACCCGGCGTCGAACAGCGTGGTCAGCACTCCCGTGCGCAGCATCTGCTCGAACACTCCCCGCGTGGCCGGCACCACCGACGCCATGACGCCCGGCGCGAACCGCTTCCCTTTGACGATCTCTGCCACGGCGGCAAAATCCTCGAACCGGCCGTTGGTGCAGGAGCCGAGGAAGACGGAATCAATGCGCCGTCCGGCCACCTCGCGCACCGGCACGACGTTGGCCGGACTGGGTGGGCAGGCGATGAGCGGCTCCAGGTCCGTGACGTCCACCTCGACCGTCTCCACGTACTCGGCGTCGGGGTCGGCGTAGACTCCAGAAACCAGGTTTTTGTCGCTGCGCTCACTGAAAAACCCGGTTTCTTTGCCAGCAGCACGCTCGCGGGCGTAGGCCAGCACCTCCTCCGAGGGCGGGATAAAGCCGATGATGCCCCCCATCTCGGTGATCTGGCTGGCGAGCGTGATGCGGCCTGGCAGGTCCAGCGCTTCGATGGCCGGGCCGTAGAATTCGACCGCGCGGCCCAGCGCGCCGTTGGAGCCGAGCCGCCGGAGCACGGCCAGAGTCAGATCGCGGGCGGTACAGGGGTAGGCATACTCGCCCTCGACGACGACCTTCATCGTCGGCGGCACCTCGAACCAGGTCTTGCCGGTCTTGAAAGTGAAGGCAATGTCCTGGTCGCCCATGCCCTGGCCGAAAGCCCCAATCGCGCCCAGGATGTTGAGGTGGCTGTCGGTGCCGACAAAGGTGGAGCCGGGGTAGGCCAGCCCTTCCTCTATCGCCACGTGGGAGCCGATCCCGGCGTCCACGTCGTACACCTTGACCCCCTGCTCCCGCGCCCAGATGCGGCAGATTTGCTGGTTGTTGGCGTAGGGAATATTGTTGGGCGGCACGACCAGGTCGAAGGTGAAAAAGGTCTTGGTCTTGTCGGCCACCGGCGCGTCACCGTAGTGGGCGCGATAGTTCTTGACCACGTTGGCCCCGGCAAAGTCGCGGGCGGAGCGGATGTCCAGGTCGAGCCAGATAATGCTGCCCGGCTCAACCTCCGCGCCGTCGGGGCTGTGAGCCTGAAAAATCTTTTGGATGATTGTTTTTCCCATAGCTCACCCCAGCTTGGCGGCCAGGTTTTTCTTTTGGAACATGCGCTGGATGGAGTGAAAGCTCATAAAGTCGGCATGGTTGAGGATGGTGGCCTCGGTGATGCGGTCCATCTTGTCACCCTCACCGGCGTGAGCGGCGATGATGTGTTGTACTTCCAGCGGCAGGTTGCAGCGGGCTGCCAGTTCCATGCCGCTGAAGGGATGGCGCATGAGCTTGCCGTTATAGCTTTGCACCGTCATGCCCGCTTCTCCCTTTTCGTATTCCAGCAGCTTGCCGATGTCGTGCAACAGCCCCCCCGCGATGAGCCAGTCCATATTGATCGGCACCCGCTCGCCATAGATTTCCCCAAAGACCTCGGCGGCGCGGATGGCAGTCAGTGTCACCGCGCGGACGTGGTCAATGAAGGAGGCCGGGCAAGGATTGATGAGCAGGGTGAAGGGCATCTCGGCCAGCGCGTCCAGCGTCCAGCCGCTCTCCTCCATTGCCACTTCCCAGGTCTTGATGCACTTTTCACGCAACTCGTCGTCCTCGATCAGGTTGAACTCTGGTATTAGCTCGAACAATTTCTCTCTCATAGCGTCCTCCATTTACGCATTACGTTTTACGCAATCACGTTTCACGCTATCTCCCGCTCCTCCGGCCCGCTGTACTCTTGCGCCGTGGGCGAGATGCGGCGCATAGGCCGCTGGGCGGTGATCTCGTCAAAGACGTGGGCGGTCAGTCCCACGGTGCGGGCGATGGCAAACAGGCCGTTGCCCATCTCTGGTGGAAAGTCCAGCTCGCACAGCACGGCGGCGATGGCCCCGTCCACGTTCATCGGCAGGTCGCGGCCCAGTGTCTCCTTCATCGCCTGGCGGATCGCTCCGCCCATCTCCACATACTCGCCCGCCACGCCCTCCTCCTCGCACAAGGCGAACAGTTTGATGGTGCGAGGGTCCTCGCTGTGGATGCGGTGGCCGTAACCGGGGACGCGCTTTTTCTGCGCCCGGTACTCGGCCATCAGCTCGCGGGCGGCGGTGAGGGCGTCCTGCCCTTTCTCGCGTTTGCGGGCCACGGCCTCCTTGAGCACCTGCATACAGCTCTCGATGGCGCCGCCGTGATGGCGATTGATGGTCATGATCCCGGCCGCGATGCCGGCCGTCAGAGGCGCGCCGCCGGAGGCGACCGTCCGCGCCGCCAGCACCGAGGGGGGCGTCGCGCCGTGATCCACGCTAGAGACCAGAATGGCATCCATCACCCGCCCCTGTGCTTCGGTGGGCAGCTCCCCCTTTAGCGCCAGGTAGACCACGTGGGCGAACGGCACGCGGCCCATCAGCTCGTCAATGCGGTAGCCGCGCACGGCCACCTTGTTCGGTTCGATCTTTGTAATCGGTTGTGACCAGGTTTGCTCGGTCATTGGTTTCTCCTGTTGTGGGGAAGAAACCAGGTTTTTTGTAAGCGAAGCGACAAAAACCTGGTTTCTCTACAAGTCCAACTTTGCCAGCACTTCTTTGGTCGCCTGAGGCAAGTCCATAAACCCCTCGACTACCGTCGCGCCGACCGCGCGCAGCCGCTCGACCTTGCCCTCGTAGGTGCCGCGTCCCCCTTCGACGATGGCCCCGGCATGGGAGAAGCGGGTGCCGCTCTTGGCCGCCTTGCCGCCGATGTAGGCCACCAACGGCTTGGTGAACGCCCCCTCCTCGATCAGATCGGCCACGCGCTCCTCCTGGCTGGTGCCGATCTCGCCGAACATGACGACCGCTTTGGTGTCGGGGTCTCGCTCAAAGAGCTGCATCACCTCCGGGTGGGGCAGGCCGACCACGGCGTCGCCGCCGACGTGCACCAGCGTCGTCGCGCCGATGCCCTCCCGCGCCAGGTAGTAGGCCATCGAGGAGGTGATGCCGCCGCTGCGGGAGGAGATGCCCACCGGTCCCTGAAAGAACCAGGACTTGGCCGAGGCGGCCCGGCCGCCCATCATTCCCAGCACGGCCTTGTCCGGGCTGAGCACGCCCAACGTGTTGGGCCCGACAAACTTGGCGCCGGTCTCTTTGGCCCGTCTGGCGATGGAGAGCACGTCGTAGATGGGGACTCGATCTGGCACGATGACCAGCAGTTTGACCCCGGCATCAATCGCCTCCAGCGCCGCGCTCCTGACCAACGGCGCGGGAATAAAGAGCACGCTGACGTCAATCGGGCCGGCCTGCTCCCACGCCTCTTCGACGGTGTCAAAGACCGGGATGGTTTCCACCTCCTGGCCGCCTCGTCCGGGCGTCACTCCGGCCACGACGTTGGTGCCGTAGCCGATCATCAGTTTCGTTCGGGCCATACCCTCACGCCCGGTGATACCCTGCACCAGGACGCGCTTGGTTTGATCTATCAATATTGACATTTATGCCTCCGCTTCACACTTCACGCTTGACGTTTCACGTTTTACGCTTCGTCCAGCCCCGGTATCGGCAGTTCCACGCGCCCGCCGCCCGCGCCGTAGAGCAGGCAGTCCACCTCGCAGGCCAGGCACTCGACGCAACGCCCCTTCTGGGCCTCCTCGGGGGTGATGTTGAGTTCCGGCAGCCCCTCGTCATTGAGCGAGAGGATCTGCCGTGCACATTCCTTCACGCAGACCTTGCTCTCGCAGGCGGCGCAGACGGCGTGGTCAAAGGTGACCGTGCCGCCGGTGACGGTTTCAAAGGAGTAGGGTTTCTTGGGCTTGGGTCGGGGTTTGGGTGCGGGCACATCGCGCAGTTCGCCTGTTTTAATGAGCGCGTCGAGCCGCTGGGCGCAGAAATCGGGGGAATCGTCCTTCTTGTATCCCTCCACCGGCGCGGGGATGCGCCCGTTGAGCTGCTCCAGGATCTCGACCGCCTTGTCCTCCGAGTTGCCGCCCAGGCGGATCACGGCTGGGATGTCGAGATGCGCTTCCAGAAAGGCCTTGACCAGACCGCGCGCCGAGTAGAACTGTTCCTGGCTGGCGACGCCGGAGCCGGAGCCAAAGTAGCCGTCAATCGGGCCAGAGGCGAGCACGATCCTGGCCGCCCGGTAGACCTTGCTGGCCGGCGGGTTGCCGCTGGTATCCACGAACGTCGCCAGCTTGTACCCCTGGCGCAGCACGGCGTCCATGCTCATCATTGAGCCGCCGCCGCCGGCGCCGTGAAAGCCGACGTATCCCTCCCCTTTCTCAAAATCCTCAGCGCCAGCCGCCATCTGGATGAAGTAAAATGTGCCGCGATAGTCCGTGGCCTCCACTGCGTAGGCGATTTCCTCCAGCGGGGTGGGGGGGCGGTCGTACTCGCGGGCGATCTCGATGCCCAGGTCCTGGTGGCGGAAGACGGCGTAATCGTCCACGGTGACGCGGCAGTCGGCGGCGTAGAGCTTGCCGTCGGCGGTCTGCACCAGCGGGTTGATCTCGGCCGCGCGGGCCTCGTAGGTGCGGGCTACTTTATAGAGCTGCACCAACAACCCGCCCAGATCGCGTTGCAGCTTGCCGTCAATGCCGGTCCTGCGCACCAGGTTGCGGGCCTGGTAATCTTGCAGTCCAAACTCGATGTCCACGTGGGTGCTGGCGACGCTGTCGGGGTTCTCGGCGGCGATCTCCTCTATTCCTGTGCCGCCGACACTGGAGAACATGATCAGCGGCGCTTGCTCCCGGTCGTCCACGATGACGCCGGCGTAGAACTCGCGGGTGATGTCCAGTTGCTCCTCCACCAGCACCTGTTCGACGGTGAAGCCCTTGACCTTCATGCCGAGCATGCTCGCGGCGGCGGCAGCGGCCTCGTCGGGGGAGGCTGCTTTCTTGATGCCGCCCAGGCCAGCCCGCCCGGTCACCCACGCCTGGGCCTTGACCATCACTGGCTTACCAAGCTCTGCGGCGATGGTGCGCGCTTCGTCGGGCGTCTTTGCCACGCCGCCCTGGGGCACGGCGATCCTGGCTTGCTTGAGAAGCGTCTTTCCTTGATACTCGTGCAGTCGTGCCATTCAGGTTCCTCCCTGTAGAATAGAAATAGGCTCGAATAAGACGATTATACTTCTGGCTATATTCGTCTCGTTCAAGCCGCTTGTTGATCCTCTCTCCGAACAGATGACATAGAACTTGGAAGTAGTATACCACACATGCATAGGGAGGACAATCAGCGATTCACGTTTTGGAAAAAGACGCCTAACAGGAATCGCTGGCGAACGACAGATTGGCACACACGAGTTTGATTTGGGTGTGTTTCAAACAAGTTGGGCAAGACCTCCGAGGTCTAGGGTCTCTACTGAAATGAAACGCACCCGTTTGATTTGACTGTTTTTGCGTGTTGGTGTATAATCGCGCCCAATCAGGTGTCAATGGCAATGAAAAATTTCCACGCTTTGGTAGCACTGTCCAACTTGCCTCTTACCCTCATCATTGTTGGGGAGAGGTTTTGACCCGTTGGGCAGTGCTCATTTAGTAGCGTAACCCAGAGCCACCCAACGGGGTGGCTCTTTATATTTCGTTATGCGCCGCCAGATCAACGGACAAGGATTGCAAAAGGTGAACACTCAGCAGTATCGCGAAAAGGCGCTCGCACTCTTTAACTGGAGAGCCTCCAGAGCCAACTCCCGTGTGTTGGGTTTGTTGATCATGGTTATTGTCGTGCTCCTGCTCGGCAGGGGCAACGGGTAGTTGGGACGGCGCTGAGAAATGTAACCAGAGACAAGCGCTAACAGACAAGCAAAGCCGCCCAACCAGGCGGCTTTTTTCTTTATCTCGCGCCGGTAGGAGGCGAGATGAGCAGTATTTTCAAGGCACTGTTAGGCAAGTGAAAATAGGAGGAAAAGATGAGTACGCAGAATTATAGTCGGCAAAAGTTTGCGGAACCTCGAGGATGGGCACTGAAGTGGGTGTTCTCCCAGGAGACAGCCTGTGCTCCAGCGGGGCAAGAAATTAGTAGCGACAACGGTACGTGCAGCAAGTTCGTGGAGCCGCGCGCATGGGCGATGAAGTGGGATGGTTCCGCCCTGTCCGAGGCCGTAGAACGGAGAAACGGGAACGACTCGCCTCGGGTTGTGCCGAGAGCATAACTGGCATACACGAGCTGAAAAGATCAGCGCTGCCCATCTGACAGGCAAAGATGCAAGCGCAGCCTCGGCCGGTCGCGCCGGGCGACATCGTCGTGGGCACCGACTCGCACACGTGCACCTGCGGCGCGCGCTAGTCAGCGTCAACTCCGCCGGTTGACGGTGGGCCAAAAATTTGGTATCATCACCAACGAGCGCGCCGGTAGCACTTGCCAGACATCCCCATTCCCACCCTTTACGGCGAACATTAGTCTGGCCCGAGTGCTGGCAACCTACGCGCAGGTGAGAATAAGCACTGAGGAGAGACAGCCATGACAATGCAAAAATCTCGTAAAGTTTGGCTCGACGGTCAACTGGTGGACTGGGATCAGGCGACGGTGCACGTGGCCGCACACGTCATCCACTACGGCTCCAGCGTCTTTGAGGGCATTCGTGCTTACGCCCTGCCCGACGGCCCGGCCGTGTTCCGGCTGGAAGAACACCTGGAGCGGCTCTGGAACTCGTGCAAGATCTATCGGATGGAAATCCCCCATACGCGCCAGGAAATCCAGCAGGCGATCCTGGACACCGTCCGGGCCAACGGTCACGCGGCTTGCTACATCCGACCGGTCGCTTTCAGGGGATGGAGCACTTTTAGAATGGATGCGCGCTCAAGCCCAACCCACGTAAGCATCATCACGGTAGAGATGGGCAGGTTCCTGGGAAAAGATGCCATGAAAAACGGCGTGGACGTGGGGGTCAGTTCGTGGCGGCGAATGGCGCCCAACACCTACCCGGCAGCGGCCAAGATCGGCGGGCAATACGTCAATTCGCAATTTATCGCCATGGAGGCGGTGGATCACGGTTACAGCGAGGGAATCGCCCTCGACGTCAACGGTTACGTGAGTGAGGGCAGCGGCGAGAACATCTTTCTCGTGCGGCGCGGGCGGCTGCTCACCCCGCCGCTGGCCGGCTCGATCCTCGACGGCATCACGCGGCAATCTGTTTTCACCCTGGCCGGTGAGATGGGACTGGATGTGCGCGAGGAGCTGATCTCCCGCGAGTTGCTCTACCTGGCCGACGAGGCTTTCTTCTGCGGCACCGCTGCCGAGATCACACCGATTCGTTCGGTGGATGGCATCACGGTGGGCAACGGCAAGCGGGGGCCGATCACGACCCGTCTCGCGAAATCGTTCTTCGACATCGTGGAGGGCCGCGTGCCCGACCGGCACGGATGGCTGACGCCGGTGGGCCGAAGCGGGGGGTATTGTTGTTGTTCTGCCACGCATAGCTTGATTTTCCAGCGCCGCCCGTTCCACGGTGGCACGGCCTGGCAAATCGCCCCATTCGAGACCACGTCAAATAATCGGGAGAGAACAATGGACACATTGATCCGCAACGTGACCGCCGTCACCCTGGATGGTCAGGACCGCATCCTGGGCGATGTAGACATCGCCATCAAAGATGGGATCATCACGGCTGTGGAGAGAAACCTGGTTTTTGACAAAACCCCGATCTCTTCTTGCGAGGTGATTGACGGGCAAGAACACGTAGCGCTGCCCGGCTTGTTTAACGCCCACACCCACGCCGCGATGACACTGGAGCGCGGCTGGGCCGAGGATCTGCCCTTTGACCGCTGGCTGAACGAAAAGATCTGGGTCGCCGAGTCGGCGCTGGAGGAGGAGGACGTCTACTGGGGGGCGGCGCTGGCCTGCTGCGAGATGATCCGCGCCGGCGTCGTCGGTTTTGCCGACCATTACTTTTGGATGGACCAGGTCGCGCGGGCCGTCGCTGAAGCGGGGATGAAGGCCCACCTGGCCTGGTGCCAGTTCGGCATTGGGGCCGAGCACGAAGTGGGTGGGGTTACGCTGGACGACACCATCCGCTTCGCGCGCGAGTGGCATGGTGCCAGCGATGGCCGCATCCGCTGTGCCCTCGGCCCTCATTCCCCCTACATGTGCCCGCCCGAGTTCCTGCGCCGCGTCGTCCAGGCGGCCCGCGAGCTAGAGGCCGGCATCCACCTGCACGTGGCCGAGTCACAGGAGCAGGTCGCCAACTCACTGACCACCCACGGCCAGACTCCCGTGGCCCATCTGGCGAGCCTGGACGTATTCGACGTCCCCGCCATCGCCGCCCACTGCATCGCCGTGAACGACGAGGACGTGACGATCCTGGCCGAAAGGCAAGTGCACGTCGCCCACACTCCCAAGACCTACCTCAAGCTGGCAATGGGGATGGCGCCGCTGCCCCGGCTGCTGGAGGGGGGCGTGAACGTCGCACTGGGCAGCGACGGCCCCGCCTCGAACAGCGACCTCAACATGCTGGAGGTGCTGCGCATCACGGGACTCTACCACAAGAACGGGCTGGGCCAACCCGAGGCGCTGCCCCGTACCCAGCTCCTGCGCTTGGCGACGCAGGCCGGCGCGCAGGCGTTGGGTTTCACCGGGAGCGGCATACTGGCCCCCGGCCATCCCGCCGACCTGATCCTGCTCGATACCCGCGCTCCCCACTGGTTCCCCCGCCACGACCTGGCCGCCGGCATCGTCTACGCCGCGCACCCCTGCGACGTGAGCCACGTCATCGTGGACGGGCGGCTGCTCCTGCGCGCTGGCGTTCTCCTGACGCTCGACGAGGAGCGCATCCGCTACGAGGCCGAGCGGCGCGCCTTCCGCATGGTCGGCGCTCCGCTGCGCCAGGTGCGCGCTTATCGAGGGTAGATACCGTCCCTTCCCCATCAACGTCAGCCGAACGACTTCAGTTCACCCGCGCATCGTGCGTGAATTGCTCGCCGCTTTGACATTCTTTCCGCACCAACACCCCCTGGGCAAAGTTTTTCCAGCTCCCACCGACGTGCTGATACCGGGCAAGGCTGAACCGGTACAGCCGTAAAACAGACGGTGCTGGCTAGTTTTTTCCTAGCACCCAAGCTAGAATTGCCAAAACGGGAATTGCTGCCCGAACAGTTACCAGTGGGGTTCAATCGCTCAGACCTCCGAGGTCTTGCAAAACCCGTTCAGGCGTGAAATCCCGGCCTTTTTCGACGGTCGCAGTGGGCAGAATGCCTGTCGCAGACCTCGGAGGTCTTGACCTGAGTAGTAACGAAA
>Ga0180431_10001574_pt1 | contig 31622 bp, 27 predicted proteins | sample SS_ome_11_FD_132459 | JGI IMG/M metagenome (GOLD analysis project Ga0180431, IMG submission 132459) | Hypersaline lake sediment archaeal communities from the Salton Sea, California, USA - SS_1_MS_1 metaG | ecosystem: Environmental > Aquatic > Non-marine Saline and Alkaline > Hypersaline >... | reverse complement strand
TACCAACGAGGATATTCAGTTTGTTGAGAATCGATTGAACACAAGGCCGAGAAAGTGCTTGTTATTCAAATCGCCTGTGGTAATCTTAAATAATCACGGTTGCACTTGATACTTGAATCCAAGGTTAAGGTATAATCTTTCAAACACATTTTTTAAGGTTTCAATATTGTTGCCGACACGATACAAGATTGTTGTAATACTTTAGTATACGTTCCACGAAAATAAAAGACAAGAAATAATAATTAAAAATCATATATGAGCCATCTGATTCTATTAATTGAAGGAAAGCGAATGGAGCGCCCTTCATATTTGGTGGGTATGCAAAAAAAAGGATACAAAATAGAATCAGTTTCCACCGGAAGCCACGCGCTGAAACAGCTTAAAAAAATCAGCCCCAAAGCGATTGTCGTTGATGCTGCCTCCATGCGGACAACCGGAACAAGAATCTGCTCATCATTAAAAAAAGAGTCCAACGATTTGCCCCTAATACTGATTCTCTCTGAAGATACTGAAAAACTTAAAAACGTAGAGGCGGATGAAGTATTGGTTCTCCCCTTTACCCTGCAGAAATTGACCAACCGGTTGGATCCGTACATGACCATAGATGAGAACAAAAATGTCGTTCAGGGTCCTATATCGCTGGATTTGGAAGAGCGCTGGTTGTGCTGTAACGGGAAACGCACGCGCCTGACACCGCGATTATTCATGTTGATGGAAGCCTTAATGCGCAAACCTGGTGAAATCCTTATGCGTGATGAACTTTTCCGAAAGATTTGGGAGACTGATTACCTGGGGGATACGCGCTCTCTGGATGTACATATTAGCTGGCTGCGCAAAGCCGTCGAAGCGGACCCGCGGCATCCAGAACTAATAAAAACGGAGCGGGGCTTGGGTTACCGGCTGGAAATTGAAAAACCCAAACGGCCCAAGAAAAAATAAATCTGCCCGGATAAGACTACCCTTATTTTTCTAACAATATATTTTGCGTTGGGAAAGGCATAATAATACTTTCCTGTTCAAATAACCGCAGGATGTTGGTAATGATCGCCTGTTTGGTATCAATATAATCAATGTAAGTGCCCGATTCGATAAAGAAGGCGATCTTTATATCGATGGTGTATGCGCCCAACTCAACGATCCGCACATGATCTGTGCGCCCGAATTTGGTGTTGTCGATGATGGACGATATCCAATCCGGTATCTCTTCCAATTTTTCTAAGGGTGTTTCGGGGTGCACGCCAATGTTCATAATGTGGTAGCGCTTGTCGAGGTTGGCGTAATTGCTGATGCGGCTGTTAAGGATATCAGAATTGGCAATTGATATTTTTTCTCCGGTGATGCTTCGGATCTTGGTGGACTGCAGGCCAATATGTTCGATATTGCCTTTAACGTCGCCGATCTTGACAAAATCACCGATTACAAACGGCTTGTCAAGAGTAATTGAGATGGATGAGAAGATATCACCGAGAATACTCTGGACAGCCAACCCCACCGCTACTCCCCCGATCCCCAAACTGGTTATCAATGCGGTCAGATTGACATTGTTGATGTTCTGCAGAGCCAAAAAGAATAACAGGATCCAAGCAATCAGTTTCAGGATTGTGCCAAAGGTTTTAATGGTTGTCGCGTAGGCAGGATCATCCTGCTTTTTTTCTGAATATTTTCCCTGAACGGAAATTTCAATCATAACGCTGGCCCAGATGCCCAATTGAAAAAAGATAGAATAATAAAAGATTTTTTGGATGAAAGTGATAACCATTTCGGGAATTTCTAATAACTGCGTACCAGCGTAAACACTGGCAATACAAATAAAAACGCTGTTTGTCCGTTGAAAAATCGCCCTTATGATTTTCTTAAACATCGTTTCCTCGCGGGCGGGTTTAACGATCTTGCGAAAAAGCATGCGTAGAAATAACAATACAGAGCCGACACCCACGCCGACGATTAAAGATCGCAGCCAGGCATTCAGACTATTTCCTTGAATGATATCCAAAAATATTTCCATACTATTCCTTCCTAATTAATTTGCTTTTCATTAATTATAGGAAAAAACCAGATCGGTGGGGAAAAACTTTAGAGGATGGGTTATAGATCTTACTGCGCGATCAGGATAAAAATGAGAAAGAAAACAGGCAGGATCAAACCAGCTGCGAAAAGAAAATAGGCGTTGATCTTATGTGCTTTTTTTCTGAAAAGGTAAGCGCCAAACCCAATATCAAGGAACAGGAATAGAAAAACTAATAGGGGGAAAATTAGCAGCCTTTTGCCCGGGAAGGTGATACCAAGTTGGACATTCCCGGAAATTTGGGAAATATCAGTCTCTGGAATGGGAACCATAAAACTTATCACCAAAAGCAGAATGACAGAAAGGAAAACGCTTGTACCAATTAGGTAGCGGGCTGCCTTGTCCGCGAAGATGTCCGCAATGATCAGGCGCGGCTGGGAAGACTGCGGTTTGATTGGGGAAATTGGCGCGAATTCCATAGCGCGGGAAAAATCTGTGCGAAAGCCGTTGATATTAGAAGGAGAAATTGCGAAGATTATTTTTTTGGTCGCAACCAGAACCAGGTTTTTCCGTTTGGAGGCGACGAATTCTATCTTTCCTAGATCATTGTGGAGTCTTGACCCGAATACTGCTCCCGGGAAGGCAATCGGCGGTTTCGGCAATTGGGCTACGAGTTCATTGGGCATGCGAACGAAATCAATATCACTGAAAGGGATGTCCTCCGTCCGCAATCCCCACTGCATACTGAACCCGTTCGGCGTAATAGTGTATTTGGCGCGGTTGAGAGCGATTAGCAGGTAAAGAAAGAAAGGAATGGGAAAAAAGAAGACGATGCTGCCGATCAGGTAAAGGAAGAAAAACCCGCCAGACGCTCGGTTGAAAGCCAGCCATGCGAGCGCGCCGCATGCGGCAATCAACAGGATCAATGTTCCCAAAAAAAGTAGGGATCCGATCCTCGTGGGGGGGCGATAAACAAATTCCTGCGTCATTGAAAGGACCGTTTTACTGTTTCAGGCAGGTTTTTAATACACTGCACACGGTTTCTACCTGGTCTTCCGTCATGCGCCCTGAAAATGGCAGGGCGAGACACCTGCTGCCTAAATCTTCTGTCACAGGAAAATCTCCGGCCTGATATCCAAATTCTTTTTTCATATACGGCTGAAGATGGATAGGAAGGAAATATGGCCTGACAGGAATGCCTGCCTGCTGGAGGTCTTTGGCGAGTTGGTCGCGCGAGACGGCTGCGTCGACCCGAATGACATATACAAACCAGCTTACTGTAGTGGTGGTATCGGTGATGAAAGGTGCTTGTATTTCATGTATCTGACCCAATCGCTGGTTATACCAATCGGCCACCCGCGCACGGTTTCTCAGAAGTTTGCGGATGCGCTTCATCTGGGAAACGCCAAGCGCTGCGCTCAATTCATCCAGCCTGTAATTGTAGCCAAGGTAGGTGTGCTGAAGCCAGGTGTCGTTCGGAGCGCGCCCCTGATTGCGGAGGGCCATCATTAAATCAGCGGCTTGTGGGTCAGCGGTGACAATCATTCCGCCTTCGCCAGTTGTGATTTGCTTGTTGGGATAGAAGGCGAACACACCAAAATCTCCAAGCATACCTGCTTTGCGGTTTTTATATTCAGCGCCCAGTGCTTCACAGGAGTCTTCGATCAGCGTGAGGTGGTGTGAATCCGCAATTTTTCGTAGTGGGTCATAATCGGCGGGCTGTCCAAACACATCCACCGAAAGGATCGACCGCAATTTTCCACCCGTAGAAGCGCCTTTTTTGGGTAGCCATTTTCTCATGCGGGCAGCTTCACCGGAAGAAAGATCATCTACTGCGCGCGCCGCCTGTTCTGGATCGATGTTGCCGGTTTTTGGATCAACATCCACAAAGACCGGGATTGCTTTTTCAAAAAGGATGACATTGGTTGATGATACAAAAGAGAATGGGGTCGTGATCACGTAATCCATCGCTTCCACGCCGGACGCTCGAATGCAGAGATGCAATCCAGACGTACCGGAATTGACCCCGATCGCGAAAGGCGCGCCAACAAATTCACAGAATGCCTGTTCGAAATCTTTAATTTTAGGACCAATACTTAAATAAGGGGTCTGCATCGTTTCGTAGACTGCCTGGATATCATCCTGGTTTATATCTGGTGAGGACATGTTGATGGGGTGTTGTTTTTTTGTCATATTTTGGTTCCTTTTTTCCGAAATTCTTGCAGGACATAGCCGGATTGCTGAAATCCTTGTTTCTGACTGGCCCGAATCATTCAAGCTGTTTCGCGCTCTCAAAAAGAAGAAGGAAGAGCGTCATCAATCGATGGTTAGCCTTTAGCAGGCGCTTGTTGGGATGGGGTTTTTTTCGATTCATTCGGATCGCGCATGGTTACCTGTCCGCGCAAATATCCGCCCTCTTCTGTCGTAAAAGCGGCTACAAAAACATCACCCCATATTTGTCCTGTTTCTCGGATCTCGAGTTTGTTGGCGGTGATGTTGCCGTTGACTGCACCAGCGACGATAACTGTGTTCGCGCGTATATTCTCGCAGGTTACTTTCCCGGTTTCACCTACAACCACCAGGCCGTCCAGGTCAATTTCTCCTTCAAACAACCCTTCAATGCGGACACCGCCCTGTCCGGAGAATTTTCCCCTCCAGGTGATGCCAGCTCCAAGAACGGACGTTACTCGTTCAATCTGCTGGGATTGGTTTGATTCCTGGCTGGATGCTTTTCGGAACATATTATATTGTCACGCTCTTATCTTTCTTTGGTTTGTATTCCGGCCAGATCGCGCCTGCATAGATGCTGGTATTATCCGGCACGTTCTGTTTAACAGTGGCGCCATTCCCAATTCGGCATTTCTGACCAACGGTGATGCCAATATTTACGGTGGCGTTCATGCCAATTTGCGTGAAATCTTTGATGACCACGTCTCCAGCGAGCATCACACCCGGGGACAGGTTGGTGCACTCCCCGAGGATGCAATCATGCGATACGACCACGCTGTTGTTTATCAGGCTTCCCTGGCCAATTTTGGCGTTGCCGCTCACATAACTTTGCGCGAGAACAAGCACACCCGCCTGTAATTCCGCGGAAGGGTCAATATAAGCGGTTGGGTGTACGATTGGCGGACAAACAAAGCCTGCATTGGCGAGGGTTTTGAAGACTTTCAGCCGGAGGCGAAAATCTCCTATGCCACCTACTGCGTTTACTGCCATGTGAATACCGACGGATTGCATATCCGGCAGCATATCCGCGCCCCCCAGCACTTGTGACCCGATCACATCTGTCCCAGGTGGCAACCCATCATCGATGATACCGGTAATTTCAAAAATATGCATGGCGCGTACGGTCTCGATGATCATTTTACTCAATCCGCCGCCGCCATAAATGACGACTTTGGCGGCGTCAAACTTGAATTGTGGATATTCTCTCTGCGGCATAATATTCCCTAAATTTTGCATTAATTATATCCTTATAAATCATCCGGCAGGCTGGGAGCGTTTTCTGCAGCCAGCAGGAAGCGCCAGGGTTTACTGCGCCATGGTTCAGGGGCGTAGCCGATGCCAATTCTGGATGTGGTGCGCACCAGTCTATCGGAGATATCAGCCCCGTTCTTAATTACAAGCGAGCTGGCAGGATTGCAGAGGTCTGCTCCATATAAATCATTGGTGATATGGAAAGCGGTGGTTAATTTGGCTGGGCCATCGCACCAGTGTTTTTTTTCAATCGGGCTGCGTCTTACACGCATGATATCCAATCCATGGATAGGTTTTACCGCGCGGATCAACACCGCGGCGGGGTAATTTTGCGGGCCGGTTACGACGTTGAACATCCAATGCATTCCATAAGTGAAATAGATATATGCGTGCCCGCCCGTTAGATACATGGCCTGATTTCGTTCTGTTTTTCCGCTGCGCGCGTGGCAAGCCAAGTCGTTTTCCCCATCATAGGCTTCTGTTTCAATAATCATACCGGTTGTGGTGCCCAATGGTTCCTGGTGCACCAGGATTGCCCCCAGCAGTCGCCGGGCAACTGTTTGTGTGGGCTGCAGATAAAAATTGCGGGATAAATTCTCCATGATTTAATTGGGGTTAAAAGATTATTAATTTACAAAGAATTGTTCGCAGGGAATATTTCCCGGTGCTGGACCGCTGCGTGGAACAAGCAGCTCAAGCCCGGTGTCCCTGGAAGTGTAAATGGGTGTGTACGTACAAAACAACGGCATGGTAACCCAGCGCACGTACGCGTTGTTTTCTTCCCCAAAGGAAAAGGCATCATCCTGTGTTGTGATATTGAGTGGCTCATTAACGATCAGCGCAAACCGGTGGCGGCCAATGTCATGGTAAAAATCTTCGAAATAAGCCTGATCGCCCGCCAAAGCATTATCCATCAGTTTTTTCTTCTCATACTCATCGATTAAAGGCACGTTTTCAACAAGGTTAAATGTGAGCAGCTGGCGGTGATCAATGAATAAAACCTCACCAACCTCGGAAAACTGCGCGACCTTATTGCGAACAGCAGCCAGCGATTCATCAATCTTGGCCTGTTCGGGAAGCTGGATGCGCGTCCCTTCCCGCATGGAATATGTGATGGGGGTGAGGAAGGCGGCCACGATTGCAAGGCTCACCAATAGGTTGTCTCCTACAAAGAGATGATGGTCTGTTTTAAGCGCCTCAATCACCGCAGTAATGGTTAGCAACAGGATCGTAATCAAGAACATATCCAGATTATGCAGGTTGCTGCCGCCGCCGATTTTCGTGCTGGCGATGATGCCGATGACAAGAAATACGCCGGGAACAACAATAACAGCGGCGATCTGCAGTCCGTTCAGGCGCCATTTTTTTGACGCAATCAGCGCTGCGATCAGGAAGATCGCCGGCAGGGCTGCCCATGCCACACCCAGCAAGATACCGGGAGCATAGGTTGAATTTGGAAGAAGCCGCTCCCAAAGGAGGGGCTGGCGTGAGGTGGAGGGAATCGGATTTGGCAGCAGGCTAATTTCATCTGCCTTTTCCAGTGTGTGAAATAATTCTGGCAGGAACTGCCCGACCAGATACCCGGACAAACCCAAAGCGACTGGCAACAGCAGTTGTTTGAATGAACCTTTTTTGAATGAAGGTTTTTTTATGGAGATAAGTGTCAGCAGACCCGCCCACAAGCCGGGGGCGTAAGACCATGTCCAGCGGGAGCTTTTAGCGTAAAAAGATGCGATCATGACGAGCATTACAGCCGGGACAGGCTTGCTGCGCACGGCGATAATGGTCAGAATGGCCGCGATGATGATGGGCGCATAAATAGGGCCCTGGTTCAGAAACAGAAACGCATAACTGCCAAACAGCAGCGCGTAAAGCCATTTATCTTTAAGGGCGGTTCTGAAAGCGGCACTGCTCGCACCCAGGGCGAAATGGGGAACAATCCAGATCAACTGATACCATAACCGGAAAAAGCCAATCGATATGTTCGGAAAGATGAAAGGAATCGCCCACGGCAGCTGCATTCCCCAGTTAATGAATACGTATATATCTTCATCGCCGGCGGGCTGATAACGGAACTTTCCAAACAGGGTGGAATAGTCAAAGAAGCGGTTTCCTTCTGACCAGTATAAAGGAAATGGATACATAGTGACCTGGTTCAGGAGCAGCATAGCAGTGTACGCGCTGCCGATCAACAAAGCGTATATCGCCAGTTGAACCACGGCATGATGCTGTGGAATTCTTTTGATCGGGAAAAACCATGCAAGCACCAGCGCGTCGATAGTGATCATGAAGATCACCATCCAGTTCCCAATGGTTGTGTTCTCGGGAAGAGAAACAAACCATTTCACCAATCCCGGCAGACAAATCAGTATGGTTATGGCCAGTATAGGCAGGACAGTTGATCGACGCTGTGTGTTAACCAGAGCTGGCGGCTCATCCAACCGAAATAATCCGAAACCCCAGCCGGCAATCGCGATTGCGGTGGTGATGATGAAAAAAATAAGCCGTTTTGACTCAAATAAATGGTGAGGTTTTAAAAACGGGAATATATTCATCACAAAGAACTCGCGGAAGGCGAGTATACCCACCGCGCCGAGAATGAGCCAGCTGTATTTTCGTAAAAGGATAGATTTCATAAAGAATTGGATTCCTCGTTTAATCGAAAGATATTATACGTTATTATGAAAAAGCCAATTTCTATCTACAATGAATCCATACTGGGTGGAGAAGCTCATAATTCAGCAATGCCGCTTGGATTAAAGGTTTTTTGACATCACCATGATATCATCACGCAGCTCCCAGCCCTTTATTTGCCAAAAATGGAAACCGCCGGCATTGTCTGCGATTACAAAAATATGGCATTTTTGGATGCCAGACACGCGGAATGCATGCAGACACAGGGATAATAAGTGGCTGCCAACCCCCTGTTTTTGAAAATCGCTGGCGATTGCCAGATGGTAGATATATCCGCGCCGCCCATCGCTGCCGCCAAGGATGGTGCCGATCACGGATTTGCCTGTGGCAGCTACGAAACATGTGTCCGGGTTTGACCCCAAGAAGTGCGATAGTTCGGGCACCGTATCCGCTCCGCTTAAGGCGATGCCTGGAAGATCCCTCCATAACCGCATGGCAGGAGCAAGATCATCAATGGTCATTTTTCTGTAAGAAATGGTCATCAGTTTTGTTAAAGTGTACTACGCTGTTGAAACAATTTTGATTTTTCCCTGTAAATCGAATATAGTTTTTCTCCTTATGAAAAACGAAGATTGCTGAGATCAGGCTTCCTGCACAACCATGATATAATTTTGCCGCCAATTGAATATTTTTAATATGGAGAGGTAGCATAGTCCGGCCTAATGCGCGCGCCTGGAGAGCGCGTGTACCCTCTGGGTACCGTGGGTTCGAATCCCACCCTCTCCGCCTGGAATCCCCGCAGCGGGATTTTTTTATATCCATTGGCGAGCCTGTATAATTAGGGAGTTACCAATGAAGGAAGGACCGCTTGCATAAACAAAGCCGTTTTCAGAAAATCCTTATCTTTTCCATTTTATGGATGATTATTCTCTCCTGCATTTCGTTCGATACTGTTTCCGATGCGTTCCCCGATATGCTGGAGGCGACCTCTCCTTCAAACTACCAGCAGCCGCCGGAATCGGAAAATGGCGTTGTGCCGACTAGTGCCCTGCAGATAACGCTACCGGCATTTTCAGAAGGGGAACTGCCTGTCAGCGCAGTGGTGCAGATCATTGTGGAAGGGCTGGTTGAAGGGTACCGCGAGGAGTGGTCCGGATCCGGAACCCTCATCTCGCCGGATGGGTTGATCCTCACCAACGCGCATGTCGCGGTTGGTGATCGATTTTACCGTGCCGAGAACTTGGTAATTGCTTTTACCGTATCGGAAGACCAACCCCCAGTGCCTACTTATTTCGCAAAGGTTGTTCAATCGGATTCCAACCTGGATATCGCAGTACTGCAAATATCGACCGACTTATCTGGCAGGAATGTCGATCGCAACAGCCTGAATTTGCCATATGTTTCCCTTGGGGATTCTGATGCTCTTCACCTTGGAGATATCGTAACAATTCTGGGGTATCCAGGAATTGGCGGGGAAACAATCACCCTAACGCGCGGCGATGTGAGCGGGTTTACTGCGCAGGCGGGATATGGCAACCGTGCATTCATTAAAACATCGGCAACGATCGCAGGGGGTAATAGCGGGGGGTTGGCGGTCGATGCCAATTACGAACTGATCGGAATTCCCACCCAGGTGGGTGCGGGAGGCATCACCGGAGATATTGTTGATTGCCGGCCGCTGGCAGACACCAATCGCGATGGGATTGTCAATGGATATGATACCTGCGTGCCGACCGGGGGGTTTATCAATGCGCTGCGCCCGATCAACCTGGCCATGCCGCTGATTAATGCGGCTGTGGAAGGCAAACCAACCTTTGCTGGATATGACCTACCGGACGCGGAAATCCCAGAAGCATCTATTGTGTTATTCGAGGATGATTTCTCTGATAAAAATAGCGGTTGGCCGGAAAGCTCGAACGCTTCAGAATCCTATTCCTATCAAGATGGGCGATATGTGATTGAAATCAAAAAAGCGGATTATATCCGCCCGGTAAATGGCGGTGAGTGGCTGCAGGATGTGATCATTGAAATTGACGCCGATGTGGAGCGGTCTTCCCAGAATGGTGATTACGGCGTCATCTGTCGCTACCAGGATGACAATAACCTGTATATGTTTGAAATCACCCAGGATGGGTATTATGCAATTTATAAATTGGCGGAAGGGGAGTGGTACCCATTGATTGATTACACCTACACGCCACTGCTGCAAGGGATTTCCTCCGCCAGCTTTGAGGTTTCCTGCATTGGAGATACGCTGCGATTTGCGGTGAACGGAAAATTACTGGGAGAAACCAGGGACACCATGATACCAATCGGAGATTACGGATTCTTTGTGGGCACATTTGACCAGGCTAATAACACCGTTTCCTTTGACAATCTGGTTGTGAGTGAACCCCAATAAATATGGCTGACATTATCCAGATAGACCGCCTGGTTTACGGCGGCAATGGGATGGGGCGCCTGCCGGATGGAAAAGCTGTCTTTGTTCCGTTTGTCCTGCCGGGTGAAACCGCCCAGGTGCGCATAAGAAAAGATAAAGGGCGGTTTGCATTTGCTGATCTGGAAGAAGTGCTGGCGCCGGACCCCGCGAGAATCAACCCACTTTGCGCCCATTTCGGCAAGTGTGGCGGCTGCCATTACCAGCACATACCATACCCAAATCAAGTCTCGTTGAAAAAAGAGATTTTTATCGAGCAGCTGCAGCGTATCGCTAAATTGGAATTTATCCCGGTGAAAAGCGCGCAAGCTTCCAAAGAGCCTTTTCATTACCGCAACGCAATGCAATTTCACCTGACAGCAGGCGGCGACCTGGCCTTTATGGATTTCTCTAGCGCCAATCCCTTTACGGTAAAAGAGTGCCACCTTCCGATGGAAACGATTGGTGAGTTCTGGCCAAATATTGGTTTTGAAGAAGCGGGGGATATCAATCGCATTGAAATTTGCCAGAATTCGGAAGGAGAAGTTCTTACAACGCTGACCAGCAAATCCGAAGGAATACCGGAAATTGAGATCGGAATACCAATCAATATGGCGCATATCTGTGGAACGGACCAGGTGGTTCTCTCCGGGGATGGATTTCTGTACCATGCATTGATGAATAAACGATTCAAGGTTTCGGCGGGCTCTTTTTTCCAACGGAATTATTCGGGTGCTATCCAGATGATAGAAACCATCGCGGGAGTGCTGCGAGGAAAACAGGGCGGTGTGCTGTGGGACCTATATTGCGGGGTAGGCTTATTCTCTGCTTTTTTCCAGGAGAAGTTTGACCGGGTGATTGGTGTTGAAGCTTCCCCTTCCGCCTGCCTGGATTATCTGGACAACTTAAATCGCTTGCCCAATGTGGACTTGGTTGAGGGAATGGTGGAAAAAGTGCTTCCCCGTATAAAAGATAAGCCGGACATAATTCTCATGGACCCACCCAGGAAAGGGTTGGACCGTTTCGCAATCGACGCGATTAAGAAGCGCAGACCCAAATTGGTGATTTATGTGTCCTGTGATCCCGCAACCCTAGCGCGGGATATCAAACGACTGGGTGATGTTTTTACACTGGAAAGCAGCGTAGTAATTGACATGTTCCCGCAAACATACCATATTGAATCGGTCAATGTGATGCACCTGAAATGACCCGGTTCAGAACAGGACGGAAGCAAGTTCGGAACGGTAGGTGCGGGTTTGGGGATCTTCCTCTCCCATAATTTCCAGGATGCTGAGCACCACCTGGTGGACCAGCCGCTCGCGGTAATCTTTATCCTGTCGAAGGATATCCAGTAAACCGTCCAGGGCTACCGGAAATTTTCCAAGGCTGGCCAGACGAACTGCATTGTTGAACACAAAGTCGAGGTCGCTTTCCTCTGGCAGCGTTTCATCCTGGAATGCCTGTAAGGCTTCCGCGTACGGCAACAGCAGTTGCGACTGATTATATTCTTTACCGTTTGAAATATCTTCCAGTATGGTAAGCGCTTCTTCCGGCGCATTCATCGCCAGAAGCGCTTTGCTTAAACCGATCCTGGCCGCATCCGATTCCTTCAGTTCGATCAGCACATTACGGAAAACGGTTTCCGCCCGATCCCACTCATGCGCCATCAGAAAACTATTCCCTTTAGAAATTTCTAATTCATGCGGGCTGGGTTGGGCTAATTTGTTGATGAATTCCCTTAATCTTGATTCCGGCTGCACACCGACAAACTCAGCTGCGGTTTTCCCGTCGATGAAAGCTTTCACCGTGGGGATGCTGCGTACATTAAACTGGATCGCCAGATTGGGGTTCTGGTCAATATTTACCTTCGCAAGCCGCAGGCTTCCATTGGCTTCATTGACAATCTTTTCCAGCATAGGGCCAAGGACTTTGCAGGGCTGGCACCATTCTGCCCAAAAATCAACCAAAACCGGTTTATTTTTCGAGAAAGAAAGTACTTCATACTCGAAATTCATTTCATTTACCTCAATCACATATTGTGAAGCCATCATGGTGTGTTCCTTAAATTTTACGCAGTTCTACGAATCATCTTCGGGCGCCGCTGGTTGTTCAATGCGTACCACATCGCCGTGGTAATTAACAACAATCTTGAGCCCAAGCATACCCAAATAGATTCTTCCGTCTTCCGGAATGCCGTGCTCCCGCAGGTGGTTGAATTGGTCGTCTAAATTTTCCAGCTGGTTCTTAATAATGCCGAGCGTAAAAATATCCACATCACCGATCATCTTGATGGTTTGGTCCGTGATCGTATCTTTGTTCTTTTCGACCTGGCTCTGGATGGCGTTGATAACCTGAGAATCGATCAGATCTGCAGAGATATGCCGCTGGAATCCATCGTCATCCAGTACGTAACAAGGGTCATCCCCGACATATTGGACCGTCAACTGGCGGTCCATCTCGTCAAAAACCAAACCCTCGAAAACTGCTTTTATAGCTATCATACTGTTATTTTAATTTTATTCTTTTATCCTCTGTCTTAACAATTTCTATGAATGGCTGCGTTAGTAATGGACAAACACATAAGTACCAATCACCGATTGTTCATAAACCCAGGCCGCATCCGACGTATCCATATTCACGCAGCCATGGCTCATGGGAACGCCAAAATTTGAATGCCAGTAGGTGCCGTGCAGGCTGTAGCCTTTATAAAAGAACATGGAATAGGGGACATCGGGAAGATGGTAGCCGGGACCGACCATGGTGGTAGAGGGGAATTTGGCGTAGATTTTATACACACCGGTGACGGTGGGATACGAACTGGTGCCTGTGGATACATAAAAACTGCTGATAAACTGGTCGCCACGATATGCGTATAGCATTTGCTGGCTGAGGTTTACTTCCACCCAGAAATCATTTGAAATGGCCACTTCTTCCGGGATATCCCACGAATGGTAATAATAATCCCTGAAGGAATTATCCGGTGTGGGAGATGGGAATGGCGTCTGGGTAGGGGCAGGAGTTGGTGTTTGGGTGGGCGTGCTGGTTAAGGTGGGTGTCAGGGTTGGTTTGACCAATTCCCCTTCCGCCCGAGGAATGGCTCTGCTGGATGCCTGTGCCTGGATGATAGGCATCATGAACAGGAATGAAAACACGCAACCGATTGCCAGCAAACTCAGGAAAAGAAGCCATTCCCAATTAAGCGGAAAATATTTAAACTTCTTTGGATCATCTGGTGAATCAGATGATGCTTCATGCTCGTTGGTGGAATCCCGGCGGAGATGCCGGACCGCCCAATGCAATCCCTGTCTGGCTTTCTGACTGGCAGGGTTTATTTCAAGCGCTCTTTCTAAAAACTGGATGCTTTCATGTGGTGAAACACACGCAGCCAGCACCAGCCAAGGCTGTTCATGTTCGGGAAAGAGGTCAGCCGCTTGCCTGGCTAGCTTTCTGGCCTGCCGTTTTTTTCCGGCTTTTAGGGCAGCATGCGCTTTCTCGATTAGGGCCTGCGCCTGGGTGTTTCCTTTGGTAATCACGGACGCAACTCCGCGTTAATTTGTTCCAGATAACATACGATTCCATCGTATATTCCCTGCGCGATGGCGTCACGCTGCTTGCTGATCAGGTCGCGGTTGGTGGAGAGGCTGCCAACTTCAATCATTACGGCGGGTGTGTTGGGATCAACATCGCGGAATATGTGGTACTGGGGATGGTCTGCGGTGATAACCGCGTACGCAAAGGGCAGCTGGGTGGCTTTCTGATAATTTTCCGCCAGGCAGACTGCCAGCGCGTTTACCTTATCAGGGTTTTTGATCTCAATGCCAGTAATAACCTTGAATTGGCTGGGAGGAAGCGGTTTCTCCAGGCATGAGCCGGCATACACCGCCACAAGCGCTTGACCATTGAAATTGATCAGATCGAGGTCAAATTCAGGAAAGAGATGGGTTTGATATCCTTCCCTCTCCAGTTTTTCGATCGTGCGCTCGGCGACATCATAATTTACATCCACTTCTAGCAATCCATCACTGCAAACATCGCCGCTGCCATCCTGCCAGAATCCAGCCAGAATTCCGATTTCATCATTTTCTTCCGCGGTGGCGTCCGCAATAGAAAATTTGCCTGTCTGCGATTCCATTTGGAAAAGTTCAGCCACGGTCGGGGTCCGCAGAATCTTTCTTGGATTCCACAAAGTCAGCAGGGTTGCCATCACTATCGCGATCCATACCACGCTCTGCAATCCATCTGTAATCCGATATGGTTTTTGGACGGGAGCAATTTGCTCGGGATTTCCGTCCTGTTCTGGTTGTACTGTATCCACCGGTCTTTTTTTATGAGGTTTCATGGTTTCTGTCGGTTAGCGTGCATGTTTTCACCCAATAATTGTATAATTTGAATACCAATTTTATTCATTATAACTGAACGGAAATCCATCGTTGACACACAATTAATGGACAATCAATTAACTGAAAAAGATAAACAGATTCTGCTGCGCATTGCCAGAGATGCCGTCACCGCTGCAGCCAGCGCCGAATCACTCCCGTCCATCCGCGGGACTGATTTTGAAGGGATCCTGGCTGAAGAAGGAGCCTCATTCGTTACATTAACGAAAGCCGGCACCCTGCGGGGATGTATCGGTGCGTTAGATGCATACCAACCGCTGGTGGAAGATGTACAGGAACATGCCGTTGCGGCTGCGACTGAGGATTACCGCTTTCCCAATGTACGCCTGGAGGAAGTGCCGATGCTGTCAATTGAGATATCCCGATTGACTGCGCCCCAGCCATTAGAATATGAATCGCCGCAGGAATTGATGCGATTGGTGCGACCCCATATCGATGGAGTTGTGTTTAAGACAAGTGGAAGAAGGGCTACATTCCTCCCGCAGGTGTGGGAAAAAGTTACAGACCATCAGGAATTCTTCTCGCATTTGTGTATGAAAATGGGAGTTCCAGCAGATTTATGGAAGCGCAAAAAACTGACCGTACTGGTCTATCAGGTGGAAGAATTTTGTGAATCATGAATAAACCAAACCAACAACCAGAAAAATCAAATGACAAAGGCCAGAGTGCCGGTGAAAGGCTGAGGCGCATTTTGTCCGGAAATGCGGCTCCCCGGCAGGAAATTTCCGGCGTCGAACACACTCCTCCGATAGATGGCTGGGAAGCGCCTGACAGTAATCCCAAACAGATGAATCCGGCAGACAATCATGATACCCAGCCGATTGTTGTAGAGGATTCACAAGCTTCCGAAGAAACCTTAGAAGCCTCTGATTTTAAAGAGGTATTTCACGAGATTACCGGACATATTACCAGCGTATGGAATCGATTGAAAGGAAAACTGCGGGGCGGCGGTTCAGACGGCAGCCCTCCCCGTCCACCTCGCAAAGGAAACCTTTTTTCATATGCGAAAAATAATCCCAGGGGATGCCTTTTATATAGCTTGGTGGGAATCGTATTGATCGGAATAATTATTACGATTATTTCCCTATCATTTTTGATATTTCAATATTTTTGGATTGCCGCAGATCTTCCCGGCGTGGATAATTTGCGGGCTTATGCTTCCCAGTTTGAAACCACACGCATTTATGACCGAAATGATAATCTGATCTATGAAATCGTTGACCCGAATGCCGGGCGGCGTACATATGTTACGCTGGAGGATATCTCGCCATACCTGGTCGCTGCGACCATCGCGACAGAAGATAAGGATTTCTATTCCAATCCTGGTTTTGATCCTTGGGCAATCATTCGTGCCCTTTGGCAGAACTATACCAGCGGAAAAGTGGTCTCTGGTGCTTCCACCATCACGCAGCAATTGGCACGCACGCTGCTGCTTTCCCCGGAAGAGCGTGTTGAAGTTTCAACCCAGCGAAAAGCACGCGAGATTGTGTTGGCTGCTGAGATTACCCGCAAATACAGTAAGGATGAGATCCTGGAACTATACTTGAATGAAAATAATTACGGAAATTATTCATATGGCATCCAGGCTGCTGCTGAATCGTATTTTGGTACCAGCGCGGACCAGCTTAACCTGGCCCAGGCCTCATTCCTGGCGGGCATTCCCCAGGCTCCCGCCTACCACGATATTTTTGCAAACCGCGATGAGACGCTCATCCGCCATAAAGATGTACTAAACCTGATGTATCGCTTAAGCCAGGAACGCGATTGTATTTCTGTCCATCATGCCAGTCTGCCGATCTGCGTGACCCTGGACGAAGCCGTCGCGGCTGCGCAGGAAATAGAAGCCTACGCGTTTGAGCCGAGCCAGATTCAAATGCCATTCCCGCATTGGGTGAATTATATTCGCGGACAACTGGAATCACAATTTGACCCCCAGACCATTTATCGATCTGGCTTTAAAGTTTTCACAACACTTGATCCGCAACTTCAACGCTTCGCGCAAGACGTGATTGAAAACCAGTTGGCACTGCTCGTAGAAAATGAGGCGACCAATGGGGCGCTGGTGGCAATTCGCCCATCGACTGGCGAGGTTCTTTCCATGGTGGGTTCCGCCGATTTTTTCAACGAAAGTATCTCAGGTCAGGTCAACATGGCTGTATCCCCCCGACAGCCCGGCTCCTCAATCAAACCATTGACCTACGCTGCTGCGCTGGAAAAAGGTTGGACACCTTCCACCCTGATCTGGGATGTGCCATCTGAATTTCCGCCATCCGGAAATCCAGATGATACGCGGGAACCATATAAACCGGTCAATTATGACGGAAAATTTCATGGGCCAACCAAATTGCGGTACGCGCTGGCGAATTCATATAACATACCCGCCGTGAAAACATTGGATTATGTGGGCATATATGATAACCCGGACACACCGGAAGAAGAGGGTTTAATCAAGTTTGCTGAACGGATGGGTATATCCACATTGGTGCGTGACGATTACGGCCTTTCCCTCACACTCGGCGGCGGTGACGTGTCCTTGCTGGAATTGACAAATGCCTTTGCGATATTTGCCAAAAGCGGGAAATCGGTACGTCCGTACGCGATTGAAAAAATTGAGAACTATCTGGGTGAAGTTGTTTACGAATACGCACCGGATTGTGATACACAAATTATCAGGAGCGAATTTGCGTTCTTAATCAGCGATATACTCTCCGATAATAGCGCACGCACACCTGCTTTTGGTGCGAATTCTGTCTTACATTTGCCTTTTCCAGCTGCTGTGAAAACCGGCACTACCAATGATTTTCGTGATAACTGGACCGTAGGGTATACGCCTGATATTGCGGTGGGCGTATGGGTGGGAAACGCGGATTATACTCCCATGAAAAATATCAGCGGCGTCACAGGCGCAGCTCCTGTCTGGAATGAGGTCATGCAGTGGGCGGTGGACACGTATTTCAACGGCGCGCCAGAATTATTTGCACGTCCGGGAGGAATTGCCGATATGGTGGTCTGCGCCGAATCCGGCACAAAACCATCAGAAAATTGTCCGAATCAAACATCAGAAATATTTGCGGCGGACCGTCCGCCGTTGGATGCCGATCACGATTTATGGATAGAAACGGCGATTGACACATGGACAAAATTGAAAGCGAGTTCTGCCTGTTCTGAATTTACGGAACAAGAACTAACCCTGAACGTTCAGGAAAAATGGGCCGTGAAGTGGATTAAAGATACATCTGACGGCAAAGCCTGGGCGGAGAAAATGGGTTTCTCGGAACCTGTGCTTTTCACTCCTGAGGAGGAATGCAGCGGGGATGATCTGCATCCGAAGCTCGTTTTTGTTGGGTTGTCGGATGATATGGAAATCACAACCTCGCCGCTGGATATTTATGTGGTAGCTGACGTGGATGAGGGTTTTGAACGGCTGCAGCTGCAGTATGGCATCGGGAACAACCCATCCAAATGGACTACACTTGCTGACCGGACAGACCGGTATGATCAACCGGAAAAATTATCCAGTTGGGATGTGTATGAGGCAGAATCTACGCGGATTACCCTGCGGCTCTTAATGGAGGGAATGGATGGCGCCAAAGCCGAGAAGCGGATCCACCTAAATCTTTTTGTACCCACCCTTACCCCCAACCCAACCTCGCTGCCTACGGAAACGCCAGTACCTTTACCAACCGCTACTTCGACGGAAACGGTGACGCAACCTCCAGGGGAAAGTCCCACACCAGCAGTTCCTCCAACTAACACACAGGACACCGATGCCAGCGATACCCCAAGCCCCTAAGAGTGGGCTGAAATTATCCATGATAGAATTATTTCCCACAGAAAGCAATGTATTTTATATTTTTTGGTGTTAATGAATGGGGCAACCATTCGTAAAATTTATTCAAATAGGAGTGAGTGCATGAAAGAAGAAAAAGTCGTAATAAACAATAAGGTGGGACTGCATGCGCGGCCTGCGTCTCTGTTTGTCCAAGCTGCGGGTAAATATTCTTCAGATATCAAAGTATCTTGTCAGGATCCGGAATCCAAAGAAATGCGCGAGGCAAATGCCAAGTCCATTTTGGGCGTTTTAACTCTTGGCGTGTTTCAGGGGATGTCCATAAACATCAAGGCAGAAGGGGATGATGAAGAGGATGCAGTTCAAACTCTCGTCGATCTGGTGAAAGACAATTTCGGAGAAGAATAATGAAAAAGGTAACGGGCATTCCTGCTTCTCGTGGAATCAGCATCGGCCCAGTATTCCAATTCGTACGTCAGGAATTGGTAATCGATAAAGAATTTTCAGAAAATCCAGAACAAGAATTTCAACGGCTCGAAACAGCCCTCCAAACCGCAAAAAAACAGCTTGAAGTAATTTATCAAAAAGCGCTGGGTGAATCAAGCGATGCAGATGCGGAGATTTTTCAAGCCCACATCATGATCCTCGCAGATCCGGAATTATTGGCAGAAGTTAAAAATAAAATTGAGTGCCAGAAAAAAACCGCGGAAAGCGCGATGGAAGAAGTCTGCCAGGCGTTTTCAAACATGATGGCTGCCATGCAGGATGAATATTTTGCGGCGCGCGCCACCGATATCAAGGATGTCGGGGACCGTGTTTTACGTATTTTGCTGGGCATCGCCGAATCGCCAACGAAAGATTTAAAGGAACCAGCAATCATCGTGGCAGATGACCTGACCCCTTCTGATACCGTCCTGTTGGATAAATCTTTGGTGGTTGGATTCTGCACAGCGCGAGGATCAGCCACATCCCACACGGCAATCTTAGCGCGTGGGTTGGGGATTCCAGCTGTGGCAGGCACGGGCGCAAAATTGTTGAAAGTCTCCAATCAGACCAAATTAATCCTAGACGGCACCAAAGGTGAAGTCCTGATTGATCCTTCCGATAAGGAAATTGAAGATTATAAAAAACGGATTGCATCAGCGGAAAAAATAATGGCTGCCTCGCTCAAAGATGCCAATAACCCTGCAGTTACCAAAGATGGAAAGCAATTTGAAATTGTCGCAAATATTGGAAATGTGGATGGCGCAAAAAGCGCGGTTGAATTTGGCGCGGAAGGTGTCGGACTATTGCGAACTGAATTTCTGTATCTGGAACGAGCCGGGCTCCCGACGGAAGAAGAACAATACCAAACATACCGGGCTATTCTGGATGTATTTGGTGAGATGCCGGTCATTCTGCGTACACTTGATGTGGGCGGGGACAAGGAAATCCCATATATGGGGCTGGAAATGGAAGGCAATCCTTTTCTCGGCCAGCGCGCGCTGCGCTTATGCCTTGTGCGATCGGATATTTTCAAACCCCAATTGCGGGCAGCCTTACGTGCGGGCATGGATCGGAATTTGAAAATTATGTTCCCGATGGTGGCAACAGCCCAGGAGGTTCGCGATGCGCGCAAGATCTTGGAAGAATGCCAGCAGGAATTGAAACAAGAAGGAAAACCTTTTGCGGATGATATTGAAATCGGCATCATGGTTGAGATTCCATCGGCCGCCTTGGTCGCTGACCAGCTGGCGAAGGAAGTTGATTTCTTCTCGATTGGCACCAATGACCTTAGCCAATACACAATGGCTGCGGACCGCACCAATCCGAAAGTTGCCCACCTTTCCAATGCTTTTTACCCTGCGGTTTTGCGCCTGGTGCGCGAAGTAATCCGTGCAGCCCACGCGGAAGGAAAATGGGTTGGCATGTGCGGTGAACTGGCGGGCGAACCACTGGCGGCTCCCATTCTAGTAGGAATGGGTTTAGATGAATTTAGTATGAGCCCGCCCATGATTCCGCTGATTAAGCAGATTATTCGCAATTTGGATACAGAAGCGATGAAATCGCTGGCAGAAGAAGCCCTTATGATCGAATCTCTCGATGATATACAAAAATATGTGAAATCAAAAATACCCCTCATCGCTGAGATAACCGGTTAATCGAACACGGTATCTTTGGTAGAAAATAGGAGGCATTTTGAAATGCCTCTTTTTCTTTTATTAAGTAGATAATCAGCCACTACTGGACCTTCGCAGGCTTGAACGGATGATTACGCTCTAAATGATTGGCAGCTGGGTGGGAGCATCCCACAAGGGCGGGTCATTATTCGCTGCGTCCATCCATCGCGTAAGACTCACGGTTGGTTGCGCTGCCATATTCCGTACATGGCGGTATTTCAGGAGATGCCAGTGATTTTCGATCAAGGAAGCCAATTGGGGGTCTCTCCGCAGGCGGTACACTATTAATCGCGACCGGCTGGCGGGAAAAACAATGCCTTTCTCCAACGTTTCTGCGCCAGAATTGTTTTCAACCAATTCTTTGATCATCGCGGTTGATGTGAAGAAAAAATTAAATATCACGCTTCCTTCCTGATTGACCCATTGGATGGCCGCCTGATCTTTCACGGTGCAGCCCAATTTTTTTCCCACCCGGCGAATGAGGTCTTTCATTTCCACGATATCATTTTCTCTTTCTTGGATCATTTCATAGGCATTCAGACGATAGACCAGCGGCTTTTCCGAGATGGGAATGGCATAGCAAGATGCGATTATCTTGATTAGCTCTGTTCCCTGCAGGGCTTTGTCTGGCAATTCTCTGTCGATGGCATCCATTATTTCAGTGAAGGACATTTCCGTATGCTGGTTAAGCTGTTCGCGGATAATATTCTCCATTCGCTCGCTTATCGGTGGTTGCTTTTCATCATCCCGCATCGGCCAATAATAAATTTTACCGGAGAACGAAGAGCTGATAGTATCAAAGGAATCGTTTTTAGAGAGCTGATATTTTAACGCACGCTGGAAGTCTCCCCAGCTTGATTCCATTGATCCATCGTTTGGCTGCGGAAAACTGCCCCGTGTGGCTTTTCTCTGGATGGCATCCATTACGATCTGGTGATAATCTGCCGGTTCCCCGCGATTCAACAGAAATTGCTGTGCGGTGCTACCTATTTCATCATCAAAATCTCCCTGCAGATGCGGTTCATGTTTCATCGCAAGGAATTGAAAGATAGCCTGTTCGTGGTTGTATGCCGTATGGATGAATTGCATGCCGCATTCTCGCAGCCCAGCGCATAATCCATACACCAGGGGAAGTGTGTAGTTTGGGAAGGCTCCCAATAGCTGAGTGGTTTCTGGAATGGTTTCCGAAAGGTGCGAAAACGAGGCCTTGATGGCTTGATTGAACCAATACCAATCATAGCGTTTGCGCACCAACGCACTCATCATCGGAGCGATGGCTTTTTTTCCCCACACCCAGCCTGACCACAGGGCGGAGTATGTCCAATAGGCAGGGTTTGGTTTGGGGAGCAAAGTGGGAACTGCAATATGATGTTCTGGAAGGCGGGCGCCCATCTTTTTGATTAATTTTCTTTGGAAAAAACAGATTTCCCCTCTTTCCAAGGTGAAATTCGGCCAGTATTTTACGGGGATCATTGGATGCGGACTGGCGTATTTCGTATAAGCGTTGGTCAAGGAAAGCCATAAGTTATTTTCCAGAAATACCCCGGGAGGGGTGATTTTTAGGATAGCGTTCTCTTTTTCCGGATATGGCCACAACATATTGGCATCATCGAAAACAGGCAGTAGGGAAGCCAGCAGCAGCTTTTTCTGCCGTTTTTCCATCGCCAATCGTTCAACGCGGTTCATCAGCAGCATACAGACATACAATGCCCTCGGCAGGTAGCTGTCAACGGCATCACGCAGTGTTTCCTGTGCGATTGCGTTTTCGGAAGAGACCCGCTGGATGGCGCGCGAGCGGTGCATACCCAGATCGCCCAGGGAATGGATGCGTTCTATATCTTCACTGGTCAGATCATATTCGCCTTCGTCCTTACAGAATGGGCAATGGTAGATTTTTTTGAAAGGCAGGTTTTCATCTTTCCGCCAGACGAACGCTTTTGCCTGGATCCTTTTTCCGCAGGAAGCGCACGCTGTCTCATAAATGCTGGCGAGATGGTCTGCGAGAAAGCCATCGCCAAAGCGGGTATTCAATAATGGATTAAGCGCATTGTTGAAATCTTGTTCGGAGGGAGCCGACGCGATCACCTCCGTAATCAACCAGTTGATGGGGTTATTCCTGGAAGCAAGCATAGGAAAACCATGCGCGGCCAGCTCAATTGATATATAAGGATGTGCACTGATGGGATCGATCAATAAATGGTTCTGCAGGTCTTGCTGTACTGCCCATTGATGAAAGAATGTGCGGGGCAGCGGGGGAAAGTACCTGCCCAGGGGCAGATCATAGATTTCTGCGTCTCTTTGATCCGTCCAATATCGTGGATTCATGACTCTTTCTAATATTAGTATACAAAAAAAGATCACATATAAAAATAAGGATTAGGAATAAGCAGAAAGAGGAGGGAAGTGGATTAGGATGGCAGATCAATCTCAAAAACCGGCTGGATCGGGTCAAATTCAACAATTCCTATTTGTACTGCAGGTGTTTTGATAGGAAGAGAAAGCTGCAAACAGCGTTCCATCACTGCGGGAAGTTGTTCTTTATTAAAATCCATGGCGAGTGTGCAGTGCGGCACCCAGTTGTCGTGAAGATAAATTTCCCAGGGACCGCTCCCCCTTTTTTGCAGACAATCATGGATTTGTTCGTGGATGTTTTTCAGCTGTTTTTCCAAAGGCGGCGCCATGAAAACGATTGGATTACTATAATGAAAAATCCCGAAATACGTGAAATTCAAATTGATCGTATGAATTTGTTTCTTTAAATAGCCCAATGCTTTCTGGCAGGAACAGCACTCCAACTGGTCATAAATCGCCAGTGTTAAATGGGGGCGAATTCCTTTTTCATCCATAGCAGGAGCCAAAAGAGGGCTGTTGAGGGATTTCCAAATATCCCTGATAGTTTTTTCTGTTTGTTCGTTAAAATAGATAACCGCGGCAAATGGCATTGTTCTGTTAGTGGTATTCTAATGAACTTCCCCCAATAAATTCTCTGATCACAGAATCTTTGGGAACAAAATTATCATCACTTAATTCCGGAATTTCCCGTAGCAATTCCAAAATGCGGGATGCGCGTGTATAGGCATCTTCCCGCAACGGATCGTTTTTGAACTTTTTCTCCCATCTCATGAAGGAATCGAATAGTTTGGCTTTGTATAGCGAAAGTTCGTACGGCATAGCGCTGTTGATGATTACGTCCGCATACATGTTGTTTGGGATGATGTTTCTCATTTCGCTCGATCGTACATAGTGCCAATGCGTAAGGGTACGTTCCGGGTCATACCCTCTGAAAGCCGCATCACGCAGCATGCGCCGCATCAGCCGAATGTCAGTCCATTTAATGTATTTTCCTTTGGCGTCTTTCATCTGCAGCAGGGGTTCCAGATAAATTTTGAATTTATTCTCAGCCGGAATATTCTCTGTTAGGGGCGGGTATAAACCGTGCAGGCTGTCAATTAGGATAACATCGTGCTTTCCTATTTTCATCGGTGTTTGTTCTTCTACCCGCCGGCCATTCTTAAAGTCATAAAACGGCATCATGATCTCTTCACCCGCAACCAGTTTGGTGAGATGGTCATTGATCAATTCCAGGTCAAGTGCCTGGGGTGTTTCAAAATCATAATCGCCGAATTCGTCTTTGGGGTGCTGCTCGAGGTCGAAGAAATAATTATCTACATTCAAAGCCACCAGGCTTAATCCCATTTGTTTCAGGCATGCTCCGATTTTGATGGTGGAGGTCGTTTTTCCAGAAGATGATGGGCCAGAGATCAGCACGATCTTAATGGTATTGCGTTTTTCTCCAACCATATCAGCAGCCAATTTGATGTCTTCTTCGTAAAACATCTCTGACTCAGAAACAATCTGCTGTAGATCGCCATTTTTCATACGCGTATCATAGCGGCGGATAGTATGCAGATCATGCGAGGAGGCCCAATCGAGGATTTGCCAGATTTTTGCCCAGGGAATATTGGATGATGGTCGAATGGTTTGCAACTTTCGTAAATCCCGCATCCTGGCGCGTTCATCCCGGTAAAGAATGTAGGCTTTGGCAACTTTTGCGTGCCCGTTTTCGATCAGGATTTTTTCCACTGCGTCCTGCATTTCTTCAACCGTAGGAATATTTCCTTGGGGGATTGTTTCCTCCAGGAGAGCGATGACCTGCGTGGTGAGGCCCTCAGCGATGGCTTTATCCCTTCCCCCGACTGCCACCGCAGCCCGGTAAATCGCATTGGTGATGCGGTGGGGTGTAAAAGGGACTTTTTTCCCGGACCGCTTGATAATATGTTTGAATCGCGTCATAATATTTCTCCTGCCAATCTATAGTTTATTATAGCAATTCAAATGCGATTTCAACGGTTTTGTGGAGGTGGACTTTCTGTGGTTCTTTTTTTTGGATTAGACCATCACCCGCGTATCGAAGAAATACTTTTCTGTGATGGTCTGTGAGGTTTCCGGAGCGGCTGCTTGAAAATACGGCGAAAGGATGGGATATTGCCTGCGAATAATTTCTCCAATCTTTTGGGCAGTACGACGGATGGAGAAATGGGCGTTGGGAGCGGACCGCAGCTTGATCAGGTGGAGGGCGGAACGCAAATTCATGTTGATCATGACACGGCGGTTAAAAGCATTAGGCAGGATGTAGGCTGCGGCAGGAGGAAAGGTGGGCGCGATGGCGTGGAATAATTGTGCAGCATCGTGCATGGTTGTGCGGAATAGATGCGAGACCCCTGCGTCAACCAGCAGCTGTGGAATCGCGTAACCCAATGCTGGCGTAAATGCCTGCGCTGTTTGTGTCATCATGCGGTGGCGTTTTAATTCAAAATACGCTCCCTGATCCAAAACCAAATCAAACCCCAAATATCCGTACTCAAGTTCGCGCAGCGGGATATCATGGGATTTTCGATGCCCTAGCAGGCAGTCAGCTATGTTTTGTTGTTGGCGCTCGTCCATGGATTGGATAGAATCCCTGGCTTGCTCTAAGGACAGCTGACTGTAACGATAGAGCAGGGCGGCCAACACACGGGTGACCGCATCCGGATCACATCCTGTGCAAACGCACCAATCATTTGCTGTTGGTGAGTTTAGAGGAAGGTCTTTTGCAAGCGCTATGATCTGTTCGCGAACATTGACCATGTAATCATTCCGGTTTGCATATTTCACCAGCGTGGGTACGTGTTGAAGGGATACATTCTTTATTTCCTCGCCCATCTCCTGCACTTCTTGCAGGGGATGGGACAGCATTTTCTGGATGGCATGTTCCAATGCGCGCGCGTTGATCGACATGCCAACATTAGCCAGCGAGCTGGCTGGTAAAAAATACCGGCAACCATCAGCGCTTGTTGTACGGAGGCGCTGGGCAAATGCCCCGCTTGATTCATCTTTCTGTCGGGGGTAACGCTGTTCCAGATATGCGTGCACTTTGCGGTAAGCGGTTTTGTAGTTGGAAAAAATGCGCCTACTGGTTTCCAGATACGGCGTAAGGGTTCCGGATTGGTCAAGCTCCGCAGGAACAAAAAAATGGTTTTGGTCCCACACCTGATAGCGGGATGATTTTTCAGTATAGGATGCAAGCCGGTTAGATTCAAGGCATTCCACAGCAAGGCGCGAGATATTTTCCAGCGCGATGTGCAGCACTGCGTGTTCAGCCACGGAAGAATGGCCGTACCCAACTACCCATTTCTCATGGAATTGTGCGGATTTTGTGTCGGTTAACTCTGATGCGATTTGCTCGAATGATTCTGGGGAACGGGAAGTCTTGGCGAAAGCAACTGCGATTGTTTCTGGGCTGATTTTCTTAGGGTCTAAGATATAGATCTTTCTGTTTTCCGGCATATTCCAGCACCTCCTTAGCCTGGCAAATATCCTGTTTGATCTGGTCCATCAAGTCCTCAACCGAATCAAACTTTTTCTCCGGGCGAATCTGTTGGATGCAATCCAATATGACTGTATGGCCGTAGATCTGGCGAGTGAAATCCAGAATATGAACCTCGATTGTTTTTTCTGATGGATTTTCATAAAAAGTTGGGCGGTATCCGATATTTACAACTGCCTGGTATTCGATTTCATCAACATGGATAAAAGCGGCATATACTCCGGTGGGAGGAATCAGTTTCTGGGAGAAAACGGCAATATTCGCAGTGGGCAATCCAATGTGTTTCCCTCTTCCATCGCCGTGGACCACGTCGCCGATGATCTTATATGGATATCCCAGCATCGCATTGGCTGCCGGTAGATCGCCGCGTTCCACGGCGGAACGTATGCGTGTAGAGGATATTGGCTGATTTGAAGACAACTCGGGGTCGATGGGTAGTACACAAAATCCCAGCTCGTTTCCAACCGCTGTCATCACGGAGAAATTCCCCTGCCGGTCCTTCCCCATACGAAAATCATATCCAACAACGAGGTGAGAAAAACGGTATTGCGCATGAAGTTGCTGCAAGAAAGCTGAAGCGGATAAATTGGATATGTCTTGGTCGAACGGGATGGTTAATAGTGTGTCAATGTCGAACAAATCATTTAAAATCTTTTCCTTTTCATGGGGCAGGGTTAAATAGAAGGGGTTTTGAATGTTACGCAAAATGACCACCGGGTGTGGAAAAAATGTGACAACAGCAGCGGGTTGGTGCGATTGCGCTGCACCTTCGGAAACTTGGCGGAAAATGCGCTGGTGGCCTAAATGCAATCCATCAAAAGCCCCTATGGTTATCCAGGCGCCTTCATCGGGGCAGTTCTGTTTGCCGTTGAACCAATCCATGCGTTAGCTGAAAAAGACTTTTTTGGGTTGAAATTCTTTTTTTTCTTGGTCATAGACCATCAACGCGACCAATTCACTTTGTTCGGTAATCGCCTGTACCATTTTTTCTGTTCCCTCTTCCCGTGAGATTCTGTGCCCGTGCCGCACGGCATCCACTTCCTCATTGGAGAGGGTGATGGATGGCCAATCGGCTAATGCTTCAGCTGCCGGGATGAGATATTGGTACCAATCATTATTCAGGAAAGCCTCAGAAAGTTTTCGAAGGGAAATCGCACTTTTGAGTGTAAAGCTTCCGCTCTTTGTCCGACGCAGCCCATTCAGGTAAGCGCCGCAGCCCAATATTTCACCGAGGTCGTATGCCAGTGAGCGTATGTAGGTCCCTGAGGAACAATGGACGTCGACCACCGCTTCGGGCGGATTCCATTCCACCAATTCCAGGCTATACACGTTGATCAAACGCGGTTCAAGCTCTACCTTTTCGCCTTTTCGGGCCATTTTATAGGCGCGTTTGCCGTTGACTTTCACGGCGGAATAGGGTGGAGGAACCTGTTCGATCTCGCCAACAAATCCTTTTAATGCTTCTTCAAATTCATCCAGTGATATGGTTTTGTCTGAAGTGTTGGTAACCTCTCCCTCGGCGTCATACGTATCCGTTTTGCCGCCCAATCGGATGGTCGCCTGGTAGCGTTTATCGTCCGCGGAAATATATTCACTCAATCGAACTGCTGGTCCGACAAGCACGACCAGGACGCCAGAGGCGCGCGGGTCAAGCGTGCCGGTATGCCCTGCTCGTTTGATTTTGCTTCCATTTCGGATGATTTGTACGACTTGATGAGAAGTCATGCCGGTTGGTTTGTCCACAACCAAAACGCCGGAAATATTATTTCTCACTGGTGTTTTGTTATCATTCATTTCGATCATTCTCCGCTTGATTTTTCCCCTTCAATAATTGTTTGGTTTCCCCGGTAACCAATTCTATCACTTGCGGAAGCTGCCCGGGTATTTCAGCGCCGGCTGCGGGAGGGTGACCGCCCCCGCCAAACCGAACCGCGATTTGTGAAACGTCAATGTTAGCATTGTTTGAACGCCAGCTTACCTTTACCACGCCATCTTTCTGTTCATTAAAAAGGATGGAAATATCGGTATCTACAATTGCGGAAAGTTGATTGGTCAGGTCCGCATCATCCCGCCCGCCGTACCCGCTTATTTCTCTGTCCTTAAGGGTGATGGTGGTCCACACCAAACGGTCATCCTTGTGCATACGCTCCAGCGCTAACCCCCATACTTTGCCTGCTGCAAAGGATTGGCTGGTGAGAGCGTTTAGATAGATTTCATCCAACTTGCCGCCATTTTCCATCAAAATTGATGCGATACGCATGGTTTCAGGCTTTACATTGGATGTGCGGAAACCGATTGTGTCGGTAACCAATCCCATCAATAATGCGTTTGCCGCGTTTTCATTTAATGCTAATCCCCATTCGTGGAGGTGTTTGGTGATGATTGCTGTCGTCGCGGGTTGGTCGGAATCGACGATATTTACCCGGCCGTATCCCTGGTTGGTGATGTGATGGTCGATATTGATGTCGATTTCAAGCCCATTCCCGGCAGGTCCGATGCGTTTCTGTTCCGCGCAATCCAATGCGATAATCAGGTCGGGCTGGCCATCCACTTTATGCCCAACCTGGTTGCTATCTTGGATAAAGTGGTAGCGTTTTGGAACGCCGTCAACCAGCACCATTTGTGTGTTTTTACCTGTCGATTTGAGCGCATGGAAGAATCCAAGCATGGATCCCACCGCATCGCCGTCAGGGCGTACATGCGAAAGAATCAGCGGCGCGCAAGCATTCTTAAGCATCGTTTTGATGCGTTGATTTTGTGCGGAAAAATCGCGATCGGCTCTATTCATTATCCTCATATTCCTGTTTGAGGCTGTCGAGCAGTTCTTCAATTCGTTCCGCCCGTTCAGGTGTTTCATCCCAGATGAAACGCAATTCAGGAAATGTACGCAGCGGGATAATTTTTGAAAGCACACTGCGCAAGTACCCGGCAGCATGCTGAAACCCTTGCAGGATTTCCTGTTTAGCTTCGCTTCCCGCCAGCGCGGAGATATAAATCTTCGCGACATATAATTCCCGGTCTACCGTAACATCTGTGATGTATGCGGATTCCACTCTGGGATCATTAATTTTCCCGGTGACCAACATTTCAGACAATTCTTTCTGAATTCGGTCAGAAATTCTATTTAAACGAATTTTTGACGGCATAATACCTGTTATCTTTCTACTTGTTCAATAATAAAGGAAATCACGGTATCACCGACTTCAAAGTCATTAAAGCCTTTCAGCCGCAAACCACATTCAAAACCCGCGCGGACTTCCTTTACATTGTCTTTTTCGTGTTTAAGGGAGGCCAGTTCACCTTCAGCAAGCACTTCACCTTCCCGCATAATGCGCACTTTGGCATTGCGGCGAATTTCTCCTTTGGATACCTTGCACCCTGCAATGGTTCCCAATTTGGAGATGCGGAAGGTCTGCAGCACTTCAGCCTGGCCGATGACGGTTTCTTTCTCTTCCGGCTCCAGCATACCTTTCAACGCTTTTTCAACATCTTCGATCAAACGGTAAATGATGTCATATGTGCGGATGGAAATGCCTTCAATTTCCGCCAGTTTTTCAGCGGCGTTTTCAATGTTATTGTTGAACCCTAACACGATTGCGTTTGAGGCGGTCGCCAGCATGATGTCGTTCTCAGTGATGTTGCCCGCTTCTGCGTGCAGGATGTTGATTCGGATTTCACTTTGGTCGATCTCTTTGAGAGAGTTTGCAATAGGTTCCAATGACCCCTGTACGTCCGCCTTGAGAATTAGGCGCAGTTCTCCGGTTTTGCCCGCTTTGAATTTATCGAACAAGTCTTCCAGGGTGGTTTTTGACTTGGTGGATTTTGCTTCTTTTTCTTTTTGTTTGCGTTCATTGACAATCGCACGGGCTTCCCGTTCTGAATCACAAACCTGGAACAGGTCACCGGCTTTTGGAAGCTCATTCAATCCTAAAATTTGTACAGGCATGGAAGGTCCTGCTTCTTCCAGCTTGTTGTTTTTGTGGTCGAACATCGCGCGGATATTTCCGCACGCGAATCCAACCGCGACTGCGTCGGTCGAGCGAAGCGTGCCATTTTGAACCAATAAGGTCGCAACAGCCCCGCGGCTCTTATCCATTTGCGCTTCAATCACCGTTCCGATTACCGTACCGTTGGGATTGGCCATGATCTTGTTGGAATCAGCAACCAAAATGAGGGCTTCCAGAAGGTCCTCGATGCCTATCTTCAGCTTTGCGGAAACCGGCACAATAATCGTATCGCCGTCCCATTCATCGGAAATAAGCCCGTTATCTGCCAGCTGCTGCTTGACGTAATCTGGATTGGCATCACCTAGGTCTATTTTATTAAGTGCAACAACGATCGGTACACGCGCGGCTTTGGCGTGCGCGATGGCTTCCCGCGTTTGCGGCATCACACCGTCATTGGCGGCAACAACTAAGATAACAATATCCGCTCCCTGTGCGCCGCGGGCGCGCATGGCTGTGAAAGCGGCGTGCCCCGGGGTGTCCAGGAACGTGATTTTCTTTTTCTTGTGGGTGATCTGGTACGCGCCGATGTGCTGGGTAATGCCGCCGGATTCTCCGCCAGCGACATCTGTGTGGCGAATAGCATCCAGCAGAGTGGTCTTGCCATGGTCGACGTGCCCAAGGATCGTTACAACCGGCGGACGCGTTACCAGGTTTTTGGGATCTTCATCCTCGATCAGCCTGCGCCAAAGCGGGATTTCTCCCATTTCTTCTTCGCTTACTTCAGGAATTTCAAGAGATGCCTCTAATCCCAATTCCGCTGCCACTACGGCGGCTGTGTCAAAATCAATCTGTTGGTTGATGTTTGCCATGACACCGTTGGCCATTAAAATCTTGATCACATCGATTGGGCTGGAATCAATTTTTTTTG
>Ga0180431_10001573_pt1 | contig 31627 bp, 32 predicted proteins | sample SS_ome_11_FD_132459 | JGI IMG/M metagenome (GOLD analysis project Ga0180431, IMG submission 132459) | Hypersaline lake sediment archaeal communities from the Salton Sea, California, USA - SS_1_MS_1 metaG | ecosystem: Environmental > Aquatic > Non-marine Saline and Alkaline > Hypersaline >... | reverse complement strand
GCAGGGCAACACCGTGGTGGTGATCGAGCACAATCTCGACGTCATCAAGACCGCCGACCACATCATCGACATCGGCCCCGAGGGCGGCGACGGCGGCGGCCGGATCGTGGCCACCGGCACACCGGAAGAGGTGGCGAAGGTCGAGGCGAGCCATACCGGCCGCTACCTCGGCCCGATGCTCAAGCCCCGGCGGGTGGCGGCGGAGTGACAGTTGGCCCGGCACCGATGCCGGGCCAAGCGTCTCAGCCCTGCTTCGGGCCGGTGCTGATCCCGAGGATCGAGTAGAGCAGGCAGCTCGACATCAGGCCGGTGGCCAGCGGCACGATGCCGATCAGGTAGGCCCAGCGATAGGTCGCGTCGGCGTTGAGGAAGAACCCCGCCAGCAGCGCGAGGCCGACGACGATGCGAAGCACGCGGTCGATGCCGCCGACATTGGTCTTGAACATGGCTGTCTCCTGTCAGTCCGTCCGGCCCGGTGCGGGCCGCTGACGGGACATTACCCGAATCGAGAGGCCCGTGTCCGTGACTTCGTCACGCAGCCCCGTCGCCGGTCGCCGCGAGGCGGGCCAGCGCGTCGGGGTCGCGCAGCGTGACCGTGCCGCGTTCGGTCGCGACAAGGCCCTGGCGGGCGAAGGCGTCAAGCCGGCGCGAGACGACCTCGCGCGCCGATCCGATCGCGGTGGCGAGATCCTGGTGCGTGGCGCGCACCGTCGCGCCCTCGGCCCGGTCGATCAGCGCCTGCGCCAGCCGCGCCTCGATGCGCTGGAAGGCGACGCGTTCCAGCAGGTGCATCATCGCCTGCATCCGCTCCGCGAAGGCCGAAAAGACGAAGCCGCGAAACGCCGCCGACCCGTCCATCAGGTCGAGAAACGCCTGCCGCGGGATCAGCACCAGTTCACAGTCGGAGACCGTCAGCGCCTCGCCGGTATAGGGCTCGCCGCCCAGCAGGCCCAGCGTGGTCTGCACGCAGGTGCCCCCCGGTTCGACGCCGTAAAGCAGGATGTCGCGGCCGTTCGGGCCGATCAGGAACACCTCGATCCGGCCCGACAGGACCACCGCGAACCCGCGGGCGGCATCGCCGGGATGAAACAGCGCGGCGCCTTTCGGCAGCGCCATCGGGGCCAAGGCCTCCAGCCGGGCGCGGGCGGCGGAGTCCAGCGCCGCGAGACCCGGTGCGCGATCCGTCCAGCCCGACAAGCGCCCTCAGCCCCGGCGCCGGGTTTCGAAGTGGGGCAGCATGGCCGAGAAATCGCGCCCCTTGCCGCCCTCGTCCTCGACGAAGCGGCGGTAAAGCTCGGCGGCGAGCTGGCCCATCGGCGTGTCGGCATCGGCGCTTTCGGCGGCCTGCTGGCTGAGCCGCAGATCCTTGAGCATCAGGTCGGCAGCGAAGCCGGGCGTGTAATCGTTGTCGGCGGGCGATTTCGGCCCGACGCCGGGGGCCGGGCAATAGGTGGTCATCGACCAGGATTGCCCGGACGAGGTGGAGACGACGTCGAACATCCTCGCGCGGTCCAGCCCCAGCTTGTCGGCCAGGGCAAAGGCCTCGCAGGTGGCGATCATCGTGACGCCGAGGATCATGTTGTTGCAGATCTTGGCAGACTGGCCGGCGCCGGCGCCGCCGCAATGCACCGCCTTCTGGCCCATGATGTCGAAGAGCGGCTTCACGGTCGCAAAGGCCGCGTCGGGCCCGCCGACCATGAAGGTCAGCGTGCCCGCCGCCGCGCCACCGACGCCGCCGGACACCGGCGCATCCAGCGCCGCCTTGCCCGCCGCTTCGGCCATCCCGGCCACCGCGCGGGCGCTGTCGACATCGACGGTGGAACAGTCGCACAGCACCGCGCCCGGTTCCATCGCGCCGATCACCTCGGCCGCGACGGCGCGCAGGATCGCGCCGTTCGGCAGCATGGTGATCACCACCTCCGCGCCGCTGGCCGCCTTGGCGGCGCTGGCCGCGGCCGTCACGCCCTCCGGCATCGCCGCCGCGGTGTCGAAACCGGTGACCGCGTGGCCGGCCTTGACGAGGTTGAGCGCCATCGGCGCGCCCATGTTGCCCAGTCCGATGAAGCCGATCTTCATGCCGTGTCCTCCTGCTGCCAGAGTTCCGCGTCACCCAGCGGCGCCAGCATATGCGCGACCTCGGCCGCCGTCACCTGTGCCGGGCCGGCGTGTTTCCAGCGCGGGGTACGATCCTTGTCGATGATCTGGGCGCGCACGCCTTCGAGGAAATCGGCCTCGGGGATCGCGCGGTGGGTGAAGCGGTATTCCTGCGCCAGCGCGTCGCGGATGCCGGTGCCGGGCGCGCGCAGGTTGCGGATCATCTCCAGCGCGCAGGCCATCGACAACGGGGAATTGCGGTTCACCGCCTTCAGCGCGCGGGTGGCGACATCGCCCTCCGCCGCAACCAGCCCGGCATGGATTGCGGCCAGGTCGGGCCCGGCGAACAGCCGGTCGATCGCCTCGGCCTCGGCCGCGAGCGGGCTGGCCGGGGCGGGCCGCGCGGCGCCGGCGACAAGGCCCGCGTCGCCGGTCTCGACCAGCCGGGCCCTGAGCGCGTCCCAGTCGGCCTCGGGCAGGAAATGATCGGCGAAGCCCGCAAAGATCGCGTCCGCCGGCCCCATCCGCGCCGCGGTCAGCGCGAGGTATTCGCCGGCCCGGCCCGGCGCCCGCGCCAGCATCAGCGAGCCGCCGACATCCGGCACCAGCCCGATGCCGCATTCCGGCATCGCGACCCGGGTGCTGTCGCCGACAACGCGGATCGAGGCGTTGCAGCCCACGCCGACGCCGCCGCCCATCACGAAGCCCTGCATCAGCGCCACGATCGGCTTGGGATATTCGGCGATCGTCGCGTTCATCCGGTATTCGTCACGCCAGAACCGGCGCGGGCCCTCGTAGTCGCCGGCGGTCCCGACCTCGTGCATGTAGGCGATGTCGCCGCCGGCGCAGAAGGCGCGCTCGCCCTCGGCATCGATCAGCACCAGCGCCACGGCCGGATCGTCGCGCCAGGCCGCCAGCGCCGCGGCGATGGCGCGGGCCATGTCATGCGACAGCGCGTTCAGCGCCTGCGGGCGCGTGAAGGTGATCCGGCCCGCGCGGCCCTCGATCCGGCAGTGGATATCGGCCATCAGCCGCGCTCCGCCAGCACCGCGCGCGAGACGATCAGCCGCATGATCTCGTTCGTGCCTTCGAGGATGCGGTGCACGCGCAGGTCGCGCACGATCTTCTCGATCCCGTAATCGGCAAGATAGCCGTAGCCGCCATGCAGTTGCAGGCAGGCGTCGGCGACCTCGTAGGCCTGGTCGGTGACATACATCTTCGCCATCGCGCAGAACTTCGTCGCATCCGCCGCGCCGGTGTCGAGCTTGCACGCCGCCTGGCGCAGGAAGGTGCGGGCCGATTGCAGCTTGACCTCGCAGTCCGCGATCTTGAACTGCAGCGCCTGGAACTGATCCAGCGTCTTGCCGAAGGCCCGGCGCTCGCCAATGTAGCCCAGCGTCGCGTCCAGCGCCGCCTGCGCGCCGCCCAGCGCCGAGGCCGCCACGTTCAGCCGCCCGCCATCGAGCCCCGCCATCGCGTAGGTGAACCCCTTGCCCTCTTCGCCGACGAGGTTTTCCGGCGGCACGCGGCAATCGTCGAACTGCACCTGTGCGGTCGGCTGCGACCGCCACCCCATCTTGTCTTCCAGCGCGCCGAAGGACAGGCCCTCGCTGCCGTCCTCGACGATGAGCGTCGAGATGCCCTTCGGCCCGTCCTCGCCGGTGCGGCACATCACGACATAGACATCGGAATAGGAGCCGCCCGAGATGAAGGCCTTGGTGCCGTTCAGGCGGTAGCCCTCGTTCGTCTTGTCCGCGCGGGTCTTCAGCGCCGCCGCGTCCGAGCCCGAGCCCGGTTCGGTCAGGCAGTAGGAAAACACCTTGTCCATCGAACACAGCGCCGGCAGCCAGCGCGCCTTGACCTCGTCCGAGCCGAAGCGGTCGATCATCCCGCCGCACATGTTGTGGATCGTCAGGAAGGCGCCGACCGAGGGGCAGGCCATCGCCAGCGCCTCGAACACCAGCGTCGCGTCAAGCCGGCTGAGGCCCGATCCGCCGTGCTCCTCGCTGACGTAGATGCCGCCGAGCCCCAGTTCCGCGACCTTCGGCCAAAGCTCTTTCGGGATCGTGCCCTGGCGTTCCCAGTCGCGGGCGTGGGGGGCGATATGCTCCTGCCCGAAGGCATGGGCCATCTCGAAGATCGCCTGCTGTTCCTCGCTCAGCGCGAAATCCATCTCGGTCTCCTCCCAGGTGAATTGAACGCCTGTTTAATTTCCGATTGTTGCGGGAATTTTTCAACCGCAAGGGGCCGGCAAGGGCGCGGACGGGCGGCCCGGCCGGGCCGCCCGGAAACGTCGCGAGGCGGGATCAGTCCATCGCCTTGAAGTGGAACTCTCCGCCTTCCTTGAGGCCCGAGGGCCAGCGCGCCGTCACCGTCTTGGTGCGGGTGTAGAACCGGAACGAATCCGGCCCGTGCTGGTTGAGATCGCCGAAGACCGATTTCTTCCAGCCGCCGAAGGTGTGATAGGCCAGCGGCACCGGGATCGGCACGTTGACGCCGACCATGCCGATGTTGATCCGGTTGGCGAAATCGCGGGCGGTGTCGCCGTCACGGGTGAAGATCGCGGTGCCGTTGCCGTATTCGTGGTCCATCGCCAGCTTCAGCGCCTCTTCGTAGCTGCCCGCGCGCACCGTCGACAGGACCGGGCCGAAGATCTCGGTCCTGTAGATGTCCATCTCGGGGGTGACGTGGTCGAACAGGTGCGGGCCGACGAAGAAGCCGTCCTCGTAGCCCTGCAGCCGGAAATCGCGGTTGTCGACGACGAGTTTCGCGCCCTGGTCGACGCCGGACTGGATCAGGCCGAGGATCCGCTCTTTCGCCTCGCGGGTGACGACCGGGCCGAAATCGACGTCCTCGCCCGCGGTGTAGGGGCCGACCTTGAGTTTCTCGATCCGCGGCACGAGCTTCTCGATCAGCCGGTCGGCGGTGTCGTTGCCCACCGGAACGGCGACCGAGACGGCCATGCAGCGTTCGCCCGCCGCGCCGAAACCGGAGCCGACCAGCGCGTCGGCGGCCTGGTCCATGTCGGCATCGGGCATCACGATCAGGTGGTTCTTGGCGCCGCCGAAGCACTGGGCGCGCTTGCCGCTCGCGGTGGCGCGGGAATAGATGTACTGCGCGATCGCGGTCGAGCCGACGAACGAGACGCCCTGGATGATCTCGCTGTCCAGCAGCGTGTCGACCGCTTCCTTGTCGCCGTTGACGACCTGGAAGACGCCGGCGGGCAGCCCGGCCTCGACCAGCAGCTCCGCCAGCATCAAGGGCACCGAGGGGTCACGCTCGGACGGCTTGAGGACGACGGCATTGCCGCAGGCCAGTGCCGGGCCGACATGCCACAGCGGCATCATCGCGGGGAAGTTGAACGGCATGATCGCGGCGACCACCCCCAGCGGCTGGCGCATCGAGTAGATGTCGATCCCCGGCCCGGCGTTGTCGGTGTATTCGCCCTTGAGCAGGTGCGGCGCGCCGATGCAGAACTCGATCACCTCGAGCCCGCGCTGGATGTCGCCGCGCGCGTCCGGCAACGTCTTTCCGTGTTCGCTGGACAGCACTTCGGCCAGCTTGTTCATGTCGCGGTTCAGCAGCCGGACGAATTCCATCAGCACCCGTGCGCGGCGCTGCGGGTTGGTGGCGCCCCAGGCCGGCTGGGCGGCGGCGGCGCTGGCGACGGCGGCCGTGACCTCGGCGGCCGCGGCAAGCGGCACCCTGGCCTGAACCTCGCCCGTGGCGGGGTTGAAGACATCGGCGAAGCGGCCCGACGCGCCGTTGACGGCCTTGCCGTCGATCCAGTGGCTCAGTTCCTGCATGGAATCCTCCCGAGGGTCAGCATTTGCGCCATGCTAGCCTTGCAAATTTGCCGGAAAAAGGGGCAGTTTTTCAAAAGGGTTTTGCGGAAATGCAGGAATGAGCCAGGAGCCGGACTGGGACGATCTGCGCGTTTTCCTTGCCGTGGCGCGGGCCGAAAGCCTGTCGGGCGCGGCGCGGGCGCTCAGGCTCGACCCGGCCACGGTGGGCCGGCGGATCGCCCGGCTGGAAGAGGCGCTGGCGGCCTCGCTGTTCCTGCGCTCGCCGCAGGGTTACCGGCCGACCGCGGCGGGCCAGCGCCTGATGCCAAGTGCCGAGGCCGCCGAACAGGCGGTGGCCGGGGCCGCCAGCCTTGGCGCGCCGGAGGGGGCGCTGACCGGCAACTTCAGGATCGGCGCGCCCGACGGCTGCGCCAACTACCTGCTGCCGCAGGTCTGCGCCGCGCTGTGCGATGCGCATCCGGGGCTGGAGATCCAGATCGTCGCGCTGCCGCGGGTGTTCAACCTGTCGAAACGCGAGGCCGACATGGCGATCGCCGTGTCGCCGCCCGAGGCCGGGCGGCTGACGGTGCAGAAGCTGACCGACTATCGCCTGAGCCTGGCCGCGCATCGCGACTACCTGGCCGCCCGCCCGCCGATCCGCGGCGTCGCGGCGCTCGGCGGGCACCGGGTGATCGGCTACATCCCCGACATGATCTTCGACAAGGAACTCGACTACCTGTCCGAGATCGGGGCCGAGACGGTGCCGCTGGCCTCGAATTCCGTGTCGGTGCAGCTCAACCTCGTGCGCGCCGGGGCAGGGGTGGCGATCGTCCACGATTTCGCGCTGCCCTTCGCGCCCGGCGTGGTGCGGGTGCTGGCGGAGGATTTCGCGCTGCGCCGCGCCTTCTACCTGATCCGCCATGCCGACGACCGGCGCAGCGACCGGCTGAACCGGCTGGCCGAGGCGCTGGCGCAGGGCATCCGGCACGAGGTGGCGCGGCTGGAAGCGGCGGGTGTGACGGAAGCTTGACAGGACGGCCCGCGGCGGCGGACCCTGTCGGCATGCGCAGCCGTGGCTAACAGGGAGGAGGGCCCCATGCTCGTGCAGTCCATGCTCAAAGGCAAGGCAACCGACGAGGTCGTGACCGTCACGCCCGGATCGAGCGTCGCGGAGGCGGCGGCGCTGTTGTCGCAGCGGCGGATCGGGGCGGTGATCGTGTCGCCCGACGGGCGCAAGGTGGCCGGCATCCTGTCGGAGCGCGACATCGTGCGCGAACTGGGCGCCCGCGGCCCGGCCTGCATGTCGGACACGGTCGACCAGATCATGACCCGCGAGATCGTCGGCTGCCGGCGCGACGACACCGCCGAGGCGGTGATGGGCATGATGACGGAAGGCCGGTTCCGCCACATGCCGGTGATGGTGGGCGAGGAGATGGTTGGCCTGATCTCCATCGGCGACGTGGTCAAGGCACGGCTGTCGGAACTGGCGATGGAGAAGGAGGCGCTGGAAGGCATGATCATGGGCTCCTGATCCCGTCGGACCAGGGGTTGCGTTTCGACGCGCAATAATGTTGCGTGAGCCGCGCAACCGCCCGTGAACGGAGCACGCCATGCGGACCGGCCTTTATCCCGGCACTTTCGACCCCGTCACGCTGGGCCATGTCGATATCATCGAACGCGCCATGGCGCTGGTGGACCGGCTGGTGATCGGGGTTGCGATCAACCGCGACAAGAGCCCGCTGTTCAGCCTCGAGGAGCGGGTGGCGATGGTCGAGGCTGAGTGCCGCAGGATCGCCGCCGCCTCGGGCGGCGAGATCGTCGTGCATCCGTTCGAGAACCTCCTGATCGACTGCGCCCGCGATGTCGGCGCCTCGATCATCATCCGCGGCCTGCGCGCGGTCGCGGATTTCGAATACGAGTTCCAGATGGTCGGCATGAACCGCGCGCTCGACGCCTCGATCGAGACGGTGTTCATGATGGCCGACGCCCGCCGCCAGGCGATCGCCTCGAAACTGGTCAAGGAAATCGCGCGGCTGGGGGGCGACGTCGGCAGCTTCGTCACCCCGCCGGTCGCGGCGGCGCTGCGGGAGAAGTTCGTCTAGGGAAGGGACGTGCGTGACGAGTTCGCCAACGGTACGGCGGGGCATTGCGGTCGAGGTTGAAACGGTGCAGGCGGCCGAGTTCGATCTTGTGCATTACGGGCTGGACGACAGCTTCGTGGCAAAGGCGGCGCACAGCATCACGGCCCTGCCTCTCGCATCCGACGATCTCGCGGACGGCGCCTTCCGACTTCGCCGGATCGAGGGCTTCGATGTCGTCTTCCTTCTTGCGCGCGACGACGCGCGGGTGGTGGCGACGATCTTCCGTATCTGGCCCGCACGGGAAAGCGACCGGCTACGCAAGGTTTTGCAGGGAATCGATCTGTTGGCTATGCTGCGCGGCGCGACGGGAGTTTGACGATGACCTTTGACGAGTACAGGGCGCTGGACGAGGAAACTCGGATGCGGGTGGCCGTGAGCCAGGCGCTGGCCGCGAACGTGAACCGCGAGATGCCGTTGGTCGATGCGCCAGGTGCTGACGGGGCTGAGGGCGCTGGCCCAGTTGTCGATCCCGATGGCTTGCTCGTTGTCTATCCCGATCGCTTGCACGTCCTGCACGGGACCAAGGGGGGAATCCGGCGGCCTGGCAAAGCGCCCAAATCATCGGGTGGACAGGGTCTTTCCTCACCGAAGTCGCGCACAGTGCCTGCGGACGGGACCAAAGCACCACGGCGCCGCTCGGAAAACTGACCCCTTAGCCCAGCTTCCCCATCGCCACCGCCGTGTCCAGCATCCGGCAGGAAAAGCCCCATTCGTTGTCATACCACGACAGCACGCGGGCCAGCCGGCCCTCCATCACCCGGGTCTGGTCCATGTGGAAGACCGAGGAATGCGGGTCGTGGTTGAAATCGACCGAGACGTTGGGATGTTCGGTATAGCCCAGCACGCCCTTCATCGGCCCGTCGGCGGCGGCGCGGATCGCGGCGTTGATCTCCTCGGCGGTGGTGTCGCGGGCGGCCTCGAAGGTCAGGTCGACGACCGAAACGTTCGGTGTGGGCACCCGGATCGCCACGCCGTCCAGCTTTCCGACCAGTTCCGGAAGCACCAGGCCCACGGCCTTCGCCGCGCCCGTCGAGGTCGGGATCATGCTGAGCGCGGCGGCGCGGGCGCGGTAGAGATCCTTGTGCATCGTGTCCAGCGTCGGCTGGTCGCCCGTGTAGCTGTGGATCGTGGTCATGAAGCCCTTGGTGATGCCGATCGCGTCGTTCAGCGCCTTGGCCACCGGGGCGAGGCAGTTGGTGGTGCAGGAGGCGTTCGACACGATCCGGTCCCCCGCCGCCAGCAGCCCGTCGTTGACGCCGTAGACGATGGTCTTGTCGGCGCCCTTGGCCGGGGCCGAGACCAGAACGCGCCTCGCGCCGCGGTCGAGATGCACGGCGGCCTTGTCGCGATCCTTGAAGATGCCGGTGCATTCCATCACCACGTCGACATCGGGCCACTCCAGCTCGGCCGGGTCGCGCACCGCCGTCACCCGGATCGGGCCGCGGCCAACGTCGATCATGCCCTCGCCTGTGGTCACGGTGCCGGGGAACCGGCCGTGCACGCTGTCGAAGCGCAGCAGATGCGCATTGGTCTCGACCGGGCCGAGATCGTTGATCGCGACGACCTCGATATCGCCGCGTCCGGTTTCGCTGATCGCGCGCAGGACGTTGCGGCCGATGCGGCCGAATCCGTTGATGGCGACGGTGACGGTCATGGATGCCCTCCCTTGGCTGCGGCCGGCCCGCGGCCGGCGGGGCGGGACGGCCCCCCGCGGGGTCGCCCTCGCCCGGCTTCCGTTAACGCTAACAAGCCGATCTGGCGCGAAACGTCAATCGCTGCCTGCAGCCTACACGAGAAACCGCGCCGGGGGCACGGGCCCCGGCGCGGTCATCCCGACGCGTCGCGGTCTTCAGTGCAGCAGCCGGCCCATCGCGCCTGCGACATCGGCCATGCGGCAGGAAAAGCCCCACTCGTTGTCGTACCAGGCCAGAACCCGCACCGTCTTGCCGCCCACCACCTTGGTCTGGTCGGGCGCGAAGATCGAGGACTGCGGGGTGTGGTTGAAATCGATCGAGACCTTGGGCTCGGGGTCGTAGGCCAGCACCATCCCCATGTAGCCCTGCGCGGCCTCGCGCACGATCTCGTTGACATCGGCGACGGTGACGGACTTGCCGGCCTCGAAGGTCAGGTCCACCGCCGAGACGTTCGGCGTGGGCACCCGCATCGCGGTCCCGTCGAGCCGGCCGGCCAGTTCCGGCAGCACCTCTCCGATCGCCTTGGCGGCCCCCGTCGAGGTCGGGATCATCGCCATCGCGGCCGAGCGCGCGCGGTAAAGATCCTTGTGCCGCCGGTCCAGCGTGGGCTGGTCGCCGGTGTAGGAATGGATCGTGGTCATCACGCCGCGTTCGATCCCGATCGCGTCGTTCAGCACCTTGGCGAGCGGCGCGAGGCAGTTGGTGGTGCAGGATCCGTTGGAGACGACGAGATGATCGAGTGCCAGGTCGCGATGGTTGACGCCGTAGACCACCGTCTTGTCGGCATTTTTCGCGGGCGCGGAGACCAGCACACGCTTCGCGCCGCGGTCGAGATGCACGGCGGCCTTGGCGCGGTCGTTGAACTTGCCGGTGCATTCCAGCACCACGTCGCAGCCGTCCCAGTCCAGTTCGGTGGGATCGTAGGTCGACATCACCTCGATCGGGCCGCGACCGAGGTCGAGCGTGGCGCCGGAAACCCGGACCTCGCCGGGGAAGCGGCCATGCACGCTGTCGTATTTCAGCAGATGCGCATTGGTCTCGATCGGCCCGGTGGCGTTGATCTTCACCACCTGGACATCGTTGCGCGCCGCCTCGGCGATATGGGCGAGCGTGCAGCGGCCGATCCGGCCGAAGCCGTTGATTCCGATGGTGACGGTCATGGGCATCTCCTGAAAGGTCGTGTCCTGCGTTTTCGGGATACACCGACCGGCGCGGCTTCAGAAGCCTGAAAGCGTCGGCGTTCCAGCATGTTAGCGCAAAACCCGCATGTCGGTATGCATCCGCATGCCGTGGTGGCGCTAACGCGGGCGCCGCGACCTGTCGAAAGGAAAGTTAACGGGCGGCCCGATGCGGGACCGCCCGGCAGGGCCGCGAATCGATCCCGCGTCAGAGCAGGGCGCGGACCCGGTCGGCCACGGCCGCGGCGGTGATCCCGAAACCCTCGTAGAGCTTCGAGGCCGGGGCCGAGGCGCCGAAGCCCTCCATCCCGACGAATCCGGCCTTCGCCGCGCGGCCGCGTTCGCCGGTGAGCCACCGGTCCCAGGGCTGGCGCACCGCGGCCTCGACGGCGACGCGCACCGGGCCGGCGGGCAGCACCTTCTTGCGCCAGGCCTCGTCCTGCGCGGCGAACAGTTCCATGCAGGGCATGGAAACGACGCGGGTGCCGATCCCGTCGGCCTCCAGCGCGTCGCGGGCGGCGAGCGCGATTTCCACCTCCGAGCCCGTGGCCATCAGGATCGCGCGGCGCTTGCCCGCCGCCTCGCGCAGGATGTAGCCGCCCTTGGCCGACAGGTTCTGCCCGGTGTGCCGGTCGCGCACGCAGGGCAGGCCCTGCCGCGAAAGCGCCAGCACCGAGGGCGTGTCGGTTTGCGTCAGGGCGATTTCCCAGGCCTCGGCGGTTTCCACGAGGTCGGCGGGGCGGAAGGTCAGCGTGTTCGGCGTGGCCCGGCAGATCGCGAGATGTTCCACCGGCTGGTGCGTCGGCCCGTCCTCGCCCAGCCCGATCGAGTCATGCGTCATCACGTAGACGGCCGGAACCCCCATCAGTGCCGACAGCCGCATCGCGCCGCGGGCGTAGTCGGTGAAGCACAGGAAGGTGCCACCGTAGGGCCGAAGCCCGCCATGCAGCGCCATGCCGTTCATCGCGGCGGCCATCGCATGTTCGCGGATGCCGAAATGGATGTAGCGGCCCTTGCGGTTGTCGGGGTTGAAGATGCCCAGATCGGCGGTTTTCGTGTTGTTCGACCCGGTCAGGTCGGCCGAACCGCCGATCGTTTCCGGCATGATCGGGTTGACGACCTCCAGCACCAGTTCGCTGGCCTTGCGGGTGGCGAGCTTGTGTTTCGCATCGCTGGCCTGTTTCTTCAGCGCCCGGATCGTCGAGGCCAGCCGCCGCGGCGCCTCGCCGGCCATTCGCCGGTCGAACTCGGCGCGCCGCGCGCCGGTCAGCGCGGCCAGCCGCGCCTCCCACGCGGCGCGGGCGGTGGCGCCCTGGCGGCCGATCTCTTCCCAGCGGGCCTTGATCTCGGCGGGAATCTCGAAGGGGCCGTGGGTCCAGCCGTAAACGGCGCGGGTGGCCGCGATCTCGTCGGGGCCCAGCGGCGAGCCATGCGCGCCGGCGGTGTCCTGCTTCTTCGGGCTGCCGAAGCCGATATGGGTCTTGCAATCGACCAGCACCGGGCCGTCGGCCGCCGTCGCGGCGCTCAGCGCGCGGTCGATATCCTCGGGATCGTGGCCGTCGCAGGACAGCACCGTCCAGCCCGAGGCGGCGAAGCGCGCGCGCTGGTCGGTGATGTCGGCAAGGCCGATCCGGCCGTCGATCGAGATGTCGTTGTTGTCCCACAGCACGATCAGGTTTTGCAGCTTCTGCATCCCGGCCAGGCCGATCGCCTCCTGGCTGATGCCCTCCATCAGGCAGCCGTCGCCGGCGATGACCCAGGTGCGGTGATCGACGATCTTCGCGCCGAACCGGGCGCGCATCGCCTCTTCGGCGATGGCGAAGCCGACGGCATTGGCCAGCCCCTGGCCCAGCGGGCCGGTCGTCGTCTCCACCCCCTTGGCATGGCCGTATTCCGGATGGCCGGCCGTGATCGAGCCCCACTGCCGGAACGCCTTGATCTGGTCGAGTGTCATGTCCTCGTAGCCGGTCAGGTGAAGCAGCGCGTAAAGCAGCATCGATCCGTGCCCGGCCGACAGGACGAAGCGGTCGCGATCGGGCCAGTCCGGCGCGGCGGCATCGAACTTCAGGTGGTTGCGGAACAGCACGGTCGCGACATCGGCCATGCCCATCGGCATCCCCGGATGGCCGGAATTGGCGGCCTGCACCGCATCCATGGCGAGGGCGCGGATGGCCGTGGCGAGCGCCCAGTGATCGGGATGGGCGGTGCGAAGCGTGGCGATGTCCAAGGCGGTGATCCTTCGGCTGGGGCGGGGCGGCGGCGGGCCCCGGTGGGTGGCGTTGCGGCTTGATAGCAGGCCACGGCCCGAGATCAAGCGTGGCCGGGCCGGGGCGGGCCCCGGAAAAACCGGGCGTGTCACGCGAGCCTGTTGGTGTAAGATTGTGACGTGTTTATGGAAAAACCGATTCGTGCGGGTGCCGGACAGGGCCGGGCCCGTCCCGGGGGAAACAGGGATAGGCCGGATGACAGAAATCGCCGAGCATGAGGCGCGGCTTGCCGCCGCCTTGGACAGGATCGAGGATGCCGTCAGCTGGGTCGAGGCGCGCGAAACGGGCGCGGCGGCGCCGGCGGCCGACGAGGTCGCCGGGCTGCGCGCGGCGCTGGAGGCGGAACGCGCGGCCAAGGCGCAGCTGATCGAGCGGGTCGGCGCGCTCAGGGACAAGCAGGAAACGGTCGTGGCCGGGCTTGAACGCCGGGTCGCGGAACTCGGCGAGGAGCTGGACCGTTCGGCTGCCGATCTCGCCCGCCAGACGGCGCTGGTGGAGCAACTGACCGAGGCCAACAGGACGCTGCGTGAGGCCGCGACCTCCGGCGAGGCCGCCGGTGCCGCGATCGATCGCGCGATGGCGGCCGATCTGGCCGCGCTGGAGGCGGTGCGGGCGATGGAACGGGCCGAGATCGACAGCGTTCTGGGCGAGGTGCGGCGACTGATCGGGGAGGCGGCGGATGCCTGACGTGCGGATCACCATCGGCGGGCGGAGTTTCGAGGTCGCCTGCCAGGAGGGCGAGGAACACTTCCTGCATGCCGCCGCGACGCTGCTGGACGCCGAGGCGCAGACGCTGGTGTCGCAGATCGGCCGGCTGCCGGAGGCGCGGATGCTGCTGATGTCGGCGCTGATGCTGGCCGACAAGACCGCGGCGCTGGAAGACCAGCTGCGCGCCGCGGAGGGCCGGATCAAGGCGCTGGAGGCGGACCGTCCGGCCGCGGCCGCGGAGCCGGCGGAACCGGCCGCGCCCGGCCCCGGCCGGATCGTCGAACTGGCCGCGCGGGCCGAGGTGCTGGCCGCCCGGCTGGAGGCGGCGGCCAGCTGAGCCCGGTCAGGCGTTCGCGGCGCGGATCTGTTCGGCGGCGTCCTTGTTGAAGGCGACGCCCTTGGCCTCGAGCAGCTGGTCGAGTTCTCCCGACAGCGTCATCTCGGTGATGATGTCGCAGCCGCCGACGAATTCGCCCTTGACGTAAAGCTGCGGGATCGTCGGCCAGTCGGAATAGTCCTTGATGCCCTGTCGCACCGCCTCGTCGGCGAGCACGTTCACGTCGACGAACTCGACACCCATGAAGTTCAGCACGCCGGCGACGCGCGAGGAAAAGCCGCATTGCGGCATCGTCTTGGTGCCTTTCATGTAGAGCACCACGTCATTGGCGGTCACCGTCTCTTCGATCAGCGTTTTCGTGTCACTCATCCTTGCGTTCCTTTCCGAGCCCCTGAGATGTCTGTTATGTCGAAGGTCGCGCTGCGCGGCGGCGGTGGCGTGCCGGGGTTTCGGCCGGTTCGTCCCCATCCGCCCGTCGCGGCCGGCGGCCGGGGCGGCGCCCCTGCCGGCCGCAGCGCGCGCCGCCCGCCTCAGTCCGGCGCCTTGGTGGTCAGCGCCAGCGCATGCAACTCGCCCGCCGGCCCGTCCATCTTGCCCTTCAGCGCGGCATAGACGGCGCGCTGCTGCTGCACCCGGTTGAGGCCGCGAAAGCTTTCGTCCTCGACCATGGCGGCGAAATGCTGGCCGTCGTCCCCCTGGACCACGATCTTCGCATCGGGAAAGCTTTCGCGGATCAGGTGTTCGATCTCTCCGGCGGTGATGGGCATCGGCGTCTCCGGTCCTGTTCCCGACAAGAGGTAGAACCGAAGCGCGGCTGCCGCAAGGGGCCGGGTCAGGCCACCGCGGCGGCGAAGGCGGCGCGGTAGACCGCCGAAAGCGCGCCCAGCGCGGCCTCGCTCGCGCCCAGTCGCACCCGGTCGCCGCCGAAGCGGCCGACCGCGGCCACCGGCACCCCGGCCGCGGCCGCCGCGGCGATCAGCGCCGCCGCCCCGGCCGCGTCGCAGGCGACGAGGTAGCGGGCCTGGTCCTCGCCGAAGAGCTGCCCGAGATCGCCGCTGTCGAGCGCCATGCCGATCCCCGCGGCCTCGGCCATCTCGAAGGCGGCGAGCGTGAGGCCGCCGTCGGACAGGTCCGTCGCCGCGCGCAGGTGCGCGCGGTTGTCCAGAAGGAACGTGCCGTTGCGGCGCTCGGCGGCAAGATCGACCGGCGGCGCGTCGCCCGCCTCGATCCCGAAGGCCTCGGCCAGAAGCGCGGACTGGCCAAGGTGGCCGGCGGTCGCGCCGATCACCAGCGCCGTGTCGCCCTCGGCCGGCAGCCCGCCGATCAGGTCGTCAAGGCTGTCCAGCAGGCCGACCGCGCCAATCGTCGGCGTCGGCAGGATCGCCTGGCCGTCGGTCTCGTTGTAGAGGCTGACGTTGCCCGAAACGATCGGCATGTCGAGCGCGCGGCAGGCCTCGCCGATGCCCCGGATCGCGCCGACGAACTGGCCCATGATCTCGGGCTTTTCCGGGTTGCCGAAATTCAGGTTGTCGGTCGCCGCCAGCGGCCGCGCCCCGACCGCGACGAGGTTGCGCCAGGCCTCGGCCACCGCCTGCCTGCCGCCTTCGACCGGGTTGGCGCGCACGTAGCGCGGCGTCACGTCGGAGGTAAAGGCCAGCGCCTTGCCGGTGCCGTGCACCCGCACCACGCCGGCGCCAAGGCCGGGGGTGCGCACCGTGTCGCCCATCACCATCGTGTCGTATTGCTCCCAGACCCAGGCCTTGTGGGCGTAGGAGGGCGCGGCGATCAGCGCGCGCAGGCCGTCGACCGGGTCGATATCCACCGGCTCGACCAGCGGCGCCGGGCGGGGCGGTTCCACCCAGGGCCGATCGTATTCCGGGGCCTGGCTGGACAGTTGCGACAGCGGCAGATCGGCCTTCACCTCGTTGCCATGAAGGATCAGGAACCGGTCTTCGGGGATGGTTTCGCCGACGATGGCGAAATCCAGATCCCACTTGTCGAAGATCGCGCGGGCCGCCGCCTCCATCTCGGGCTTGAGCACCATGAGCATCCGCTCCTGGCTTTCCGACAGCATCATCTCGTAGGCCGTCATCGCCGCCTCGCGCTGCGGCACCGCGTCGAGGCTGAGCCGGATGCCCAGCCCGCCCTTGTCGCCCATCTCGACGGCCGAACAGGTCAGCCCCGCCGCGCCCATGTCCTGGATCGAGATCACCGCGCCCGAGGCCATGAGTTCGAGGCAGGCCTCCAGCAGGCGCTTTTCGGTGAACGGGTCGCCAACCTGCACGGTGGGGCGCTTTTCCTCGATCGTGTCGTCGAACTCGGCCGAGGCCATCGTCGCGCCGCCCACCCCGTCGCGCCCGGTCTTGGCGCCGAGGTAGACCACCGGCATGCCGACGCCCGAGGCGGCGGAATAGAAGATCGCGTCGGCCTCGGCGATGCCGGCGGCGAAGGCGTTGACGAGGCAGTTGCCGTTGTAGGCGCGGTGAAACCGGACCTCGCCGCCCACCGTGGGCACGCCGAAGGCGTTGCCGTAGCCGCCGATCCCCTCGACCACGCCCTTGACCAGATGCGCGGTCTTGGGATGGCCCGGTTCGCCGAAGGACAGCGAATTCATCGCCGCGACCGGCCGCGCGCCCATGGTGAACACATCGCGCAGGATGCCGCCCACGCCGGTCGCCGCGCCCTGGTGCGGCTCGATGTAGGACGGGTGGTTGTGGCTTTCCATCTTGAAGACCACCGCCAGCCCGTCGCCGATATCGACGACGCCGGCATTCTCGCCCGGCCCGCAGATCACCTGCGGCCCCTCGGTGGGCAGGGTGCGCAGCCATTTCTTCGAGGACTTGTAGGAACAATGCTCGTTCCACATCGCCGAGAAGATGCCCAGTTCTGTGAAACTGGGCGCGCGGTTCAGGATTTGCAGGATGCGCGCGTATTCCTCGGGCTTGAGGCCGTGGGCGGCGATCAGGTCTTCGGTGATCTCGGGTTCTGCCATGGTCCCAGCCCTCCCGGCTCCGGCGCGTTTCGCGGTGTCTTAGGCGATCGCAGGGGGCAGGAAAAGCCCGCCCGGTCGATGCGGCCGGCCCGCGCCCGGCATGTCGAGATCGCCGCGGCCTGATCGTCACGTCAGGGAAGTGTTCCGTTAACCAGTGCCACCACCGGGGGGAGATGATGCCGGTCCAGACTGTTTTGCCCTATGCCGCCTTGCTTGCGGCGATGATGATCGTCCTGTCCTTCCGCATCAGCTTCGCGCGCCGGCGGTCGGGCGTGTCGCTGGGCGTTGGGGACGATCCGGTGCTGCTGGAACGCGTCCGCGCCTTCGGCAATTTCGCGGAATGGACGCCGATGGCGCTCTTGCTGATCGTGCTGGCGGAACTCGCCGGCGCCCCGGCGGGCACGATTCATCTGGCCGGCGGCCTGCTGGTTCTGGGCCGGGTGTTGCACCCGTTGGGATTGCGCGCCTCGGCCCTGATCACTTTGTCGCGTTTTCTCGGTATGGTTTTCACGTATACTTCGATGATCATAGTCAGCATTCATGTCGCGCGAGTCGCCATCGGGTTGTAGGGGCCCCGCGGGCCCTCACGGTCGTTAGCGAGTGAGGGAGTGAGGATATGCAGTACATGGCGTTGATTTACGCCGCCCCGGGCAGCGAACCCGCGCCCGGAGAACCCGGTTGGCCCGAATTCATCGAGGAATACCGGCAAACCACCGAGAAGATGAAGGCGGAGGGCGTGTTCGTCGCGGGCGAGCCGCTGATGGGCGCGGAAACCGCCACCAGCGTGCGGCTGCGCGACGGGGTGACCGAAACGATGGACGGCCCGTTCGCAGAGACCAAGGAGTTTCTGGGCGGGGTCTACATGCTGGACTGCCCCGATCTGGATACCGCGATCCGCTGCGCGGCGATGATCCCATCGGCGCGCAGCGGCACGATCGAACTGCGCCCGATCGTGACCCGTGACATGGTGCCCGGGCTGGTGGCCGAGGCGCGCGCGAAGCAGGCCGGCGCGCGATAGCGATGGACGACGCCCGAAAACGGATCGCGGAAGTGATGCGGCATGACCGTGGCCGCATCCTTGCCGCGCTCGTGCGAAACCTCAGGGATGTCGACCTTGCCGAGGAGGCGCTGTCCGAGGCCGTCGAATCCGCCGTGTGCGACTGGTCGCGCAATGGCCCGCCGGATCGACCGCGCGCCTGGCTGATACAGGTCGCGCGGCGCAAGGCGATCGACCGGATCCGCCGGCACGGCCGCTTCGCCGACCGGCTGCCGGAACTGGAAATCCTTGCCCGGGCCGATCAGGAGGCCGCGAACGGCGACCCGCCCGAGATCCCGGACGAGCGGCTGGCGCTGATCTTTGCCTGCTGTCATCCCGCGCTGAGCGCGAAATCCCGCATCGCCCTGACGCTGCGCACGGTGTGCCGGCTGCCGACGGAAGACATCGCCCGTTTCTTTCTGGACACCGAGGCGACGATGGCCCAGCGCCTGAGCCGCGCGAAGGCGAAGCTGCGCAAGGCGGGCGTCGGCTTCGAGGTGCCGGGGGCGGAGATGTGGCATGAGCGGCTGGATTCGGTACTCACGGTGATCTATCTGGTCTACAACAAGTGCTACAGTGCGCCCGACCCGACGGATCCGCGCAGCGCCGACCTGTGCAACGAGGCGATGTACCTGTCGAAACTGGTATTCGGGATGTTGCCCGAGGATGACGAGGCGCGCGGGCTGCTGGCGCTGCTGCAGCTCATCGACAGCCGGCGGGCGGCGCGGTTCGAGCCGGATGGCACGGCCGTGCCGCTTGAGAGCCAGGATGCCGGGCTTTGGGACCATGACGGGATGGCGGCGGGATTCGAACTGCTCGCCGGCCTGCGACCGCCGCAGGAGAACGGGTTCTACGCGCTTCAGGCCCGGATTCAGGCCGAACACATGCGCTACGGCCCCGGAGGAACGCGCTGGGGCGCGGTGCTGGCGATCTACGACCTGATGTGGGCCCGGATGCCGACGCCGGTCGTCGCCTGCAACCGGGCCGTGCCGCTGGCCAAGGTCGCCGGGGTTCCCGAGGCGCTGGACGAAATCGAAAGTCTGGCCGAGGAACTTGCCGACTACCCGCCCTACCACGCCGTGCGCGCGAACCTGCTGGCCGAGGCCGGGCAGGTCGGGCCGGCGCGCGAGGCCTATGACAGGGCGATCCGGCTGTCGATCTCCGCGGCCGATGTGCAGTTTCTGACCGCCCGGCGCGACCGGCTTTCGGGTTGAGCCGGCCGCAGCGCAAAAAAATGGCCGAGACAAGCTCGGCCAAGTCCAACAGGGAGGTATGAAGGCCGGCAGGTTGCCCCGCGACGACCTTCATTGCCGGATTTATGGGCAGCATGCGAACCGTTCAAGAGAAATCGGCCCGGCGGCGCGACATGGCCGGCATGCGTTGCGCACATACCTCACCTCAACCGGTGATTGCGCTTTCCTCGACCTTGCGCTTGCGGTAGGCGAGGATTTCCTCGGTGACGAAATCGCGGAAGGCGGCGACCCGCTTGGATTGCCGCAACTCCTCGGGATAGGCAAGGAAAACAGGGACTTCGGCGGATTCGATCTCGGGCAGGACGCGCACGAGATTGGGAAAGTCCTCGGTCAGGTAGTCCGGCAGGACGCCGACTCCGAGATGATTGATCACGCCCTGCAACACGCCGAAATAGTTGTTGACCGTCAGGGTCGACGGAATGTCGTAGGCCAGCAGGGTCTGCACCAGGATCGCCCCGGCGCTGACCTGGGCGGCGCCGGCCTGCTGGCAGACCAGCCGGTGTTTCGACAGGTCCTCCAGTCGCTCCGGCTTGCCATGGGCGGCGATGTATTCGGGGCTGGCGTAAAGCCGCATGCGGATGTGCATCAGCCGCTTGCGGATAAGGTCGGCCTGGCTGGGCTCCTTCATCCGGATCGCGACATCGGCCTCGCGCATCGGCAGGTCGAGCACCCGTTCCTCCAGCAGCAGGTCGATCTTGAGTTCCGGGTAACGTTCGTAGAACTTCGGCAGCCGCGGCGCGAGCCACAGCGTGCCGAAACCGGTCGTCGTGGTCACCCGCAACTCGCCGAAGACCTCTTCCTCGCTGTCGCGAATTCGCGCCGCGGCGGCATCGAGCCGCTTCATCATCGCGGTGGTCGCATCGAACAGCAATTCGCCCTGCTCGGTCAGGATCAGGCCGCGCGCATGGCGGTGAAACAGCGTGGTGTTCAGGCTGTCCTCGAGCGCGCGGATCTGCCGGCTGACGGCGGATTGCGACAGGTGCAGGGTTTCCCCGGCATGGGTCAGGCTGCCGGCATCGGCCACCGCGTGGAAAATCCTTAACTTGTCCCAATCCATCTGCAACCATCCAAACGCTTCAGGCCCCGACGCGGTCGCAGGTTACATAGGCGAGGCGACGTAACAAAAAAGTATTTCCCGGATTTTCCGTTTTGTAGGTCAGGTTTTTTGACCTATCATCCGGCAGCCCCGGTGCGCCGGGGCCCGTCACGCAGGGGAGGCGCGCGATGAGCCATCAAGACATATCCCTGTCCGACCGGTTCGACCTGGACAGGTCGCCGGTGCTGCTGAACGGCACCCAGGCGCTGGTGCGGCTGATGCTGATGCAGAAGGCGCGCGACCGGGCCGCCGGGCTGAACACCGCGGGGCTGGTGACGGGCTATCGCGGCTCGCCGCTGGGCGCGGTCGACATGTGGATGGCGCGGGCGAAGAAAGAGCTTTCGGGCGCCGACGTGCTGTTCCAGCCCGGCCTGAACGAGGATCTTGCCGCGACCGCGCTGTGGGGCGCGCAGCAGGCCGAACTGCGCGGCGAGGGGCGGTTCGACGGTGTCTTCGGGCTTTGGTACGGCAAGGGGCCGGGGATCGACCGGTCGGGCGACGTGATGCGGCATGCCAACATGGCCGGGTCGTCGCCCAATGGCGGCGTCGTGATGGCGATGGGCGACGATCACACCGGCGAATCCTCGACCACGCTGCACCAGTCCGACTGGGCGATGGTCGATGCCTACATGCCGGTGGTCTCGCCCGCCGGGGTGCAGGAGATCCTCGACTACGGGCTTTACGGCTGGGCGCTGAGCCGGTTCGCCGGGGTCTGGACCGGGCTCAAGGTGATGAAGGACACGGTGGAGGCCACCGCCGTCGTCGATGGCGACCCGTTCCGCCTGGACTTCACCCGACCGGATTTCGCGATGCCCGAGGGCGGGCTGAACATCCGCCTGGTCGACACGCCGGTGGCGCAGGAAGCCCGGATGATCGATTACAAGCGCTTCGCGGCCGAGGCGTTTTCGCGCGCCAACCGGATGGACCGGCGGGTCTGGGGCCGGCCGGGCGCGAAGATCGGCTTCGTCGCGGCCGGCAAGAACTGGCTCGACCTCGTGCACGCGCTGTCGCTTCTGGGCATCGACGGGGCCGAGGCCGAGCGGCTGGGGATCACGACCTACAAGATCGGCCAGGTCTGGCCGCTGGACATGACGTCGTTTCAGGACTGGGCCGAGGGGCTCGACCTCATCGTGGTGGTCGAGGAGAAGCGCAAGCTGATCGAGGTGCAGCTGAAGGAGGCGATCTTCGACGACCGGCGCGGCCGCCGCGTCTGGGGCTGGCGCAAGGGCGGCGCGGGGGAGGAACTGTTCCCGACGCGATTCGCGCTCGACCCGGTGACGATCGCGCGCAAGCTTGCCGATATCCTGATCGACGAGGGCCGCGGCACCGAGGCGGTGCGCGCCGGGCTGGAGCGGCTGGACGCCGCCGCCAAGGCCGACAACGCGCCCGAGATCGCGGCGCGGCTGCCCTATTTCTGCTCGGGCTGCCCGCACAACACGTCGACCAGGGTGCCCGACGGCAGCCGCGCCTATGCCGGGATCGGCTGTCACTACATGGTGCAGTGGATGGACCGCGAGACGGTGGGGTTCACCCACATGGGCGGCGAGGGCGCGAACTGGATCGGCGAGGCGCCGTTCTCGACCCGCGACCACGTGTTCCAGAACCTCGGCGACGGCACCTACAACCATTCCGGCGTGCAGGCGATCCGCGCCGCGCTCTCCCAGGGCACCAACATCACCTACAAGATCCTCTACAACGATGCCGTGGCGATGACCGGCGGGCAGAAGAACGATGGCGGGCTGACGGCCGACCGGATCTGCCGCGAGCTTCTTGCGATGGGGGTGAAGGACGTCGTTCTGGTCTATGATCCGAAAGAGGAAATCGACCTGCGCGGCTTCCCCTCCGAGATCGCGAAACATCCCCGCGACGAGTTGCCGGCGGTGCAGGAGAAACTGCGCCGGGTGGCGGGCGTGTCGGCCATCGTCTACGTGCAGACCTGCGCGGCCGAGAAGCGCCGCCGCCGCAAGCGCGGCCAGTTCCCCGACCCCGACCGCCGGGTGTTCATCAACACCGATGTCTGCGAGGGTTGCGGCGATTGCGGCGTGCAGTCGAACTGCGTCTCGATCGTGCCGGTGGAAACGGAATTCGGCCGCAAGCGGGCGATCGACCAATCTTCCTGCAACAAGGATTTTTCCTGCCTCAAGGGGTTTTGCCCGTCGTTCGTGACGCTGGAGGGGGCGCAGCCGAAGAAGGCGCCGACACAGGCGCTGGACCTGCCCGACCTGCCGGAACCGGCGCTTTCCCCGATCGTCGGCACCCACAACGTGATCATCACCGGCGTCGGCGGCACCGGCGTGGTGACGGTGGGCGCAGTGCTGGCGATGGCCGCGCATCTGGCCGGCAAGGGCGCGGGGATGATGGAGATGGCCGGCCTCGCCCAGAAGGGCGGCGCGGTGCATATCCACCTGCGGCTGGCCGAGACGCCGGCGGCGATCAGCGCGATCCGCGTCGCGGTGGGCGAGGCCGATTGCGTGATCGGCGGCGATCTGGTGGTCACCGCCGGGGCGAAGACGCTGGGGCTGATGGCGACGGGGCGCACCGGCGCGGTGGTGAACGCGCATGAGATCGTCACCGGCGAGTTCACCCGAAACCGGGATTTTCACCTGCCGGCCGATCAGTTGCGGCTTGCCCTTGAAGCACGACTGAAGGACGGGGTGCGATTCTTCGACGCCTCCGATCTCGCCAACCGGCTTTTGGGCGATTCGATCTTCTCGAACATGATGGTGCTGGGCGCGGCCTGGCAGCGGGGGCTGGTGCCGCTGCCGCGCGAGGCGATCCTCAGGGCGATCGAGTTGAACGGCGCGGCGGTGGCGGGCAACAGACGTGCCTTCGAGATCGGCCGCTGGGCGGCGGCGGAGCCCGAGGCGGCGGCGCGGCTGGCCACGGCGGAGGCGGCCGGGCAGGCGCCGAAGACGCTGGAGCAGCGGATCGCGATCCGCGCCGATCATCTGCGTGCCTACCAGGGGGAGCGGCTGGCCCGGCGCTATCGCGCGCTGGTCGAGGCCGCGCCCGGGGAACTGCGCGAGGCGGTGGCAGAGTCGTTCCACAAGCTGTTGACCTACAAGGATGAATACGAGGTCGCGCGGTTGCATCTGAAGACCGTCGCGAAGGCGCGGGCGGACTTCGACGGCGATCTCCGGCCAAGCTTTCATCTCGCCCCGCCGCTGATCGCGCGCAAGGGCGCCGATGGCCGGCCGCGGAAGATCGAGTTCGGGCCGTGGATCGTGACGGTGTTCCGGCTTCTTGCGGGGCTGAAATGGCTGCGCGGCACGCCGTTCGACCCGTTCGGGCGCACCGCCGAGCGGCGGATGGAACGGGCCTTGATCGATCAGTTCGAGGCCGACATGCGGATGGTCTTCGCGGGCCTCACGCCCGACCGGCTGGACCCGGCGCTGGCGCTGGCGCGGCTGCCGATGGAGATCCGCGGCTTCGGCCCGGTCAAGGAGGCGGCGGCCGCGGCCGCGGCCCGGCGCCGGGAGGAGCTGCTGGCGGCATTCCGGTCGGGCGGGGCGCCCCTGGCCCGCGCCGCGGAATGACGGCGAAAAGCTTCGTGAAACTGTCATAAACGGTGGCCAGAATCGGTGAACCGGTCTATGGGACCGCAACCACGGGAAACCCTGCCAAGACGATGAAGCGGCACGTCACGCGCGAGATCAGCTACTCCTCCTCCGCCCGGTCGCGGGGCGGGCGCGCCATCATCCGCGCCGTCGAGAACGTGACCGGCCGGATCAGCCTGATCCGCCGCGCCCGGGGCTATGAACACGAGGTCGCGGCCGGGCGGGATTTCTGGCAGGTGATGGTGGAACGCTACGGCATCACGCTCGACGTGGTCGGCGGCAGCCTGACGAACATTCCCGCCAACGGCCCGCTGGTGCTGATCGCCAATCATCCCTACGGCATTCTCGACGGGCTGATGATGGGCCATATCCTGTCGGTCGTGCGCGGCGATTTCCGGATCCTCGCCAATTCGGTCTTCAAGAAGGCCGAGGATCTGAACCGGATCGTGCTGCCGGTCGATTTCGACGAGACACGCGAGGCGATGCGCACCAATCTCGAAACCCGGGCGACGGCGCTGCGCTACCTTGCCGATGGCGGCGCGATCGGGGTGTTCCCGGGCGGCACCGTGTCCACCGCCGCCAAGCCGTTCTCGCGGCCGATGGATCCGGGCTGGCGCAACTTCACCGCCAAGATGATCGCGCGGTCGGGCGCCACCGTGGTGCCGATCTATTTCGACGGCGCCAATTCGCGGCTGTTCCAGCTGGCCAGCCATGTCCACTACACGCTGCGCATGGCGCTCCTGATCAAGGAGTTCAGGGCGCGGGTGGACGAACCCGTGCGCGTCGTCGTGGGCGAGCCCGTCAATGCGGTGAAGCTCGCCGCGCTCAGGTCCGATCCGAAGGGCATGATGGATTTCCTGCGCCGCGAGACCTATGCGCTCAGCCCCCGGCCGCTGGGAACGCTCGACTACGGGTACGAATTCGAGGACAAGTACCGGGCGTGACCGGGGCGAGCCCGGCGGCGGGCGGCGGAGGCATTCATGGCGGTTGGCGTCTTCGATTCGGGCCTGGGCGGCCTGACGGTGCTGGACGCCGTGACGCGGCGGCTGCCCGAGGTCGCCTTCGTCTATTACGGCGACAATGCCCATGCGCCCTACGGCGTGCGCGATGCCGAGGATATCTTTGAACTGACCTGCGCGGGGGTGGAACGGCTGTGGGACGAGGGCTGCGATCTGGTGATCCTGGCCTGCAACACCGCCTCGGCGGCCGCGCTGCGCCGGATGCAGGAAAGCTGGGTGCCGGAGGGCAAGCGGGTGCTGGGCGTCTTCGTGCCGCTGATCGAGGCGCTGACCGAACGGCAATGGGGGGACAATTCGCCACCGCGCGAGGTGGCGGTGCTGCATGTGGCGCTGTTCGCGACCCCCGCCACCGTGTCGAGCCGCGCGTTCCAGCGCGAACTGGCGTTCCGCGCGATCGGCGTGGATGTCGAGGCGCAGCCCTGTGGTGGCCTCGTCGACGCGATCGAGGAGGGCGACGAGTTGCTGGCCGAGGCGCTGGTGCGCTCCCATGTCGAGGCGCTGAAGCGGCGGATGCCGAAGCCCGAGGCCGCGGTGCTGGGCTGCACGCATTATCCGTTGATGGCCACGGCCTTCCAGGATGCGCTTGGGCCGGAGGTGAGGGTGTTCAGCCAGGCCGATCTGGTGGCCGAAAGCCTCGCCGACTACCTTGCCCGGCGACCGGAGTTCATCGGCGCCGGCACGGTGTCGAAATTCCTGACCACCGGCGATCCGCCGCGGGTGTCGGACAAGGCGACGCAGTTCCTGCGACGACGCATCGGTTTCGAGGCCGCGTGATTGCGGCACGTCCCGTTCCCGTCTAAACATCCGCCAGACATCAGCAGGGCAGGTCCATGACCCATTCCGTCGCCATTCTCGGCGCCTCGGGCTATACCGGGGCCGAACTCGTCCGGATCATCGCGACCCATCCGGGGCTGCGCATTGCCGCGCTTACCGCCGACCGCAAGGCCGGGCAGGCGATGGGCATGGTGTTCCCGCATCTCGCGCATCTCGACCTGCCCGCTCTGCAGCGCATCGAGGATGTCGATTTTTCAAGCGTTGACATCGTGTTCTGCGCGCTTCCTCATGCCACCTCGCAAGCGGTGATCGCCGGGTTGCCGCGCGATCTGAAGGTGGTCGACCTGTCTGCCGATTTCCGCCTGCGCGACCCGGCGGATTACGAGAAATGGTATGGCAAGCCGCATTCCGCGCCGGATTTGCAGGCCGAGGCCGTCTATGGCCTGACCGAGTTCTACCGCGACGAGATCCGCGCGGCGCGGCTGGTCGCCGGCACCGGCTGCAACGCGGCGGCCGGGCAATACGGCCTGCGCCCGCTGATCGAGGCCGGGGTGATCGACCTCGACGAGATCGTGATCGACCTCAAGGCCGGCGTCTCCGGCGCGGGGCGGAGCCTGAAGGAGCATCTTCTGCATGCCGAACTGTCGGGCGGCACCTTCGCCTACGCCGCCGGCGGCACCCATCGCCACCTTGGCGAGTTCGACCAGGAATTCTCGAAGCTCGCCGGGCGGCCGGTCCGGGTGCAGTTCACGCCGCATCTGATGCCGTTCAACCGTGGCATCCTCGTCACCGTCTATGTCCGCGGCGCACCCGAGGCGGTGCATGCGGCGCTGGCCGCGCGCTATGACGCAGAAGTGTTCCTGCATGTGCTACCTTTCGGCGCACTGGCCTCGACTCGCAGCGTCGCAGGCTCCAATCTCGTTCACATCGGCGTGGTCGGGGATCGGATTCCGGGCCGCGCCGTCGTCACGGTCGCGCTCGACAACCTCGCCAAGGGTTCATCCGGCCAGGCGATCCAGAACGCGAACCTGATGCTGGGGCTGGAGGAGACGGCGGGGCTGACGCTGGCGCCGGTATTCCCGTGAGGAGACGATGAAGAGTCTGAAGAAGCAACGCCGGGTGCAGGTGATCGTGGTGGCGGCCGTCGCGCTGGTGATCTCGACCGCGCTGATCGGCTACGCGATGCGCGATGGCATCAATTTCTTCCGCGCGCCGACGCAGGTGGTGGAGGAGCCGCCCACCGAGGGCGAGGTGTTCCGCCTTGGCGGGCTGGTCGAGGAAGGCAGCATCGTGCGCGGCCAGGGCGAAACGGTGACGTTTCGGGTGACCGACGGCGGCGCGACGATCCCGGTGGCCTATACCGGCGTCCTGCCCGACCTGTTTTCCGAGAACCAGGGCATGGTCGGCACCGGCAAGATGGAGGACGGCGTCTTCGTGGCCTCCGAGATCCTCGCCAAGCATGACGAGACCTACATGCCCAAGGAGGTCATGGACGCGCTGAAGGAACAGGGCGTCTACAAGGGCGAGGATGCACCGAACGGCTGAGTGAGCCGGCGTTAACCCCCGGGCCGGAGCCTGTCCGCGCATCAAGGCGGGGGCAGGCATGAAGACAATCGACGACATCGCCGGTGACATCGTCGCCCGCGAGGGCGGCTATGTCGACGACCCGGACGATCCCGGCGGCGCGACGAAACACGGGGTCACGCTGGCCACGCTGCGCCGGCTGGGGATCGACCTGACGGGCGACGGCCGGATCGACCGGGCCGACCTGCGGCGGTTGACGCCGGCGCGCGCCCGCGCGATCTTCGTGGAACACTATTTCGAGAAACCGGGCCTTGGCCGGCTCCCCAAGGTGCTGCAGGCCAGCGTGTTCGACATGCAGGTGAACGCGGGCGCGGGGGCGATTCGCATCCTGCAGGGGTTGCTCAATGACATGGGCCACGACCTGGCCGTCGACGGCGTTCTGGGCCCCGTGACGCTGGCCGCCGCCGAGGCCGCCGCGCGCGCCGCGCCCGATCACATCGCCGATGCCTACGGGATCGCGCGGCGCAACTACTACTACCGGCTGGCCGATGCCCGCCCGGCCAGCCGGAAATACGCCCGCCGCCGCGACGGCGGCAAGGGCGGCTGGATCCGCCGGGCGGAAGAGTTCATCGCGCCGCGCTTTCACCTCAGCGCGGCCGAACACCGGGAAAGGACGGCGGGATGGGACTGATGCGGGTGCTGTTCGGCGCCGGGGCGGCGCGCACGCTGGGCGCGGCGGGGCAGGTGGCCGAGGTTTTCGTGCCCAATGCCACCCGCCGGCAGGAACTGGCGGCCGAGACGCGTGCCGCGGCGATGGCCCAGCATGCCGCCGAGTTCCGCCACGCCCGCACCGGCGCCTTCGATCGCGCGGTGGACGGGCTGAACCGGCTGCCGCGGCCGCTGCTGGCGCTCGGCACGATCGCGCTTTTCGTCTACGCGATGGCCGATCCGGCCTCCTTCGCGATCCGCATGCGGGGGCTGGCCGAGGTGCCCGAACCGCTGTGGTGGCTTCTGGGCGCGGTCGTCGGCTTCTATTTCGGCGCGCGCGAGGCGCATCATTTCCGCCTGACCCGCCGCGCGGACGGGCGCAAGACCGCCGCGACGACCGCGCCCGCACATTCCGCCGACGGCAACGCCGCGCTGGCGGAGTGGCGCGCCCTGAACGGCGCGATGACGCGCGGTTGACGGCGCCGATGTCGCCGGCCGGTCACGCTTGCGACATCCGCGCGCATCCCCATTGGCCGGCGCCATGAAATCAAATATTCTGAGTTCATGTTGATCGAGCTCGGACACTTCGCCCTCATCCTGGCCTTCGCCCTGTCGCTGGTGCAGTCGGTCGTTCCCCTTGTCGGCGCCCACAAGGGCTGGCGCGGCTGGATGGCCACGGCCGAACCCACGGCGAACGGCCAGTTGCTGCTGACCGGGTTCTCCTTCGCGGCGCTCACCTGGGCCTTCGTCACCTCGGATTTCTCGGTGCGGCTGGTGGTGACCAATTCCCACACGCTCAAGCCGATGATCTACAAGATCTCCGGCGTGTGGGGGAATCACGAGGGCTCGCTGCTTCTGTGGGTGCTGATCCTGACGCTGTTCGGCGCCTGCGCGGTGTGGTTCGGCCAGAACCTGCCGCCGCGGTTCAAGGCGCGGGTTCTGTCGGTCCAGGCGATGGTCACGGCCGCATTCTTCGGCTTCATCCTGTTCACCTCGAACCCGTTCGAGCGGATGGCGCTGCCGCCCTTCGACGGACAGGATCTCAACCCGCTGCTGCAGGATCCGGGCCTCGCCTTCCACCCGCCGTTCCTCTACCTCGGCTATGTCGGTCTCTCGATGGCCTTCTCCTTCGCCGTCGCCGCGCTGATCGAGGGCCGGGTGGATGCCGCCTGGGGCCGCTGGGTGCGGCCCTGGACGCTGGCGGCCTGGGTGTTCCTGACGATCGGGATCGCGCTGGGATCGTGGTGGGCCTATTACGAACTGGGCTGGGGCGGTTTCTGGTTCTGGGATCCGGTGGAAAACGCCTCGTTCATGCCCTGGCTGATCTCGGCGGCGCTGCTGCATTCCGCGATCGTCGTGGAAAAGCGCGAGGCGCTGAAAAGCTGGACGATCCTTCTGGCGATAATGGCCTTCGGCTTCTCGCTGATCGGCGCCTTCATCGTGCGTTCGGGTGTGCTGACCTCGGTTCATGCCTTCGCCAACGATCCCGAACGCGGCACCTACATCCTGGCCATCACCGGCGTCTTCGTCGGTGGCGCGCTGACGCTGTTCACGCTGCGGGCCAACCAGATGCAGGCCAAGGGCGTCTTCGGTGTCGTGAGCCGCGAAAGCGCGCTGGTCGCCAACAACGTGCTGCTCGCGGTGTCCTGCTTCGTGGTGTTCATCGGCACGATCTGGCCGCTGGTGGCCGAGATGTTCTGGGATCGCACACTCTCGGTCGGCCCACCGTTCTTCGATGCGGCCTTCACACCCTTCATGGTGGCGCTGTCGATCCTTCTGCCGATCGGCGCGGTGATGCCCTGGAAGCGCGGCAGTCTCGCCAAGGCGATGCGGCCCCTGCGCGGGGCGCTGGTCCTGGCCTTCGCCACCCTCGCCCTGATCTGGGCGGTGCAGACCGGCAATTCCGCGCTTGGCCCGATCGGCACCGCGCTGGCGGTCTGGCTGGTCGCCGGGGCGGCGTCGGAGCTTTGGCTGCGCGCGGGCAACCGCCGGGCCCGGCTGTGGCGTCTGCCCCGGGCCGACTGGGGCAAGGCGGTGGCGCATGCCGGGTTCGGCATCACGGTTTTCGGGATCTCGGCGCTGACAGCCTGGGAGATGGAGGATATCCGTGTCGCGCAGATCGGCGAACCCTTCGATGTCGGCGGCTATACCATCCGCCTTGATTCCGTCGACCGGGTCGAGGGGCCGAACTACCTGTCCACCATGGCGACGATGACGGTGCTGCGGGAGGACCGCGAGATTGCCGTGCTGCACCCCGAAAAGCGCGTCTACCCGGTGGCGCAGATGCCCACGACCGAGGCCGCGATCGACAATGGCATCACCCGCGATGTCTACCTGGTGATCGGCGACCGGCAGGACGATGGCGGCTGGGCGGTGCGCACCTACATCAAGCCCTTCGCCAACTGGATCTGGCTGGGGTGCATCGTGATGTCGCTGGGCGGCTTCCTCAGCCTGACCGACCGGCGCTACCGCGTCGCCGTCGGCGCCCGGCGCGCGCCGGCGATGGCGGCGCCGGCGGAATGACGATGCGGGCGCTCTGGCTCTCGCTTGCGCTGGTCGCGGCGGTCGCGGCCGGGCCCGCCGCCGCCGTCCAGCCTGACGAGGTGCTGGCGGATCCGGCGCTGGAGGAACGGGCGCGGGAATTGTCCAAGGGCCTGCGCTGCCTCGTGTGCCGCAACGAGAGCATCGACGAATCGAATGCCGAACTGGCGCGCGACCTGCGCATCCTGGTCCGCGAACGGCTGGTGGCCGGGGACAGCGACGAAGAGGTGATCCGCTACCTTGTCGACCGCTACGGCGAATTCGTCCTGCTGAAGCCCATGCTGACCGGCTCCAACCTCGTGCTGTGGATCGCCGGCCCGGCGATGCTGCTGGTCGCGGGCGGGATCGCGCTTATCTACCTGCGCGGCCGCCGCCGCGCCGAGGAGCCCGGGCCCGACAGCCTGAGCGAGGAAGAACGCCGCCGGCTTGACGAGATTCTGGCCGACTGACGCGGCGTTGCCCTTTCGCCATCCCGCCGGGCCGCTATGCTGCGCGCGAAGAGGACGGGAGGACGGCATGGAGTACGCGACCATCGGCTACCGGGTGGAGGGCGGCATCGCAACGGTGACGCTGGATCGGCCCGACGTGATGAACGCTCTCAACACCGAGATGCGCGCGGAACTCACCGATGCGATCCGCCGTGCGCCCGGCGAGGCGCGGGTGATCGTGCTGACCGGGGCGGGCCGCGCCTTCTGCTCCGGCCAGGATCTCGGCGACCGGGCGAACGCGGCGGAGATCGACCTCGAACGCACGCTGCGGGACGAATACGAACCGATGCTGCGGGCGATCTTCGACTGCCCGGTGCCGACGATCTCGGCGGTCAACGGCGCGGCGGCCGGGGCCGGGGCCAACCTCGCGCTGGCCGCCGATGTGGTGATCGCCGCCGAAAGCGCGGTCTTCCTGCAGGCGTTTTCCCGGATCGG
>Ga0180431_10001571_pt1 | contig 31656 bp, 27 predicted proteins | sample SS_ome_11_FD_132459 | JGI IMG/M metagenome (GOLD analysis project Ga0180431, IMG submission 132459) | Hypersaline lake sediment archaeal communities from the Salton Sea, California, USA - SS_1_MS_1 metaG | ecosystem: Environmental > Aquatic > Non-marine Saline and Alkaline > Hypersaline >... | reverse complement strand
GCGTGCTGGACGGTGGCCCCGGCGTCGGCCCGATGGTGGTGGTCCACCTGCTGATGGACGTCCGGGAGGCGATGGGGGCCAATGCGGTCAACTCCGCCTGCGAGGCGGCGGGCCCGCTGATCGAGCGGATCGCGGGCGGCCGCGTCAACCTGCGGATCTTAAGCAACCTGGCGGACCGCCGGCTGGCGCGCGCCAGCTTCGCCCTGCCCGTCTCGCGGCTGGGCAGCGAAGAGCATACGGGCCGCGAGGTGGCGCAGCGGCTGCTGGAGGCGGTGCGGCTGGCCTGGGCCGACCCCTACCGCGCCGCGACGCACAACAAGGGAATCTTCAACGGCATCGACGCCGCGGCGCTGGCGCTGGGCCAGGACTGGCGCGCGCTGGAGGCCGGCGGGCACGCCTACGCCGCCCGGGACGGCCAGTACCGCGGGCTGACGGACTACCGCATCGAGGGCGATACGCTGATCGGCGAGCTGGAGCTGCCGATGCAGGTCGGCTGGTGCGGCGGGGCGGTCAGCAGTCACCCCGGCGTGCAGATCCTCAGGCGCGTCAGCGGCGTGAACAACGCGCAGGAACTGGCCGGACTGCTGGCGGCCGTCGGCCTGGCCCAGACCTTCGGCGCCTCGCTGGCGCTGAGCACGGTGGGCATCCAGCAGGGCCACATGGCGCTGCACGCCCGCAGCGTGGCGCTGAGCGTCGGCGTGCCGTCGGGCGACGTCGATCACGTCGTGAGGGAAATGCTGGCGCGCGGCGAGGTCAAGGTCGCCGTCGCCGAGGAAATCCACGAGCAGCTGCAGCGGCAGCGCACCGCCCGCCCGGCGCACGAGGCGCTGCCGGTCGAGGCCCAGGCCCCCGGCAAGGTGGTGCTGTTCGGCGAGCACGCCGTGGTTTACGGCCAGCCGGGCATCACCGCCAGCATCGACGTCGGGCTGCGCGTGCGGATCAGCCACGACCCGGACGGGCCGCGCTTCCTCTATCCGCAGTTCCGGCGCGTGTTCGACGTCGAGGACGACGACCTGGACTTCAAGCGCTTCGGCCGCGCCGTCGATACGGCGCTGGGGCTCTACGGGATGAGCGACGAGCCGATCGCGATCGAGGTCGAGAGTGAGCTGGTGCCCGGCATGGGCATGGGCTCAAGCGCGGCGATCAGCGTGGCGCTGTGCCTGGCACTGCGCAGCTACCGCGGGCTGCCCCACGAGCGCGGCTGGGACCCGCGGCTGTTCGAGGAGGTCCAGGCGCTGGAGCGCATCTTCCACGGCACGCCCAGCGGGATCGACGCCGCCACCGTGCTCAGCGGCGGGGTGCTGTGGTTCCGGGCCGGGCCGCCGCGCGAGATCCTCTCGATCCGGATGCCGCGCACCGCCGCCGGCGTGATCTGCATCGTCGAGCCGGGCACCCGCACCATCGAGCTGGTGCGCCAGGTCCGACACAGCCGCGATCTCGATCCGGCGCGCGTCGACGGCCTGCTGGCCGAGATCGGCGAACTCACCGTGCAGGCCGGCAGCGCGCTGGGCAGCGGCGATTTCGCGCTGGTCGGCGAACTGATGTACCGCAACCACGAGCTGCTGGCGCGGCTGGGCGTCTCCACGGAGCAGTTGGACGACGCCGTCGAGCTGCTGCGCGAGCAGGGAGCGCTGGGCGCCAAGCTGACCGGCGCCGGCGGCGGCGGCGCGGTGGTGGCGCTGTTCGAGCCGCAGCTGCGCGAGGAGCTGCTGCCACGGCTTAAGGATGAGTTCCAGCTGGTGTTCCCCTTCGAGCTGGGAGCCTCGACGTGACCAGCAGCGTGACCGCCCGCGCCTGCGCCAACATTGCACTGTGCAAGTACTGGGGCAAGCAGGGGCCGGGCAACGCGCCGGCGACGCCCTCGATCAGCCTCACGCTGGCGGAGCTGGTCACCGAAACGACCGTTACGGCCGCCCGCGGCGCCGATGCGTTCGAGCTTAACGGCCGGGCGCTGAGCGGGGCGGATCTGCTGCGGATGTCGCAGTATCTGGACCTGTGGCGCGAACAGGGGCTGATCAGCGGCAGCTTCGAGGTGCTGTCGAGCAACTACTGCGCTTCATCGGGTCGTCCATACCCAACCGCGGCCGGACTGGCCAGCAGCGCCGGCGGCTTCGCGGCGCTGGCCACGGCGCTGAGCGGCCATGCGACCCGCCGGCTGACGCGGCTCGAGCTCGGACGGCTGGCGCGCCGCGGCAGCGGCAGCGCGGCCCGCAGCATCCACGGCGGGCTGGCGGCGCTGGCGGCGGGCAAGGACCCGGCCGGCCGGCAGCTGGCCGGGCCGGCGAAGGTGCCGTGGGGCATGGTGGTGGTCGTGGTCGAGGCGCCGCCCAAGGAGATCGGCAGCCGCGAGGGGATGGAGCTCAGCCGGTTGACCTCGCCGTTCTACCGCAGGTGGGTGCTGGCTGACCGCTTCCACTACCGCGAGATGGCCTCCGCGCTGCGCGGCTGGGACCTAAACCGCGTCGGCGAGCTGCTGGAGGAGAACATGCTGGCGATGCACGCCTGCATGCTGACCACGCGCCCGCCGCTCCTTTACTGGGCACCGGCCAGCCTAAGCGTCATCCAGGCCGTGCGGCGCTGGCGGGCGACCGGGGTGGAGGCTTACGCCACCACGGATGCCGGGGCCCACGTCGCGCTGCTCTGCCGGTTGGAGGACCTGCCGGTGGTGGCGGTGCGGACCCGCGAGCTCGCTGAGGAAGGGGTGGCGATCAGGGACGTGATCGAGAGCGAGCCGGGCGGCCCGGCCGAGATGGTGGCCCGCGCCTAGCCGGATCAGGCTGGCGGGCTTGAAACCTTAGCTGCGAGCGACGATGCAGGAAGTAAGGATACCGGGCAAGGTGATGCTCAGCGGCGAGTACGCCGTGCTCCACGGCGCGCCGGCCGTGCTGCTGCCCGTCGACCGACAGCTGATCGTGATGAAGGCCGAGCGAGCGCCGCGGGATGGCTATGCACCGGCCGTGGCGGCGGCGCGCGCGCTGCCGATCCCCGCGCTGGCGGACCACGAGGCGGAGGCGGGCGTGCCGCACGTGGCGATCGACCGCAGCGAGTTCCTCGCCGCCGACGCCGCCGGGCGCAGCCTCAAGCTGGGGATCGGCCTCAGTGCCGCCGAGGCCGCCGGAGTGATCGCGCTGCGCTATGAGTGCGCCGGCGTGCCGTGGCTGATGCACTGGCGCGCGGTCGCGCAGCTGGCGATCGGGGCGCATCGCGAGGCGCAGGGCGGGCAGGGCAGCGGGGCCGACGTGGCCGCCTGCGCGCTGGGCAAACCGCTGAGATTTGAGGCCAGTGGGGAGCGATTCCTGATCGAGCCACTCGGCCCGCCGCCCGCGGCCCGCTGGATCCCGCTGAATCTGGCCTGGACGGGCCGGCCCGCCGATACCAGGCGGCTGGTGGAGCGCTTCGAGCTGTGGAGCTGCCGGGAGGAAGCCGCCGATCCGCTCAGGCGTCTGTGCGCCGCCGCCGGGCAGCTGGCCGACGCCTGGTTCACCGCCGATCAGCAGGAGCTCTTTCACGCATTGGACGACTTCCACGAGACGCTGATCGCCTGCACCACCAGCGCCGGCGTGGAGTACCAGCTGCCCGCGCACACACGGCTGGCGGCCTGGGCGCGGCGCCACGGCGGGCGGGCCAAGCCGACGGGCGCGGGCGGTGGCGACATGGTGCTGCTGATCGGCGACCTGCCGCTTGAGCAGTTGGGTGAGCTGCTGATCTTGCCGCTAGAGCGGATGGCTAAGTAGCGGCTTTTCCCACTTCTAGCTGTGATCCTGCAGGATCAGCTGGTAGACATCTCCGCCGGTGTAATCCCTGAACACAAGCCCAACGTCGAAGCAGTTATCGTCGCCGAAGAGCCAGCAGCAATCTCCCCAGCCCGAGGTGCTGCGCTGCTCAGTGAATGAGCCGTGCTTCGACATGATCTGTTTGACGTGTTCCAGATTCGCCTCGAAGCCCAGGGCATTGCTGTATCCGACATCGTATCGGTCAAACATGCCGCCTAGGTGCGCATAGGCGTACTGCCCTGGGCCGTTCAGAAGCAAGGCACGTTCACTACCCGCGGGAGCAGTCAGCTCCTGAATGGGCCAACCCGCGGGATAGGTCACAGGCTGCCCGTCGATTCCCAGCTCAGTTCGCGACTTGCTCCGCACCGATCCGAAGCAGGATCCTGCGAGGCAAATCGACCCGAAGAGCAATGCAGCGATCATTAGCGCCGTGCGAGTACGCGCTATCCCAGAAGCAGTGGCCTTGCCGCTGTTGCTGAGGCCGGACATGGATAGTGAACTCCCGACGTGATGAGAGAGTATCACAGCCCCGATGGGCTGCGAGGGGCCAACAGCGCTGTAGGCATGTGCTACTAGAGCCCGGCGGCCAGCTCGCTCATGGTGACGAACTCGTAGCCTTCGGCGCGCAGCAGCTCGATCAGCTCGGGCAGCATGTCGACGGTGGCCTGGATACCGTCGTGGGCCAGCACCACGGAGCCGGAGCGGATCTTCCGCTTCGCCATGTCCAGCATCTGCTTGGCCGTCTTGCCGTCGCGGGTGTCGTTGAGCGCCACGTCCCAGAGCCCCAGCACCATCCCGCGCTCGCTGACCAGCCGCTCGGTCTCGGCGTCGTACTGGCCGCCCGGCGGCCTGAGGAACCGCGGGGTGACCCCGATCAGGCCCTCGATCAGCCGCTGGTACTCGTCGATCTGGTAGACCTTCTCCTCGTGGGGCAGCTTGGGCATCCGGAAGTGGTCGTAGGTCTGGCTGGCGACCTCGTGGCCGGCCTGGTGCGTCATCTTGACCCAGTGCGGATACTTCAGCGCCTGGATGCCGACGAAGAAGAACGTCGCCGGCACGTCATAGTAGTCCAGCACGGCCAGCAGCTGGCTGGTGAAGGCCGGATGCGGCCCGTCGTCGAAGGTCAACGCTACCTGCTTTGAGCGCGTGTTGCCGCGCGCCAGGCTTCTCACCCGCGGTGCGACCTCGAAGTCCGGCATCCGCGGCGGCCAGCTGTGGATCGCGGGCTCCAGCGGCGCCATCGCGCTGGCCCGGGAATCCGCGGAGCCGTCCAGCACCGGTGCGAGCACCAGGCTGCGCTCCAGCGGGGCGGCGCCGAGCGGGCCGGCCAGCGGGCGCGGACCGCCGGCAGCCCCCGCGCCGCCGCGGTCGCTGAGCAGCTGATCCAGCGAGGTGCCGGGGTCATCGGCGGGCGGCGGTGGTTCGAGGCTGGCCACGGCGTCCCGCGGGCCCAGCGGGCGGTTGTCCTCAACCTCGTCTTCCACCTCGACGGGTGGCAGGGGGACGGCCGGCACCGGGGTGTCCTGCTGGGGCTCGGGCTCGGGTTCGGGCTGCACGGCAGGCTCGGCCTCGGCCGGTTCCGTGGCCGGCTCGCTCTCTGCAGGTCTGTCACGGTGGTCGATCTGGGTGTCGACGGTCGGGGCCACGCTCTGGGCCGGATCGTCCGTGCGCGGGCGGAGGTACTTGGAGATGTCCGGCCGGCGCGAGGGCCGTGGCTCGGGCTCGGCCTCGCCGACGGAGTCCGGCGTCCAGCCCAGCAGGCCGCTCAGCGCGTCCCGTGGCTCCTCGTTGGCAGGCTCGTCCTTTGCTTCCGGCGCTTCCGCGGGCGTCGCTTCATCCGCGGGCTCAGGCTCGGTGGCGTCCTCGGGCTGCGCCGCGGCGGGCTCGGCGGGCGCGGGCTCAGGCGCCAGCTCAGCAGGCTGGCCGGGATGGTCGATCCGCTCGCGCCAGGCGCGCGCCAGGTCGTCGATCGACAGCGGCGGTTCGGGCGCGGGCGGCTCAGCGGCAGCGTCAGCCTCCGCCTCCGCGCCTGCTTCCTCGTCACTGACCACGACGTCCTCGGTCGGTGGCGCGCTCTCGGCCGGTGGCTCGGCGACGGCGGCTGGCTGATCCTCAACCACCACGGCGGGCTCCGGGCCCGGCTGCTCCGCCGCGGCGGGCACGGATGCATCCTCAGGGCCCGCCTGCTCTTCCGCGACCGGCTCGGCCGGTTCCTCCGCCGCCGGTTCCTCAGGGGCCGGTTCCTCCACGATCGGCGCGGCGGCCACCGGCTCCGGGGCCTCCGGCGCCGCGGATTCGCCCTGAGCGGGCCTGCGCAGCGCCGCGGCGGTGCGGGCGGCCCGATTCAGACTGGCGGCCAGCTGCGCCGCCCGGGGTGCCAGCTCCGCCAGGTCCACCGCGGTGGCATCAGCCTCCGGGAATGGCGGGCCGTCGGCCGCATCAGGTTGCGCCTGTGCTTCCTCCTCCGTGCCCGCGCCGCCGCGCGAGAGCGGATTGCGCTCGATCTGGCCCCAGGAGCAGCAGATCCAGGTAAGCGCCAGCAACATGCCGATCAGCAGTACTCGATGCATCAGGCTGAGATTATATATGACTGCTGGCGACCGGCGGCGGCCGGCCGGCGTCATTTCCGCGCCGAGCGGGTACTGGTACGGGTGTTGCATGGGCTGGTCCGGCGTGGTATATTCTCTCTCCGCAACTGGGCGCATAGCTCAGCTGGCTAGAGCGCATGCTTCACACGCATGAGGTCACAGGTTCGAGTCCTGTTGCGCCCAGTTTGTCTCGATCTCCGCGAACCTTGTTGCTTGGCGCCAGTGTGCGTGACGTACACCGTGTTCGGGTAGAACAGGTTGTCCCACGCCTCGCAGCTGGCTGTGTCTAGCAGCAGAAGCGCAACCACTACAGCTACTCCTGCTCTTCGCAGCATGCCTACCTCTGCTGCCCAGAGATCGGGCAGTACTCCGGGTCTAGCTGCCCAGCCGCAGCCGGACAATGCCGCTTTCGGCGGCAGTTGCGGCGAGGCACCTGCAGTGTGGGTCTTTCAACCATTGACGCTGGCTGATCCAACGTCTGCGTGGGTTGCCTCAGTTGAAACGTGGATGCAAGTCGGTTGTAGGCCCTTCGTCCTGCCCGCAGATCAGCTCAGTTCACTGATGGGAGACCTTACAATCCGCGCAGGATGAGATTACAGGTTCAACCTGGTCAACGTGGAGCAACTCGACTATCCCGTAGTCTCGGAACGGCATGAACCACTCGGAAGAAGCTCCCGTCGTGGATCGATCCCATTGCCCCATATAGTCGAAGGGGATGCACAGCGAGTACTCCAGCAGCGCAAGGGTTCTGTAGCCACATCCTCTGCCGGGGGTGTCGACGAGTGTGCCTAGGCCCAATGGCTGTGGGACGTATGTTAGGCATCGGTTTGAACAAGAGGCGCATCGAGTGTCGAAATCGTCAGCGTAGATCCCTGCAAGGCGCCAGCCATCGAGCAGAATCCCTGAACTACGCAGGTGCTCGACAGAGTCCGGATAGCTCAGCTCTATCGCGAAGTACTCCTCCAGGGCCAAGGCCAAGCCGGCTAAGCAGTGGTTTCGCCAAGAAGAGCCGATATTGAGCGTGGCGTCAGCGTTGTTGAGCACAGATGCGAGTTCCAGCAGCTGGGATTCATGCAGAGATTCGGCAAGCTCGAGCCTTCGCGTGCGTTCTGGCTCAGCGAGGGCATAGGCTCTTCCGATGGGAGTAGGCAGCAATGGACGCGACTCGGTCTCACTTCCGGTCGCTGCGTATGTAGGACACACTGCAGCGACAACGACCAGCAGCGCCAGTAGATAGCACCGAAACGGCAGTCGCCTATGATGACTCATATGTATATGATGGGTAGTCGAAATACACATTGCCGATTTGCTTTGTCCAGATACCCCGCCCATCATCTAGGGATTTGGTGCCTGGTATCAGAACTCGTATGACATACTGCACGCCTGCATATCCCTGGGCATCTATGGTGAGCGACCAGACTGCCTCACAGGAATCCGTGAAGCTAATGACAGCTGTTTCCTCCGGTTCATCAGGATTCGGCTGGATAAACCGCCGCTTCGTAGGCATCCGACAGCCTTCGATCTCGGCCACTTCTGCGCTGATCAGGTAGTAGTCAAGCTGGGCAGTCAGCGGCTCTCGCTGAGGGCTGTATAGCTCGACCCTCAACTCCAACTGCCGAAGATCCTGCTCTGCAATTTGGGCCACATCGCTCAGGCTATCCGAATCACCTGTGCTGCCGCTGGCCTCAAAGGAAGCGCGTACTCCTGCCCAAGGCCTACTAACGCTGCCCTCAATGAAGTGGTGCAGGGCCGCTCCCCAAGAGCTGCTGGGGAGCCGCTTGGCCACTATCACGCCGTCTGGATTGACCAGGAATACAGCCGGTAAGCTACTTATTCCCCAGGCCACTGCTTGAGGCGCAAAGGAGTCAGGATTGAGCTCAGGCTTCGTGAGTTGAGGTGGCCCGATGATCACTCCCCGCTTGCCGGGAAAGATCACCGGGCAATCTACTCTCAACTCCCTCAAGACTTGTTTGACGCGACTTGCATTGCTCACAGTGTCGAGGTTCACGAGGAGCAGCTCAAGCTTGCCTTCGAGGCGGTATCCATCGCTTGCACGCAGCAACTCCGGCAACTGCCGTGTGCATGCTCCACAGGAAGTGCTCCAGAACTCAACTACTACCCAGCGACCGCGGTAGTCATCGAGCGTCACCACCTCATTGGTCGTGATGTCGCGACCTGACAAGGGAGCGGCGCGATCACCGGCGTGCGGCACATACGCATACACTGGCAGCGCGCACAGACACAGGATAAGCACCGATACCGCAATTAGCCGAGCGATTGTCGATCTGACCAACGGCAAAACCGCCACCGCCGCCTTGTGATCACTCACAGGCGGGATATCCGGGACACTGCGTATCGTTCTCACATTCGTCCGGGCCATCGTCAATCATACTGACGCAACACTCTTCTCCGTTACACACATTGTATACCGTTTGCGTGAGGGCCCCGTCAGGATCGTCATCGGCAACAGGCTCGATCAGTTCCGCAGCTGTCTCGTCTGTTGGGAGCAAGGGATATTCCGGTGCCGTGGCACCCGTGGCCACAGACGACTCCAAAGGCCAAGATGGCTTGATGTGGATCTCCTGCATCTCATATGAGTCATTATCGTACTTGATGACGACTGCACCGTAGTGTTGGCGGAAGTCATCAGCGGAGAATTCGAGCTCTGTGTCCTCTGTGGTGACGCCGTTGATGTAGATCCAGCACGTGTCAATGGAGTGAGGACTGGACTCGGTAACCTCGATATCGAACGCGGCCTCCCCAAGACGCCTATCATCAGCACGCCCGAATCATCCCAGATGTTCCGTATTGCACCCTCATCAACGTCGGATACTCCCACGTTAATATATGTGCTGGCCATGACAGGACTAGCCACGACTACTGCGACAATGATGCCGAAAGCGGCAATCCAGAATCTACTCACGATGCACCTCCCAAGTGCACATGATTCAATGCGGCCAGCAGCACGCCCTCACTTGATTTGGACGTGGACCACTGACGGTCTCCTGCTGGAGCACCGAATGCGGACCACAGCACTTGCCACCAACATGACGCCCAAGCGATCAAGCCTTCCTCGTCCGATGATGTTCTCGGCGAGCAACACCGGTCAAGCTTCGGTAACATATTACCAAATGCGAGACTACACTGCAATCTACTGCACTGCTGAGTACAGAAGCAACCCATCAAGAGCAGTGCTTTGTACCACAATGCTAGTGGAAAGCCATCCCGAATGGTGCATCCGTCCGACACGGGCGCGGGGCAGAGCAAAAAGAGACGCCTTCTCATTTGGTGCACCGGCTCACCGCTGGTATGTCACCCAGGTCAAGGCATGGTAAACTACGTTCCCGCAGAACTGGGGTATACCCCAGTTAGATAGGCATAGCACTTGGCCGCAGGCGGCCGAGGTGTTATATTCTTGAGCGGTTTCGTGGGGGCGTGGTCTAGAGGCCTAGGATGCCTGCCTGTCACGCAGGAGGTCGCGAGTTCGATTCTCGTCGCCCCCGCCACTAATGGCGAGGTAGCTCAGTTGGTAGAGCAGGGGACTGAAAATCCCTGTGTCGGCGGTTCGATTCCGTCCCTCGCCACTCTTCCCATTCAGGCCCGCTGCCCTCGCCGCCGCCGGGCGGCCGGTGCTGCTACCACGGGTAGTACACCACGGGCTGGCCGTATTCCGGCAGGGTGCTGTCCGTCTCGATCGCGGCCACGCAGGGCTTGTTTGAGTCACTGACCGCGACGATCGGGGCGCCGTCGACGATCGGGCAGTCCCAAGTGACTACACTGCTCCAGGTGTCCACCCCGCTGAGCGCGAACATCTCCACGTCCCAGGCCGGATCAGCCAGCAGTTTGTGCATCACGGCGATGGCCGGCTCACCGTCCGGATTGGCGGCCGCGGTGGCTATGTCGATCTCCGCCAGTGTCATGTCGAGATTGAGCACCTCGTAGAGCGGACTGAAGCTGGTCGAACCCGGCGGCGCGGTGTACACAGAGATCTTGAACTGCGTGTCGCCGTCGGCGATCTCGCCCGCGAGAATCCGGGGCGCGCCGTCGCTGGTCAGGTAGCTCAGGTGGTTGACCCGGAACTCGGCGCCCGGGCCCTCCAGCGCGGCGATGGTATACGGGCCCAGCCAGATCCCGGTCGGGTCCTCGTAGTAGTAGTGTGCGGTCGCGGTGTATTCGAAGTTGGCGACCAGGCCCCAGTGCTCGCCGACGGGGTTGTAGGCGACGCTCATCGGCGGGGCGAGCCGCCGGTCACCCATCGAGATGGTGGCGGTGCGTGAAGTGCCGACGCGCGGATCGCCGTAGGCCATCCTGATCTCGCCCTCCGCCAGGATCTGTGGGGCGAAGTAGACCACCGCCACTTCCGATTCGTCGTCGCCGATATAGCCGATCTCGGTCAGCGCATCGGTCATCTTGACCGTCAGCCAGTCGGAGCCGCCCGGCGTGCCGCTGGTCACCATATAGCCGAGCTTGAAGAAGTCGATGTAGCCGCAGTACACCAGATTGCGGTCAGCGAGGTAGCCTACCCCGGTGACGTAATAGGGGATGCCTCCGCTGGCTACCACCTCGCCCTCCTTGAGCCAGATGCCGCCGACGTTGTGAGCGTGCAGCACCCCGGGGTGGGTGCTGTTGACGTAGAACACGTGCAGCTCCTCGCCGACGTAAACCGGCCACGCCATGAAGGCCGAGCCGCCCAACTGCAGGCCGCCGTTGTCCACCAGCTCGACAGCGGGCTTGCCCGTCGCCTTGCGCAGGATGTAGGTCAGTTCGCCGTGGAACGGGTTGTAGGCGGCGATGTGCACGTCGTTCACCGCGTCGACGGCCAGGCTGCCATACTGCATCGCATAGGGCTCCGTCTCGATGAACTGCCGGCCGTACTCCTCGCCGCTGGCCGTCATCCCCCAGCGGAGCAGCGGCTTCATCTCGCCGTAGTTGTCGAGCAGGCCGATTCGCCCGCTGGTGAAGGCGACGATGTCCAGCGGGTACTGGAAGCCGGTCGGCAGGTAGTCGTTGACAGTCTCCTGCCAGTCCACGCCGTTGTAGAGCGCCAGCCGCACCTCTCCGCGGTACTCGCGCACATAGCCGGCCACCACCCCCCGGCCCGGCGCTTCCAGCGCCACGAAGTCGGGAGCGTCCTCCTCGTCCTCTTCCACCTCGGTCAGCGGTCCCCAGGCCGGAATCGTGGCGAAGTCCCAGACTCCCCCGACCAGTGCGCCGACGTTGAGCTCCCAATCGGCCGGCTTGTCCGGCACGGCCGCGACGGCCTGCTTGTTGGCCGTGGTGGTCAGCGACAGCCGGCCGGGTCTCCGGGTAGCGCTGCCGAACAGGTCCTGCTCCGCGGACAGCGCCACCTCGTCGTAGGTCACGTACTTGGTCTGCACGGCCTGCGGAGCGTCGGGCACGGCGTAGGCGATGACCAGCAGGTTGAGCGGACCCGACGGATCGTCGGCGTCGTTGACGAACGTGATGGCGCCCAGCACGTCGAGGTCTGCCGCGCCCGTGACCAGCTGGCCGGCGTCAAACCCGGTGCCGTCGTCGTAGTACAGCCAGATCTCCGGACTGAGGGAATCGTCGTTGGCCGCCAGCACGGCGCGCTTGATGTCGCCGCCGACATAGCCGAGGGCGAGCCTCGACCAGCGCGGTTCGTAGCCCAGAATGATGTCGTCGTACACCCAGCTGCCACTGCTGCGGTGCGCGACCCGCAGATCGGCCCAGTGCCGATTGAGGGCGTAGGGCGAGTTGAAGTACGCGATGTGGGGTTCACCGGCGTTATCCACATGGATGTCGCAGTACTGCCCGGGGCTGTGCCCCTGGGGGCGTCCGACCCAGTACTCCTCGTAGCCGGGTCCGATGCTCCAGGCGTAGTACATGGCCCGTACCCGCGCCTGGTTCGCGCCCGTGACCAGGACCAGCGCGTAGTAGAAGCCGCCGGGACTGACCACGTCCGCGGCGGGTGGCAGGAACGCCCGGGCGCTGGTCAGCGTGAACGGTCCGTCGATCACCCACTGGCCCGTGGCGTAGTCGGCGTAGCCGACCCAGTAGCCCTCATCGCCGCGATCGACCAACGGATCGGGATCGAGATACTGGATGTCGAACTTGAACGCCTCGATGGTGTCCCCGACCGACTCCGGAATCTGGTAGACCGCCCAGGCCGTGTCGGTCGACGCGGGATCCGGCACGGCCAGCAGCAGCTCCGAGCCGTCCGGCGTGCCGTTGTACGAGTCGAACGGCACGTTGCCGAGAACCCCCACGCCGTCCGCGATCTGCGCCTGGCGGGTGTCGGTCTCGCCGCCGGGCAGTCCCGGCAGCGCCGTCGTTAGCTCGGCGGGTGGGGCTTCGGTGGCTGGTGGCATCGGTGGCCGCAGACTGGCGCTGCAGCCGATGCATGCCAGCAGGACGGCAATCAGGATTGGCGCACCGGCCCTGGGTATCCTCAGCATCTGTTCGCTCCCTGCTTCCCGGCTCGGCGGGTACTGGTCGCGCACGGGTCTTCACGCGCAGCGACCTTAGTAGGATACCCGATAGGCAGGAAGAGATGGCGACCGCGCGCCGCGCACCGCGGCGGAATGCAGAGCACCGCAGTGTCGATCGAAGCTGAGCCCCCTAGGCTTTCTCGGTGGCCTGCTCCTCGTCCTCGGCTTCGCCGCCCTTGACGGCGTCCCCGAGCCGCTGAGCGGCTTCCCCGATGTGCTCCTTGACCTCCGCCAGGCGCTCGCCGACCCGCGAGCTGTACTCCGTGGCCCGCTGGCGACCAGCCTCGTAGGCTTCCCGGGCTCGCTCGCGGCCGCGTTCGTAGGCGTCGCGCCCCATGTCCTTGGCCTTGTCCAGGTAGTCCTTGCCGTACTCGGCCAGGTCCGCCCGCAGCTCACGGCCGGCCTTGGGCGCGACCAGCAGGCCGATGACCGTGCCAACCATCGCTCCCAGGCCGAAGCCCGCGATCAAATAGGAGAGTGCCCGTCCATCGTCGTGGTTGCTCATGTTTCCGCCTCCGTGAATACCAGAAGATTATATCCTCTGTTATGGGCGTCGGTGTTGTGGGTCGTTGCGGTTGCTACCCGGCGGGGGCTGCTCCAGCTCGGTGTAGGACGTGACGAGATGCTCGCGTCCCTGCTGATCGCGGCACCACAGCCCGCAGGTCCTGGCATCGACGCGCAGGGCCGTCACGGCCTGCCGCTCGCCGCCGCGGCTGAGGATATAGCGTGTGCCGGCCGTCACGTCGCGCTCCAGCCACCGGCCGACCAGCTCGTCGATCGTGCCGGCGGCTGTCAGGGCCGGGCCGGGCGCGGCGAACCCGACCATTCCCGCCAGGGATGCCAGCCCGCGCGCGAGCAGCAGCAGCAGCAGCTGGCGGTTCAGCGGATGGCCGAGGGAGTCGCTCAGGGTGGTCAGCCTGCCCCGCAGCTCCGCCGGGTACTCGGCGGCCGTCGAGTTGACGTTGACCCCCGCCCCGACGACCAGCTGCTGCGTGCCGGCGGCCGCCGCGCAGGTTTCGATCAGGATGCCGCAGACCTTGCGCCACGGCCCGGCGGTCTGCCTCAGCGGGCGCGTCAACACGTCGTTGGGCCACTTGACGCGCGTCGGCAGCGCGACGTCCCGCTCGATCACGGCGGCGATCAGCGCCCCGACGACCAGGCTCAGGCGCGAGTCGATGCGCTGGGCGGCGCCGATGCCGAAGCCCAGCGAGAGCGCGATGTCGCCGGCGGGAGCCTGCAGCCAGTCCCGCCCCCGGGTACCCCGCCCGGCGGTCTGGCGGTCGGTGAAGACCACCCGGACCTGGTCGCGGCGCAGCGTGGCGGAGCGCGCCTTGAGCCAGCTGTTGGTGGAATCGACCTCCGGCAGGTAGTGCACCTCAGCCGCCGCACCGAGTTCGGCGGCCAGCTCCGCCGCCAGCTCCTCTCCCGACCAGCTGCCCTCAGTGTTATCCACAGGCTGTCCACGAACTTTGACCGATCAGGGCCGTCTCCCTATAATAGTCTAGGCTGCAATCCTGTGGAGCGAGGGGCAAGCGGTGCGAGGGCTGAAGATAACACTTGGTGTGCTGGTGCTTGTGGCCGCACTCGGCCCGCTGGCGGCGCTGGCGGCCGAACTCAGCGGCTATGAGCCCGTGAACGAGCCCAAGCGGCTGCACTTCACGCTGACGTTCAGCGAGGCCGTCGAGGCGCAGGTGGTCAACAACTACGCCGGCAACTTTGTCGACATCGGCGTCAAGGACCTGGACATCCCCCGGGAGCTGACGGACGCGGATCACCCGCCGGCCGATGAGGCCGCGCTGCTGTTCCACCGTTTCACGCGGTTCAGCGACGTCGACGGCGAGGGCCACATCCGCCTCTACCTGGGCAAGTACGCCGACCCCAGCGACGTGCAGGTGGTGCAGTACGGCGACCGCATCGAGATCGACCTGGTCAAGCCGTTCTATAAGGTTCCGGAGGACATCGCGGCGGAAGCTGGCGTTGACGAGAACGCCGAGGCGGCCGCGGGGGATGAGCCCGGGTTCATACCGGATGATGAAACCCCTGCTGAGACCCCCGAGGAGATACCCGCTGAGGCGGCCGAGGAGCCCGAAGAGACGGCGGAACTGGCGCCTATCGAGCAGCCGGAGGAGATGATCGAGTTTCCCTCCGGGCTGCGCACGGCGGGCGGCGATCAGCCGGATGGCGAGACGGTCGAGGAAACCCCTCAGCCCGCGGAGCAACCCGCAGAGCAGCCGGCGGAAACACCCGAGGTCGAGGAGCCGGAGACCGTTCCGGAAGAGGTTATTGACACCGAGGCAGCCGAGGAAGTGCCGGCAGAGGCCCCAGCGGAGCCCGCCGTCAGCAGCGGCGTCTTCTACGATGAGACCAGCCTCGCCGACCTGGGTGGGGAGGACTCCGCCCCGGCGCTGCCATCGGTGGCCGACGAGGAGGAAGAAGCCCCCGCGCTACCGGTGCGCGAGCTGCACGAGACGCCTTCCTACCGGCAGTTCGATCTGGACGACGTGCCCGTCAGCGAGGTCCAGCTGCGCAACATGCCGTTCAACGAAGCGCTGCTGGAGCTGGTTGCCGGGTCCGGCTTCAACGTGATCGTGGGCGCGGGCGTTGAGAACGAGCTGATGACGCTCGACTTTCGCCAGAAGGAGATCTCGCTCAAGCGCGCCCTGGACCTGCTCTGCATGGCCTACGACCTGGCCTACATCGTCGAGGATGACGCGATCGTGATCCGCTCCACCGAGTAGTATCATTGGTTTCTATTCCCGGTCGGATTGGAGAGCGATCCATGCATCTGTCACAACGTACCGCCGTACTCGCCGACGTCCTGTGCCCGCCCTCACGTGGTCTGAGCGTCGTCTGGTCCGCCGCGCTGGTGGCCGCCTTCGCGCTGCTGATCGCGCTGAGCGCCCAGGTGTTTATCCCGCTGCCGTTCACGCCGGTGCCGGTCACGCTGCAGACGCTGACGGTGCTGCTGGCGGGCGTGCTGCTCGGCAGCCGCCGGGGCGCCGCCGCCGCCGTGGTCTACGTCGGTGCCGGTGCGCTGGGACTGCCGCTGTTCGCGGCGGGCGGAGCGGGACTGGCGCGGCTGGCCGGACCCACCGGCGGCTATCTGCTGGGCTTCATCGCCGCGGCGTTTGCTGCCGGCTGGCTGGCCGAGCGCGGGCTGGACCGCCGCGTGGCCACGATGGTCATCGCGATGCTGGCGGGCAACGCCGTGATCTACGCCTGCGGGCTGCCGTGGCTGGCGCTCTACGTGGGGCTCGGCAACGTGCTGGCACTGGGCCTGGTGCCGTTCATCGTCGGTGACGCACTGAAGATCCTCTTCGCCGCCGCGGTGCTGCCGGCTTCATGGCGTGCGCTGGGCGGGCGAGTGGGCCGGGACGGCTGATTGACCGCCGACCTGCTGATCGGGGCCTCGATCCTGCTGCTGGGCGGCGTGGTCCAGGGCTGCGCCGGCTTCGGCCTGGCACTGACCACCGTGCCCGTGCTGATGCTGATCCTGCCGCACACCCAGGTGCCGCCGATCCTGGTGGTGCTGGGACTGATCAACAACCTGATCGTGCTCTTCGAGACGCGCGCGGCGGTCAATGCCCGCCTGGTCTGGCCGCTGATCGTCGGGGGCGCAGCCTGCCTGCCGCTGGGCGCCTGGCTGCTGACCAGCCTGAACGCGGCGACGTTCAAGATCGGCGTGGGCGTCGTGGTGCTGCTGGCGGCGGGCGCGCTGCTCTGGGGCCTTAAGCTGGCGATCGCGCCGCGCTGGCACAGCCTGCTGCCGGTCGGCATGCTCAGCGGCCTGCTGGGAGGCTCGACCAGCCTCTCGGGCCCGCCCGTGATCCTGTTCTTCGCCAACGAGGGGAAGGGCAAGCAGCACTTCCGCGGCAACCTGATCGCCTATTTCACCCTGCTCAACGTCGGCAGCATCGCCGTGTTCTGGGCCTTCGGGCTGCTTAAGCGCGAGGTCTGGCTGTCCTGCGCCGTGTATCTGATTCCACTGCTGATCGGCACGTTCATCGGCATGTGGGTTGCGCGCCGCGTCAACGAGCGGGTGTTCCGCCGCATCGTGTTGGCCCTGATCGCCGCGATCGGCCTCGCGCTGATCGCCAGCAACCTGAAGGGGCTGGTTGGCTGACATGTGCGGCCCAACCATTGCGGGTGCGCGACCGTCAGCTGATGCGAATGATCTGCGGAGCATCAAAGTCGCTGTTGTCGATGACCACGTCGGCGCGCTCTCGCGGCCGGTGGTGCAGCGTGTAGCGGCGCTGAACCTCAAGATACTTCTGCCGGTAGCGCTCCGTCACCGCCGTGGCGGGCTGGTCAGAATGCCGGGCAACCGCGCGCCGGAGAATCTCCGGCTCTGAGGCGTCCAGCACGATTCTGAGCTCAAGCAGTTCATCGGTTGGTGGCCGGAACAGCAGTGTACCCTCGACGATCACGATCGAGTCGGGTGTCACCGTGTAGTGGCGCTGCCTGGTGAACTGGTCGGTCGACAGATCGAGCAGCGTCAGACTGTGATCCAGCCGGCCCTGCTCGCGGATCGGCGTGAGCAGCGTGCCGGCCAGCAGTTCGAGGTTGAAGGCATGACTGAGATACGATTCAACCTCGTCGTGTCCCTGGTAGCGCAGCTCGCGGGGATTGTGGAAGTCATCAACGTGGATGACGGTCATGCTGTGTCCGCGGGCGGCAAGGTGTGCGGTGAGCCCCTGGGTGAAGCGGGTCTTGCCGGCAGCATCCGGTCCGGAGAGGCCGATGACCAGTGGTCCGCTGCGCCGGCGCTCGCCGAACAGCCGCTCAAGCTGTGCGAACACCTGCCACCGGCGCACGTGGGGCACGACATCCGCGGGTGATTCGGCGCAGAAGTCAGCAGCCGCCGGACTGCCGTAACCGTAACGGACGCTGATGCAGGGGAGGCAGTTGTCGCGGGCGGCCTGCCAATCGTGGCGGGTGTCGCCGACAAACAGGGCGTCGAGCGGTCGAGCGCGCGCGAGCAGTGCGGCCAGCGCCTGCCTCTTGCTGCGGTTGTCTCGATGGCCCTCGATCAGCCGGAAGTGCTGCGCGATCCGCGTCGCCCGCAGGACAGCGCTGACGTACTGCTCGCTGCCGTTGGAGCAGATCGCCAGCTCGAGTCCCGCGCCGCTCAGGGTGCTCAGCATCGCGGCCGTTCCCGCAAACAACTCCGCCTCCCGCGGAATCAGCCTGCGCTCCCGCGCACGCAGCGCGGCGGCCAGCTGCTGTAGTGCCGCGCCGTCCGCGGCGGGGAACAGCTCCGTGCAGAACGCGAGCGTCGGCAGACCCAGCGCCGCCCGAACAGCGTCGTCTGCCGGACGCGGCTGGCCGCAGGCATCCGCGGCGTCGCGGACCGCGGTCGTCAGAACCCGGTCTGTGCGATGCAGTGTGCCGTCCAGATCGAAAACCACCATCCGTGCGCCGGAGGTACTGCGCCGCGGGACGGACTGCCGGCTGGCTGGCCGGGTGTTCACCGCACACCAGTATAGAGCCGGCAGGCGGCCAACGCGCTGCGCTACCGCCGCTCGTACCACCAGGCGTCGCGGCCGCCCTCGATGAACGTCAGCGGGTCTGAGCCGCGCACTGCCCGGCCGTAGTACTCAAGCTTGCCGCCCTTTACGCCGAACTCCCACTCGCCGTAGTACTCGTCGTCCAGCCAGAGCTTCAGCGCATAGCCGCCGTCGCGCTGAAGCAGGTCCCTGGCCTTGAAGTACGCCCCGCCGCTGGTGCCCTCCATCGGGAAGATCAGGTCCAGCTCGAAGCGGTTCCACTTCGGCTTGAGCGTCAGCGTCATCATCCGCGTGGTGGCGACGAGGCCCGCACTGGCGTGATGAACCTCCATCCGCGGCTTGACATCGCGGTCGGCGCCGACTGACTTGTTACGCAGCCAGACCTTGAAGTGGATGCTGCTTTCCGGGTCGGCGTCGCGGTAGTAGAGATACGCCCAGTCCTCCCAGGCGCCGTCGATGAACCAGCGGTCGCCGCCGACGAAGGGATCGTCGCTGAGGACCTTGCTGACGGAGAACGGGAAGGTGTAGAACAGCCCGCTGTCGAGGTACCAGCTGAGCAGGTAGTCCCCCTCGCGCGCCAGGTCCACCCAGCCCACGCCGGCGTCGGCGCCCGTCCTCAGGTCGACGGCCTTGTAGCTGCTGATCAGCCAGTAGGGGTCCTTGAGCTTCTCGGCGTAGCAGTTGAAGCGGTAGAGCTCCTCGCCGCCTGCGCCGGTCAGGATCACCCACAGCCTGCCGCCGCCCTCCGGATCGTAGGGGTAGTAGGTGCTGCTCCCGGGATCGGGCAGGAACACCGCCTGGACGTTGTCCATCCGGAACTGGCCGCTGTCGGGCAGCATCACGATGCCGTTCAGCACCGTGGAGTACATCAGCCCCGGCTCGTACTCGGCCAGCGCGGGACTGCCGGCCAGCAGGGCTGCCAGGCAGCTCAGCAGAGCGAGAGAAACGCGCGCACGGTTCATCGGTCGCCTCCTTCAATGCGGCAGTGGTCCTGGGATTAGTCTAGCTCATGCGCACCCCTCGTCCCGCGCTACAATTGTCTGCAGGAATCCCGCCACACCATGGGAGGCACCCGCTATGGCAACCAAGTTCCGCACGGAAAAGGACTCGCTCGGAACCCTGAAGGTCCCGGCCGACGCCTACTACGGAGTACAGACCGCCCGCGCCGTCGCCAACTTCCCGGTCAGCGGCCTGCGCGCCTATCCCGAACTGATCCTGGCCTACGTGCACATGAAGCGCGCCGCGGCCGTGGTCAACAACTCGCTGAGGATGCTGGACAAGCGCCGCCGCGACGCGATCGTCAAGACCTGCGACTGGATCCTCGACGAAGCGGCCAGGCTGCTGAAGAAGGACCCGCTGGGCGCGGACCGCAGCGGCAACATCCTGGATCAGTGGGTGCTGGACATCTACCAGGCCGGCGCCGGCACCAGCTTTAACATGAACTCCAACGAGGTGATCGCCAACCTCGCCAACGAGCGCTATGGCCGCGGCAAGGAGAAGGTGCGCGGCAGCTATACCTTCATCCACCCCAACGATCACGTCAACATGGCGCAGTCGACCAACGACACCATGCCGACGGCGATTCGCCTCAGCAACCTGATGATGCTGCCGCGGCTGCTGGCGAGCCTCGACCTGCTTGAAAGCGAGCTCAGGGCCAAGGGCAAAGCGTTCGCCAAGGTGATCACCACCGGCCGCACCCACCTGCAGGACGCCACGCCGATCACGCTCGGCCAGGTGTTCACCGCGTTCGCCGACTGCCTGGGCAAAGCGCGGGCGCGGATCGTGGAGGCCGGCAAGCACATCCAGGTGATCGGCCTCGGCGGCACCGCGGTCGGCACCGGGATGAACAGCCACCCGGAGTACGCCCGCCGCGTCGCCGAGCAGCTGGGCAAGCAGCTGGGGCTCAAGATCACAAGCGCCAGGAGCATCATCGAGATGCACAACAGCATGGCCGATCCGCTGCACTTCAGCCACTCGCTGCGCGGGCTGGCGGCGGACCTGACCAGGATCAGTAACGACCTGCGGCTGCTTTCCAGCGGCCCGACCAGCGGGATCGGCGAGATCAACCTGCCGCCGGTGCAGCCGGGCTCCTCGATCATGCCGGGCAAGGTCAACCCGGTGATGCTCGAGATGTTCAACATGGCGCTCTACAACATCGAGGGCCTCGACATGGCGGTGCTGCTGAACAGCCAGGCCGGGCAGTACCAGCTCAACGTGATGATGCCGATGATCGCCTGGGACCTCTTGCACATGCAGACGGTGCTGGCAAACAGCATGCGCCTCGTCGCCGAGCGCTGCATCCGCGGGATCACCGCCAACGAGGCGAAGTGCCGCGCCTACTTCGAGGCCAGCATGGGCCTGGCGACGGTGCTCAACCCGGTGATCGGCTACATGAACGCCGCCGAGATCGTCAAGCGCGCCACCAGGAAGGGCACGCCGATCATGGACGAGCTCAGAGCCGCGACGAAGGCCGACGGCAAGCCGGTGATGACGGAGGCGCAGATGAAGAAGGCCTTCGAGCCCGGCCGCCTGACGAAACCGGGGAGTTTGAAGCTGTAGCGCCGAAATGCGCTGACGGGCAACCCACGCGCCAACTGCCTGATTCACCGGGGCGGGCTACCGCTGCCCACTGCCGGTATAATCTGGGCAAGAGCCTGCTGTCGCTGATGCTGTCGATTGACTGGGAGGTGACCCGTGAGTAGGCGGGTGACATTGGCGGTCTTCGCGAGTCTGCTTCGTCTCGCACCGGCGGCCGGCGACTGCTGCCTGGACTACTGATCATGTCTGTATGGGAGGCATTTATGAAGCTCAATGTTTGGGCGTTTTCCCTTGCGCTGGCGATCTGGTGGGGCCTGATGGTCCTGCTGGGCACCTGGTGGGTGATCCTGATGGAGGGCGCGACCGGCGAGGTCACCGTGCTGGGCCACATCTATCGCGGCTACAACATCAGCGCGCTGGGCAGCCTGATCGGCCTGGCCTGGGCGCTGGTCGACGGCCTCATCGGCGGCCTGATCTTCGCCTGGCTGTATAACCTGCTGGTGGGCTGCATGACCAGGCGCGAAGCCGCGACGCCCGCGGCGCCCGCCGCGCCGTCACCCGCACCGCCTGCGGATCAGTTCTAGCCCGATCCGAACCGCCAGCGCGAGTCTGCTGGGCCAGCATCGGAAGAAGAGCGGAGAGAGAGGGATTCGAACCCTCGATACGGCTTATCACCGTATAACTGCTTAGCAGGCAGCCGCCTTCAACCACTCGGCCATCTCTCCGCGCGGGGGTAAATCCTACCACAGCGGGCCGTGGCGGGCAACGCGGGGCAGGGGGCGGCTGGGGGCGGACCGGGGCTAGATCGCTTCGACCGCGCCGGTCTCGTCGAGCTGGCCGGCCGGGAACAGCTTGTGGCGGGTGCCCAGCTCGTCGTCCTCCAGGATCACCTGCCAGCCGTTGCGCGAGCGGGCGTTGATCACCAGCGGGCCCAGCAGGTTGACGGTGCTCTTGGCGAAGTCGGGGTGGATGGTCACGATCGTCAGCACCCGCAGGTCGCTGACCTCGCCCATCTGCTTTCTCAGCGCCGGCGGCAGCTTGACGCGCACCTCGTAGTCCGGGAAGAACAGAAACGGATCGCAGACCAGAAACGCCAGGCTGGGATCATCCAGGCTCTGCAGCCAGGAGAGCGGGTCAACGCGCTCGTCCCGATACATGAAGTAGCGGGTCATATCGGGGAAGCCGACCATGCCCTGCGGGAAACGGACGACCTCCGCCTCGTCGTACTCGACTTTGCCGAATCGCTCGCTTACGAACTCCACGCGCTCCTCTCAACGCTTGGCATCTGGCGGCTCCAGGCAGCCGCGCACATAAAGTACATCGGCATCCGGGCGGAATTCTGAACGCCTGGCGGCGGTGGCTAGTAGACCAGATCGATACCCACCCCGCCGGGCGTATAGGTGATCCGCGGCGGGGTGCGGGGCACGAACGTCATCGCGATGCGCTGCTCGCGGTAGCTCAGCACAGCGTGCTCGAAGGCCAGCCGGGCAATGGTCTCCGGGCCGGCACCCGGAGCGGCCAGACGCTCGCCGTCGGCGACGGTGCGGGCCACCGCCTGCTCGGCCCCCCGCAGGGTGTGCGCGGTCAGCTCACGAGCGTGGGAGGTGGGACCGAAGTAGCCGATCTCCTGGCGGCCCGCCGTGGTATCGATCTCGAGGCGCGGCGGCGTGTGTGTCACCTGGATCTCGGCCAGGCCGCGGGCGCTGAGGTGCGAGGAGCGACTGATCGCCCCGTCGGGCGGCGCGGGTGCTGCTGAGACGGGCTGAATCACTGCCTACTCCCGCTTAAGCATACCGGATTCCGGCGGTCCGTGCGGCCACTGGCTGCTAGTACTTGTAGAAGCCGTGGCGCGTCTTGCGGCCGAGGCGCCCGGCCCGCACGTGCTGGGTCAGGGAGAACGGCGGGCGGAACTTGTCGCGCCCCAGCTCGCGGTAGATCACCTCGCAGGCGTGGTGGATGGTGTCGAGACCGACCAGATCGGCCAGCTTGAAGGGCCCCAGCGGCATCCCGGCGCCCAGCTTCATCGCCTCGTCGATGTCCTCCATGCTGGCGATGCCCTCCTCGTGGATGGTAATCGCCTCGTTCATCATCGCCAGCAGCACGCGGTTGACCACGAAGCCCGGGGTCTCGCGGACGCGGATCGGCTTGCGGCCCAGCGCGGCGGCCAGCTCGGTCGCGGCGGCCACCGTCTCCTCACTGGTGCTGAGGCCGGGGATGATCTCGACCAGCAGCATCGCCGAGGGCGGATTGAAGAAGTGCATGCCGACCACGCGCTCCGGCGTGCCCAGCGCTCCGGCCAGTCCGGTGATGCTGATGCTGCTGGTATTGGTGGCCAGCAGCGTATCCGGCGCGCACAGCTCCTCCAGCTGGTGCAGCAGCTCAAGTTTCAGCTCCAGCCTCTCGGGCGCGGCCTCGATGATCGCCTCGCAGGCCGCCAGGTCCTTAAGCTCGCTGGTGGTGGCGATGCGGCCCAGCACCTCCGCGCGGCCGGCATCATCGGCGATCTGCGCGGCGGCGAAGAACCTCTCGTCCCGGGCCAGCATCCGCAACACCTTGGCCAGCCGCTTGCTGCTTTTCTCCAGCATTTCGGGGAAGGCGTCGTAGGCGGTGATCTGCATCCCGGCGCAGGCGCCCAGCAGCGCGATTTCGCTGCCCATGGTGCCAAACCCGATGACGCCCAGCGCTTTACTCATGCCACTTCCTCCTCGGCGAAACCGGGCTCAATCATAGCATTGGCCAGTGTGGATGCCGCCTCGCGGGTAGTATAATTCTGGTGATGGATGACGCTCAGGAGCGCGCGGACGAGGGTTGTCGCAGCGACACCCCGCTGGTTTGGTTCTGGATCGGAGCCGGGCTCGGCATGCTGGTGTCGATCGGCACGGTGGTCTTCGCCACCGAGTTCACGCGCCGGCGCTACAAGCATGGCGCGGCCGGCTACGACCAGAACGAGATCGATCTGGTCGATGACCTGACCGACGCGCTGGCGGAAGGCATGCACGTGCTGGCCGCCGCCGCCGAGCAGCTGGAACGGGGCAATTTCACCGACGCCAGCCGCGAGCGCATCCGCTACGGTCTGGATCCGGGCGACGCCGGGGCCGGCAGCAGCGGCTGGTACACCGGCGAGGAAGACGACTGACCGGGGATCGCCGCCACCGGCGTAACCTCCCGCAGATCCCAGCGTCGCTGATGGTGGCGGGAGCCACTCGCCGTTTTGCGCCACGCGGTTTGGTCGACCGCCGGCGCCAACCCCGGGACCGGAGCCCGGGGTTTATCTTCCGCGCAGGCTCTCAGTCGAGGCCGAGTTGCCGGCGCAGCGCGCTGATCTCCTTGCCCCCGAGCTGCCGGGTCTCGCCCGGTTTCAGCCGTCCCAGCGCCAGCGCACCGAGCCGCAGCCGCTTGAGCCGCCTGACCCGATAGCCCAGCTGCTCCAGCATCCGCCGCACCAGCCGGTTGCGGCCCTCGGCCACCGTGACAACCAGCACCGAACGCTCGCGGGTGCTCTGCCTGAGCGCGACCTCCAGCGCCCGCGCGGGACCGTCCGCCAGCGTGATGCCGCTGACCAGCTGCACCGCGTGCTCGTCCTCAAGGGGTGGCTCGATCGAGACCTGGTACTGCTTCCTGACGCCGTAGCGCGGGTGGACCAGGCGGTGGGCCAGCTCGCCGTCGTCGGTCAGCAGCAGCAGCCCTTCGCTGTCGCGATCCAGCCGGCCGGCCGGGCGCGGACGGCCTCTGAGCGCCCGGCAGGTCTCGCCGACGCACTGGCGGCCGCGCTCGTCCTTCATGGTGCAGATGATGTTGCGGGGCTTGTAGTAGAGGTAGTAGCAGTGGTCCGTGCTGATCCTGAGCGGCTTGTTGTCCAGCGTGAGCTGGTCGCGGTCGACGTCGACCCAGGTGGCGAGATTGGCCACGAGCCGGCCGTTGAGCCTGACGCGACCGGCGCGAACCAGCTCCTCGGCGCCGCGCCGGCTGGCCACGCCAGCGGCGGCCAGAGCGCGATTGATGCGCATCTTCGCCATGCGTCGTCCTGAGCAGCCGTTTCCCGACGGCTCGCTACGTCAGCTGGCCCTCGCGCAGGATCCGGTTCATCGCCCGAAAGCCCGGGTGCTTGCTGTCCCGGGCCCACTCGAAGCAGACCGATTCGTGGTTGGTGATCTGGGCGCCGGCCTGCTGCATGCGGCTCAGGGCGTGGCGTACGTACTCCTCGCCGCGCCCGCTGACGCACTCCCAGCAGACGTGGACCTGCTCCCCGCGGCGCAGCAGTTCGAGCACCGTCTGCATCACGCAGACCTGGGCCTCGATGCCGGCGATCACCACCTGGCGCTGCTCGGGAGCCAGGCCCGGGCGCACCTCGTCGAGCAGCTCGTTGAATCTGGGCTCGCCGCAGTTGCCGAAGCTGACCTTGTCGGTGTAGCGGGTCTCAGTCTTCAGCCCGTCGAACACCTCGCGCACCTCGGGATGGGTGACCCCCAGGCCCTGGGGGTACTGCTCGGTCAGGATCACCGGCACTTCGAAGGCGTCCGCCAGCCGCATCAGCCGCCTGGTGGCGTCGATGACCAGCCGCGGGCGATGGATCATGTCCATCAGCTTGCCCTGCAGGTCAATCACCACGACGACGCTGCGCGTCACATCGAGAAGCTCAAAGGCTGCCATCATTCACCTCGTGCGTCTACTGCGTAAGACAAGCCCCGGGGCGGACCCCGGGGCTCAATTGTAGTCCAAGCTGAGTGCTACTCGAGCGGCTCCATCTGGAGCAGTGGCTCATCCGTCGTCTGGCCGGAGAAGATCTCCACGTCGCGCATCAACGTGGCGTAGTCCTCGTGGGTGAAGACCGCCTGGTACTTGCCCGGCAGGATGTTGTTGAGCTGGAACCGCCCGATGTCGTCCGTCGCGGTCTGCAGGCTGGTGCCGACCAGCTGCACCGCGACATCGTTGAGGAACAGGTTGGTCTGGGCGTCAACGATGTATCCGGTGTAAGCGCCGACCGTCGCGGGCTCGTTGGGATTGAGGTTGAAGTCGGCGCGGATGACCGTATCGCTGATGATCTGGATCGCCGTGGTATCGGAGTCGTAGTTGAACTTCGCCGCGGTTACATAGTAGGTGCCGACCAGCAGGTTGCTGATCAGGTAGTCACCGTTGATGTTGGTCGAGCGCAGCGCCAGGGTCCCCAGATCGTTGCCGAGGCTCACCGAGGCGCCCTCCAGCGGGATGCCGAGCTGTCCGTTGCGGACCCGGCCGCCCACACCGCCGAACTGGCGGTCGGGGTAGCTGCCCCGCAGCACCCGGACGTCGTTGATGTCCGCGATGAAGACGTTGCCCTCCAGGTCAACGCAGACCTCGGATGGCGCCACGAAGGAGTTGCCCGCCGTGCCGCGCATGCCGTCGCCGATCTGGCGGATGAACGCACCGGTCTCCGGCGCGAACACCTGGACCCGGCGGTTGCCCGGGTCGCAGATGTAGATCTCGTCAGTGGAAGGATCCACGCCCATTCCGGACGGTCCGCCCTCCGACAGGTCGACGTCCTCCAGTTCGCCGGTTTCAGGATTGCGCGGAGGATTCTGGTTGAACGACCCAGGGGCATTACCCACTGTTTCGCCGATCACCCGGTAGTAGCCGAATCCATTCGCGATCGTAGTGCCGGTGGTGTACGAGGGCGGCGTCGTCTCCGGATCCAGTTCGATGAATGATACGCCCACGTAGTCACGCAGCAGATTGAAGTCGCCGGTGTACCAGGTATAGCGCAGCTCCGTACGGTTGTACGGGAAGAAGGTATCGATGCCGATTGTGCCCGTGTCGCCATTGGCGAAGCCGTAGGCGCGGTGGTAACAGGGCAGCGCTTCCGGTCCGCAGTACGGGGGATCCGTGCAGAACCTTGGTCCGGCGTACTCGATCATGAAATCGTTGAACCGGTTGAGGATCTGCAGCGCCCGCGGGAAGTCCGGCGAAGGATCGGTGCACTTGACGTCGAGATCGACGGTCACCAAGATCGAACCGAAGCGGTCAACCGTCATGTCATAGACGTTGATGACCTGCGCCCATTTGCAGTCGATCGGCGGGTCAACCTGGTCGGCTGGCAAGGTGATGAACTTCGCCCCGTCCGGATGGGTGGCGTCTTCGCGCGTGGTCAGGACATCCAGATTGGGCGCGTAGATCGTGATGTACCCATATGCGGACACTGGATCGTGGGCGACCACCGGGAACCCGGCATAGAAGTAGCCGGTGTCGAACGGCAGATCCAACTCAACGTTCGGTGGGAACACCGATATCGCCTGGATCTCCGCAGGTGGTACAGCTGCGTTGACGAAGTTGCCGTTCTTATCGAAGGCATACAGCGTTCCAGCCATGGCAATGTAGACGTACTCTTGTGACGCGGCCACGCCGCGGCAATTGCCGTCTCAACCGGTGGGCAGGACGAAATCGCCCTGGGGTATGCCGAGTGTGTCGAGCTCCTCCGGATCGCCGCCATCGCGACCGTCACCGCTCTCCGGACCGGGCGGCAGGGTGACCTCGTCGTCGCCGCCGCCACCGCAGGACACGGTCAGCACCATCGCCAGGATCACCAGAACACAAGCGTAGTATCTGATTTTCATATCACCTTTCCTTAAGTCTACCCGGACCTGAGCCCGACTGGCTGTACGACTCAACCTCTCCTTTCAAGACTACAGACCACCACCCGCGCCGGGCGTTGTACCCGCTTCGGCGGCCTGATTGATGTTCAGGTTGACTTCCCTGACTCCGCCCGGCCCGATGTTGAACGTGATCTCATCGGGCTGGAACAGCTCGCTGACTGACCCGTCGCGCGTCAACACGATGGTGGTCAGCGTTACTTCGCCGGCCGGCACGACCAGCATATAGCGATGATCGGGATTGATGACTTCGCTCTCCTCGAAGAGATCGCCATCAACGGTCGGTGTCATCGGTCCGTACAGGTCTCCGGTGAAATACAGCGATCCCTCCACCGCGAAGCCCAGGTCGATGTCGACGTCCACGAACTCCCCGTCTCCGGACTGAATCGTGACCGTGGGACGGAAGTTGTCGACTTCCCCAAAGACGATGCCGCAGGGCACGTCGCCGAAGTCGCGGAAGAACGCTGAATTCTCCGCCGCCAGGTATGGCCACATCGCATACAGCTGGTCGAACTCCTGAACGTCGCCGGGCAGCTGGAGGGTCTCCGGCGGGAGCGTCTCCGAGAGTGCCAGACCGCGCCAATACTTGCTGACCAGTGGCACCCCGCGCATGATCAGCATCACCTCGTCATTGAGCGTGAAGCCGAGTTCGGAGTAGTTCGAAGTGGAGAAGATCACCGCCCACTCCTGATTGCTGTAGGCGTGGTCGCAGATCATCAGCTTGTGGTTCATCACGTTGTAGCCGTTGAACGTCCCCGAGAAGTCGATCAGATCGTTGACGTAGAGCGCTCCGCCGGCGGAATCCGGGTCCTCGATGACCCCGACGAAGGCATCGTAAACGGCATTCTCGTCGAAGTCGCCCTGCGGACCGAAGTCGTTGAACAGCGCGATCAGTGAGTTGTTGGGATTGGAAGTGATCCACCCCAGCATGTACTCGGCCAGCACCAGGTCCTTGAACTGCTGGATCGCGAAGGTCACGTTGGCGCTCTGGCCAACCTCGGACAGCAGCAGCTCCCGCGGCTGATCGCCGGGGCCGAAGTAGACTTCAAGCAGCCCGTTGCCGGCTCCAACCAGGAAGCTGTGCTGAGTGTCATTACGCTTGTGCACGCCGAAGTTGCCCTCGACGAACATCTGATTGAACTGGTTGGCGAAGGCGGCCGCGACCGCTGTGTTGAGGATCGTGATCACATCGCCGTAGGTCTTCTCGCAATTGACTGTCTCCCAGTTGTAGGAGCCTGTCACCACGCGCGCGTTGTCGATGATCATGAAGCGCGAGTGCATCAGCCGCGGCAGACCGTCCTCATCGGTGCGGATGTCGATGTTGCCACCGTTCTTCGTCTGGTCCTCGAGCTGTGCATAGAAGGGAGCGTAGTTGTCCGCGTCGTAATACGCCTTCTCCGTTACGATGCGGATCTGGGTCCCGCTCTGCGCTTCCGTCAGCAGCGCGTCAACCACCTCCTGGCGGTTGATCCGTGTCACGGCAATGTCGAGGCTGGACGTTGCGGACGCGATGATCGAGCGAATCGGATCCGGATCGAGGTTCTCATCGCTGAGCCCGGGGACGCGATACTGGTGGTCAACGATCTGCACCTGGATTTCCGGCACGAGTTGCTCGGGCAGCAAGGTGTCCCGGTCGCCGGGCGTGGTGACGTCGTCACCGCCTCCACCGCAACCCATCATCATTGTCACCATGCATAGCGCCGCAAGAATCAGCTGCGCGTTAAACGTGCGAGACATCAGACCCTCCGTCGAGTTCAATCTCGATGTGTATTAAAGGGTAATTATCGAGCCTAACGGGTTGCCTGTCAAGGAAGCAAGCGCCCTGGATGCCCGTTTGATCCGCAGCTGACCCGATAGCTACCATTGCCATACCCTCCGCCGGCCCAACCACCTACCGCCCGTAGTGGCGATGCGTCGCTCGCCGGCGTGTCCCCAAAGCCAAACGCTCCCGGCCGGCCGGCTCCCGTTGGCACACGTTTGACACTGTGCCCCGCTGACCGGCACACACTTGTTATACCAACGATGGCGCCGATTCGGGGGTACCAGGTACCCCCGTTATTAGGGGTACCAGTTGTCGACCTCGCCAGCGTAGTACTCCGCGATTCCGGTCAGAGCGGAATACTGCCGCGTCAGGTCGGCAACGCCGGCGATCTCGCTGCCTAGTACGCTCAGGCGCGGGCGCGGCGTCGCATCACCGTCGCCCGGCCGCTCCCGGGGCCGGATCAAGGCCCCCTCGACGCCGAGCAGTTCGGCGGCGCGCCGGGCCCAGCCGTACCAGCTGTCGGTGCCGCCACTGGTCAGGTGCACAATCCGCGGCAGGCCCGCCTCCAGCAGCGCGAGCAGCATCGCGGCCAGATGCGGGGCGTAGGTCACCGCCGTGGTCTGGCTGCTCACCACATCCAGCGGCTGACGCCGCAGCAGCTGCTCGGCGATGGCGCGGAAGAAGTTCCGCTCCGGCCTGCCGTCACACCGCGGTCCGAACACGCCACTTGTGCGCACAACATGGCTGTGCCGATAGGCAAGGACCTCGCGTTCGCCGGCCAGCTTGCTCTCACCGTAGACGTTGATCGGTCGCGGCGTGTCGCTTTCGAGCCACGGCTCGCTCTTGCCGCCGTCGAAGACGTAGTCCGTAGAGAAGAAGACCAGCTGGGCGCCGACTTCGCGCGCGGCGTGCACGACACTGGCCGTGCCGGCACCATTGACGGACAGCGCTTCGTCCGGATGGCTCTGGCAGTAGTTGACCCGCGTCAGGGCCGCGGTGTGCAGCACCAGCTCAGGCCGGGCCAGGCGAGCGAGGGCCTGCAGCCGGTCCAGGTCGTCCAGCCTGAGCAGCGACCGCGGCGAGAGCGCGACGGCGTACCCGTGGGAGCACAGGGCCTCCGCCAACGCCGAGCCGAGCATGCCGGAACCCGTGATCCAGGCGACGCGTGCCGGTGTATGCAGTGCCATGTTCGGTTTCCTCGTCGCCGAGCCGATTTGTCCCGGTGCTGGTCGCTAGCCCTGTGCGGCCATGTACAGGAAGAAGTCGATGCAGCGGTTGGCGTAGCCCCACTCGTTGTCGTACCAGCTGACAACCTTGGCGAACGTGCCGTCGATCACCTTGGTCCACTCCGGGTCGAAGATGCTGGAATGGGGATCCTGGATGATGTCGGTACTGACGATCGGGTCACCAGCTACGGCCAGGATGCCACGCAAGGCCCCAGCGGCTGCTTCAGTGAACTTAGCGTTGATCTCATCCTCCGTCGCTGGCTGGCCGAGTTCGACGGTCAGATCGACGGCGCTGCCGGTCACAGTCGGGACCCGCATCGCGAAACCGTCGAAGACCTCGCCCAGGCCGTCGATCACCAGCCCGATCGCCTTGGCCGCGCCGGTCGTCGTGGGGATGATGTTCACCGCCGCGCTGCGGGCCCGTCGCAGATCACCGTGCATCTGGTCGAGCAGGTTCTGATCGTTGGTGTAGGAGTGGATGGTGTTCATCAGCCCGCGCTTGATGCCCCAGGTGTCGTGGAGCACCTTGGCCACCGGCGCCAGGCAGTTGGTGGTGCAGCTGGCGTTGCTGATCACCGTCGGCTTGCCGTCGGTGACCCACTGCTCGCCGTTGACGCCCAGCACGTAGGTCGGCATCTTCCCCTTGGCCGGCGCGCTGAGCAGCACTTGCTTCGCGCCGGCGCGCAAGTGTGCCTCGCACTTCGCCACGTCACGGAACACACCCGTGCTCTCCAGCACGTAATCAACACCAAGGTCCGCCCAGGGCAGCTTGGTGGGATCCTTCTCGCAGAGCAGCTTCAGCGCATCGCCGTTGATCACGAACTGGTCGTCCTTGAGTTCAACCGAGCCCTCAAAGCGCCCATAGGTGCTGTCGTATTTGAACAGGTGCGCGTTGGTGGCCGGGTCGCACAAGTCGTTGAACGCCACCAGGTCGAACTCGGGATGACCGGTGGCGATGCGGGCCACCTGCCGTCCGATGCGACCGAAGCCGTTGATGCCTAGTCTGATCTTCGCCATACAAGCCTCCCTCAGTCCGCAATTGAGTGCTCAGCGCCGCGCTGCTCCATTATACTGGCTCCGTCTCTCGCTCCGGAGCGCTCGGCTGCCGCCGCCCGTGGTCGCTCAAGACCGCGCCTCTCAGCCCTTGCGCGCCGCCACCATGTAGTATC
>Ga0180431_10001570_pt1 | contig 31661 bp, 24 predicted proteins | sample SS_ome_11_FD_132459 | JGI IMG/M metagenome (GOLD analysis project Ga0180431, IMG submission 132459) | Hypersaline lake sediment archaeal communities from the Salton Sea, California, USA - SS_1_MS_1 metaG | ecosystem: Environmental > Aquatic > Non-marine Saline and Alkaline > Hypersaline >... | reverse complement strand
TGTATCTTGAGAGAAAGTGATGTTCGTAGTGCGCCACGAAACGCAGTGGAGTGGCGCAAAACCGCACTCCGTTACACTCCGTGCGTGACTACGAGCCGAATGTAACATTGTTGAGTTACTCAGGTCAAGACCTCCGAGGTCTGCGACAGACATTCTGCCCGCTGCAAATGTCGAAAAAGGTCAGAATTTCCCGCCTGAACGAGTTTTGTAAGACCTCGCAGGTCTGAGCGCGTGTCAGGCTGAGTAGTAGTTACGTTATTTGACGAATTGACTGACGAAAGTGAGGTATCCCTGCCGTCCGCCTTGCTTGGTCCAAAAATTGATGGACTTGCGGATGCGCTTCAGGCAGGCAATGATCTCGTTCAGGGTAATGGGTTTCGGGGAGAGATCCTCTGCCACCTTCCCCTCCTCGTCCTGGAACGGCATCTCGCGTCCCAGCCGCCACTCGCACATCATTTTAGCCATCTCGTAGGCTTTTTGGGCCAGGGGAGCGAGGGCGGGAGGCTCAGCCTGACGGCCTTTTTCCTCGGCCCGGTATACGCTGATCAGGGCCTCGACGGCGGCCAAAGCATCCCAGTTGGTCATCTTGGGATGCTCACGATACACCTGGACGATGCCAAACTCGATGTTTTGCAGGACGTCCTCGTACTGCTCTTCTAGGGGCAATTCGTTCATCATCTGGCTTTCCTGTGGCCACGTTCCCACGACAATAGAGAGCGAGCACGGTGTGTACTACCCGTGCTCTCAGTTTCGTGATATACTATGTGGTGGTACCCCCGGTGCGATTCGAACGCACAACCTGCGGATTCGAAGTCCGACGCTCTGTCCAATTGAGCTACGGGGGCAGGTCAGTAGGGCCGCACTCAATGGCGTGGCTATTCTACCACAAAGCGCGCGAAGGAGCAAACAATGGTATTGCAAGGCCCCCCCATCCACCGCCTCGAGGTCTCTATCATCACTCCTCGTTTTCAAATCGCCGGTCAGATAGAGACAGTAGGTGGAGTGTTCACTTTCGTCAACGACAAAAAACGTGAGAGTTTTTCCCTCCACGATGTCAGCCTGACACCGTTGGCAGGCAGTGGCCCGCTGCAGGGCTTTTCCCGGCCCCACATCGTGCTCCGCCGGTCCGAAATCGTGCTGCTCTACTTTGTCTCAGCCGAAACTCGCTCCTCGATCCAGACACTCCGGCGGAGCGAGCTATTGGTGGCCTACACGCCAGTGGCTGTGTGCCGGGCGCGCTTTCACATGGCCGACGAGGCGAATGTGAGTGACTTTCTCGAGGATATCGCCAGCAGACTGTTGCCCATCACGGACGTGCAGCTTTTCCCGCTTCAAGACCTTCCCACCCCTTTCCCCACCGAGCCCGATCTCTTGTTGGTAGGCCGCTCTTATCTGGAATTCTACCACCCGGCGTAAGCGGGACTGAAAACTCTAAAGGTTCTCTGAAACCTTTAGGGTTTGTTTGTGGGCGACGATCAGCATCACCTCGCTACGCCCGACTCGCTCCCACAGGGTATGCAAAGATAATCCTGCCCTCGCCGCCATTCTCTTACCTGCCTCAGGAGGCGGCTTCCCCTGGCCCGTCGCCCGGTAGAGCCAGCCGATGAAACGGGAGAGCGGATCGCGCCCGCCCAACCCGGCCCAGGCGACGACGACCAGCCGTCCTCCTGTCCGCATCACGCGCACAACTTCCCGCAGCATGGCCGGGTCCAAGATGAACTCTGTGGGGAAAGTGGCGACCGAGCTGTCGAAACAACCGTCGCGGAAGGGGAGCGACTGGGCGCGAGCGCGCACCAAGGGAGCGACCAATCCCTTTTTCCTCAGTCGCCTCCGCGCCTGACGGCCCATATACGGTGAGAGGTCGAGCCCTACCGGGGCCAGGCCCTGCTCCGCCATCGTCGCCAGCAGGTGACCGGGCCCGTGGGCCAGTTCCAGCACTCGTTTTCCCGTTAGGTGGCCGAGCGCCGTGCGTCCCCACGCCTGCCACTGCCCCAGCGAAACCATCCAGGCCACCAGGTCATAGGCCCAGGCGAACTCGTTGTAGAGCAAGCGGAAAAAGAACCGCACAAAGGCCCACCACAGACGGAGCATCTGTCCCTCTCCAGACAAACACCCTCACCACACAGTGCGGCGAGGGTGATCGTCCACGCAAATTGCGATGGCGCTGGCTCCAGCGCCTCATACGGTGGGCGGCTCTATGGGAAAATCAGGTTCGACTGCCGGCGGTGCCATCTCCTGCTCCGGCTTGACCCAGGCCGCCAGTTCTATAGTCAGCCTTTCAAAAAAGCTATTGGGTGGCAGATCGCCCATCCCGTAGGTCGCCTCGACGATGTGCGCTTGCACGCGCAGCGACTTTGTCTCCAACGCCAGCTCTTTTCCTGCCTCGGCCAGCACCGGTTCCCCCTTGGGCGCCAGCTTGGCGCGCAGCGCTTCGTCGTGAAAGGCGTACTCGGACATCAGTACCATCGTGACGGTGCGGATGTCGTTCTTGTCGAACAGCCATACTTCGCAGGCAGTGACCTTGTTGGGTGCGCCAACCCCGATGGTCTCCGAGATACCCACTCCACACTCGCCCATGAACTCGTTGTTTTCCAACTCAATGGGGAACGAGGGGTCGTAGTGATCTTCTCCCAGCGTGTAAGAGGTGACAAACTGGGCCAGCGGTGGGCCTACGGCGCCCCAGGAGACTTTTCTGGAGGGGGCGAATTCTTCGGCTCCCTCGACGACGTCTCCGAACGCGGCCGTTGGCTTGGCGGCCTGCGCTCTTTGGTAACGATTGATCAGGAACACCACTGCTCCCACCAGTGCTATGACCAGCAGCCCGCCCCCACAAACCAGCGCCACAGAGGCAAGTTCTATTCCGCCTGTCTCCTCTGGGGGGGGTTCGACGGGCGTGGTTTCCAGTGCCTCGGCCAACTCTACCAGTTGTGTCGCCCGTGGCTCGTCCAGATCATCCGCCACTCCTCGCAAGACCTCGGTGAGACCGGGTTCTTCCCAGAACTCGGCGCCCAGCTTGGCGCGCGCTCCTTCCAGATCATCGGTATCCGCATAGTAGTCGGCGACCCAGAGGAGGTAGTTGTTCTGAAAGTCGGAGCGCAGGTGACTGGGGGTAGCGTTGCTCCACTCGACCGGCCACCACCAGTAGCCGATGGCCAGGCCCAGTAGCAGCCCCAATATGACCCCACCCACTAGCGCCACCAAAGTCATGCGTTGCTGAATGAATTGAAGGAGTTTCCAGATTGCGTTCATTTCATCCCCCTCTTCTTGGCCTGTATGCTTCAAAGCCGCTACAGAGATCTCAAAGGTTATTGATGTGCACTTACTTTACCACAAAGTGCCAGCTAGGGCAAATCCGCTTTGCCGGCCCGTGGGTGCGCCCGCAGGTAGACCTCTCGCGCCTGGCTTTGGCTGACGTGGGTATAGATCTGGGTCGTGGCGAGATTGGCGTGCCCCAGTAGTTCCTGCACGACGCGCAGATCGGCGCCGCCGTCCAGGAGGTGGGTGGCAAAAGTGTGGCGCAAGACGTGCGGAGAGACGGGGATGCTTATGGCCGCCCGCTTGCCCGCCTTGTTCAGCATCAATGCCACTCCGCGCACCGTCAGGCGGCCGCCCCGATGGTTGAGCCACAGCGCATTGGTGGGGCGCTGGCCCAGCAGCGCGGGCCGTCCCGCCTCCAGGTAGGCTTGCAGCGCTCGCATCGCTTGCCGTCCCAACAGCCCAATACGCTCCTTGTTCCCCTTGCCCATCACGCGCACCTGGGATTGGCTAACATCCACGTCCGCCACGTCCAGCCTCGCCAGCTCGCTGACCCGCAGGCCAGCCCCATATAACACCTCGACGATGGCGCGGTCGCGCAGGCCCAGGGGGGTGGACGTGTCTGGGACCGCCAGCAGCGCCTCCACCTCGGCGACGGTCAGGTATTGCGGCAGCCGCTTGGGGATGCGCGGCCCGCTCACCAGACGGAAAGGGTTGCGCTCCAACACCTGCTCCCGCACCAAAAAGTCGCCGAAGGAGCGCAGTTCCGCCACACGGCGCGCGATGCTGGCCTTGACGTAACCCGCAGCGTCCAGTTCCGCCAGGTAACTGCGCAGCAACGAGCGGTCTATTCGCTCCGGCGAGTTCACTTCTTGCGCCTGGCAATAGTCCAGAAATTGACCAATGTCGTTGCCGTAATTCTTGACGGTATATGGCGAGGCATTCTGGACTGCTTCCATATAGGCCAGGAATCGCTCCAGTAATCTCCTCATACCCGTCGCGTCACGCCGTCGCCGGCTCCTCCACCTCGGGCAGGTTGGCGATCTCGACCTCTTCCTCGCAGGCGATGCACTTGGCCCACCCTTTGCGCGCCTCGGTCAGCAGCCCGCTACACGCGGGGCAGGGTTGCGGCAGGGGACGTCGCCAACTCGTGAATTCGCACGAGTCGGGAGCGCCCTTTTTATAGTTGGCGCAGCCGTAGAACGTGCGCCCGCGCCGCGTCCGTCTCTCGACCAGGTCGCCCCCGCACCTGGGGCAGCGGACGCCGATTTTGGTCAGGAGCGGCTCGGTGTGGCGGCAGGCGGGAAAGTTGCTGCACCCGATGAATTTGCCGTATCGCCCGTGCTTGTAGAGCAGCGGATGACCACATTCCGGGCACACCTCCCCCGTTGGCTCGTTGCCCACCTGGACGGTGGGCATCTTTTCCCGTGCCTGCTCCAGCGTGGCGGAGAACGGGGTGTAGAAATCGTGCAACATTGGCACCCACTCTCGCTCACCACGAGCGATGTTGTCCAGTTCCTCCTCCATCTGGGCGGTAAAGTCAACGTTGATATAGTCTGGAAAGTGTTCGACCAGCAGGTCGTTGACGGTGATTCCCAGCGGAGTGGGGTGCAGCCGCCCGTCGCGCCGCTCGACGTACCCCCGCTGCTGGATGGTGGACATGGTCGGGGCGTAGGTGCTGGGGCGACCGATGCCGTATTCCTCCAATGCCCGCACCAGCGTCGCCTCGCTGTAGCGTGGGGGCGGCTGGGTAAAGTGCTGCTCCGGCAGCAGTTGCAGCAAGTCGAGCATTTCGCCCACCGTCAGCGGCGGGATCTCTTCCCGCTTGCGCTCCTCCTCGGCTGTGGAGTCCTCGTCCTTTGCCTCCTCGTACACGGCCAGGAATCCCTTGAAACGCAGGCTGGAGCCGCTGGCGCGGAAGAGGTAAGGTTTCTCATCCGCCCCGGCCGGGCCGGCCAGGACGTCCACAGAGATGGTGTCATAGACCGCCGGCGACATCTGGCTGGCGACGAAGCGCTTCCAGATCAACGAGTACAGCCGGAATTGGCCGCGATCCAGATACGGCTTGAGGGATTCGGGCGTGCGCAGGACGCTGGTGGGGCGGATGGCCTCGTGGGCCTCCTGGGCGCTTTTGGCTTTGGTCTTGTACTTGGGTGGCCTATCCGGCACGAATTCCTGGCCGAACTTTTGCACGACGAACTTGCGCGCCTCTGCCTGCGCCTGCTCGGCCACGTTGACGCTGTCGGTACGCATGTAGGTGATCAAGCCCGTAGGCCCATCTCCCAGGTCCACCCCTTCGTACAGTTGCTGGGCCAGGCGCATCGTGCGCCGGGCGGTGAACCTCAGCCGGCGCGAGGCCTCCTGCTGCATTGTGCTGGTGGTGAACGGGGGGGCGGGCTTGCGCCGCCGTTGCCCCTCCTTCACCTTTGACACGCTGTAGACAGCCTGTTCCAGCTCGGCCACAATAGCCTGGGCCTCGGCCTCGCTGTAAAGCTCTGGCTCCTCCCCTCGGATGCGGTGCAGCTTGGCGATGAAACTGCGCCGTTCCTTCTCCTGCTTGGCTAACTCGGCCTCGATGGACCAGTATTCGACCGGCACGAAGGCTTCGATCTCCCGCTCCCGCTCGACGACCAGCCGCACGGCCACCGATTGCACCCGCCCGGCCGAAAGCCCGCGCCGCGCCATCTTGTCCCGCAGGAGCGGGCTGAGCGTGTAGCCGACGAGCCTATCGAGGATGCGCCGCGCCTGTTGCGCCTCCACCCGCTGCATGTCAATCTCGCGCGGGTGGGCAAAGGCGTGCTCGATGGCCTCCTGCGTGATCTCGTGGAACTCGACCCGCTGCACCGGCCGCGCCCCAATGGCCGACTTGAGCGCCTCAGCCAGGTGCCAGGAGATGGCCTCCCCCTCGCGGTCCGGGTCGGTCGCCAGGTAGACGGTGGACGAGTTCTTGACGACCTGCTTCAAATCCCGCACCACGTCCTTGCGCTTGGCGGGGATGACGTAGCGCGGCTCGAAATCGTTCTCGATATCCACTCCCATGCGGTTGGAGGGCAGATCGCGCACGTGCCCCACCGAGGCCCGCACCCTGTACTTTTTCCCCAGAAAGCGGCCCACCGTGCGCGCCTTGGCCGGCGATTCGACGATCACCATCTTGGGGCCACGGGCCAATTTGCTTTTGGTCTTGGCAGTGACGTGCTCGGCCGGGTCGAGCCCTTCGTGGGCCGGCGTGCGCCCCATCTTGAACATCCCCGCGCCGCACTCTGGGCACGTCCCGCGCGTGGCCGGCGTGCCGTTGCTGGTAAAGACCGGTTGAGGCCCGTCCATCTCGCGTTTGGTTTTGCACTTGACGCAGTAGGCTTGCATACCGGTCATTTATCCGCCATCAATCCGTTCACCTTGCTGCATAGCCAGTCACCGTGTTGTTTCACAGATGCCCTGTCTCGCCTCGCGCCTCCAACTCCCTCACCAGCGCCCGCACCTCCTGCTCTCGCTCCTGGGTGCAGACCAGCAGGGCGTCCTCCGTATCCACGATCACCAGTCCCTCCAGCCCGATGGTGGCGATGAGCCGCTTGCCGCCAAAGATCAGCGTGTCGCGCGTGTCAATCCCCACGTGCGGGCCGGCGACGATGTTGCCCGCCTCGTCCGCTTCCAGCAGCTCCAATAGGCTGGCCCAACTGCCCACGTCCGACCAGCCGATGTCCACCGGGATGACGACCACCTGCTCGGCCCCCTCCATCACCCCATAGTCAATCGTCTGCTTGGCGACCTGGGGCCAGACGCGGTTCAGCGTCGGCTCGTAGCCGGGCGTCCCCAGCGTCGCCTGCACCTCCGCCAGTTGGACGTAGAACTCGGCCATCTGGCGCTGGAACTCGGCCATTACTCGATCCACGCGCCAGACGAACATGCCGCTGTTCCACGAGTACTCGCCGCTCTCCACCATACGAAGCGCCGTCTCCAGGCTGGGCTTTTCGATGAAGCGCTCGGCGCAAAAGACCCCAAAGCCCTCCACCGTATCCAGAATTTCCCCCTGCTTGATGTAGCCATAGCCGGTCGAGGGGGACGCGGGCGTGATTCCCAGCGTGACCAGGTAGCCCTCCTCGGCGACCTGCGCTGCGGCGGTCAGTGCCTGCCGAAAGCGCGTCGTATCGGCGATAAAGTGGTCGGCCGTCAGCACCGCCATAACCGCCTCGGGGTCCTGCCGGAGCAGGTGGAGCGCTCCCAATCCGATGGCGGGAGCGGTACCGCGTCCCTCCGGCTCGACGATGAAATTCTCCGCCGGCAGCTCCGGCGCTTGCGCCGCCAGGGATTCGGTATGCTCGGCCCCGGTGACGACGAAAATCTCCTCCGGCTGGAACAGGGGCGCGATCCGGTCCACCGCGTGCTCGAACATGGTGCGCTCCCCGATCAACTGAAGCGCCTGCTTGGGACGGTCGCGGCGGCTGAGCGGCCACAGTCGCGTCCCAACTCCTCCGGCCATGATCAATGCGTAGAATGACATCACTGCCTCCTAGAACGTAAGACGTAATGCGTAATCTCCCGCGCCTCACATTTCACGTTTTACGTTTCACTCCACCACGTACTCCACACCCGGCTCCCGCGCCACGATGTACTTCATTCCGCCCGCCTGGCGCACCATCCCCTTCAACTCCATCAGGGCCAGCGTGCTGGTCACCTGGGCGATGGGCAGCTCCAACTGCTGCTGAAGCTCGTCCACGTGCGTCGGCTCGGCCGAGAGATGATCCAGCAGCGCCGCCTCCGTCTCGTCGGCCGGGAGCACCTGGCGCGCCTCCGACTGCTCGGCCACCATAGTCAGATTCAGTTCCTCCAGGACGTCCTCTGGCTTGAGCACCACCTTGGCCCCATCCTGAATGAGCGCGTTGGTGCCGACGCTGCCGCGCGCCAGGACAGAGCCTGGCACGGCGAAAACGTCCCGCCCCTGCTCGGCGGCGAAATCGGTGGTGATCAGCGCCCCGCTCCGCGCTCCCGCATCGGTGACGAGCACGCCCAGGCTGAGCCCGCTGATGATGCGGTTGCGCGGCGGAAAGTTGCGCCCCTCCGGCGGCGTGCCCACCGGATAGTCGCTGATCAACGCTCCGTGCGCGACGATCTGTTGGGCCAGCTTGCGGTGCTCCGGCGGGTAGACCCGGTCAATGCCGCAGCCCAACACGGCGACGGTGCGGCCCCCGGCCTCCAGCGCCGCGCGATGCGCCTCGCTGTCAATTCCCCGCGCCAGCCCGCTGACGATGGTTATGCCGCTGCGGGCCAGCGCACTGGTCAGTTGGCGCGTCACCTCCCGCCCGTAGACCGAGGCCCGCCGCGTACCGACCACGGCTATGGCCCAGGCGTCTTCCTCCGTCAGCGCACCTTTGACGTACAGCACGGGGGGCGGGTCGTGAATTTCGCGCAGCAGGCGGGGATAATGTGCGCTCTCCCAGGTGAGCACCCGCGCGCCGGCGGCCCTGATCCGTTCCAGCTCCCGGTCCAAATCGCGCTGACCTCGAACTCGGAGCAGATTCTTCAGCGAGCGGCTATCCAGCCCGGCGCGGCGCAACTCGCCGGGCGAAGCGCGCCAGGCCCGTTCCACGTCTCCAAAGTAATCGAGCAGCGCCCTCAGGCGCACCGGGCCGATGCCGCGCACGATGTTGAATCCAACCCAATAGCGCAGATCGCTCATTGTTCACCTTCCGGCAGCATACCCGGCAGCGGGCGCACCACCATCAGCTTGGCGTCCAGGTCGAGTTCGAGTATCACACTGTCCAGGGCCGGCAGGAGCAACTCGCCCCTCGGCCCGCGCACGACGTAGACGTCGTTGGCTCCGGTGTCTATGACCTCTGTCACCTGGCCCAGCGGCTCGCCACCCTCCGTCTCCACCCGCACGCCGATCAGTTGAAAGTGGTAGTATTCCCCCTCCTCGAGCGGCACGGCCTCCTCGATGGGAATCTGCACGAGCATGCCGCGCAATTCCTCGGCGCTATCGCGATCGTCGAGGCCGCCCAATTTTAGCAAAAGTGTCTCTTGGTGAAAGCGACACTTTTCCACCGGGTAGCGATCCGTTTTCTCGGGGAAATCCGGGTGAGTTAGGTAAAAGCAGGCGTGCCGTTCCAACCGTTCGGGGTAGGCGGTGACGATCCTGACGCGCAGCTCGCCCCGCACGCCGTGCGGTCGCGACACCCGCCCGACCGTCAAATAGCAAGGCCCAGGTGCGTGCGCCTCTCCTGAGCCTCTATCATTCTCACTATGACGTTGTGTGGCAGCACCCATCGGCGCCTAGACGATCTCGACGGTGACCCGTTTTCCCTGCTTGGCAGCGAGTACCCGGACGAGCGCGCGTATGGCGTTCGCCGTGCGCCCGCCTCTACCGATCACGCGCCCCATATCTTCCGGGCCGACCCGCAGTTCCAAGATCACCGCGGCCTCCCCTTCGATTTCGGAGACGTGTACCTGGGATGGGTCATCCACTATGGATTTGGCGATGAACTCGACCAACTCTTTCATTGATGCCATTTGCTCCTCCCTCCTGATGTAGTTGGTGCGGACGTCGTAAACAGTACGGAGACGCAGTGGGGGAGTGCTCCACTGCGCTGGAAAGTGGCGTCTATTCCTCTGATTCCTCTATTTTCCCCTCGCTTTCTTCGCCTTCCTCTTCGACCTCGGCCGGCTCAGGTTCCAACGCTGGCTCCTCCAGCTCAGGTTCCAACGCTGGCTCCTCCGGCTCAGGTTCCAACGCTGGCTCCTCCGGCTCCTCGGCTGCGGGCGTCGTGCTATCCCGGCGGGTCTTGGGACTGATCGGAGCTTGCTCCTGGGCCTCTTCCTCCGCCTCGGCCGCCAGCGCTTCCAGAGACTCGCCCTGCTTGAGCCGCTCGAAGCGGGCCATCGTGCCCTTTTGCTTCAGCAACCGGGCGACGGCCTCGCTGGGTTGTGCACCGACGTTCAGCCAGTACAAGGCCCGCTCTTCTTTGATCTCTACCGTCTCCGGTTCGGTGCGTGGGTTGTAAGAGCCGATGATCTCGATGAAACGACCATCGCGGGGAGCCCGCGAGTCGGCTACTACTACCCGGTAACTGGGTTGCTTCTTGGCGCCTACGCGGCGCAATCTGATTTTGACCATAATACTCCTCTAGTTGTGTTTAAAGATTGGAAATTGACAAGTTGGAATTAAAAGGCGATCACCAAACGTATTGCTCCTACTCGATAGTCTTGTTCAATGGAAACGGTGACGGGGTTGGTGGCACAGGGATAAGGATGTGCCTCATCGTCGTTGAAAGCGGTGCAACCCCAGTGCTCTTGGTGATCAGGCGTGGCACATAGAGCGGGAACACCGGGGGATCCTCGATTGCCAATAACAATCGCTTTGGAACTCTTTCCATCCCTTTCATCGTTCGTGCCTCTCGCCTCTTGCCCTCTACCCAAACATCCGCATCAGCCCCCGCATTCCTTTCTGGCCCTGGCCCAGTTGCTTCATCACCTTTTGTATCTGGCGGAACTGCTTTAGCAGCGCGTTCACTTCCTGGACAGTCGTGCCGCTGCCGCGCGCGATGCGCTTTTTGCGGCTGCTGTTGATGATGCGCGGCTTGCGCCGCTCCTCCGGCGTCATCGAAAAGATGATGGCCTCGACTCGCTTGAACTCTCGGTCGGCGTCCTCGGCCGAAAGATCCGCGGTCAATTGCCCCATGCCGGGCATCATGTCGAGAATCTGGCTCAGCGGCCCCATCTTTCTGATCTGTTGGAATTGCTCCAGAAAATCCTCCAGGTCAAAGCTGGCCTCGCGGACCTTGCGCTCCATGCGCTCCATCTGTTCCCGGTCGAAGGCGGCCTCCGCCCGCTCGATGAGCGTCAGCGCGTCGCCCATCCCCAGGATGCGGGAGGCGAGCCGGTCGGGGTGAAATACTTCCAGCGCGTGGGCCTTTTCTCCGGTGCCCAGGAACTTTATCGGTACGCCGGCGACGGCCCGCATACTAATGGCCGCTCCGCCCCGCGCGTCGCCGTCCACTTTGGTCAGGATCAGGCCCGTCAGCCCAATGCGCTGGTGAAACCCACCGGCGACGTTCACCGCTTCCTGCCCCGTCATCGCGTCGGCCACCAGGAGCATCTCGACCGGTTTCGTCGCCTGCTTGACGGCCTCCAGCTCGGCCATCATCTCCTGGTCAATCTGGATGCGGCCGGCGGTATCTAAAATGACCACGTCGCAGCCTCTCCGCCGCGCCTCGCGGACGCCGTTGGCGCAGATGCGGGGCGGCGGGACGCGCTGCCCCTCGCTGTGGACCGGCAGGTCTAGTTGGCGGCCCAGAACCTCCAACTGGGTGATGGCGGCCGGTCGGTAGGTGTCGCCGGCGACCATCAACGGCAGGTGGCCTCCCTGCTTGAGATAGCGGGCCAGCTTGGCTACCGTCGTCGTCTTGCCCGAGCCTTGCAGCCCGACCAGCATGATGACGTAGGGCGCAGGCCCCGTCAGTTCCAGCCGCCCCGGCTGGCCCAGCGTCTCGATCAGCTCCTCGTGGACGATCTTGATCACTTGTTGGGCCGGGCTGAGGCTCTTGGTGATCTCGACGCCGACGGCCCGCTCGCGTATGCGGTTGACGAACTCTTTGACCACTTTGTAATGTACGTCGGCCTCCAGCAGGGCCAGCCGAATCTCGCGCAGCACATCGTTGACATCGCTTTCGCGCAGGATGCCACGTTTGCCCAGCCGCTTGAAGACAGCTTGGAGTTTATCGGTCAGACTTTCAAACATCGCGCTCCAACTGGTAGCCGTTTAGAAAGTGGGGCGATTGTAATGGAAAAGACATGTTTCGTCAAGTAGAACGGCGAATTAGAACACGGATGGGCAGGATTTACGGATCAGATCACATAATCCTGCCCATCAGCATTCCGAGGCGTTCCGCCGGTTAAAGACCCACACGCCGATGGCCGGAATGGGCGCGACGACCGCCAGCAGCACGCCGATCACCACGAGCAGCCCGCCCAGAATCGCCGCCGGAGGCGCGAGCGCGCCCAGCAGGGCTAACCCTCCGCCCACCAGAAACAGGATCAGGGCCAGCGCGGCCATCACCGCCGAGGTGACGTTCGCCTTGCGCGCCGAAGCCCGTCGTGCGCCGCTCACGCGCCCGCTCTGCCCGTTGACGAGCAGCGGCCAGACGCGCCCCCCCTCCTGGTACCAGGTGACGTAGGCCGGCAGCAGGAGCAGTGTCCAGTGCAGGTCGTCGTACTCCGCCTGGAGCGCAAAGTTGCGAATGTGATCGGCGGCGGCGGCCCGCCGGCACTCGGCCTCGGCCGTGCGGGTGAAGGCCGCCTCCACGCCGGGCCAGGCGGCCTCCGGCTCCAGCGAGGGTATGCGCACGACCGCTCCCGCCACCATCTCCGGGGTGTATGCGACGCGCTGGCCCAGGTCGAAATTGCCCAGGCGGGCCATCAGCGCGCGGTGATCGTCGAGGGCGGGGCCGGCCACGTTCTCGTAGACGCGCTTCAGGCGGCCCGCGCGCGGCTCCCAGCGTATCCGCGTCTCTCGCACTTCCTGTGAGCACCAGCCCGCGCCTTCCCGGTACTGATCCTGATGGCTTACCGCCTGGTAGTCAAAACCCATGTCGGCTCGCCAGGCCGCCTCGACTTGCCCGTCCACCAGCCAGAGTGGGATCAGGTAGCGACGCGCCCGGCGTGTCAGTAACTCGGCTTTCAGACCGGCGGGGCGAAACCAGATGCCGCGCGACCAGCGCTCCAGCACGCCGGTCAGCTCGCGCTCCGAGAGTGCGTGGGGCAAGAGTTGCTCCGGCGGCTCCTCCCGCAGATAGGCCGGCTGCGGCGCGACCGGCCTCTGAAGGCAAAAGGGACAGCGCGCTAGAGTTCCCCCCTCTTCGGCCTCGCTCAGGGCTGGCTCTGGTATCAGGTGTGCTTCTCCACAGTGGGCGCAATGGACTGCCATCAAGGGCACGCCCCACACCGCTTTCAAGTCAGTTATCCTTCGCTCTTCCATCTCGCCTCCTGCCCCCTGCCCCTTGCCTCCTGCTTCATGCTTCCTCCGACGCCCGCGCCTTGTTAAAGATGATGACCGCCCCGATCAGGCCGGCCACGAATAGGACAAATCCCACCACCAGCCCAACGACGCCGATGCCTCCCAACGGCGTCGCCAGCAGCCCCAGCAGCCCCAGGCACGCGCCCGGCGAGATTATGGCCGCGATGATCAGCCAGACGCGCAGCCAGGCGACCGGCTTTTGGCCGGCCACTTGTCCCGTCTGCCCGTTGACCATCACCTGGAACGTGCGCTCGTCAAAGCGATAGGAGGCCAGATAGACCGGCAGGAGGACGTAGCGCCAGTGCTCGTCGGCAAAGTCGGCCGTCATTTGCATGTTGCGCACGTGGGAGGAGCCGGTGTCCTTGTAACAGGCCCGCTTGGCTCGCTCTCGCATCTCTTCCCTGGCGATCTCCCACGTCTGTTGTAACCCTACGTCGTAGGTCTTGGCCTGCCAGCCGGCCAGGTAGCTGGGGTTGTACTCGGCCAATCCGCGCAGGTCGAACGGTGTCACCTGGCCCAGTATGACGCGGCTAACCCGCCCCGTGCCCGCTACCAGGTGGTCGTTGATCGGCAGGTGCACGCGCCCGGAGCGCCAGTTCCAATCAATGACGGTGCGGGTCTTCCACTCCCCGCCTTGTCGGTAGCGCTCGGTCCTCGCAGTGCCTACCTCTGCCTTCCATCTGGCTCCGACGTGGGCGTCAAAGGTCCAGAAGGGGAGATAGATGCCCGTCATCTCCATCAACGCGCGCATGTTGCGCAGTTCCGGTGGGTGCATCCAGCCCCGCCCCAGCCATTCCGAAACCTGCGCCTGGCACTGCGCCTGGTCAACGGAGAAAGGGACCAATGCAGTCGGGCGGAGGTCGTCGCCGGGCGCGCTGCGGGCCAGGACGTGGTTGGAGCCGCAGAAAGCGCACGTGCTGGTCAACACCTCTGGCGCAACGGTGACCGCCGCGCCGCAGGACTCGCACACCAGTTCCCGTCGTTCTTCTCCCCAGCCGTAGCGGGCGCGTTCCACCGTCTCCAACGTGAACTCGAACTCGGCCGCTCGCTGCCCCACTTGCTCGGCTTCTACTTCCTGTGTGCGCCCGCAGTGGGGACAGGTCAATTGTTGCTCGGCGGCGCTGTAGGAGGTGACGCCGCCGCAATGGGGACACTTGAAGGTGCGCGTATCCTCTCGCGTCTCTTCTTCGGGGGCGGGGCCGTAAAGCTCGATGCCATCCACCAGCGAAGGCAGAGGAATAAAGTCCGCCGGCGGTGGCCACAACGCGGCTTTCGTTTGGGCTTCTCTCATCGGTTGATTCCTCCTTGCCTGGTCAAGCGTATCGAAACGGTCGTGCTACATGACTGTGGGGAGAGGGAAGAAACCAGGTTTTTCTGTAAGCGAAGGCGCTTCTGCTTCGCCCGAAGCGACAAAAACCCGGTTTCTGACGTTGTTTTAACGATTAAGCACAATAGGCGACTCTGTCTGTCGAACTTTGCGGGCCAACGCTATGCCTGCCAGCCCGTACAGCCCCGCGGCCACGAACAGGGCGGCCCGGAGGCCGAGATGGATCGCCAGAGCGATAGACATAGCCGAGCCCAAGACCGACATCACACCATTGATCCCCCACAGCCAGGGTATGACCCCAGGGCGGTGCGCCCCAGCCCAGCGCATTCCTAGCGGGAAGGGCATTCCCATCAGGAAACCCAGCGGGGCCAAGAGAGCCACCGTCATACCCATGCGGGCCGGGAGAGGCCATCTCATGGTCGTGTGCAGCAGCCAATCCCCCGCTACCGCGTGCAGAGTCACCAGCAGCACCAGCAGCGGGAAGAACGGGCCTCTCAACCACCGCGCTGCCCGTCCACTCCACAGGCTGCCGAGGCCGCTGAAGAGCAATAGGGAGAAGAGCACCACTGCCAGCGAGTATACTGGCCGCCCCAGGTAGATCGTCAGGCGCTGGATGGTGGGTATCTCTACCAGCATAAAGGCCACGCCCAGCCCTCCAAAATAGACCAGGAGTCTCCACGATGGATGGGGCAGCCCGCGTCGCCGGGCGCCCAACCACAGGGGCAGAAGGATGAAGAGAGCTCCTATCACAGTCGTTACGCCAAGTACCGTGACCAGGATCAACAGCGCCTCCACGCTGGTTCGGTAGGCGCTACTGATGTTGAGGGACATGTCGAAAAGGTCGCCTACGCGAACCAGGTTGAAGAAAAAGGGGCGGTCGTCGGTGGCAGAGGAAATGTCCAGTGGGTAGTTGGCGATAAAGGCGGCCTGGTTCTCTGCCGTGATGAATCGTCCCACTTCTTCGTGAGCCGGCAGGCCGGGGGCATATATGACCGTAAAGCCCAGTTCCTCCGACTGTTCTTTCAGCGCCGCTATCTCGTCCTGGGTGAAGGGAGTGCGTTTGAAGAGCGCTGTCGCCATCCCGTCAACTTGCCCTTTGGCGTTGGGGCGGGCGACGACGACTACGTGCTGGCGTGGCTCGTCTACGCCCGCACTGGCCCAGCCCGTCATTCCCGTGGATACAAGGCGCATCGTCTCGGCGGGTCGTTCGGTGAAATACCAACGGGAGACGGTGAGGATGCCGCGCTCTGTCAAATGATCGTAATAGGTTTGGAATGCTTCTACAGTGTAGAGGCTATTTTCGGAGAGAGCGAAAGCGCCAGAGCCGCCCGCCGCCCAAGTATCAATCAGCGAGGCCTGGATGACGTCGTACTGGGTGGGACTGCGGGCGATGTAGCCTCTGGCGTCGTCCACCACGACGGTCACGTCGGGTCGCTCGTAGAGATGCCCGGTAAAGTCGGCGAAATGGTCGCGCACCACTGCCACTATGGCTGGGTTGACTTCCACCGCCGTCACGTGCGGCGCGCCAGAGGCGAGCGCGGCCAGCACGTCCCGCCCGCCGCCGGGGCCGATCACCAGCGTCTTGGGTTGCTCGAGCAGGTAGTAGACGAGTGAAGTGAGGTCGTAGCGCAGGAACTCGACTTCGCTGAGCAGTCCTCGAAATTCTTGGACCGGCGTCCCGGCCACGTCGTCAATGAGCAGCAGGGCATGGTTCAGAAAGCGTCCTTCTCGGATGGTCTTGTCCCAGTAATCGAGATCCACAGACCAGAAGAAGGGATAGTACGAAATCTCGTGAACCGTCACCTGGGAGTGAGCGTTCCAGTGTTCGTATATGAGGGTGGGCTTTTTTCCTGCGACCTCTCTGACAGGGATAGTAATCCAGTCTTGCCGCGCATTGCCCCAAACCAGGCCGATCAACGTCAGCACGACCACCAGCGCCAGCAATTGCCGTTTACCCAGCCCCCACGTGAGCGCCAACCCTGCCAGGGCGGCCACTGCTCCCACTGCCAGTACTGCTCCAGCGCCACCCAGCGTCTCCAGCGCCAGGATGCTGAGGAGGCAGCCGAGGGCCGCCCCACTCAGATCGGCCCAATAGATGCGGCCCGCTTGCTCTGGCCAGGCGGAGAGTGCCAGGGATAGGATCAAGCCTGAGAGCAGGAAGGGAACGGTCATGTCCAGGTAAATGAGCGCCAGGTAAAGGATCTGCCGGGAGGGGACTCCACTGCTGCTCAGAGTCAGTTGGAAGGGGATCTGGAGGTACAGGACGAATGTGAGGGGCACTACGAGGGCCAGGGCCAGGGCGGCCAGGGCGATCCAGCGTCGTGCTCGTCCCGGCTGGGTCAGGTTGGGGAAAAAGTAGAGCAGCACTCCGGCCATCGCGCTTCCCATCAGCGCCAGGGAGATAGCCAGGAAGGCAAAGTGATAGCGCATCGTCACCGAAAAGATGCGCGTTAGTACGACTTCCAGGGTGAGGGTGCTCATGCTGGTCAAAAAGACCCCGACGAGTTGACGATGTGATATGCGCATAGTGTGTGGCCTCTTGTAGAGCCGGGGCATAAAGCGCCCCGGCTACGGAGCAGCGCCCGGTGAACCGGGTTTTTAGGGCGATTCATCGCCCGCAGCTTTGTAGCCCGGCGACTTTCGCCGGGCGGTCAGTAATTCCCGTTTTGAAGCCGCACCGCCGTAAAACAGACGGTGCTGGCTAGTTTTTTCCTAGCATCGGCTCTTTTAGGCCGATGCACCCAAGCTAGAATTGCCGCAACGGGAATTGCTGCCGGGCGGTCGTGGTAATTGTTGTGCCCGCAGTTTTTTCAAATACGCCAAGTCCAGCTCAGATCACAAAAATAACGGATTGCTCAAACGGAAACAGTATATCACAGGCGGTGGATTACACCAGTCCGGGGCAATTAATCGCGCCGGCCCCGTTCACGCTCATGACGAAATCGGGCCGGTAGTAGGACAAGATGCCATCTTGTTCCAGTGTAAACTTGCCAAATGAACGGTTTGATGTTATTGTTCAGGTGCGTCTTTCCGATGCCAGGAAACCTGGTTTTGTGAGGCCAGTCTGCGCGGACGGAATGGCTTTGCGTCCACCCTGTGGGAGGTCCTCGACCCGTTCGAAATACACTCGTAAAGTTTGATCGCCGTGGCCAAAGACGATGATGCCTGGTCACGTCGGCGCATCACGCCTCAAGTTTTGCGCCGGGAGGGGTATTCTGTGGCTAATGAGAGAATCCTTATAGTCGAAGACGAAAAAGACATTGCCCATCTAATGGATACCATGATGCGGGACAGTGGCTACCGGACGCTCGTCGCTTATGACGGCGCCGAGGGCTTGAACTTGGCGTTGCGCGAGCGGCCAGACTTGATCCTCCTGGACCTGCGCCTGCCAGAGAAGGACGGTATGCAAGTCCTCCGCGAACTCGACGGCAGCCACGTGAATATACCCGTGGTGGTGGTGACCGCCTGGGGGACAAAAAAGTTGGTCATTGAAGCGTTGCGCTTGGGGGTCAAGGATTACATCACCAAGCCTTTCACCATGGGTGATCTGGTGGGCGCGGTCAAAAATTCCTTGTCCGAGGAACGCCTGCGCCGTGAGCGGGACGAATTGACCGATCAGTTGCAAGCCTCCAACCAAGAGCTGGAGCAGGGCATGCAGCAACTCGAGGCGCTTTATGAGGTTGGGCACGGGCTTGCTTCTATCCTGGATCTGGACGATCTGCTCGACGTGATACTCAAGGAGGCGAACAAGGTCCTGAAGGTAAGCGTAGCCTCCATTCTTTTGCTGGACGAGGATAGCGGGGAGCTGGTGTTTCGTTCGGGCACAGGCAGGAGTGCCAAGAAGCTGCTGGGCCAGCGTCTGTCTCCCGGTCAGGGGGTTGCAGGCTGGGTGGCCGAACACGGTGAACCGCTTCTGTCCCCCGATGCCCGGTCGGATCCACACTTTAGCCCTGCCTTTGACGAGATCACGGGGTTCGTCACCAAGTCAATCCTGTGTGTGCCCTTGATGGTCAAGGGGCGCGTGATCGGCGTGGTGGAGGCTTTGAATAAACCGGAGCCGGGCTTTACCGAGGATGACCTGGCCCTATTGCGTTCGTTGGCCGCATCGGCGGCAGTGTCTATTGAAAACGCGCAATTGTTCGAGGAAACCCGCCGCCTCCATCGCCAGTCCGAAGTACAGTTGGCTCGGGTGACCCAGGCTTATGGCGAGATTCAAGCCCTGCAAGAGACGACGGGCGCGCTGCTTGCGTCGTTGGATCTGCAAGAGGTACTGGACCAGATCGTGAACAGTGTGGTATCGAGGATGGGATACAGCGGGGCCATGTTGTCCGAGTACGACGAAAAAACCAACTCCTTGCCGGTGCGGGCCGTCGCCGTCGCCCCGGCCCTGGGCGAGGCCAACGCGATCGAGTCAGGGGAAGAGATAGCGGGCCTCCAGCTACTGGGGGCCAAAGTCACCCTGGCCCAAACCGAGAACCTGGCCGTGCGCGCCGCCCTGGAAAGAAAAATCCAAGTCACCGACAGTTTCTACGACCTGGTCCGTCCTGTTGTGACGCGGGAGGTGGCCGATGCCGTTCAGGAGATGATCGGCGCCCGCGTCATAGCGACGATCCCTCTGCTGGCCAGGGAACAGTTGGTGGGCAATATGTTCGCCGGCAGCAGCAAGGAAGAGTTCTCGGAGACAGACCTGAATTCACTGCGCACCCTGGCCAACCAGGCGGCCCTGGCTATTGAGAATGCTCGGTTGTACAAGAACCTGCGCGAATCACGGGATCAGGTAGCAGAACACAGCAAGGCCCTGGAAAAGCGCCTCAGTGAGCTTTCGCGCTTGCAGCAGATGGCGTTGGAATTGAGTAGGGTGACGATCGGCGCCGACCTGCGGGACGTATTCCAACGACTTACCGAGCACGCGGCTGCGCTGTTGGAAACCGAGAGCAGCGCCATTCTGCTTTACGATCAGGAGCATCAAGCTCTGATTTGCCAGGAGCCGGCCTTTGGAGTGCCACTCGAAATCGTCCGGGATTGGCACATTCCCCTCAGCCAGGATCTGCCGGCCTGGGCCATCTGGGAGAGCGGTGGGCCACTGATCTTTAACGATCTGAACGATCACCCTATCGTAAAAGCGATGGAGATGGAGGAAATTCGAGAGCGTATGCAACTGCGTTCCACAATGTTCTCCATACTGCGCGTGGGGGGAGAGCCTATCGGGGCATTGCAAGTGTCGGACAAGCGGGACGGCAGCGGCTTTACCTCTGACGACGAGCGCGTGTTGGAAATTTTCGCCTCTCAGAGCGCCATTGCCATCGAGAACGCCCGCATTTTGCAGCGTATGGAAGTGCTGAACCAAGTCGGCGAGGCGATCACCGCCCGTCTGACACTGCCCGAAGTGTTAGAACGAGTCATACAAGGGATCAACGAGCTGATCAAAGTGGAGGGCATCTCCATCTGGCTCAAGGAACCCTTCCCCGATGGCAGCGGCGACCAACTTTCGCTGGTCGCTGCCCTGCCGGACAAATCTATGCCAGACAAGTTGGGCGATGTGAAATTAGACCCAGGTGAGGGGATAGCTGGCCTGGTGGCGCAGACGGGAAAACCTCTGATCGTGCACGATGCCCAGAACGACCCGCGCTGCTCCCGTCAGATTGACCAATTGGTGGATTTTGTGACCGAGTCGCTCCTGTGCGTGCCGCTGCGGGTGCGCGACAAGATCAGTGGGGTAGTCGAGGTGGTCAACAAGATCGGCGGGCGGTTCGACCAGGAGGACATCGAGATCCTCAGCTCGGTCGCGGCCTCGGTCGCCGTCGCCGTGGAGAACGCCCGTCTCTTTACTAGCGAGAGCCGCCGCGCCTCGGAGATGGAAACGTTGGTAGAGATAGCTCAGGCTGTCACTGAAGCGGTGACGGAGCAGCCCAAAGCCCTGTTGGAACGTATCGCCCGCGGCGCCTGCCAAGCCCTGGAAGCAGACTGCGCCCTGGTTTGCCCCTTTGCGGCCGACTCCGCCTGCGACGTGGATAACGTGGCCGCCTTTGGCACGCTGTGCCCCCTGGAACTTGACCAGTCCAAAGTGGCCGTGGGCGGGCCGATGGGAGTGATCCGCAAGCGCAAGCTGATGGTGTGTGCGGACGTTGCCGCCGAGCAGCCGGCTCTGTTGCAGGACCATTTCTTCGCGCAAGAGGGCGTTCGCTCCTTCATCGGCGTCTTGTTGGAAGCGGACGAGGACGAGTTGGGGGTCTTGTACATCAACTTTCGTAATCCCCATCGGTTTCAGGACCGCGAGCTGACCTTTGTGCGCCTGATCGCCCATCAAGCCGCCCTGGCCATAGCCAAGTCGCGCTTGTTCCAGACCCTCGACCGGGAACTGGTATCGGCCAATGCCAGCCTGCGACGCAAAGTTGGGGAACTGGAAGAGTTGCAGGCGATCAACAACGTCATCAGCTCCACACTAGAGATAGATAAAGTGTGGGATAGCATCTTGCGCGGCGTGATATCAATCACCGCGGCTCCCCACGCCACCATTTTGCTGCTGGATGAGGAAAGCGGTGGACTCATCGCCCACATGCTGCGGGGGGGCAAGACGTTCACCCAGAGATTGGATCCCCAAGAGACGGTCATACTCCCCTCCGTCGGGGAGCTCGAGAAGCGCTTGGCCGACCGCCACGACATCCTGCACAGCTTTGGTGAACAGTTGGACGGTGGCACTCTGTGGGGCCTTTCCTACTGGCGGCTGTTCCCCGACGTTTGCTCCATCCTTCACACTCCCATCGTGGGCGGAAGCGACCAAAAACCGATTGGACTCTTGATCATCGGCAGCCCGCGCCAAGAGGAGTTTGACCCCGACGACCGCCGACTGTTGGAGGCCCTGGCCAACCAGGCCGCGATTGCCATCCAGAACGCTCGCCATCTGGAGACAATGCGCAAGTATCAGGAGCAACAAGTGACGGCGGAACGGATCGCGGCCATGGCCGACATTGCCGGCAATATGGTCCACGGCATCAACAACACCGTGGGCGCGATTCGGCCCTTTATCCAACAGATTGAGATGAAATTGGAGCTAGGCGAGTTGAGCGACGACTATTTGCGCGAAAAGTTGACCAAGATACGGGAGAACGCCGACCGCACTCTGGACGTGGCCCAACAGATCCGGCGCCCCTTCCGCTCGATCCAACCGGAACCGATAGACGTAAACGCATCTATCGCTGCCGCCCGGGCCAAGCTGTCCGAACCGGTGGGCGTCAGGGTGGATGTCCAGTATGGTGAGAACTTGCCGCCAGTTTGGGCTACCAATCAGTTGGACGAGGTCTTTGGTAATTTGATGAGAAACGCATTGGACGCCATGTCTGATGGGGGAGGCCTTTTGCTGGTACGTAGCCGGCGAGCAGGCAATCGCTGGGTCGTCGTGACGATCAAAGACACCGGGCCAGGCATACCGCCCCACATACTGGACAAGCTGTTTCACGTGGGCACGACGACCAAACGAGGCGGTATGGGGTACGGCCTGTGGTGGTCTCGCATGTTCCTGCGTCGCTTGGGTGGAGACATCGTGGTAAAGAGTGACGAGGGCCGGGGGTGCGAATTCACGGTCACTTTGCCGATTGACGCAGAGGAGGGTATAATTTGACGGTAGCTTTTGGAAAAATAGGGCGGCGTAGACTAGGTTTCCACACCTCGCTGTGGAGCGGGACGGAGGAATTGGTATGAGCAGACAGTATCATATCCTGGTGGTCGAAGACGAGAGAGACTGGCGAGAAGACGTCTTTCGCGAAAACCTGGAGGGCGCTGGGTACTGGGTCGCAACGAGCAGCAGTTACGACGAGGCGATAGCACATCTGGAGCAGCGAACTTTTGATCTGGCAGTCATTGACATCAACCTGACCGGCCAGCGCGGCAACCAAGATGGCATCCGGGTGATGGAAAAAATGGCTTCTCTGGAACATAAACCTCAAGTCATCGTCGTCAGCGGCTCCAAGAATCGCGCCATGGCTGAGGAAAGCGTCAAGAGATTTCATCCCGTCGTCTTTCTCGACAAGCCGAAATTCGACGTCGCTGAATTTCTCGCCTTGATCAAAGAAACGCTCGCCGGCGCTCAATAGAGCTGCTGGATCCTCACGCCGTTCTCGACAGCTTTTGAAAACATGACGCCGGAAACGGTTGGGAGCGTCGTCACTTCGGGCGGGCCCCGCTCAAGGAGTACCCGATGGAGTACAGAGCCAAGATATTAGTGGTGGAAGACGACCCTTATTGGCAGGATCTCATCCGCGAGACGCTGGAGGGCGAGTATCAGGTGACTGTCGCCGCTACCTACGACGAGGCCAGAATCGCTCTCGATAAAGTCAAGGAGCGGGAGGAACACATTGATCTGGTGACAGTGGACATGGGATTGCCCGGCCAATTGCGGAGCGAGACAGCCTCGGTCGAGGCCGGGCAGCGCATCGTGGACTATTTGAGGCGTTTCCATCCTCGCACTCCTTGCATCGTCGTTACCGGACTCCCCGACATTTCGACGACCCAGGTGCGCGATCTGTTCAAACGGTACAACGTGTTCGACTTTATCGCCAAGGGACAGTTTGATCTACGAGAATTTCTCGACATCGTCGGACGGGCGGTCGAACAGGCCCAACGGCCGGCCGACGATGAGCAGGGCAAAAAACGACTGATCGGGCGTTACGAGATCATCAAAGAGTTGGGGCAGGGGGCGATGGGCATCGTCTACCAGGCACTGGACCCCAACATACAACGGGTCGTCGCGCTCAAGGTGCTGCGCCCTGGCCTGAGCTCCGACCAGGAATTCAGACAGCGCTTTCAGATGGAGGCGCGCTCGGCCGGCAAGTTAGCCCACTCTGGCATCGTCACGATCTTTGACGCCGCCGACCAGGGTGATACAGCTTTCCTGGTGATGGAGTATCTGGAAGGCCAAACGCTGGCCCAACTGCTCGCGGCGGGAGGGGCACTATCGCCCGCCCAGGCATGCGGCATCGCCGTGCAGATTTGCGATGCCCTGGAATATGCTCACGCCGCCCAGGTAGTTCATCGCGACATCAAGCCCTCCAACGTCATCCTGCTGCCCGGCGACCAGGTCAAGCTGACCGATTTTGGCATTGCCAGGGTGATGAGCGAGCCTCGCATGACGCGTACCGGCATCATCGGCACCCTGGATTACATGTCGCCCGAGCAGGCGCGCGGCGAGGACGTGGATCACCGCACCGACATCTATTCCCTGGGCGCAGTCCTGTTCGAGATGGTGACCGGTCGCCTCCCTTTCCAGGCGGATACGCCGAGCGCGACGTTGCTCAAACTCATCTCCGAACCAACCCCGTCGCCGCGCGCCCTTGACCCGGCGATTTCGGTCGGGATGGACGAGATCATTATCCGGGCCACGGAAAAAGACCCATCCCAACGCTACCAGACCGCAGCGGAGATGCGCCAGGCGCTGCTGGCTCTTTGACCCGCCGGCGCAGGGCAATTGCGTTGATAATTATGAGCGTCTAGACCTCCGAGGTTTACAAAATAGCGCCTTTCCAAAGATTCTCTGGCGATACGAAAATACGCGACCTAAACCTCGGAGGTCTGGGTAAAAGCGATTGCCCTAGCCGGTGAGCGGCGGACGTCTCCGGGCTGCTCCATAATCTTGCCCCTGGGCGGGGAAGATCACAGGGGGTTCCTTATGAGTGGCGGATACTCTATCTTGATCGTAGAAGACAATGACCAATGGCAAGAGGTCCTGAGAGAGCCTTTGGAGGACGAGGGCTACGATGTGACCATCGTCGCCGACTACCGGGACAGCCGGCGGATCCTGGAGAAACACGTCTTCGATCTGGTGATCCTGGATCTATTGCTGGATGAGGCGTCGCCGCTTTTGGACGGCGAGCGTTTGCTGGCTCACATTTCGCGCTGCTATCCGAACACAGCCTGCATCGTCGTCACTGGGTGGGGCGACATCCGGCTCGTGCGAGATGCATTCAAGCAACATCACGTGGTGGACTTTATTGACAAAGACCAATTTGACATCTTGACCTTCCTGGACGCATGCCAGGTCGCTCTTATGGAATGCGACCAGGCCGACGATGTCACAGGCAGCTCGTCCTCCACCGTCTCCCTCACTGCCTTGCGTCGGACCCTGGACGAGAAATTCGATTTGGAAGAAGTCAAGAATCTGTGCTTTGACCTGGGCATTGACTTTGACGATTTGCCCGGCGAAGGGAAAAAAACGCGGGAATTAGTGGCCTATTGCTGGCGGCACGATTGTCTGGAAAATCTGATGGCCAAAATAGACAGCTTGCGACCGGCTCGCCAAGTCGCCTTTGCCCGTGCCGCGTCTGGAGTGCACCGCAGAGACGCAGAGAGCGCGGAGGAATCAAGTGACGGTCAATCGAGTCACCAGGACAATCGTCCGCCTGGCGCCCCATCGGCTTGCTAGTTCAACCGCTCGACCGCATCAATTTGACCATAGTCGGTGCCGCCGGCCGGATAGGTGAAGCGCACCAGGTGGAACGAGTAGCCGGGCGGCGGTGGTGATTGTACTGCGCCGATGTCTATCTCTATGCCGGAACCCGGGTAGGGGTACAGGTCACCCTGAGGAATAGGCTCGTCCTCTAGCTCACCGTCGCCATCGCTGGCATAGCCGTCCACGTTTGTGCCGCTCACGTCACCCGGATTGTCGCCGTCCCACTCGAACACCGTGTACCAGGTTACACCATCGGCCGAGAGATCAATGGTGATGTAATCGAGATAAATGCTGCCGCCCGTGAGCCATTCGTAAAAGACCATGTCAGAGCCGGGGCCATCAATGATGCCCCGCCCGGTGCCAAAGTCGAGCGTGATCGTATCCGAGTTATCAATACCCACCGGCACGTTGTCCGGAGGGCCTCCTGCATCAGAACACGAACCGACCAGGGAACCGGTACACGTCACCGACGTGGTGTACATGTAAGGTGTTATGTCGTACGGTTGGGCTGAGGCGAGGTTGCTCGCAGCCGACTCGTTGCTGGCAACGTCAATGGCGGTGACGTAATACGTGTAGGTCGTGCCGTTGGTGACGGCCGCGTCGCGATAGCTGTTTTCGGTGACTGCGGTCAAAAAGCCGCTGTCGGTTCTATAGACGTTGTACCCTGCCAGGTCAATTTCCGAGTTGGGGTCCCAGCCCAGGACGATTTGACTTTCGCCGGCGGCCGCGCGCAGATTGGCCGGCGCAGCCGGCGGAGTGTCGGCGACGATGGTGAAAGCGTTAGCCAGGCTGCCGGTGGGGTCGGTGGGGCCGGGGTTGGTGACGTAAAGGGTGTAGGTGCCCAGGCCCATCCCGGCCGAACGGCAGGGCACCACCGCCGTCAATGTGTTCTGGTCAACGTAGGTCACGTTGAGCAAAGGCACGCCATCCAACCTGGCCCGCAGTGCTCCCGGCGCTCCGGTGTTGCGAAAGTTGCCGCCGGTGATGGTGACCGCCCGGTCGGTGGTGGTAAACCAGGTGTTGGGGTTGATGGCGGCGACTACCGGGATCGGGTTGGTCGCCGTGTAAGCGTTGGGCAACACGTCCGATTGACTATCGGGATTGGTGACGGTGAGGTCATAATAGCCGGCCACGATGCCCACCGGCACCGCTGCCTGGATCAAAGTCGGCGCACAATTGGAGACGGCCAGCGGCACACCGTCCAACGAGGCCGAGCAGCCGGCCTGGAAATTCAGCCCGCTGATGGTCACGTTCACGGCTGCGGTGTTGACCCCGGTATCCGGTGTGATGGCCTGAACGATGGGCGGCGGCACGGGAGTATCGGTCGGCACGGGAGTGTTGGTCCTGGTAGGGGGTTGGGGAGGAGAGGTCGGGGTGGAGGTGTCGGTCGGCGTGGTGGTGGGGGTGGAGGTGGTCGTCGGCGTGGGCGTGCCGGTCGGCGTGGGCGTGCCGGTCGGCGTGGGTGTGCCGGTCGGCGTGGGCGTGCCGGTCGGCGTGGGTGTGGGCGTGAGGGATGGGGTGAGCGTGGTCGGAGGTGGGGAGGGCGTTGGGCTCGCGCCCGCTATCCCCTGGGGCGTCGGCGTGGCCGTCGGCTGGGGGCCTACGACCATCGTGGGGACCACGACCAGCGTCCCGGCAGGGGTCAAAAGGCTGTCCGAAGACCACTGAGGGGTCATGACTTCTGGACGCAGGGGGGGGACTTTTAACTCCCCGGCTTCAAATTCGCCTCCCGCGTCGGGGTTCAGTTCGGAGAACATGTCGGCGTAGACCTGCCACCGCGGGTCCTGCCTGACCGCCATTATGGCGGCACCGAACAGACAACTGAATCCCAGCAACATGACGACCAGGAACAGCAGCCAGTCTCGCCGTCCCCGCTCCCTGTTTTCCCCTTGCCCGTTGTCGGAAGTTGGCCTAGCCATACATTACGTCTCGACCGCGTCTTGCTCGCTATCTTGATTCGACGACGCCGGAATGATCATACTGAAGGTGCTGCCTTTCCCCTCTTCGCTGACGAGGCCAACTTGCCCCCCGTGCGCTTCGACGATGGCTCTGGTCACGTACAGACCAATGCCAAGCCCCCGCGCTTCCCCTTCCGCCCCCTGCGTGACTCGGGTGACGTTGTAGAAGCGATTAAAGACTCTCTGCCGGTCATCGGGGGGGATACCCGGCCCGGTGTCCGTGACGTCGAGGATCACCTGGTCATCTCGGCTGGAGAGCCGCAATTTGACACTGCCGCCGGCCGGTGTGTGCTGCATTGCATTGCGCACCAGGTTGATGATCGCCCAGCGCAATCGTTTGGCGTCGGCAGACACCGGAGGCAGGTCAGTGGGAGTCTCCACCTCGAAGGTCAGCTCTTTTTCGTCCATTCGCGGGCGCCATTCTTCCGCTATCTCCTCGACGAGGCCGGGCAGCAGAACGGGGTGTTGCCGCAAGCCCAACCGGCCTACCGCCTCCATCTCTGAGAAATCTAACAGCGCGTTTATCATTGTCACCAGATTATCGGTGTGGCGATTGATCGTCTCCAGGAAACCACGTTGTTCCTCGCTCAGGATGCCGGCCGAGTTGGCGAGTAAGAGCTCGCTGTATCCCTTGATCGCCGTCAGGGGGGTGCGCAGTTCGTGGGAGACGTGGGTGATGAAAGCGTCCTTGAGTTGTTCCGCCTCGACCTCGACGGTCACGTCTCGCAACACGATCACGTTGCCCAGAGACTCGCCGCTATCTTTTTGGACGTTGGCCGAGTGCGCCCTGATCACCTTCTGCCCCACCTCGATCTGCCGGCGATCCAAGAGCCAGGGATTCGTCCGCGAGCCGGCGATTTCTTCCAGGTCTCCCGATGGCGGCTCGCGCAACGGGCCGAGCTTGAAGTGGGTCGCCAATTCTTCTAGCAGTTCCTCGGCCGTCGTGTTCAGCGGTTCGAATTCTCCTTCCAGGTCTTCCAGCAACACGCCGTCGCCGATGCTGGAGAGTATCGCCCGCATACGGCTCAACGCCTCTTCCAACGCCCGAGTACGTTCTTCCAGGCGACCGGTCATCTCGTCAAAGGTCGTGGCCAGTATGCCGATCTCGTCCGCGCTCACGATGCCAGTGCGCTGGTCGAGATGCCCTTCGGCCACGGCCCGCGACGCGCGTACCAGGTGACTGATGGGATTGGTGATGCGTTGAGAGATCAGGTAGCCGACCGCGACGACCATCACCGTCGCCGTGATAAAGATCACCGCGTAGGTATTACGGCTGTCGGCGCTGGCCTGGACGATAAAGTCCGACGGCAGGGCAACGCCAAAGACTCCCAGGCTCTCGTTGCCCACGCGCAGGGCGCCATGGGCAGTCCGGTACCAGCGGCCGTGAATGGAGAAATTCTCGCCGCGGATGATCTCGGTGCTGCGTAGAACCTGGTCGTGCAACTCTGGCCCGATGGCGGCGGGTTGCTCGGTCAGCGCAAAGGTGCTTTTGATGGCCTGGCCTTTACCGTCGTAGACGATCACGTCGGCCAGGGAAACTCGCTTGAGATAGGGCAGCAGTGTGTCGAGCGAGGTGCCAACTACGACCACTCCCACCACTTGCCCCTCCAGCCCAACGGGGACAGCGGTGAAATAATAGTGCCGCTGATCCGTCCGGTGGTAGCCCAGGGCGCGTCTGGGCAAACTCTTTGGATCGCCGGCTGCGAGCAATTCTTGCGCTATCCCCAGCTCTGAGACGTCGAACGCCCCGCCCACGCTCTCAAGTGTGCCATCCTCCTGCAACAGCGTGTGCGCCATCGCCTGGCCCTCCACGTCAACGACGATCATGCACTCCACCTGTCGGAGAGCAATCGCCCGCTCAGCCAACGTGGTCACGACCTCTCGATCTCCGTCTCGCAACGCTTCTGCCAGGTCAGTCGTGAAAGCGACTGCCCGCGCTGATTCGATGTGGTCCAGTTCCAGGCTCGCCAGGCCGTCCGACACTGTGCGGCCTGCGTCGAGTAACTGGTTGGTCAACCGCTCGTCCAGGGAGCTGGCGACCAGCGTGGTCACCACATAAGTGCCGGCGACGGCCACGATCAGCGTGAGGATCAGGTAGGGCAGGACGATCTTGACGCGGATGCCAAAATCACGGACGCGGCCCAAGCGCCTGACCCATCCGGTAAGTTTTCCCGATTCTCGATCCTGTGCCACTGGCTTCCCTCCAATCAGGGCGCAGCGAAATAGGCTAACGCCTGGCGCACTCGTTCTTCGATGGGCAGGTCTTTATCCTGGGGCAGGCTCTGGAGCGCCGTCTGTGCCTCGACCAGGCTAAAGCCCAGGCCGGTCAGTGCGGCAATGACTTGTCCATCGGTTTCGCTCAACAAGGGCGCTATCTCGGCCCCGGTGGGACTGATCTTGTCCTTCAAGTGAAAGATGATTGATTTGGCCGTCTTGGGGCCAATGCCCGGCACCCGAGATAGCAGCCCCGGCTCTTCCTTTACCACGGCCTGGCGGAGCGCGTCCGGCGAGATCGTCCCCAGCAGCGCCAGCGCGACCTTGGGGCCGACGCCGGAGACGCTCAGCAAGAGTTTGAACAGCGACAGTTCATCTTTTGTGAGAAAGCCATACAGCGCCAGTTCGTTTTCTCGCACGTGCAGATGGGTGAACAACTCCACCGGCTGGCCGGCGTCGCCCAGTTGGGGCGGCACGTCGAGGGGCACGCTCACCCTGAGACCAAGCCCTCCGGCGCGGACCACCACGTGATCCTCTCCGACGCTCCACACCGTCCCGCTGAGCCGGGCGATCATCTCACCTTTGCTCCTCAGAAAGCGCGGATAGGCGGGCCGAATGAAAGTGGCAGATGGCGACTGCCAGCGCGTCGGCCGCGTCGTCGGGGCGCGGCGTCTCCTCCAGGCCCAACAGCAAGCGCACCATCTCCTGCATCTGTCCTTTGTCCGCGTTCCCGTACCCGGTCACTGCCTGCTTGATCGCCGACGGCGTGTACTCGGCCACGTCGAGGCCGGCCTCTGCCAGGGCCAGGAGCGCCACTCCGCGCGCCTGCCCCACGCTCATCGCCGTGCGCACGTTGCTGCTAAAGAACAGCTCCTCCACGGCGGACGTCGTCGGCTGCCACTCCGCGGCCAGCTCCCTCACCGCCCGGTGGATCAACTGCAAGCGCGCGGGAAGGGGTTGATCGGCCGGTGTCCTGATCACCCCGAACGTGAGCGATTTCAGGTCTCTTCCCACCTCCTCCACCACGCCATAGCCGGTAGTGGCGGTGCCGGGGTCAATGCCTAGCACGCGCATTGTCCGAACTCAGGCAGCTTCGTACTTGGCCATCACTTCGTCGCTGATGTCCAGGTTGGAGTAAACCTGCTGGGTGTCGTCCAGATCCTCCAACGCTTCGATGACGCCCATCACTTGCAGGGTCTCTTTTTCTCCCAATTGCAGCGTGTTCTGGGGAATCATCGCCAGCTCGGAGGTCTCGAACTCGATACCTGCATCCTCCAACGCCTGGCGCACCGCCTGGAATTCTCTCAATTCTGCATAGACCTCGATCATATCGTCGCCAAAAACGACGTCCTCTGCGCCCGCCTCTACCGCGACTTCAAAAACGTTATCCTCGTCTATGCCATCGGACTCGATCGCTATGTATCCTTTGCGTTCGAACTGCCAGGCGACGGCGCCTGCCTCGGCCAGCGTCCCGCCCTGCCGGGTGAGGACGCGGCGCACGTCGGCGACGGTGCGATTTTTGTTGTCGGTGAGCACCTGTACCAACAAGGCGACGCCGTTGGAGCCGTATCCCTCATACGTTACCTCCACCAGTTCCTCGCCCTTGAGTTCTCCGGTGCCGCGCTTGATCGCCCGTTCGATGTTGTCTTTGGGCATGTTGGCGGATTTGGCTTTGTCAATCGCCAGGCGCAGGTTAAAGTTGACGTCGGGATCGCCTCCCCCGGTGCGTGCGGCAATGGTGATCTCTCTACCCAGGCGGGTAAAGATTTTACCCCGCTTGGCATCCGTCGCGGCTTTTTTATGTTTGATGGTTTTCCATTTACTGTGACCAGACATCTCTTGCTCTCCATTGTTACTTGAAGTTAATGTGCGTGAATCAATGGGGTGCAGAACGTGATTGCGCCATTACGAACACATTGTACCCTGGATTATACCACCGAGCAGCCTGATTGGGCAAGCAACTCACACACCGGTCTGGATGTTTGCTAACAGGCGATTCATCACTTCCAGATACGCCGGTAACTTGTGATAGATCGCTTCGGCCACGGCCTCTCAGTAGAGGCCCTAGACCTCGGAGGTCTCTGCCGAGCTTGTGCTCGCCCAAAACCGCCGATTTGGGCAGTTTTTGAGCCTGAAAACACATCTCATTAGACCTCCGAGGTCTTACCCAACTTATTTGAAACACACCCATACGAGTTCCCGCTCTATGTTTCTGGAGGCCAGTACGCCGATGTCAAAATCAGAAGTCTCTCTATAGGTGTTCGTCGCGCGGGAGCCAAACAGGTATAGCTTGCAATCACTGAACACCTGTTCCAAGATGATCTTGATTTGAGATAAATGACTCCACTGAAAAAACCAGGTTTTTCAATGGTTTTATGGGACAGCGTCCCACTTTTGGCTCAAAATTGACGTGTTTGTGGGAATATCTCACCAAAAAACCTGGTTTTTGGGCATTTTATC
>Ga0180431_10001567_pt1 | contig 31691 bp, 24 predicted proteins | sample SS_ome_11_FD_132459 | JGI IMG/M metagenome (GOLD analysis project Ga0180431, IMG submission 132459) | Hypersaline lake sediment archaeal communities from the Salton Sea, California, USA - SS_1_MS_1 metaG | ecosystem: Environmental > Aquatic > Non-marine Saline and Alkaline > Hypersaline >... | reverse complement strand
CGACGACGTGGTGGGCTCGAATCTCTGGCTGCTGGACTCCCAGGGGCGACTCACGGCCGACAGCCATTTGACTTGGGCCCGGATGGACGATGTGTTCACTGGCTGGAAAAGCTGGTACTGGGAGCTAACACAAGCCGAGGATGCAGCTCAGCTCGCAGAAGCATCTGGACGAACCGTTGCGCTGGCCTTCGACATGTTGAGCGACCAGAGTGCCCCAGGAGAGGTTGTCTGGGTGGACGATGCGCAGGTTACGCTGTGCTACAACAGGGGCGCAGCATCGATCTACCTCCCGATGGTGGCGAAGCAGTACGGCACCTCTTCCGGGCCGACTTGCGTTCTGCGAGAACCGGACTCGGTCAGTCAGATGGGCAAGACGGCAGTGGGAGCCACGTGCGGTGGTTCCTTCAATGCGCTGGATGAGAAGGACTACTACGATCTCAATCTGACGACGGCATCCAGTGCTCAAGAGGCACAGGCGAACATCCCGATTCGGCTGAGACTGTTCAATCTGCCAAATGGGAGTAACTGGGATGCGATGATATACCAGAATAGCACGGGATATCCACTTGCTTGCCAGATCGGGACGCCGGGTGACAGCAACAAGGATGAGGACTGCACCCTGGACTCCAACAAGAACTACTTTGTGCTCGTCAGCAGGGGGCCGGAGACCTCTCCCGGCGGAACGTACCAGATGTCCGTCACGCGCCGCTAGGACCGTCTGGCGCACCCATTACGCAGCGGCGGCCTAGGGCTGCTTCAGGAGATCGCCATGCCAAACGAAAACGTCAAGCTGGAGCCCATCCGCATCGTCTTCGCGAAGGGGACGGATACGGGCCGGAAGCGAGATCACAACGAGGACTTCCTGGAGGCCCTCAGCCCCCCAGACCCGGCCAGACGCCAACAGAAGGGGGAGCTGTTCATCGTCGCCGACGGCATGGGGGGCCACCAGGCGGGGGAGGTCGCCAGCGAGAGCGCGGTGCGTACCATCAGCCGCGAGTACTACGCTGACCCGAACCCGAACGTGGCGGCGGCCCTCAGCAGCGCCGTCCAGAAGGCGAACGGGGTGATCCACCAGCGGGCGCAGGAGACGCCCTCGCAGGTGGGGATGGGCACGACGGTGGTGGCCGCAGTTGCGCGGGGGAACGACCTCTTCCTGGCCAACGTGGGCGACAGCCGCGCGTACCTGCTGCGCAACGGACAGCTCAGGCAGATCACGCGGGATCACTCCTTTGTGGAGGAGCAGATTCGAGCCGGCATCCTGAGCCGCGAGGAGGCCCGGCACCACCCGCAGCGGAACGTCATCACGCGGGCGCTGGGCGCCAAACCGGAGGTTGAGGTCGACACCTACGGTGGGACCCTCGTCCCGGGGGACACCCTCCTGCTATGCTCCGACGGTCTCTCGGAACCCGTGGGGGAGGAGGGGATCGCCCACGTCCTGAAGCAGCACTCGCCCGGCGAGGCAGTACCCCGCTTGATTGGACTGGCCAACAGTCGGGGAGGGAGCGACAACATCTCTGCCCTCGTGGTGCGAGCCGTATCGGCGGACACCGCGGACCCGGCGACCGCGCCGACCATGCCGGTCCCCGTCACCGCCGACACCACCGCGGATGCACCGACAGCCCCAGGCACCCCGACGGCACCGGCCGCCGAGGCCGAGACGCGACGCAGGTTGACCACACCGGTCATCCTCAGCCTGGGCGTCGGAGGCGTCCTACTGCTCGCGGCGTTGGCTGCCGGGGCCCTCTTCCTCGCACCAACCCTGATGAGGGGCGACCCGACGCCCACCCCTACGCCGACGCCGCAGCCGACCGCCGCGGAACCCACACCTCTGCCCACCGCCACCCCTCAGGCGGTCGAGGCGTCGACGGCCACACCCCGGATGGGCTTTGGGTCGCTCGAGCCCGAGGACGGGGCGGTCTTTGCTCCCAGCGAGGAGGTCTACTTCCGCTGGAGCGTGGTCGGCAGGCTTCCAGCCATCTACGAATCGGTGGTGCGGACGAACCACGAGGCCTATCCAGAGCTCTGCCGTGCATCGGACGAGCCCTGCCTACTCCCGGAGCAGCCGGGGTCCTACCAGTGGTGGATTGAGCTCCGTTCCGCAGGCATCGTCCTGCTGGAGAGCGACCCGCGAACGCTGACCATCCAGGATCCTTCCGGGGACACGCCCGTGCCGCCGCCTACTGCGACCCTGCCCGACTCCCCGCAAGAGACACCTGAGGATGCTGATGGAAGCTAGGTGGGCCGCCGGTCGCTGGGCCGTGCGAGCCGCCGAGTGGGCGGGAGTGAACGGCGACGCGCGGTGGGCCGTCGCGCCATCCCCGGGATAAGGTCGGGAACGCCGGTGCCGGCATCGGGTGCCAGACGGTGAACGCCAGAAGGTCTGAGAGGACACGATGATGATGCTTAGGCAAACTGCTGTATGGATCGTGGTCGGAGCGCTCCTGCTGACATCTTGCGGAGGGAGTGGAGAGGAGAAGCAAGAACCCTCACCGTCTGCAGAGCCCACAGCCCCGGCTGCCTCGGCCACACCCACCTTGACGCCAGAACCGACCGACACGGTTGCCCCAACCGCGACCCTGGAGCCGACCAGCACGGCGGCGCCCACCAGCACGCCCACCCCAACGCGGCTGCCCCCGCCCCCACCGCCGGCCATCGACTCGGAGGCGGTACAGCAGCTGGTCGATCAGCTGATCAACGGCGACGACCAGGCCCGACGGACGGCGGCCGAGCAGTTGGCGGCCATGGGCGCGCAGGCCGAGCAGGCCCTGCCCGCCCTGATGGCAGCCATGCAGGATCCGAGCCCTCAGGTGCAGGCGGCGGTCTCCGATGCGCTGCGCACGCTGGCGCCTCAGATCCCGTCGTCGCTGCCGCTGCTGATGGATGCCATGAAAAACCCGGATCCGCAGGTGCAGGCGACGGTGGCTGAGATGCTGCGCACCATCGGCCCGCAGGCCCAGGCCGCGGTTCCGGTCCTGATCGAAGCCCTGGGAGACGCCGACGCAGCCGTCCAGCAGGGGGCGATGGAAGCCCTCAAGTCCATCACTGGACAGGATTTTGGCATGGATGTAGAGCAGTGGCACCAGTGGTGGGCGGCCCAACAGCAGTGACCGCTGTTGGGCTGCGCAACAGCAGTAGGAGCAGGCAGGGTCAAGAAGGTAGACCGCCGCAAGGAACGCGGAAACCGCCCCTTAGTCCTGCTCGCCCCTGTTGCGCCAGCGGCCGACGTGCAACGTGATTCGATGACCCGCGGAGCGTGCTGGAATTGATCCCACAGACAGGCCGACAGCGGCCTCAGGCTGGAGCGCCGGGGCTTCTCATAGCACCTCAATGCGGGTATACTCCAGCCGGTACCCGGGGGGGCCCGCTGACTCGGCGTGAACGACGCGGGCATGGATGTTGCACCGCCCCTGTCGGTCTGGTCGATAGTGGATAGAAAGAGTGTGGTAGCAGGGACGTGACTCAGCTCTGATGGGAGATGGAGATGGACATGGATAGCGAACTCAGTTCGAGCGGCCAGCCGCAGAGCCTCACAGGAACGCGACTCGGGAAGTACCAGGTAGGTTCCGAGATTGGTCAAGGGGGCATGGGCACCGTTTACAAGGGCTACGACCCGACGCTCGAACGGTACGTGGCCCTCAAGGTGATGGCCCCTCACCTGACCTGGGAGGAGGAGTTCGTAGAACGCTTTCTACGAGAGGCTAGGGCGGCGGCGCGGCTTCGCCATCCGAATATCGTCACCATCTACGACGTGGGTCGGGACCGCGGCTCGTACTACTTCTCCATGGACTACGTCGAGGGAAAGACGGTGGCCCAACTGATCAAGGAGCGGGGACCGACGTCAATCGGGGAGGCGCTGCGGATTCTCAAGCCGTTGGCCTCGGCCCTGGACTACGCTCACGAGAACGGACTGGTCCACCGCGACATCAAGCCGAGTAACGTCGTGGTGAGCGACGACGGGCACGTAACGCTGATGGACTTCGGCATCGCCCGGGCGTCGCGATCGACGCGACTCACGCGGAGTGGCGCCGTCATGGGGACGCCGGAGTATATGGCCCCGGAACAGGCCCGCGGGGACGATGTCGACCGTCGGACGGACCAGTACGCACTGGGCGTGATCGCGTATGAGATGCTTGTGGGCAAGGCGCCATTCAAGGCCGAGAGCACGCCAACGCTCCTCTACAAGATCGTACACGAGGGACCGCCGCCGCTCCACGACGCCCGCCCCGACCTTCCCCGGGCGGCAACGTCCGTCCTGAGCAGGGCTCTGGCGAAAGAGAAGGGACAACGGTATCCATCCTGCACGGCCTTCGTGGATGCCCTGAGGCAAGCGGCGCAGGCTGCGCCCGTTCCAGCCCGCCCAAGCCGCCCGGCAGTCCCTGTCGAGACCCGAGTGGACAAGAAGCCATCAAGGCAGCTCCTCGGGCTGGGAGGTGTTGGGCTGCTCGTCGCCGGCCTAGCCTGCCTCGGGTTGGCGGCAGCGGGTGTGGTGGTAGGTCTGATCGCCCTGGGCGGAGCATCGCCCAGTTCCCAGGACGCGACCGATACCGCGGCCGTCCAGCAACCAGTGACGGTCACGCGTTACGCCTCACCGACGAACCCGCCCCTGCCGCCCTCGGCGACGCCGCGGATAGACACACCGGTCCCGCCCACGGACACCCCGTCTCCCCTCCAGGATAGTATCCTCTTCGAGGAGGACTTCGAGAACCCATGGTCGGGCTGGGAGATTGGAGAGTATCCAGGCGGGAGCTTGGAGGCCGCAAGCGGGGCCTACGTCGTGACATCGGCGGGCGAGCTGAAGTGGATGTGGGGCGTGGCAGGGCTCTTCTTCACCGATGCAGCCATCGAGGTGGACGCCACCCAGGTCCAGGCCGGTCCAGCGGACGACAACGACTACGGCATCGGGTGTCGGATGCAGCCTGGCGGCGATGGGTACCATCTGCTCGTCGCCGGCGACGGATTCTACGGCATCTACCTTCGAAAAGACGCATCCTTCGTGCCCCTGATTGAGTTCCAGAAGTCGGACATCGTGCGTCGGGGGAACGCGACGAACCGCATCCGGGCCGTATGCAACGGCTCGACCATCAGCCTGTGGGTGAATGACCGCCTTCTGGCAACGGCCGATGACACAACGTACAGCGGAGGGGATATCGCCCTGATGACCACGTCCTACGAGGATGCCCCCTCGGAGATTCATTTCGACAACCTGGTGGTGTACGAGGTCAGCGACTGAACCTGCGCCCGCCACTGCCCATCGGCCCTCGCCCGCTGAGGGGCCGAGTCTCTGCGACCGCGCACGACTAGACTAAGCCCATGGACTATCAGGAAGACCGCCCAACCCCGCCCTCGATGGAATTGAGCCCGGAGCTGATCCGGGAGGCCCGGCGGTCCCGTATGATCCTGGCGAGGCTCCAAACTCACCAGCGGATCCTGCTCGGCCTGACCGTGGTCGGTGCTGTGGTGCTCGTGGCAGCCGGCACGGCGATTTGGGCCGTCACCCAGTCCCCGGAGGGCCTGCCCGGGTGGCTCGCGTGGAGCCTGCGCTCCAAGACCCCAGCCGGGATCGTGGTGGCGCCACCCCGCTCGCTCAAGGAGCTTTCGTCGCAGTATCCTGAGTTGTCGGGGCTACTGGAAGATGCGGTGCTGGGGTCTGTCTACAAGGACTTCCTCATAGCGTACGAGGAGGGGGGGCTGGAAGCAGCGGAGGAGCTGGCGCAGCAGCGTGGTCTCTTGAATGCCCGGGGTGAGATCCGGATCACCCTGGTGGTGGACCGCGCCGAGAATGTTGGGGCGGTGGTGGAGGAGCTCCGACAGGCTGGCATCGTCGTGGAGGGCAGCTACGACACGCGGATCAATGTGGGGGTGCCGTTCGGTCTGATTCAGCGTCTGTCCGGGGAGGAGGGCACAGAGGCTCTTTTTCAGCAGCTGACGCAGATGGAGCACATCATCCGGCTGGAGTTGCCTATCCTCAACAAGCTGGACCGGGTGCCGAGCGTGGAGGGCGAGGGGGTCTCCATCACGGGAGCCGGGGTCTGGCACGAGGCCGGTGTGATCGGAGAGGGAATCCGTATCGGCGTTCTGGACCTCGGATTTGACGGCTACCGCCCCTTGCTCGGCACAGAGCTCCCGGGGCAGGTGACTGCCCGCTCCTTTGTCTACGGAGCTGAGCCGGACACCAGTGACGAGGTCCACGGCACCGCCTGTGCAGAGATCGTGTACGAGATGGCTCCGGGAGCGGAGCTTTTTTTCGCCTACTATGATGGGACCTACGTGACGGAGGGCCAGGCCGTCGAATGGCTGCTGGACCAGGACGTGCACATCATCAGCCACTCGGCGAACGCCGTGATGGCCCCGATGGATGGGACCGGTCCGTACGTAGAGTTGGTCGATCGCGCTGTCGATGCAGGTGTGCTGTGGGTGAATTCGGCCGGGAACGAGGCGGAGAGCCACTACCGCGGACAGTTCACGGACCAGGACGGTGACGGACTCCACGAGTTTCCCGACGGCAGCGAGGAAATGGCTATCGAGTCGTACAGCGACAGCGTGACGGTGATCCTCAATTGGAACGACTGGGAATCCGTGACAGAGGACTACGAACTCTTCGTCTACGACAGAAACGGCGATTTGCTGGCGTCCGCGGAGGATGCTCAGGACGGGAGCCCGGGGCAGGTCTCGGCGGAGGGACTGGTCCTCTACACGGTCAGTGGCGAGGTCTACTACGTGTCCGTCTCCGCGTACAAGACCTCCCGACCGGCAATCCTCGACATCTACGTGCGAGGAGCCGACATTGAGTTTCCGGTGGTGGACCACAGCCTGGGCAGCCCCGGGGACGCGCATGGGGCGCTCACCGTTGGCGCCACCGAGTATCGAGACGACAGCATCGCGACGTACAGCTCACAGGGCCCAACATCCGACGGGAGGCTCAAGCCCGATCTGAGCGCGCCGGCGGGCGTATCCGGCGCCACGTACGGGAGAGACGGATTTGACGGGACCTCAGCCTCGACGCCCCACGTCGCCGGGGCAGCCGCGCTCGTCTGGAGCAGCTTTCCGGCGCTCAACCGGGATGAGGTGTGGGCCTATCTCACTACCAACGCACTCGACCTGGGGCCGGTCGGCCCCGACACCGCGTTTGGGTATGGTCGTCTCCAGCTCCCGGCCCCGCCGGTGGTCGAGGCCGAGCCGGTCCTCCCTGAAGCCACGGAGCTTCCCATCCCGACGTCCATGATGGAGACCCTCGTCCCCGTGTTGACGCCTATGCCGACGCTGACGCCGGCGCCCACGGTCGAGCCGGTCGATCTCCTGACGACGGCAACACCCTGGGCGCCCGCCACGTCATCCACGTCCTCGGCACCGGTCGCGCTGCTGGTGGGGTTGGCAGGCATCGGGCTTTGCGGTGGAACAGCCGTCCTCGGTGGGGCGGCCATGCTCCTCATCGCCCGGAAGGAGTCGCCAGGCCCGGCCCCGGCCCGCGTGCCGGGCGAGGGATCGGCTCCGCTGCCCCCTCCTGCCCCGCGAGCCGACCCAGCGTATGGTCAACTGAGAGCAGCAGGCGGGCCTTCCGTCACCCTGCGCGAAGGTACGATCACGGTCGGGCGAGGGAGCGAGAACGACGTCGTATTGGACGATCCCAAGGTCTCACGACACCACGCACGCATCCAGTGCGTCGGGGGGACGTGTCGCGTCCAAGACCTGGACAGCTCGAACGGCACCTTCATCGATGGAGAGCGCGTCGCCGAAGGAACTCTGGCACCGGGGAGCGAGGTCCGCTTCGGCGGCACGACGCTGGTCCGCGTCTCTCCGTCGCCAGAGGTGGTCTCGGCGTGGCTCCGTATGGACGGAGAACAGGTCATCCTGACGCCAGCCGGCCTCGTCATCGGTCGGGCTGCCGATGCCGACCTGCGCCTGGAAGACAAACTGGCGTCCAGACGCCACGCCCGCATCGAACCACGATCTGGTCGCTACGTGCTCTCTGACCTGAACAGCACGAACGGGACCTTCGTCAATGAGCGCCTGGCCCAGGTCCACCCGCTACAGGATGGGGATCGGATTCGAATTGGGAGTACCATCCTGACCTTTCGCCGATAGTCCTCACCGACTTCGGAAATCCTTGCGGTCACAGACAGATCGATAGATGGAGGAGCCATCCCTTGTACGACCTAAGCATCGACCCCGACATCGTAGCCCAGGAAGCGGAGGCGTTTATTCGCGACCAAATGGAGCGACTTGAGCGAGACGGCATCATCGTCGGTGTCAGCGGCGGCATCGACTCGGCCGTCTCGGTGACCCTGGCAGTCCGCGCAGTGGGCCCCGAGCAGGTCCTGGGGCTCCTGCTACCTGAGCGCGATTCGAGTCCGCACAGCACTGAGGACGGTCGACTGTTGATGGACCACCTGGGAGCAGCCCACGAGGTGATCGACATCACCCCAACTCTGAAGGAGCTCGGCATCTATCGGAAGGCACCGATCCGGCTCCTCGTTAACCGGAGGATCAAGGCGGAGGCGGTGCGGGCCACCCTCAAGCTGTATCAGCAGCGTCTCGGCGAGAACCCCTTCGTGACGGGGCTTAAGGGTACCCACGGGCGACCGGGCCAACGCGTCATCGACGCAGGCCACGCGTACGCCCGGGCGAAGCACCGGGTGCGCATGGTCACCCTCTACTTCCACGCCGAGCTAGAGAACCGCTTGATGCTGGGGGCTGCGAACAAGACCGAGACCCTCACGGGCTCCATGGTGAAGTGGGGTGACAGCGTCGCCGACGCCCAGCCGATCCTGCCGCTGCTCAAGACACAGGTACGCCAGTTGGCGCGTTTCCTGGAGGTGCCCCGGCCCATCATCGACAAAGCGCCGACCGCCGACCTTATGCCGGGAATCGACGATGAGACGGCTTTCGGCATGACGTACGACATCCTCGACCGTGTCCTCTACGGTTTGCAGCTGGGCGACTCCGACGATGAGATCTCAAAGGAGGCCGACACAGACCTTGCGACCGTGGAGACTGTACGCCACATGCACCAGCGCTCCGAGCACATGCGTCAGCTGCCGCCGGAGCCCGCATTCACTCAACTCGGCTCTCCGTGACGTGGGTTGCGTCCGCGCCCCGTGGATCCAGGTGCGACGGAGCCTCGACCGCGGAGGCACTGCACCGCAGGACGTGGCAGCCGCCGGGAGGGCAGCCGGCTCCCAGTGCCCCGAGAACTACGTGCGTCAGTTTGCTGGCTGAGACCGGTTAACTCCAGGAAGGACGCCTATGGAATCGAAACGTGCGAACACCCTGGCGCCGGTCTGGACGGGCTGCCTGGGCGCAGCGATCGTGGGCATCGTCACAAGCTGTGGACTTCTGGGGCTGATACTGGCGCCAGCTCTGGGCGGTCCGCTGCCCGCCCCTCCCGTATCGGATCCGGCGAAGCCAGACATCACCATTTACGTCCAGGAGGCGTATCTGGATCGGATGCTGACCAGCGCGCTGCCCGCGTCGATGGGGGACAGCGCTGACCTCGACGTCCGAAGCGACAACCGGCTGGTGCTCACAGCGAAAATAGACCTCCTACTCGCCGAGCTGGACGTAGCGATCACCCTCACGATGTTTGCTGAGAACGGGGAGCTTAGGCTAGGCATCGAGAGCATCGAAACAGCCGGAGGGGACCTCATGGACCTGCTCGATCTGGATGAAGAGGGGCTGTCCGACATGATGGGGGGAACCATCCAGGAGCAAGTCGAGGCCGGGCTCGGCGCGGGCGCCCGGATCCTCGGCGTCGAGATGGACGAGGAGCGGATCATCATCACGGCACGTTGGCCATAGTGTCCAGTGAAAGATGGGGCGCGGCCCCGTCCAGCCGGAGATTGCGAGGAGAACGCGCACTTATGAGCGTCAAGCGCAGATCGATGTCGTCTTCCCTACCCTCGGACCGAACCCTGGGCTGCCTACTGGGCGGCGTCTTCGGACTGCTCGTGACCCTCTGTCTGGGCATCGGGCTGCTGGCCCTGAATGGGGGCGAGGGTACACCCCCCGAGGCTCCCCCCGCCCCCGCGACGTACGACGTGGAGGCGGTCATCGAGGAGGCCTACGTCAATCGCACGTTCATGGAAAGCAGTGCCACGATGCCACAGCCCGTGCCGTTGACGGCGGGACATCTGGATATCCGACCCGGCGCCCTCGCCGACTTCGCAGTGCAGGCGGAGGTCGGACCGCTCCATCCCATCTTCCGCGGCACGGTGTCTTTCCGGGCGACGGACGGAGGTGACCTGCGCGTGGCCCTGGAGCGGGTCGAAGTTGGACGGCTACCCGTCACGGGGTTCGTCCCGGCCGGGATGCTGGACGACGTGAACGAGGACGTGAATCGTCAGCTGGAGGAACGCGCCGGGTCAACTGGCCTCCGACTCGTCGGGGTTACAAGCGACGAGACGACCCTTCGGTTCTACTTGGCATCCACGGAGTAGCCAGAACTTCGCCCGCGGCCCACATCCCAAACTGGCCAATGCCTGCGGTTTGGCTCCGCGGGCGCATCTGAGAACAGGCCCGCGGCGTATCCTGCCGGATGGGGGCAGCTCCTCGCCCCTGTGCCTTAAGGCCTAGCGACCCCTGCCAATCCCTGTCAGTTCTTTCCCTCTGTCCCTCTTGTCGCGCGCGGGGTACGACGGGATGATGAAGGTGTATCCGACGGCGCCCCTGCAACACAGCACACGCGGCCACCCTACGCAACAGCGCGTCCGTCGAGAAGAAGTTGTTTGACTTACCGCGGCGCTTCTGTATACTCCTATAGGAAGCTGTCAGGAGGCCTGGGCAAGCTCCTGTCGTACCGCTTCATCCAAGATGGGGAGTGGACCGTCAACCGGTGTAGCGGCGCGGAAAAGGGTGGTCACTCCGTGGCGTGTGAGCGCCAGGCAGGCTCAGGCATCGATAGTCGCGACCAGGAAGGAGGGAGACGTGATCAAGGAGTTCAAGAAGTTCGCCCTGCGCGGCAACGTGCTGGACCTGGCGATCGGCATCATCATCGGAGGCGCCTTCAGCGCCATCGTGAACTCATTCGTGACGGATATCCTCATGCCGCCCATCGGCATGCTTCTCGGGAATGCAGACCTGTCCGAGCTGTATGTCAATCTGTCAGGGGGGCGCTACGAGAGCCTGGCGGCGGCAGAGGAGGCCGGGGCTGCAACGATCAACTACGGTCTCTTCATCAACAGCATCGTCGATTTCATCCTTATCGCCCTGGCGCTCTTCCTCATCGTGCGTCAGGTGAATCGCCTCCAGCGGAAGGAAGACGAACAGCCAGCCGAACCCACCACGAAGACGTGTCCGTACTGTATGACAGAGATTCCCATCGACGCGACACGCTGCCCGCACTGCACCTCACAGCTGGAGACGGCCTGAGGCGCGTTCGACCCGTCTCTAGCATCCAACCCAGCTGATTCTGGTTGGAGCCCGGTTCCCTGTCGTCAGCCGACCGGTCTAGAGCAGCTGAGGCAGAGGGGGCAGGAAGGAAACATCGTAGTCGGGTCTACTCCCAGCGGCAAGACAGGGTAGACCAACGACTGGACGCGGTTCTCGGCTCGTGGAGATTGGTCCGCCGGGATACCCAGCAGAACGCGCGGGACCCCGGCGTTGAGAATGGCTCCCAGCGAGTAGCGTGCACGGAAGGGGTCGCGTACGCGTCCCCGAGCGTCTTCGTCAGATGCCTTGGTCCCTCTTTGCGGCAGTGCGGGTCACGCGGCCAGGCTTGGCCTTCCTGCCGCCGTGAAGCGCATCTCCGTGCCTAGATAGATGCGATTGCCCAGCACGGGCGCGGTCTTGTCCTCCCGCTCGACCCGAACGTCCACCTGCTCCGCGCCTGCCTCCTGGGCCATCCTCTTCACGAGCGCCGTCATCGCATCCTCGGCGTGCCGAACGCCTTCCGTCAGCGTCGAAAAGTCGCGCACGCCGCCTGGCAGGTGGACGCGGAACGTATCATTGCCAAGCGGCTGGATGTTGACAAGGATCTGCTGGACGACACTGCCCGTCACCGCCCCAACCGCGTTCGCCACCTCGGCGTGGGAGGGGATGACCAGTTCAGTACTCAATTGATCCGCCACCCGCGGCATGTAGGCCTCGACGGGCGCTCCGATCGCCACGACAGGGCGCTGAAGCTTGACGTCGCACGCCAGGTCCGACCCCTCAGACTTTCCCAGCGCCCTCCGCAATAGGGCCATGGCCGACGGTTCGGAGTCCCAGTCGGGCGACGATCCCTCGTCGCTGAGCACCTTCGTGACGAGGGCCTGTGAGACGCGGTCCGAGACACCATCGATGACTCGGGCGCAGAACTCCTCCACACGAGCGCCGTTCTCTCTGGCGAGCATCCGGGCCCCAATGAGCGCAGCCTCGCCGTTCCAGAACCTGATTCGTCCCAAGGCGTGGAGCGCATCGGTGGGCGTGAACGCGGCGCGTAGGACGATCTGTCGGGTCTCGAGGGACCGGACCCACTGGGACGCCAGGGGGCTCTCGGCAGCCAACTCCGTGAGGGCCCTCGGACCATCACGGAGACTGTTCAACAGCGCGCGTTTCTCCGCAGAAAGACCAGGCAGAGCCTTCCTTTGGCGGACGATGAACTCGCTCGACCGCCCGCTTTTCTTTTCCTGCTCCAGGAGCCTAAGCTTCTCCAGGGTGGCGGGGTATTCGTGAGCCAGCAGAGAGAGGGGAATCACCCGCTGTGGCCCGATGAGGAGATCGGATCCGTTCAGGCAAACCCGACTATCGCCGCCCAACCCCACGGTGTGAACGTCCGCAGCCTCCACCATGGTGCGCCAGCCTCCCACGCTGGCCCCGCGGGGACTCCGGCGCGGCCGGCCCCCGTCCAGTGCCGCGATATCGGTCGTGGTGCCGCCCACATCTACGGTCCATACGTCACGTCGCCCGGCCAGATGCCAAGCCCCCACGACACTCGCCGCGGGTCCCGAGAGGATCGTCTCGATGGGGCGTTCCATGGCCCAGGGCGCGCGGACCAGGGAGCCGTCGCCCTTGACCACCATCAGCGGCGCAGCGATGCCCATCCGGTCGAGCGCGCGGCGAACGGTGGCGATTAGGTCGTGGAGAAGCGGGATCAGCTGGGCGTTGAGGGCTGCGGTCGTAGCGCGTCGAACCGAATCCAGCCGGGAGGTCAGTTCGTGACCGCACGTCACGGGAAGACCCGTGAGCGACTGCACGAGCTCCTTGACCCGCAGCTCGTGAGCAGGGTTGTAGACGCCGAAGAAGCCCGATATGGCAAACCCCTCGACCTCGTCCCGCCATGACAGGATGGTCTCCCGGGCCGCATCTTCGTCTAGAGGCTCCTGCGCCTCGCCGACCACGTTGTGCCCTCCGCGAACGTAAGCAAAGCGCTGCGTCGCCAACTCTCGCTCAAGATCGTACTGGCGGACCAGATCTGGATCATAGCCAATCAGTAAGAGCCCGACAGACCGGCCCTGTCCCTCGACGATGGCATTCGTAGCCAGGGTTGTGGAGAGAGCGACGAGACGGACGTCCTCCGCCAGCACCGCCTCGCGACTCATGACTGCTCTGACGGCCTGCTCGATACCGATGGCAAGATCGTGACGAGTCGTGAGCGCCTTGGCACCAGCGAGCACACCCCCCGAATCGTGATCGACCAGAGCCGCGTCGGTATACGTTCCCCCCGTATCGATTCCCAGAACAACGTTCATGCCCCACCCTTTCCCAACACAAGACCGTCTTTCCAGCGCCAGTTCGCGACCCGACTACTCGGAGAAGTCTCCCAGCTGGGCCCCCTCAATCGCCAACACCATATCCTCTGACGACAACACCAATCCTGCATCGGGGCGGCCTGAGCTGATCAAGACCCGCTCCATCTCCAACACCCGTTGGTCGACGAAGGTCAGCACCCCACCTTGCCGGAACCCCATCACCGAGACGGCGCCGACGGTGTAGCCGGTGATCCGTTCGACCTCCTGTCTCGAGGCCAGGTTCACCCTGCCGGCGCCCACGGCCTTCTGGACTTTCTCGAGGTTCAGTCTTAGGTCGCCAGGCACCACCACCAGCACGAACCAGCTCCCGTCGCAGCGGACGAGCATAGCCTTCAGCACCCGCTCGACGGGCAGTCCAACGTCCTCGGCGACCCCTTCGGCCGTGTACTGGGCCTCGTCGTGCTTGTGCACCTCGTAGGACACACCCTGCTGCTCCAGCAACTCCATGGGCAGCGTCTTGGTCACCATCTCCGCCTCCCCTTAACCTGAATCTAGGACTCAGCCACTTTGCGGGGCTTCCCGCGGCGCCTGGGCCAGGACAAGATGACGACTCCCGCGACGACCAATGCCGCGCCGATAGCCTGATCGATGGACAGCGTGTCGCCCAGGAGGACATAGGCATAGACCGCCACAATGGGGATCTCCGCCATGGCGAGGATGCTGGCCACGCTGGCCTGGAGCCGTCCCAGAGCGAAGGTGTACGAGACGAAGGCCAGGATCGTGGCGACAGAGATCAGCCCAGCGAAAGAGAGAGCGGCATCCAGGGAGATTGGCCAAGGCTGAGGGATGAAGAACTGGAAGGGGAGGAGCACCAGCGCGCCGAAGCCAAACCCATAGGTCAGCGTAGTGACCGGGTTGTAGTCGCCCCGCACCCGCTTCCCGAATAGGTTCCATCCTGCGTAGGCGATGGGGATGCCCAATCCCACGAGGAATCCACTCAGACTCAGCTCCGCCCGCCCCAGCACATCCACACCGGAGACGAGGACGGTACCGACAAAGGTGAGCATGATGGCGAGGACCTTCCGAAGCGTCAGCGGCTCGCTCCAGATCAGCGACGCCACAATGGCTACAATGGCCGGCATAGCGGCCTGTTGCACCGTCGCAACTGCCGGGCCGTTGAGTAGCACGCCCAGGTTCCAGAAGACGTGAAAGATGCCCAGGCTTCCGCCCAGGCCAATAAGCCATCTCAAGTCTTGTCGTCGGACCTGCAGCCAAGCGGGATGGAGAAGCCGCAGCCCAAGGAAGAGCACCAAGAACGTCGTCAGGTCCCGCCAGAACGCCAGAGGGAGAGCAGCGACCCCCGCTGCGTCCACGACGAACTCCACCCAGATCCCAGAGGTCCCCCAACAAGCCGTCGCCAAGAGGACTGCGAGGTAGCCCACTACATCGCGCTCACCGGATGCGCCCTGAAGCCCGAACGCGGCGTCGCTCACATCAACTTCGTTAGCCATAGCTGTCCATTCCCAGTTAGGTGCGCACCTGTGCGTCAGATGTCTCGTCGCCCAAAGCCCCTGGCGATCAGATCATCCAGCGGCCCTTCGACGGTGGGCGGGAGGCGAGCCCACCGTGAGCACAAGCGAGCCGTGTCCCGGCCCAAGTCAGTCCCCTTCAGCTCGCTCCGCTGTCAGGTGGCTTGTGCTTCCTGCACCTCGATGATCTCACGGACCTCGTCGTAGAACTCTTTCACGTGCTCGTGCATGATCTCCTCGGCACGGTCAGCGTCGCCGCTCTCGATGGCCCCGACCAAGTTCACGTGCATCTCCACGCTCGAGGAGAGGGTCTCGAGATGAGGCAGGACGAGGCACCATAGACGCCGTGAGAGACCGAAAAGCCGGTCAAGAGTCTGCGCCAGGTATCGATTATGGGCCGCCTTGGCGACGGCCTGGTGGAAACGGTGGTCCATGTCAAAGAGAAGACGACCTTCCTCCGCCGTGAAGGCCTCTTGCTCCTTGCGAAGGGCCTCCAGGACAACGAGGTCGTCGGCAACAGCCCGCTCCGCGGCCAGGCGTGCACTGAGCGACTCCAGCGAAAGGCGCATCTCACTCAATTGCTGCAGATCGTCGGTGTTGACGCCAGCGACGTAGATACCGTGGCGCTCCGTGACCTGGACCAGATTCTCGTGAGCCAACCATTTCAGTGCCTCGCGGACGGGCACGGTGCCCATATCCAAGGATTCGGCCAGCTCCTGCTCATTTATCGGCGCGCCCGGAGCCAACTCCAAGGTGGTGATCTGCTCCCAGATCAAATCATAGGCGCGCTGCGTGTCAACCCGCACCAATTCCATTCCCAACCTCCCTTGTACTTATCCATGATTCGAGGCGCCCTCCCCACTGGCGAGTATGAGAATCGTGGCCTGGTGGGTGTTCCTCGACTCCGCCCCTCCGGTCGCCGCCGGACTTATCTCGCCAATCTGGGATTGCCCATCGCCTTGGCCCGGATGCGATACGTGTCCAGCCCCTCGGTTTCCATAGTGACGATGACCTCAGGATTATCGGCACCAGACCGTACAGCGGCCGAAAGCGCCCGCTCGTGGGCCAGCTCCTTAGCGTACGCGAGGGACGCGTCTAGCTCTTCCTCGTCGAAATCCTTCCGATCCTCACTGGTCTGAACGTAGTAGCCCATCACCTCCAGCCCCGATTGGTCCAGGCGTGGATAAACCAGGACCTCCTCCACCACCATGACACTGCCGGCCACCGCGCCCAGGGCATTGGCCACCGCGTGGTGTTCCGAGAGGACCAACTCGGCGTCGAACACCTGAGCCACCTTCTCCAAGAAGAACTCGGCGGGCGCCCCGATGCCAACAATGGGCTCCCGAAGGCGGAACAGCGTCTCCAGATGGGGATGCGTGCCGTATATGCTATGGTAGAAAAACCAGCGCCCAATGTTGTCCTCCCCCTCGCGGCGTGTCTTTGTGGGAGGCGTCAGCGTCTGCTTACTCAGGAAGGTGACGACGGCGTGGACAATCATCTCCACCGCCCGGCGCCAGACGCCCTCTCGGATCTCATCGGGCTCCTTGAACTGGTAATGAGAGAAGACCTGAAGAGCCAGGTCGGCTGCCTCAACCTCCCAGGGAGCATACCGACTCTCCACATGGAGCAAATCCGTAGGGGTCAGCCCAGACTTGCCCAGGATCTCCTGCCGCCACAGCTCTTCGGCACCGATCTGCGCAATGTGGAGCACGTCCAGGTGCTCAACGATCTCGGGCACTGGCTTCGGTCCGCTGCGCAGAAAGGCCACCAGCTTCCTTGCATGGGAAGAGTCCAGCACGGTCTCGTCCCCCGGCTCTCGCAGCAGATACCAGTACTCCAACCAGTCGGGGCTAGCCTCGGCCCAGGCGCGACGAGAGAGGGCCCGGAGACGGTTCTTGACACCGGAATGATCAGCCGCAAGGTGAGATAGGGGCAGCACCCGCTCGGGCCCGAGCATCAAGTGGCCCTCCCTCCCCAGCGTGATGTGACTGTCGCCACCAAGCGCCACAGAGAAAAGGTCGGCGGCGCTCACGGCTGTCTCATAGTCCCCGACCGTAGCACCCTCGTCGCTGACTGTCACCTCGCCCGCCTCGATGAGCGCCAGATCTGTGGTTGTCCCACCGACGTCCAACACCAGAGCATCGTCGAGGCCAGAAAGGAAGCGTCCGCCGATGGCGCTGGCTGCGGGCCCGGAGTGAATGGTCTCCACGGGCGTTCGCGAGGCGAACTCATCGCTCATCAAGGTCCCGTCGCCACGGACCATCATGAGGGGAGCTTCGATCTCACGATGCTCCATCGCACGGCGCACGGCGATGACGAAGTCCTGGAGTACAGCCAGGAGGGAGGCATTCAGAGCTGCAGTCGTAGCTCGCTCGACCGAGCCCAGTCGGGTCGAGAGCTGGTGTCCCAGCACCACCGGAAGGTCACAGATTCGAGACACAGCCTCACACACACGATTCTCGTGCTCGGGATTCAAAGGGCTGAAGTAACTGGACACAGCAATGGCATCCACCTTGCCTTTCACTTGATTGACCTTGTCCAAGATGCCCTTGAGATCGAGCTCCGCCTTCTCTCGGCCGTAGAGGTCGTGACCGCCCTTGAAGTAGTAGAAGTTGGGGGTCGCGAATCGGCCGCTCATGTTGAAGGACGAGATCAACTCCGGGTCATACCCGATGAGCAGGAGTGCAACGCGCTTCCCCTTTCCCTCGGCGATGGCATTGGTCGCCAGCGTCGTTGAAACGGACACCATGCGGATCACCTCGGGATCCTCGATAGCGATGCCCTCAATCACCCTCTCGATCCCAATGGCGAAGTCGCGCTTGGTGGTCAAGCTTTTGTGAGTGGCCAACACTTCGCGCGATTCATAGTCGAGCAGCACACCGTCGGTGTAGGTGCCGCCAGTGTCTATCCCAAGAACCAGTTTCCTTGAGCTCTTATCGTTATCCAAGGCTTACCTCACCAAACCCATAGCAGCCCCTCTTCTCGCTGAGGAGAAGAGGGGCTAATCGTCCGAACTCGAATTAAGGCCCTTGCGGAGGCTCACGACAGCTCTTGAGCGCGGGCTTTCTCGACCTTCATTGAATGTGCGCGTTGATCTGCAGCATTGAACGGCGTTGTCGATGATCGTCGTTGACGGCTGCCTTGATGCGTCCGTGTAGGGCAACGATGTGGATCATCCGTGTTGATGGCTGCGTTGTCGCTATGTCGTTGTAAGGCGATGTCGATCGAGCATCCGTGCGGCTCCGTTGGTAGCCCTCCAATGTCAGGTGCGTTGCTTGAGCCTCCCAAGGCCTCCGCAAGGGTGGCCAAAGCCCCTCGGGGCGAGGTCATCGCCCAGGGCGGGTCGTCAGGCACTGTGGCCTAAGCGGCCCGCCCCGGAGGCCAGGCTCACACGAACATCTCGTAGTCCAGCTCCTCATCCTTGTGGCGCTCGTCGGCCACCTCGCAGATGCGTCGGAGCTCGTTGTACATGTCCTCTTCCATCAGCGGCTCGGTGTCCGCCTCCAGGATCTCGAGCACCTTGTCGTGGACGCGATCCTTAAACGTCTTGCGCCCGCCGAGGTCCCAGTTCTCGAAGTTCTGGCGGTCGGTCAACTCGCCCTGCCAGATCAGGTCCCGGAACCGGTCGTACGTGTGGTCGTGCTCCAAGTAATGACCACCCGGCCCTACTTCCTCTATGACGTCCAGTGCCTTGGAGTCGTCGTTGACGGGGATGCCCTTCATGATCCGCTTCACGCGATCGATGATCTCGTTCGAGGCAACCATCATCTCCATCGAGCTGGTCAGCCCCTGCTCGAGATAACCGACGTCGTGGATCATGTTGCCGCCCACCAATCCGGCGGTGGTGATGTTGAACGACGCCTCCATAGCGGCCTGCTCATCGAACAGCTTCGCATCGGAGCACCCGGCCGTCTCGTACTCAGGGACACCCAGCCACTTGGTGATCTGGGTGTACGCCGCGCTCAGGAGCGCCATCTCCGGCGAACCGTAGCAGTAGACCATCGTGCGCATATCCATGTTGGACATCAGGCCGCCGATGATCATGGGCGCACCCGGCTTGCGCAGCTGGCTCAGTACGATGCCGAAAAGACTCTCGGTCAGCGCCTGAACCGCGGTCCCGGCCAGGGTGCACGGCGATGTGCCGCCCGCCAGCGGGCACGGCGTGTAAACGAAGGGAATGCCGTGATCCGTGGCGAAGAGGAGCTTCTGAACGACCTCCTCGGAGTGGCTGAGCGGCGAGACGGGCTCGATGTAGAGGGAGAAGATCGGCCCCTTCTCGAACTCCTCCTTACCGCCCACACGGATGTAGGCCATTTCGAGCTGGTCCCGCAGACCGTCCAGGTCGACGGCCGTGATGTTGATGGGCTTCGTCGTCCCTTCCAACATCGCCAGGTACTGCCAGCGGTCGTACGTACCGACATTTACGTCCTGCACGATACCCAGGGACATGTGGAAATCCATGTTGGGCATCGCCTGGGCGATCTTGGCGAAGTTCTTGACATCCTCGTACGTAGCACGGCGCCGCTCCCCGGTGTAGGGGTCCCACGTGAACGGCGTGTCCGACCCGGCACCGAAGTACATCTGATCCTTGTACAGCTCCATGCGGTGCTTGCGGTCAGGCCCGGTCACGACGACCTTCCGAGGCAGCGTGGAGAGGGCCTTGTCGACCATCCACGGCGGCATCTTCACCAGGCTGCTTTCGTCGGTTGTGTCTTCGACGATCGCGCCTCCGGCGTGCGCGACCTCGACGCCCTCTTCCTCATAAACCCGCACCCCAGTCTCGTAGAGGACGCGGAGAGCGGAGAAGTATATCGCCTCGATCTCCTCCTCGGTCAGCACCTCAAACGTGGGGGTGGCATTGACTGTGTAGTTCGTTTTCTTAACTTGCATGGACAGATCTCCTCTGTTGAAACCTAGCCACTTCGCCGGGGCATCCGGCCCTAGGCACCGCCGACAAATTTCTTCGCCAGATCAGAAGCGGACGGCGCGTTCGAGCCGTAGCCATCAGCCCCAATGCGGTCCGCGAACTCGGCGTCAACCGGCGCACCGCCGACCATGATTTTGACCCGGTCGCGCAGTCCAGCCTCTTCGATGGCCTTGATGGTGTGACCCATCGCGCGCATCGTGGTCGTCAGCAGCGCAGACATACCGACGATGTGGGGCTGATGCTCCTTGATGGCCTCAATGAAGGCCTCGGGCGGCTTGTCGAACCCGAGGTTGACGACCTCGAAGCCGGCCCCCTCGCACATCATGCCCACCAGGTTCTTGCCGATGTCGTGGAGGTCGCCCTCCACCGTGCCCAGGACGATGGTCCCCAGCATCTCCTCCTCGGCCTCGGCCAGCAGCGGGCGCAAGGGGCCCATGCCGGTCTTCATTGCCTCGGCGGACATCAGCACCTCGGGAACGAACATATCGCCTCGCTTGAAGCGAACGCCCACCTCATCCATGCCGACGACCAGGCCGTTGTCCAGAAGCTCCTTGGCCGTCTTTCCCTCTTCCAGCCCCTTATCAATGAGGCCGGACACTGCGTCGCTGTCGCCCTCCAGAACGGCGGTGGCGAGTTTCTCATACACTGTGCTCATTGTCTAGCTCCTCTAACTCTCTATGTCCTCAATTATTTGGGACTTCTGACCCGCGCCTTATATGGCCCGGGCTCCGCTGTCCCATCTTAGTCAGCGATCTCCCTGTCCTGCCACCAGTCCTGCTGGACACGATCCTCGGCCTCCTCCAGCACGCGCTGGATGACCTCCTCGGTCCCCTCCTTCAAAGAGGCAGGCTCGTGTGTGGCCAGGATGTCGCGCACACGTGCAACAGTGCGGTCCTGCAGGGACTTGCGGCCCATCATGTCCCACTCCTCGTAGTTGCGGCGGTCACAGAGATTGGGATACCAGAACTCGTTCTTGTAGTACCGACGCGTGTGCTCCTGCATGAGATAGTGTCCATTCGGCCCCACCTCGTCGATCACGTCGGTGGCCAGGGTGTCCTCATTGACCTCGATGCCCCGCGTCATGCGTCTCGCGTACCCTATGGCCTCGTCCATCGCCGCCAACTGGAAGACGGACCCGGTCATCGCGCTCTCTGTATAGCCAACGTCGTGGCAGAGGTCACCGCCCGTCAGAGCCGAGAAGTAGACGGACATCGATCCCTCGATCATGGCCTGCTCATCGAAGGTCTTCGAATCGGTGCAGCCACCCGTCTGCCAGAGGGGCAAGCCGGCGTAGTGCGCCAGCTCGGTGAGCCCGGCCATCATCAACGGCAGCTCCGGCGCACCGTAGGCCAAGATCATCGCGTTCATATCCATCACGGAGAAGACGCCACCCATGATGAAGGGCAAGCCCGGCCGGATCTGCTGTGCGATAGTCAACCCCATCCAGGACTCCGCCGCACCCTGGGTGATGATGCCGGCCGCCGTGAGCGGCGCGGTGCCGCCGGCGAGCGGGCACGGTGTGAAGACCAGCGGGATCCGCTTGCGAGCAGCGAAGACGAGCTTGTCCAATGCCTCGAACGTACTTACCAACGGCGAGAGGGGCTCGCAGTAGTGCACGTAGTTAGGACGCTGCTCAAAGGCCTGCTGACCGCCCGCCTCGGAGATGGCAATCTGGTGAATGCCCTCAGAGTCATATTTGTCGAACGACCAGGCCACGATGGGTTTGCTGGTGTTCGGGAACATGTGGGCAAACTCGTAGAGCGCGCTCAGATCGGCGTGGACGTCGTCCACGGAGCCCAATGACTCGCAGAAATCAATGTTCGGCAGCGCGTCCACGACCTTGGCCACTTTGGAGACGTCGTCCTTCACATAGGGCCGACGCTCAAGCGTCTCGACATCGATGAAGTTGGGGCACGTTGGGCCAGGTCCGAAGTGTGCCCGGCCCGGGCCGATCTGGATATTATTCTCACGATTCCCGTCACGCGCGTAGAGCGTGAAGCTGCGAGGAGCCTTTCGCAGCGACTCCTTCACCAGCCAGGAAGGCAGCCGCACCCGCAACCCGTCCACCCACGCCCCAGCCTCCTTGAGGATTTCGCGAGACTCCTCGTGATGGACCTCGAGGCCTGTGTTCTCCAGAACGTGCAGTACGCCGAGGAACAGCTCCTCGAGCTGATCGTCACTCAGCATGCGAAAGCGCACACCCGAATTGACTTGGTAGTTAGTCCTCATTTAGAAGATCTCCTTTTGTACTTGCAGGGCGTCATCGGAACCAGTGCCGATGAGCAGGACTCGTCGGCCCTGGGGCGACCGGCCGCGCACCATCCACACCACTGCGGGCCGGGTCGTGTCCTCCCACCGAGACGCCTATGGGGCCCCTGGGGCCCGACTGCTATGCAGCGCCGACGAACTTCTTGGCCATGTCCGACGCCGACGCGGCGTTGGCCGCGTAACCATCGGCTCCGATGTCGTCGGCGAAGCGCTGCGTCACCGGCGCGCCACCGATTATCACCTTCACCTGGTCACGGAGGCCAGCCTCTTCGATGGCCTTGATGGTATCACCCATTGCACGCATCGTCGTGGTCAGCAGGGCGGACATGCCCACGATGTCGGGCTCGAAGTCCTTGATGGCGGTGAGGAACTCATCCGGCTCGACGTCGGTACCCAGATCGCGCACATCGAAGCCAGCACCCTCACACATCATCCCCACGAGGTTCTTGCCGATGTCGTGGAGATCGCCTTTGACCGTGCCCACCAGGATCTTCCCCACAGCCTTGGCCTCAGCCTCCGAGAGCAGCGGTTGGAGTGGAACCATGGCGGTCTTCATTGCCTTGGCTGAGCGCAGAACCTCGGGCACGAACATGTTGCCGGCCTTGAACTCCTTGCCGACGTGATCCATGCCTACCATCAAACCGTTATCGAGAATGTCCTTCGCGCCCAGGTCCTCATCCAGGGCATCCTGGGTGAGATCCTCCATCGCCCCCACGTTGCCTTCGATCACTGCCGTGGCGAGTTGCTCCAGAATGTCACTCATTTGTTGTTCCTCCTACGTGATTACTTTGTATCGATTCGGCCGGGACAGCCACCCAGATTGTGCGGCCGCCCCTTCGGACTGGCAGGGCCTCCCACAGGTCAGCCCAGTTCGCTTGATTGGAGACGTCAAATACAGTACCCGAAGGCGGGACGGGCTTCAGTGGGAGAATCGTCCACTTCCCATGCTGCCCGTGAGGCTCCGGCGGAGAGCGTCTTACGCCGCCCCGTGCAACTTGCCTCACCAGGTCCCTCTCAGGTAGCAGACCTAATCCGCAAGATTTACGTTTTCTCGATAATCCCGTTCCTCCTCATCATCCTCACGACCAGAGAGACTACTGTACGCCGCGGCGGACCGCGAGCTCAACGTCGTCCGGCTGGTCTCGGGTCCGGATCGGTCCGGAGACCGACTGCTAGATAGTGCGAACGTCAAGGACCTCCACGATGAGAGGCTCGACAACCTCCAGAAGCTCATCCTTACCGATATCGGTGACCTTGAGCGTGCAGCCCCAGTTGGACGGATCCTCGCCCTCGAAGACGTTCAGGGCCAGGATGAGACCGCCGGCCTCGGTGATCTTCGTCGCGATGTCCGCCAGGGAACCTTTGTAGTAGGGCGCCAGCACGGTCAGGCGAACACCCTTCTGATGGCCACCAAAGAGCTCCAAGAAGGCCTCAAAGAGATCCGACTCGGTGATGATACCCACCACCGTCCCGTCGCGCATCACGGGCAGGCTGCCGATCTTGTTGTCGAACAGAACCCGGGCGGCCTCCTCAAGCGGCATTTCCTCCTCGCACGTGATCACGTCCTTGGTCATCGCCTCCGACACGGTCACCTGGGACATTAGGTAGGTGATCTCCCACATGCTGAGAGAGGTCACCGGCGACGGTGACGCGTAGAGTAGATCGTCACGAGCCACGACACCGACCAGCTCGCCCTTCTTGTTGACGACCGGGAAATGGCGCACTTGCTCACGGCGCATCCACTCCAGCGCTTCCGCGATCGGGAGGTCGGGCTTCACGGTGATGGGGTTCTTCGTCATTCTGTTTCTGACTAGCATCTAGGCCTCCTCCTTCTTGTCGGGCAACCGAACCCGCACTAATTAGCCTGCCGGATCACGGACGGGAGCTTCCGAACCCGGCTTGTGTAGGGACAACCATCTCTCTGTTAAGTTCGCTATCAGGACGAGTGCTCCTCGACATACGCATCCAACTGACGAACCGTCGCGTCATCCCGCGCCGGACGCTTGTGCTCCGCAACCAGCTTCTCGTAGCGCTCGTGGGCGCGATCGACTGCCCGCTTTCGCCCGGTTTCCTCCCACTCCTCGAGTCCTGCTCGATCGATCACTGCCGGGGTCCAGAACTCCGTTCGACAGCGCTTCACCGTGTGCATCTCCATCAAGTAGTTCCCGTCGGCCCCGACGCTCTCGATCACGTCGTAGGCCAGGGTCTCGGCATCGACCTTGATGCCATCCTCGTAGCGTCGCATCATCCCGCACATCTCGTCGTCCAGCACCAGCTTCTCGGCAGAGAAAGCGAGATAGGAGCTCAGGATGCCCCCCGCGTGCAGGACGAAGTCGACGCCGCTGTTAACCGTGGTCAACAGGCTGGCCATGGACTCCAGGCCCGCCTGCGCATCGGGGAAACTCGCGTCCGCCAGAGAACCACCGCTCCTCGAAGGGAGGCCATAATGCCTGGCCAGCTGAGCGTGCGCGCTCACCATGAGCGAGAGCTCAGGACTGCCAATGGCCAACGCCCCCGTCTTCATATCGATGTTGGTCGACGTCGAACCGTAGATCGCAGGCGTCCCCGGGTTCACCAGCTGGGTTAGCACGACCCCGGCGAGCAACTCGGCATTCTGCATCGCCAGCAGTCCCGCCAGCGTGATCGGGCCCGTGGAGCCAGCCATGGCGAGCGCAGCGATCACGACCGGCTGGCGGTGTTCGGCATAGATGAGGAGAGCCCGGAGCATCTCGTCACTGTACCCCAGCGGGCTGAGGCTGTTAATCAGCGACACGGTGACCGCCCTCTCGCCGATCTTCTCACCGTACAGAATCTCAGCCATCTCCATCGTGTGCCGCGCGCCGGCCTCTCCCTCCGCGCTGCCGATGAAGGGCTTGTCGGAATGGAGCATGTGAGCCTTGAGCATCTCCAGATGGGCACCGTCCGACGCGACATCGGATGGCTCCACCAGGAGATGCCCGCTCATGTCCTGGTTGGGAAGCGAATCCGCCAGACGGACCAGGTTCAGATAGTCCTCCATGGTCGGCTCGCGCTTGCCGAGCTCATAGTCGACCAGGAACGGCGCGCCATAGCCCGGCGCGAAAACAGGGCTCCCGTCCCCGACGATGACACTCTTGTCGGCGTCCGGGGAGTGGATCGTGAATTGCTCGGGTACGGAGGCCAGGGCGTCCATCACCTGCTGCTCTTTGAGGAAGACCTTCTCCCCCTCCGTCCTGAAACCGTGATCAGCAAACAGTTTCAGCACACCCTCGTGAGGGAAGCTCACCCCCACGTCCTCCATGACCTTCATGCTCGTGGTGTGGATGCTCTCGATGTCGTCGGGCGTTAAGAACTCTCGCCAGTGTCCAAGCATAGGTATCATCTCCTCATTGCGATAAGGTAGGCAAGACCAGGCCCCCGTAGGGCATCAGACCGACGGAGGCGCCGCCGGGGCAGCTTTGTAGAGCCTCCTCCGTGACCCGCTGGAGATTGGTCCCGTGTTCAAGATGGACGTCCTCCAACTCCTCGGCCGTCATCCCGTCCGTGACCACGACAATGCGACAGCCCATCTCATGGAGAAGCCAGGCGAACGTGAAGAGTACACACCCCTTCTCACCGCCCATCTCCTCCTGATCGACCAGCCGGCCGATCTCGATCGGGGACGGCATGCGACGCATCCAGTCACGGAACGCCTCGTGTTCGAAGCCCTCGTAAATCCCCTCGGTGCAGGCATTGACCATGATCAACGTCCCGCCGGGCTTCAGGTACCGATCGACGCCACCACAAACCCGGGAGCCGCCCTGGAACAGACTGACCTCCAGGGCGGGATCGCCTACCCCGGCCACAAGGACGTCCACTTTCTCCGGAAGGCTGACCTCGACGTTACGGAGCATGCGTTCGCGAGCAGCACGATGGGACGCTACGTGCTCACCGCAGTAGACGTCCACCAGCTCTCGATCGGCGTTGAGCACGGTGTTCACAAGGAGATCAATGCCGCTGATGGTGGCATACTCCTCAATGTCGGCCCGAATGGGGTTCTCCGGGGGCATAATGCCCATCAACGATGCGCAGTTCAGCTCCGTGAGCGGCTCGACGAAGAACTTGTGGTTGTGGTAGATGGCGCGGCGGCTCGATACGCCGGGCATGACGATCTTTCCACTGCCCGACCAGCCGGCGAGCATACAGGGCATCACATTGCTGACGCCGAGTTTGATGTCGGCCTCGCCGAAACGTCGATGGACCTCCACCGGGGTGCCCAGCTCGGTCTCCCCCATTGAGAGCATCACATCGTCGTTGTCGGGTTCGTTGGTGATGACCTCCACCCGATCCATCACGCTCTGTCCGACGTTCCTCGTCAACTCGGCCGCATCATCAGGCGCGTGCATCCCACCACCGCTTATCACCGTGATCCGTGAGTCCGCCACCCCCAGCCCATTCAGTTGATCGAGAAGGATGGACACGATACGCTGGTTGGGGGTACTACGGGTACGATCTGTGACCGCGATGCACGCTGTAGCCCCGGCGCCGGCCTTCCGTTCTAGCCGTCCGTATTCGAAGGCCTTCGCAATCTCATCTCGGAGCAGAGCCTGCGGTTGGGAAGCAGCGGGCATGGAGCTAGGATTGCACACCCCCGCAACCCGATCATCGGGAAGCTCAAGGGTGAGGAACGTGCGACCGTATGGTACTCGAGTCTCCATAGTCTCTCCGCGCTCAGGCAAACGCGCTAATGTCCTCGCAGGAAGCTCCCGCCCTCAAGGACGATGCCTTCCTCGTAGCGTGTCGGTCGCAGCACGTTTTCTTTCGGGTCCATCTGCCCAGTGACGAGGTCCGCCACGCGCTTTCCAGCCGCAGGAGAGAGCATGACCCCGGCCCAGTACCCGCAGTTCAGGAAGAACCCCGGGACGTCCGGCACCGGCCCAATGAGAGGCTGGTCGTCCGGCGTGTAGACGTAGTACCCCGCGCTGGGGTGCACGTTCGCTTTCTTCAAGCCTTTCGCCACCTCTTCCCAGAACGGTGTGATCTTGATCAGCTTCTCCAGCACGATGGCCGCAAAATACGGATCGGTGTAGAGATCCTCAGAAGGATCCTCATCCACCGGTTCATCGGGATCTACCCAGGCAATGTACGCCCCACCGGTCTCCGGCCGCCAGTAGGCGTCGCGCACGATGTCGATGGTCAGCGGCGCATCCTGGGGCACCAGTGGCTGCTCCGACAAGAAGACCTTCTGCCGGCGGACGGGTTCCAGCGGCAGATCCAGCCCCAGCATCTGCCCAACCTCAGCAGCGAAGGGGCCTGCAGCGTTCACGACCGCACGGGTCGAGATGGTACCGCGCGTGGTTTCAACTCCGCAGACCCCGTCGGCATCCTGTAGGATATCGGTCGCCTTGGTACTGAGGACAAACTGCGCATCACACCCCTTGGCGAACCCCTGGGTGGCCTCGTGTGTCGACAGCCAGCCGTCCTTCTGCCGGAAGGTCCCCGCCACGATGGTTTCCGAGAGGAAAGGGAAGCGGCTTCGCGCCTCCTCCCCAGTCAAGAACTCAGAGTCGTTGACGCCGAGCTCGTGATGAGTCTCCACAGCGGCCTTCACCTCGTCGATCATCTGCTCATCGTCGGTGACGAAGAGGTACCCCTTGTGGTGGAGATCGATGTCGTAGCCCGGGATGGAGATGACGTCAGCGAAGTTCTCGAAGACCTCGATGCTCTCCTGCACCAGCTCGGACATCGCCGGTTCGGTGAACTGGGCGCGGAAGCTCTCGATCGACTCCGGTGTGGTCAAGGTCGACAGGCCGTCCCGCATCTCCACGACGACGGTATCCAACCCGGCATGGGACAGCCAGAAAGCCGTCGCCACCCCGACGATGCCGCCACCGATGACGACGGCATCGGCCGTCTCAGGAAATTGCTCTTCGGAAGGGGTATAGACCCTGCCCATAGGGACTACTCGCCCGCGATCTTCGACTTGGCCCACTTGATTAGGCCCGCTACGCCGTCGGGATAGAAGATCATCACGACGATCATCAACACACCGTAGATCACCAGGTGAAGGCCCGGCAACTGGGTCAAATTGGACCTGAGCTGCTCGATCCCGAAGACGAATGGGAACGCCACCACCATCCCGCCCCAGAGGCTCCCGCGTCCCCCGATGTAGGCCAGCGCCAAGACCTCTACGGTCTTAGAGGTATGCATGATCGTCTGCGGGGTTAGCGAACCGAAGTAGTGGGCATAGAACCCACCAAGCCAGCCGGCGAAGAACGAGGACATCGCGAAGTTCAGGACACGGTACTTGGTAGGGTCGATGCCTGAAGCCTTCGCAGCGGCGATGTTCTGCCCGATAGCCTTGAACGCAAGCCCGTAGTTGGACCGCGTCACCAGCCGCAGCAGAACGTAGACGACCAACATCATCGCCAGGATGATGTAGTAGTAGGGCAAGTTTGAGGTCGTCTCCAACAGACTGCGGGGGTTCATCCCCAGCGGGCCCCTGGTCAACTCGGTCAGGTTGCGGACTAGTCCCATAAGCGCGATGCCCACAAACCAGGCCATCACGGCTGCGAAAATACCCTCCAGACGGAGGGTCAGCCAGCCCAAACCGAGCCCAACCACACCGGCCAAGACAGCGCCGAGGAAGATGCCGATCCACGGGCTGACGCCCGGCTGCACCGCCAGAACCGGTGAGGTGTTCGCCAGGATGCCCGAGGTGTAGGCCCCGAGGCCGAGGATGGCAGCGAACCCGAAATTCACGACCTGGATGTAGCCAGCCGTGAAGTCAAAGGCGGCAGCCTGGGCAGCTAGAAAGGCCCCCATGATGAGCCAACGGATCATGTGCTCTTGATTGAACGGGGGTACGAGAGGCAAGAGAGCCACGATGACCAACAGCACCAGACCCAGCGGCGTGAAGCCGACGCCGTGCAGGAAGCTGATTATCGAGCCCGTCGAGCCATTGCCTCGTCTCTGTTCCATCTCCATTGATGCCATAGTTTCACTCCTCTATCCTTAAGCCAAGAACACCTGTCGAGCCTAGCCTCGCATAGGGCTAAGGAAGCAACAGCGCCCTGGGCCGCTCTCGCTGGTCTCCTAGCTGCTCCTGATCTTAGACCCGAAGATGCCCTGGGGAACGACGAGCAGCACCACGATCATCACTACCGTGGGAATGACGTCCGCCCACGAGATGCCAAAAAACTGCTGCGTCGCTGTCTGCAAGATAGCAACGATGAACCCACCGACGATGGCTCCAACCACGTTTCCCAGTCCCGCCATCATGACGACGTACCAGGCCATGTAGAGAGGCTGGAGTCCCACGGTTGGGTAAGCTTGGAACATGAACAGGAGGCTGGCTCCGGATATGGCAGCCATCGCGGTCGCCAGGGCAAAGGTCAGCGGGAAGATGAAGTTGAGGTTGATGCCCATCATCTGCGCCCCCAGTTCGTCCTGAGATACGGCCCGGATCGCCCGACCTGTCCGGGTCCGCCGCAAGAAGAACCAGAGAGCAGCAATCGAAACGAGGGCGACGAAGAATGCCACCACGCGGTCCACCGCCATGGTCACCCCAAAGACATTCAACGGCGGGACGTCCCAGTAGCGAGGGATGCCGCGGAAGTTCGGGCCCAACACCAGCGTGGTGCCATTCGTCAGAATGAAGGAGATGCCCACCGTGAGCAAGAAGGCGTTCATCACCCATCCCTGCTTGGTGCGCACCCGCAGGGGATAAAACAGCAGACGCTCGAGGATGACGCCCAGGATCAAGCCGGCGACACCGGCTGCCAGGATGCCGAGGAACGGCGCCACCGCTCCCAGCACCGGGTTAGGGCTCTCTCCCAGCGACCGATTGATCGGGCTGAAGACGAAATACGATACGTAGGCTCCCACCATGAAGGACTCACCGTGGGCGAAGTGCGGAACGTTCATCACACCGAAGACGAGCGCCAGTCCCACGGCCAGGAGCGCCCACATACCCCCAGTGATTATGCTATTTAGAATCTGGGATGGGCCGGCAACCGTGCCTATGACGATGGTTAGGACGATTGTGCCGGCGATCACGATTGACGCAGGCAGATTCTCGCTGATCGTCTCCATCAGTGAAGTGCCGAATGAGCTCTTTTCTACCATAGCTTCCCTCTCCTTACATCATGTGTGTGGGTGACCTGGTGCAACCGGTGACTCAGTCAACACGGTGACTGCGTCGACTCATGCGCCGCGGACATTGCTTAATCTGTCCACCCTGTCCTCATCGAGCGCTAAGCGCTCCCCCATTGCAGGGACCACTTCGGACGCCGGGTTTCTAAGACATCCATACCTGGGCACGGACGCCCGCGAAAGATATCCTCGCGTCGCAAGGTGACCACACTAGATGCCCAGGTAGGCATTCTTGACGTGCTGATTCGTGATCAACTCGCTGCTAGGGCCCTCCATAGCAATCTTGCCTTGCTCCAATACGTAGGCTCTGTCGGTGATCTCCAGCGTCGAGTTCACACGCTGCTCCACGAGTAGAATCGTGACACCCTCCTGCTGCAGCCTTTGAAGCGAATTGAAGACGTCAGTGACCAAGTGGGGAGCGAGACCGAGGGACGGCTCATCGACCAGCAGAAGCTCTGGGTTCGACATGAGTCCGCGTGCAATGGCGAGCATCTTCCGCTCACCGCCGCTCATCGTGCCCGCAAGCTGAGACTCCCGCTCCTTGAGACGGGGGAAGAGCTCGAAAACGAAATCGAGGGTCTCGAGCTGCACGTCTCGGTCCTGTATCGTATAGGCACCCATGAGCAGGTTATCCCGCACGGACATCTCAACGAAGAGATTCAGATCCTCAGAGATGTAGCTGATTCCCGTCCGCGTGGCCTGGTACGCCGGAACGCCGTTCATCCTCTTGCCTTTGAACAGCACCTCGCCTCCGGCCGGCTTCAGGAGCCCCGCAATCGTTCTCAGTGTCGTCGTCTTTCCGGCGCCGTTGGGTCCCACCAATCCAACGAACTCCCCCTCGTCGACCTCGAGGTTGACGCTCCACAGGATCTGGAGAAAACCATAACTGGCATCGACATTCTTTAGCTGAAGCAACGGACCTTCCTCCTTTACTTCGCGTGCTCCCACCAGGTCTTCAACCCGGCGTTCAGTGCCCCTCTCCCAAGTAGGCCTTGATGACCCGTGGGTCGTTCAGGACCTCGTCGGGGGTTCCCTCCGAGATTTCGGTCCCATACTCAATGACCTTCACACGGTCACAGATACCTTTGATCACCCGCATGATGTGCTCGACGACGATGATGGTGACCCCCTGATCCCTGATCGAGCGGATGATGTCCAGAAGGTCGTCCAGCTCGCCCGGCGTCAGGCCTG
>Ga0180431_10001565_pt1 | contig 31715 bp, 28 predicted proteins | sample SS_ome_11_FD_132459 | JGI IMG/M metagenome (GOLD analysis project Ga0180431, IMG submission 132459) | Hypersaline lake sediment archaeal communities from the Salton Sea, California, USA - SS_1_MS_1 metaG | ecosystem: Environmental > Aquatic > Non-marine Saline and Alkaline > Hypersaline >... | reverse complement strand
TGTCGGCGGAAAGGAGGCTGAAGTGACATTGCCAAAAGGTTTTGTTTGGGGCGCAGGGGCAAGCTCATATCAGATAGAAGGCGCTGCCCATGAAGATGGAAAGGGGCCTTCCGTATGGGACACTTTTTGCCAGAAGGCTGGAAGCATCTGGAACAATCAGTCCGGCGATATCGCATGTGACCATTACCACAGATATGGAGAGGATGTAAACTTGATGAAACAGGTCGGTCTACATGCATATAGGCTGTCCGTCTCCTGGCCCCGCGTCATCCCGGAGGGGACTGGGGCTCTGAATCCCAAAGGACTTGATTTCTACGATAAGCTGACTGATAAACTCCTGGCTGCGGACATTATCCCTTACATCACACTTTTTCACTGGGACTACCCCTATGAACTTTATTGCCGCGGTGGCTGGCTGAACCGGGACAGCTCTGACTGGTTTGCAGAATATGCCAGGGTAGTAGTCGATAAGCTCTCGGAAAGGGTCAAATACTGGATAACACTCAATGAGCCGCAGTGTTTCATCGGTCTGGGACACCAGTTCGGATTCCACGCGCCGGGAGACAAGCTAGAATTTGCCCAGGTTTTGAGGGCAGCTCACAACGCACTGCTGGCTCACGGTAAGGCCGTACAGACGATTCGCGCATATTCCAGGCTTGAATCCCAGATAGGTCTGGCACCTGTAGGGATTATCAACATACCGGCGACAGAAAGCTCCAGGGATGTCGAAGCCGCCAGGCAAGCCATGTTCTCCGTGACCGACAAGACTTGCTGGAACAATACATGGTGGGCCGACCCTGTGTTCTTTGGCCGATATCCCGAAGATGGCTTGAAGCTTTTCGGCACCGACCTTCCTCCAATTAAGGATGAGGACATGAAGACCATTTCCCAGCCCCTGGATTTCTTCGGAGTGAACATTTACTTTGGCCAGAAGACCCGCGCCGGCAAAGAAGGCCAGCCGGAGCTTGTGCCACTCCCCGTCGGTCATCCTGCGACGGCGTTCGGATTTCCGGTATCACCGGAGGCGCTTTACTGGGGACCGCGGTTCTTCTGGGAGAGATACAAGCTCCCCATTACCATCACGGAAAACGGCATGTCCAACGTTGATTGGCCTTCTCTAGACGGCAGGGTTCATGACCCTCAGCGGATTGACTTTCTCCACCGCTACCTCCTGGAGTTAGAAAAGGCGTGTAAAGATGGCATAGAGCTTGGCGGTTACTTCCAGTGGTCAATCCTTGATAACTTCGAATGGACGCAAGGCTACAAGGAGCGTTTCGGACTGGTCTATGTAGATTACCCGACACAGAAGAGGACGCTCAAGGATTCCGCATACTGGTACAAAGAGCTTATTGCCACTAACGGAGCAATTCTCGATAAGCTGTAGCAAAAATCAGGGCGAACCTCGCCTGATCCGCGATGTCAACCTTCCGCCTCCCAAGAGGCGACAGGTAAGCCCAAGACCTGAAAGCGGCAGGGCTACCTAAAACCCCCTGGAATTTCCCCCGCTTGTGATTGCCTAAAAAGCCCTACCGTTTAGGCTTTTGCCATGACTTCTCCGGCACATGCCAAGGGTTGGAGAAACCTCTCGACGGGACACTTGGATAGAGTGCTTAACTCGAACGGAACCGCCAAGCCCGTCTTAGGCACAGTGGCAGTTCCATCTCCTCACCACATGCTAAAGTTTCAGACCTTCAGCTACAGCTCTTCCCAGCTCTTTGTTAGCTTTAGTCAAGTTCTCGATAACCCGTTGCTGGATCGGTTTGTCAATGTGCATAAGATCTGCGATGAGGTTATCCACCAGATGCTCCTGGTCCATCTTACTCAAGGAAAGATATCTCTTCCCAGCCTGTTCGAAATCATTCGTTTTGCTTATCTTCTGGCGAATAACTACTCCCTCAATCCGGTATTCACGCGGGGTACCCTCCTCGAGAGCCTCCCCTGGCATACCACCACCCAGACTACTCGGATCGTAGTTAACCGGACCGCTGAATTTACCAATCTGCATGGCGCCGTCGCGTTGATTGTTGTTAACCTCTACAAGTGGTCGGTTAATGGGAAGTTCCAGGTAGTTCGGCCCCAGCCGATGGCGCTGCGTATCAGCGTATGAGAATGTTCGGCCCTGGAGAAGCTTGTCAGCGGAAAACTCGATTCCGGGAACAATGCTGGCGGGACAGAAAGCCGCCTGTTCCACTTCTACGAAGAAGTTGTCCGGGTTACGGTTGAGCACCATTTTACCCACCGGCATCAGAGGAAACTTGTCCTCCGGCCAGGTCTTCGTGGGGTCCAGCGGGTCGAAATCCTGTTTCAATTCGTCAGCGATATCCATCAACTGGACATTGAGCTCGTACTCAACTTCTTCCCCTCTGGCAATAGCATCGTGAAGATCACGGGTAAGATAGTCAGGGTCAACACCGGCCAGGCGGGTTGCTTCATGACGGTCTAGGTTGTGCACACCCAGTTTTGGTTTCCAATGGTATTTCACATACACCGCTTTACCCTCACCGTTCACCCACACATATGTATTGACACCAAAACCCTCTTGCATGCGGTAACTTTTCGGAGTACCACGGTCAGAAAACAGCCAAATAATCATGTGGGTTGATTCCGGTGTCAGGGATATGAAATCCCAAAAGCGGTTATGTGCCGAAGATGCTGAAGGAATATTAGTATCTGGCGCGCCCTTGAAGGCATGAACCATATCGGGGAACTTAATGGCGTCCCTGATGAAAAATACGGGGAGATTGTTGCCAACCAAATCGTAGTTGCCATCCTCGGTGTAGAACTTGACGGCAAAGCCGCGGGGGTCCCGAACCGTATCCGACGAGCCCCGCCCTCCAGTCACAGTCGAAAACCGCACGAACACGGGGGTCTTTTTACCCGGGTTCTGAAGGAATTTAGCCTTGGTATAGGGCTTCATACTTTTGTAGACCTGAAAGTAGCCATGCGCTCCTGCTCCTTTGGCATGGACAACCCTCTCCGGGATACGTTCCCTGTCAAAATGAGCCATCTTCTCAATAAACTGGACGTCCTGTAACAGTACAGGACCGCGTTCTCCGACGGTCAAAGAGTTCTGGTTGTCAGTTATCGGAACACCTTGATTTGTCGTGAGATGTCTTTTTTTCATGATACCCCCCTTCCACTATTGTATTTGAAAATGCCCTTTCATTCAGAATATGGGTCTCCAACTGACTAAGTCAGTCGTTTATTCTCTGCACTTTGGCCTATCATATCTGAGAATTACTTCACCTGCCTTCGGCTTCCCTTTCCATCTTTTCAAGCCTCGTGTAGTAATCTGGAAATTCATTGAGATGAGCTAAAGCGATTTTCCCGGTCATCATAGCATCATCGTTAGTAACATTGGTATGTGGATCAACCAGACCGTGCTCGAGCTCGACGTCAAGGCCCATCCTGTATTGCTCAACATCGAACTTGCTCCAATCGATACCCAGGGCCTCACCAATTCGTTTTGCTTCTTCAGTAGTGAAGTGCTTTTTGCTTGTCATGTGCGCCCCCTAAATATCTATTCTTAGAATAATCTTAGGCCTTGGTAACAAAGTTGTCAACACTTCATACATGCAGCTAGGAAACTTGACGGAAGCATTGCTAAGATAGAATAGAAACAACAATCCGTTGTCCTATCCGCTGCAACCCGTTCCTGGCAGTGATTTGCATGACCTCTGGATGCGGTCGATCCTGGATAACTTCGAATGGACGCAAGGCTACAAGGAGCGTTTCGGACTCGTCTATGTAGATTACCCGACACAGAAGAGGACGCTCAAGGATTCCGCATACTGGTACAAAGAGCTTATTGCCACTAACGAGCAATTCTCGATAAGCTGTAACGACAATGGGGGAGGACTTTGCCCCGTCCGCAATGTCAACGCCCCGCCTTTCAAGAGGTGACAGGTAAGCCCGAGGCCTGAAAAGGGCAGGGATATCCGAAATCTCCTGGACTCTGCCTTGCACCAGACCGCACAAAGTGTCATTTTGTTCAATATATGGTGTAGCCTCATCCGAATTGTAATCAATCTTCTCTCGTTGGAATTCCATTTGCTAGCGGCTGCTCCGGACAGTTTGGCAAGAATTAACTAACCTGGTGTTCATGAAGCCACTGTAAGAGAACTTCGGGTGATGCTTCACTTTCTGCAATCGCAACAGTTAGTTCAACAATAGATCCATCGAGAAATACTTCTCTCCCATTGGCACGAAGGAACGCCCATGCAATATGAGTCCCGGTTCTCTTATTGCCATCATGGAATACATGTCTCGAAATAATGTGGTGAGCAATTGCAGCGGCCTTTTCTTTCAAGGTCGGATAGATGATGATTCCATGCATAGAAGATTGAATAGCGTCCAGAATATACTCTAATGCATTTAGATTGAGTAGATTATCTGGTTCAATAAACAAACCGCCGAACTCTTCCTCTTTGACCATTCGGCGGTTTACTTCGCAAATCTGCTCTATGGTTGGATACGCTATCTCTTTGCCATAATCTTCCATATCTCTCTATGTTTCACTACGCTCTCATCAAGGAGGGCGCGGTGAGTCAACATATCTATATGACGTCCTCCGGTAACTGGAACAAAATTGATATCACCGGGTACAATTTGTTCCTCTTTAATCTCGTGGAGTTCAACTAGAACACTCGGAGGCTCGAGCGCCAATACAGGGACGTTCAATGGTATAACAGTCCACCCAGATTCTACGAATGTTGTGATATCGGCACTTTCTGTCTGTGGCATCTTCATTGCTCTGCCTCCCTGTACGCATATTCCTCCCCGTGGATGACCTTCTGTTGTACGTAACGGAGTCCTTCTGTACGTGTCACCACCGCTACATCTATTGGCCCACCAACACCTCGAACACCGATAGCTAATCGCTGGGCCACCATTGTTGTACGTATTAGAAACAATGCCAAGTCCACACAATCTTGTAGTGGTAATACTTGATATGGTATTGGATAATGTAAATGCTTCCTTAAAGTTGCATGCAACTTCTCTATTTCTTTGTCGTTGATATTCAACTCTTTGCCAACTATGCTGGTTAACTGAGGGTCGAAACCGTGTACCAAACGACTCGCAATCTCCAGTTGACCACCCCATGTCATGCCAAAGTTCGTTTCACCCGGCTGTTGCTCCTCTGGTTCAGATTCTCCGGGAACCTGAAAAAGGAAGACCCTACCGTAAGCAGCATCCTCATCATATCCCCCGACCACAAAAGCCATAGGTGGCCCAGCATAGTCCTTCGGCACTGACTCTTCCCATCTTTCATTGTAAAACTTTCTCAACTTATGTGCATAATCCTTGACGGTGAGCCGTTTTCCCTGTTGTGCGAGCACCTTTTGCTCGAATTCTGGAATATAACTATGGGCAGTACGAAGGCCGACCACGGCCATCCCATACGTTACTGCACCCACAAAGTTATGAGGACCCACCTGATTAAAGGGGCGGGAAAAGCTCAAAAGCTTAGTCGCATTGTCAAAGTTAACAGGTAAACGCTCGCCACCTGCCCGCTGAGCTTCCAGTGTTACCCTGCTATCTGCGGCTAATACAATGCCCTCTGGGCCTTTTATCACTACACCTAAAGACATTAGAAAACCTCAACTCAACCTAAAACTTTGCAGTTTGACAAATTAGACTGTCTAGAAAAGTATAAGAGAGTAGGCAAGGCATGTCAATGCTAAACCAAACCAATGGCAAAAATAAGGTCAGCTGATTCAAATTCTCGTTTGAACCGGACTGAAGCTATTGTACAAATTGGGCTGTCTTGAAAGTCGGGGGAGTTATCTCTTAACAACCAGTTTTCTCACTGCGTGTCCGAGGCCATGCTCTGAAAACCGGCTACATTTCTATTAAAACTCCCTTACCTCGGTCAAATGCCAGGTGTTCCTTAATCTGCTTGGCTGCTGGCTTAGGATCGGTATAAGACCAGGCAGCGTCAACATTAACCTTATCTCCTACTATAATATTATAGTAGTCAGCATGGCCCTTCCACGGGCATTCGTAGTCTTTCCCACTATCCTGGAGATATTCCTTTTTTACCGACTCCGGTGGGAAATAGACATTTCCTTCGACCGTTTCATAGTCATCACTTTCAGCAAGTACAGTCCCATTCCAGATTGCTTTAGCCATCTGTGCACCCTCCTCATTCTTGAACTCAATATCTTTCCATGCCTGACCTTTCAGCAGGAAAGACCATAATTATTGCACGATATTAACACCTCCACTTCATTGATATCAGTGGCACAAATCACATCCCTTTGTAGCATCATATCAAGATATTACATATTCCGGACTTCTTTTTCTACTTGCCTGATGTGCTCCTGTATGCAGCCAATGATATCTTGGTATAATCAAAACAATACATAATAGATGTGGATAATGAAGGTGAAACTTGTTCTATATTGGCCAAATAAGAAGACTACACAGGGGGTAGCAGGGATTGCAATTTCAGGATGAAAGTGTCGATAGGATAATCCACTACGACTTCAAACCAGGGCTTGAGAGCTTCCTCGCTGAAGTGCTGATTGGACTCCACAAGCCACAAAAGGAATTACCCCCCAAATATTTCTACGATGAACGTGGTTCGCATTTGTTCGAGCGTATCTGCGAACTGAGAGAATACTATATCCCTCGCATAGAGGCATCCATTATGCAGGCTCATATCAGGGAAATGGCCGAACTTATCGGCCCTCAGGTTCTCGTGATTGAATATGGTTGTGGGAATTGTGAGAAGGTGCGCTTTTTGATAGACCGCCTGCACGATCCAGCAGCCTTCATACCAATTGACATCTCCCAGGAGCAGTTGCTACATGTGGCAAAGGAACTCGCCTCAATTTATCCCCGATTACAGGTTCTTCCGGTCTGTGCTGACTATACGAGCAGTTTTGAATTGCCGATTCCAAAGCAATCGAGCAAACGCATAGTCGTTTACTTTCCTGGCTCATCCATTAGTAACTTTGATCCCATTCCTGCGAAACATTTTTTAGAGCACGTTGCTAATACATGTGAGCCGGATGGTGCTCTACTTATCGGCGTAGACCTGAAGAAAGACCCTGCTGTGCTTCATAGTGCCTATAACGATAGCGAGGGGATAACCGCTGCTTTCAACCTCAATCTACTCGAACGAATCAATCGGGAGCTCGACTGTGATTTCCAGCTGGATGGTTTTCAGCACTATGCTTTCTACAATCCCCGAGAAAGCAGGATTGAGATGCATCTTGTCAGTCAGAGAGACCAAGTGGTTCATATAAATAGGGAAACCATTTCCTTTGCCAGAGGCGAAAGCATCTGGACGGAAAATTCATACAAATACAACCTTGATGAGTTCGAGCAGATGGCTGCAGCGGCCGGATTTAGAGTAGAGCGTGTCTGGATGGATGAGCGGCAGTGGTTCAGTGTCCAGTACCTTGTAACAAGGTAAGTCTAGCTCAGTAGCATAAGCGAATCACGGATTACTTACAAGGCATGAGCCGCACCATGTCTTTTTCCTTAAGTACCTGCTCAAGAGCCGACACCGCGTAGTCGATATCTTCCTCCGTCGTATAACGGCTCAAAGAGAACCTCACCGAGCAGTGAGCCTCCTCTTCAGTTCTCCCCATGGCAATAAGAACATGCGTGGGTTCAGGAGAGCCTGACTTGCAGGCCGAGCCCGAAGAGAGTGAGATGCCATGCTGGTCCAAGGCGATGACAATAGATTCACCACGTAGGCCGGGGAGAGTCAGATTAAGCGTATTTGGCAGCCTATTCCCTTGGTGACCGTTCAAAATAGCATTTGGCACCAAATTCCTGATGCCTTCCTCCAATTTGTCTCGGAGGCCACGTATCCGCTCAGAGTCCCGAAGAGTGTATGTGACCAGCTCCGCCGCTTTGCCCAAGCCTACGACGGCCGGAACGTTCTCGGTACCAGCCCGTATTCCGCTCTCCTGTTTGCCCCCGTGAATAAGTGGCTCCAGTTCGATTCCCTTCCTAACATATAAAGCCCCTACGCCCTTTGGGGCATGAAACTTGTGACCGGACAAACTGAGCATATCCACGCCCAGTTCCTGTATATCCACCTTGACCTTACCTACCGCTTGAACTGCATCCGTGTGGAACAGTATGCCTTTTTCACGGCAAATCGAACTTAACTCCTTGATGGGAAGAATAGTGCCCACTTCATTATTAGCCGTCATGATGGAGACGAGGATGGTATCATTGTCTACAGCAATGCGTAGTTTTTCGGGATCCAGCCAAGCATCTACATCTACATCGAGATATGTAACTCTATAGCCATATCTCTCCAAAAACTCACAGGCTCCAAGTACAGCTGGATGTTCGACGGTGGTCGTTATGATGTGATTACCATTATCACGCATAGCAAATGCCGCTCCCTTGATGGCAAGATTGCCAGCCTCAGAGCCACCACCGGTGAAGACGATACGCCGCGGCTGAGCATTTATTAGCATAGCCACCTGGCGACGTGCATTCTCTAAAGCTTCTCGGGCAATCTTGCCCGTCTGATGTATGCTGGAAGGGTTACCAGCATCCGCACTCAGGTATGGCATCATGGCCTCTCGTACTGCATCATCAACCTGCGTTGTGGCATTGTTGTCAAGGTATATGCGACCTTTGAGCTTTATTCGTGCTTCCTGGGCGTCTGCTAAATCCCTTTGATAGTCGAATACCTGTCTATTTACTGAGCAGCGAGTCTCATCAGTACCAGACTCAACCTTTTGTACATCGCACAGGAGCGCCTTGTATACGGGAAAACCAGAGATGCCGTCATAGTTGTTAATATCTGTAAGTTCATTAACATTCCATTCCTGCCATGCTTTGGGGCCGACAGGGGTTCCGCCACCGAACATACATTCAATACATCCTTTAGCAATGTCATCTGTAACTTTAGCCCTAAAAGGCACACTCCCTCTCGGCGTGATTACTCGTACCAGATCGCCGCTTCTAATATCCCTTTTCTCAGCATCTTCAATGTTAATCTCCACTATGGGCTCCGGGGTGTCAGTTACAAGCCCTTCGATGCCGTGGTGTTGAGATCTAAAATCAGTTTGGGGCCTTGCACCGGAGTTAAAAACCAAAGGAAAGCTTCTCACTAATTTAGGACTTCCCTGCGGCCCCTCAGTCGGCTCGATGTATTGCGGTAACGGCTCATAACCGTATTCCTCTAGTATCGTCGACCATATTTCGAACTTTCCTGTTGGAGTGTCAAACCCGGATTTCCCATCCCTTCTTAAACCACCCTTCTGCCATTTCTTATACTCCATAATGGGTGTCGGAATTCTTACCCACCCGCCAGCTGCCTTAACATCCTCCAAGGTATATCCCGAACCTTCCAAGACAAATCGGAGCATTTCTTCTTCAGTCTGAGGAAATAGCTGCCCATATCCGAGATGTCTGGCCAGTTCAGCCATTATGAGGTAATCATTGCGTGCCTCTCCCAGGGGCTCAATTATTCTTTCCCGCAGGCGGAAAATTGGACCGTACGTCATATATGAATAATTTTCGAACATTGTCGTAGCTGGCAGGACTATATCAGCGTACGCCGCATCAGCCGTAAGCTGGCGATCAATACAGACTACGAAGTCAAGTTTGGACAGGGTTTCTCTCCAAATCGGAGTTTGTGGCCATGATGTCAGTAAAGAGGCGCCGTGAATGATGATGGCGCGTGTCCGGTACGGTTGGCTTTTGAGAGCAGAGTCAACCAGTGCGATTGCATGTGCTTCACCACGGTAGCTGGTGTAAACTGGGAACTCGCTGCGACCAATAGCCAGATCCAGGTTTGGGCTATCCAGGTTGCATGAACGATTGATGGGGAATTCACTGTTAAGCATGGTAAGGCCGATACCGCCAGGTACATCGAGTTGATTGGCGAGGGCAAACAGGGTTAGCACTGCTCTGGCCGACTGAACACCGCTGTTGGAGTATTCCAATCCAGTATACATGAGTAGTGAAGCGCCACGGGCCTTGCAGATGCCTCGGGCAAGGTCTCGAATCGTACCTGCCGGAACCCATGTGATATTCTGCACTACTTCCGGCTGAAAGTGCTGAACGTAGGTCTTCAGCTCATCAAAACCGTAACACCAGTTATCGGCGAAATCCTCATCATACAAATCTTCTTCTATCATCACTTCTATCATGCTTAAGGCTAAGGCACCATCGGTACCAGGCCGAATGGGGATCCATTGAGCATTGGCACGTATTGCTGTTTCGGTACGGCGGGGGTCAATTACAACAATCTTTGCGCCACGCTCGGCTGCTGCCTCCAGCCTTTGCATGTCTGCGGGTGGTGAATCTGTGGCAGGATTCGTGCCCCATACCACAACTATCTCCGCATTCTCTATATCGGTGAACATATTCATTTGCATTCGTCCCATGGTCACATGGGGAGCAATCATATGAAGAGATACGTAACATAAAGCACCCACTCCCATCGTGTTCGGAGATCCAAACGGAAATAAAATGTTGGATGCCGAAGATACAACTACGCCTTTCGGTTGGTAAAGATCACACAATGACAACTCTTGAGCTCCACGCCCCGTATATATAGATACTGCCTCGGGCCCAGATTCTTGCTTGATTTTTAAAAGACTCCTGGCAATGAGTTCATATGCTTCTTCCCAGCTAACACGTTTGAAACCGTATGAACCCTTGTCCCCTGCGCGCTTCAAGGGATATCTGAGTCGGTGTCTGGAATAGACTATCTCTGGCGCGTGCTTAGCACGCCGACAAATCATACCTAGTGTATGAGAACTATCAGCCCTGATATCAACTAGCTTACCGTTGGCAAACCCAACCTCCACCCAGCACCCAGCCGGACATATGCCACAGAGCCCCTTTCGCCACTCTACTCTCGACTCACGTTCCTTCAATCTGTTCATGACTGATCCTGCCAATCATTGAAGCGCTTTGGTGCATGGGAATTAAGCCTTCCTTCACCTTCGGGTTTTAAGCTAAGTATCTCAACTATTTCGGCCTCTGAGCAATCTCTGGCTATAATTGCTAGAGGGTTAAGGTAAAGGCAAGCTCAAAAGTTGTATCTATTGTCACCTCCGCTCCACCAACATGGTTCCTGAATAACTTCCCTCGAAGGCAAGGAGTTACCTTTTAACAACCAGTTTTCTTACTGCCTGTCCGAGGCCATCGAGTGTAAGCTCAAACATGGGAAAGAGCTTCCCAACCAGGTGAACAGTGGGATGATTCCAGTAATATGGCTCCTCTGGATTTAGCCAAACACAGTGGGTAAAATGTTCCGCAATCTGCTTCAGCCGTATCACCCCCGGAGTATCATTACGCTCATAGTAACGAATGGCTCCATACTTCTCCGTTAGTTCTTGCATCGCCATTCTGGCGTCCCCGACCAATATCACTTTATAGTCTGGCTCCAGAATATGCAATAGATGGTCAGTGCTCACCCATTCCTGCCTCTCAATATCCTGAAAAAGGTAATCGTATATGCAGTTGTGAAAATAGAAGTATTGGAAATCCTTGAAATGAGTACTGGAATGAGCGGCAGAGAATAGCTGGCTGCACAGGTCGGCAAAAGGAAACATAGAGCCGCCAACATCCATCAATAGAAGCACTTTCACAGCGTTCTTCCTGCTTCTTGTCCATACCATCTCAATCTCGCCGGCATTTTTACAGGTAACGTCAATCGTTCTTTCTAAATCCAGCTCATCCTCAGGACCGATTCGTGTCAACTGCCGTAGCCCTCTGAGCGCCACCTTAATCTGGCGAACATCGAGAATCAGGTCACTACGATAGTTTTGGAACCTTCTCTCCTGAGCAATTTGTATGGCGTGCCTACCTCCTGATTCGCCACCGACTCTGATGCCAGAGGGATGGTATCCCGAATGTCCAAAGGGAGACGTGCCCCCTCTGCCAATCCAGTGACTACCTCCATCATGCTGCTCTGTTTGCTCCTTGAGTCTCTTTTCAAACTCCTTTAACAGCTCATCGAAATCCATACTGTCAAATAGAGCTCGTTCTTCTTCAGTAAGTGTCATCCGGTTAATAGGGTCTTTGAGCCATTCCATAATTTGCTCTGAAATCTCCGCCGGAGTTTCTATCCCCTTGAAATACTCCTGGAAAGCGACATCATAGTGGTCGTAGTAAGCTTCACTCTTGACCAATATTGCTCTCGCCAGATAATAAAATTCGTCCAGATCGGAGATGTAACCTCTGGAAAGGGCTTCCAGCAGTGTCATCCACTCGGTAATCGAGACAGGCACCTTCCTACTTTTTAGGGTATAGAAGAAATCAGTGAACATACAAGCCTCTTACTTGTTATCAATGTGACATTCTATAGACATCAATGTTCTTGCCATAAGATTTCCTGCCCATGCGTGCCATGAAATAATCATAGTCTGTTTCTTTCTTCAGCAGGGTGCCAACAAAAGGTATCTCGCTTGAAATCCTGTCATGGGGTATGCCTCCAGCAATTAGAGCATGAATCCAGTCTATGAGCTCGCTTGTCGATGGCTTCTTTCTTAAATCGTCAATCTCTCTGAGCTTGTAAAAGGTCTTTAGGGCTTCACGGAGAAGGGTATCCTTAATATCCGGGAAGTGCACCCTGGTGATTTCTTCCATCAGTTCTGAATTGGGGAATTCAATATAGTGGAATATGCAACGCCGCAGGAAAGCGTCAGGAAGTTCCTTTTCGGCATTGCTGGTGATAACTACTATAGGTCGGTGGATGGCAGTGACGGTCTCATTGGTCTCTGGAATGTAGAAGCTCATTTCATCCAGTTCATTGAGGAGGTCATTGGGAAACTCAATGTCAGCTTTATCTACCTCGTCAATGAGGAGCACCACCTGCTCTGGAGAAATGAAGGCCTGCCCTAATTTGCCTAGCTTGATATATTGTTTGATGTCAGAGACATCCCTATCGCCGAAGCGACTGTCATTGAGCCTCTGTACGGTATCATAAACATATAGCCCCTCTTGAGCCTTGGTTGTTGATTTTATGTTCCATATAACCAGCTTTTTCTCCAGCCCATGAGCAATGCTGTGGGCAAGCAGAGTTTTCCCTGTTCCCGGCTCGCCCCTGATCAATAAAGGCCTTTCTAGAGCTATGGTTACATTAACAGCATTCTTCAACGGCTCAGAAATAACATAATCAGGCGAGCCACTAAATCGGTCAAAACCATCACTATTCGCCATTCGATTACCTCCTCAAAAATTGCTTTACTTGGGATGCTTAATTTGCCTTTGACATGTGAAGGAAACTGCCCTTGAAGGCATAAAAAAAGGCACCATTTCTGCCGCAAGGAATCAATTATAAAGAAGAATGAGAGCTAAAATCAAATAAAGCTGAAGCTGAGAGGATAAATTCAGGTAGACGAAGAGCAAGAAAGTTCAACAGGAACATGAAGGGTTAGAAATCCATCGAACAGATGCGCTCCCTTTCACCGGGAGAAGAATTAGAAAGCGTTTTGCGGTTAACCGGCATCACCGCAGCATAGCTACATAGCTGTCCAGGGTCACGCCTAGGGACTCCGCCACAGGTTTGCATTTAGCCTTAAGGCAATAGAAAACCCTCCCTGCAGAGGGAAGCTCGGATAAAGCCTCATAGTGCCCCATTCCTTTGGCGAATATAAGGTCAGCTGACTCAAATTCTCGTTTGAACCGGGCTGAAGCCAGGGAAAAAACCACTCCTGGCGAGGCTACACCCGTAGTCATTACTTTCCCAAACTCGCCTTCCAGGCCAGCCCCCCTGATATCTTGCAGAGTAACGTCGTTCTGAACAGGTGAGGGCTTGACCACATAGATAACAGAGGTAAATTGTTTCATCCAGTTAACCAGAGGCAGGTCGAAGTAGACCTCGCCGGCATTGTCAGCCAGATATAGAACCTTGCCGGCACATTTTAGCCTTGCCTCAAATTGCTCCGAGTCATCTACAGCAAAACTTACAGAATTCCTGATGTCCTCTTTAATAGAACCAGGCTCCCTGAAGAAATCGATAGCATTCGCCGCTGCGGCCAGCTTAAGGCAACTCCAAAAATCATCTCCATATCGGGGCCTCAGCTCAGGATATAATTCCCTGGCGAGCGTCATCTCCCTCTCCTTCATTGTCCTGTAAGGGTCAGGATTGTGGGTCACCTCTCTTACCACCTTGTGAATCCTGGTGGCAATCACAATAGATAATTGGCTATAAGAGAACGCACTATCCAATATCTTCGTCGCTTCCTCTGTTGCCCTCTGCTTCAGTGAAGCATCATCCGTAGCCAGGTCAGCAGCTTGACAAAGCAATCTTCGCAGGCATTCATAACAATCCGGTGCCAGTTTCATTCCAGCTCCCTTGACTCAAATTTGAACAGCTTAACACCCTCGAGTCATTCCGAGCCCTTCACCCTCCGTCACCCTGAAGCCTTCCCTCCTCACTTCGTTCAGGGCCAGGATAACAACTAGAGCCTCAAATTTGAGCAGCTTCTATTGCTGTATTATAATAGTATTAGCTATGTTTGAGAAACTGGAACTAATACAAAAGCGCTATGACGAGCTAAGCCAACTCCTGGCTCAAGCAGAGATAGTTAGTGATCCCAGGCAGCTTCAAGAGCTGGGCAAGGAGAAGGCTGAGCTCGAAGATATTGTTGACAAATACCAGGAATATAAAGCCAAGGGAAAAGAGCTAACCGAGCTTGAAGCTCTACTTAATTCCCATGCCGAAGCAGAAATGACAGCTTTAATCAATGAGGAGGTAAGCAAACTCAAACAGCAGCAAGATGACCTCCTTGGCCGACTCAAGCTCTCTCTGATACCCAAAGACCCAACCAAGGACAGAGATGTCATTGTTGAGATAAGAGCTGGTACAGGTGGTGAGGAGGCAAGCCTCTTTGCCGCAGACTTATTCCGCATGTACAGCCGATATGCCCAGGCCAAGGGCTGGCAGGCAGGAATCATCGATAGCAGTCAAAGTGAACGCGGAGGTTTCAAGGAGCTAATATTCGAAATCAAGGGTAAAGGCGCTTTTAACCGCCTTAAGCACGAGCGGGGTGTCCATCGAGTGCAAAGGGTACCAATCACCGAAGCCTCGGGACGACTTCATACCTCGACAGCTACGGTAGCGGTCCTGCCTGAGGCAGAAGAGATTGAGCTCAACATCAATCCTGATGACCTCAAAATGGAATTCTTCCATAGCGGGGGGGCTGGAGGGCAAAATGTAAATAAGGTGACTACGGCGGTCCGACTTACGCACTTACCTACAGGCATCATGGCCGTCTGCCAAGATGAAAGGTCCCAACTAAGAAACAGGATGAAGGCCATGGCGGTGCTTCGGGCCAGGCTGCTTGACCTGGAACAACGGAAACAATCTGAAAGTATAGACAAAGATCGGCGGATGCAAGTGGGCAGCGGCCAACGGGCGGAAAAGATTCGCACCTACAATTTCCCCCAGAACCGGGTTACCGACCACAGAATCAGCTCAAGTTTTCACAACCTTCAGCAGGTTTTAGATGGAGAGCTGGACGAAATCATTGACGCCCTGTTCAGCAAAGAGCAGGTCGAACAATTAGAAGCGGCCTTTACATGATTTTAAGCGAAGCCTTACAATCGGCTACCCAAACATTGCTCGGGGCAAGAATTGCTGACGCCTTCGTTGAGGCTGAGCTTTTGCTGGGCCATGTCCTGAGAATGTCTAAAACACAGCTTCACACGAAGCCAGAGAGGGGCTTAAGTTCAGCAGAAACGGAGCATCTAAGGCATCTTGTCCAGCGCCGCCTTAATCACGAGCCTAGTGCTTATCTTTTAGGGCACTGCGAATTTTACGGAATCGACTTCTATATTAATTATCATACTTTCATTCCCCGGCCGGAAACAGAACTTCTAGTGGAAAAAACTGTGGAACTTGCCCACCACATTTCCCACCTGGAAAAGCAAATTACCATAGCCGACATCGGCACGGGCTGCGGAGCTATTGCCATCAGCCTTGCCCTGGCATTGCCACAAGCCAAAATCTATGCCACGGATATTTCAGCTTCAGCTCTACAGGTAGCCGAGATGAACTGCCGGCGCCACGCAGTTACCGATCGGGTCAAACTTCTACAGGGGAATTTGCTTGAGCCATTGCCACAACCCATAGATATGATAGTAGCCAACTTGCCTTATATCAAAATTTGTGAATTTAAGGATTTGAGCCCAGAGATAATAAATTTTGAGCCAACGATAGCCCTGGCCGGTGGTAAAAATGGCCTGGGCAAAATACGACAAATGTTGGAACAAATGCCTGGAAAACTTGACTATGGAGCCTGTTTCCTTTTGGAAATAGGGCAAGGACAAGGCAAAATAGCGACTTCTCTAGTAAATAGCTACTTCCCACAGGCCAGTATCGAGCTGATTTCCGACCTAGGCGGTATCGACAGAGTGGTGAAGGTCATATTATAGGAAGGTATGAGATGATAGAAGAGATAGAAAGGTTAGCCAAGCTTATCATAGAATCCAAAAATATCGTCGTGTTTACAGGAGCCGGCATAAGCACTGAGTCCGGTATACCCGACTTCCGCAGCCCGGGAGGAATCTGGAGCAAATATGACCCTGAGAACTTCACCATTCAGAAGTTCCTCAGCAGCCCGTCGGCTCGTAGGGATCTTTGGAAGATGTCCGCCGAAAGCGGACTTCTCACCGAAGCCGAGCCAAATCCCGCCCATTATGCCATCGCCGAACTCTACCAATTGGGCAAATTAGATTGCGTCGTTACTCAAAATGTCGATAACCTTCATCAAAAGGCAGGAGTCCCCGAAGATAGGGTATTTGAGCTTCACGGTAATATGCGTTGGGTGGTGTGCCTAAGCTGCCGTAAACGCCTCCCCCTGCCAGAAGTACTCCAAAAAATAAATGAGGGAGTCGAAGTTCCCGACTGCCCTGATTGTCATGGCATCCTGAAGCCAGATGGAGTGTTCTTCGGTGAAGCATTACCACAGGATAAGTTAACAGAAGCTACTTACCGCTCGCAGAAATGTGACCTCTTTATCGTTATTGGTTCCACACTTATCGTCTATCCTGCCGCTTATGTGCCGACATACGCTATAAGTGCTGGTGCTAAATTAGCTATCGTCAATCTGACTCCAACCCCACTCGACCGTCATGCCACGGTGCTCATCCAGGGCAAGGCTGGCGAAATAATGTCCAAGGTGGTGGAAAGGGTAAGGCTTTCCTAGTTATCAGGTTTCAGCCAAACCAGCGGCTGAATGCTCCTTTCTTCTGCCTAGCTCACTATTTTTTGGATACGCTTGATATCTAATGCCTTGCCAGTGCTTTCATCCACCTCGAGCAGAATCGCATCGAACTGGACTTTTCCCTTTCCCACCGATAAACGACTAGGTATCTGAGTAAGGAAGCGGTTGATTACAGAATCTGGGTCATCCCCGATAACCGATTCTACAGGACCAACCATGCCTATGTCTGTGACATAAGCTGTGCCACCGGGCAGTATGTGAGCATCAATAGTACCCACATGGGTATGGGTACCCAACACAGCGCTGACTCGTCCATCAAGGTATCTACCCATTGCCACTTTTTCTGAAGTTGCCTCAGCATGAAAGTCAACAATAATAGGGATTGATTTACCTGCAAACTCTGCCAATAGCTGGTCCATGGCTCGAAAGGGGCAATCAAAATGATTTATGAAAACACGCCCAATGAGGTTAACTATCAGGACATTATTATTAAACAAATAGCCCCGACCAGGATTTGTCGGAGGGTAGTTCAACGGGCGGAGCAGAGCGAGTTCACTATCTAAATAGGGAATGATCTCCTTGTGAGCCCAAATATGATTACCTGAGGTTATGACGTCAATACCAGCATCGAAAAGCTCCCGTGCCGTACTTAGCGTCAGCCCTATCCCACCAGCAGCATTCTCGCCATTCCCCACTACCAGGTCAATATCATATTCATGACACAAGCTTGGTAGGATTTCTCCAACCGCCTTCCTACCAGGCTTGCCGATGATATCGCCAATACCTAATAACTTCAATTCTACTTGGCGTAATCTATCGCTGTGGTCTCCCTTATCACTACTACTTTTATCTGGCCAGGATAGGTCATGCTCTCTTCTATTCTCTTAGAAATATCCCGAGCTAATCTTACCGCTCCTAAATCATCCACCTTATCTGGTTTTACCAAGACGCGTACTTCACGCCCAGCTTGAATAGCAAAGGACTTTTCTACGCCGGAAAAACCGCCAGCTATGTCCTCTAACTCCTTAACGCGCTTTATATATTGCTCCAGAGATTCACGTCTTGCACCAGGCCGCGAACCGCTTATAGCATCGGCAGCAGCAACAATAAAGCCCATAACACTACTAGTCGCGGCCTCGCCATGATGTTCAGCAATGGCTTGAACCACGGTCTGATTTTTATCCCACTGCTTGACCAGGTCAGCGCCTATAAAGGCATGAGGACCCTCCGTTTGATAATCTACCGCCTTTCCAATATCATGGAGCAGCCCGGCCTTCCGGGCCACGTTGACATTAACCCCAATCTCGCCAGCCAACATTCCCGCCAGATGAGAAACTTCAAGACTGTGAAGTAAAACATTCTGACCATAACTGCTACGAAATTTAAGCTGACCGAGTAACTTGATCAGTTCAGGATGTAATCCTGGCACCCCAGCTTCGTAAGCAGCCCGCTCACCTTCACTACGGACAGTGGCTTCAACCTCTGTTTTAGTTTTGTCCACTATCTCCTTAATCCGAGCTGGATGAATGCGCCCATCAAGGATAAGTTTGCTTAAGGCAAGGCGAGCTACTTCACGCCTCACGGGGTCAAAGCTGGAGATAGTGACTGCTTCGGGAGTATCATCAATGATAAGATCAACGCCAGTAGCTTGCTCCAAGGCTCGGATATTGCGCCCCTCACGCCCGATAAGTCGCCCCTTCATCTCGTCACTAGGTAGGGGAACAGCGGATATTGTGGTTTCCGAAACAACATCAGTAGCACACCTTTGAATAGCAGTAGCTAAAATTTCCCGAACCTTCTCATCAGCCTCTTCCTTTATCTGAGCCTCCCACACCCTGACCTTTTGTGAGGCCTCCTCTTCAACCTCTTGTTTTAGGGCTTGAAACAGAAGCTCTTTTGCTTCTTGACTAGATGTGCCAGAAATAGATTCTAACTTTGCCAGCTGCTTTTCTCTTACTACCTTGAGTTCAGCTGTTATCTTCTCAACATCTTTTTTCGCGTTCTCTAAATCATGGTCACGCCGCTCTATAGACTCTATCTTCCGTTCTAGCGCCTCTTCTTTCTGGCCAACGCGCTTTTCTATCCGTTGTATTTCAAGGCGACGTTCCTTATTCTCTGCCTCAGCGGCGTTGCTAACCTTGATAGCTTCTTCTCTAGCTGCATGGAGTACCTCATTATGCTTGGTTGTTGCCTCATCTAATAACCTCTCCGCTTCTTTTCTCGTGTTTCGAATCTGTTGATTGGCTATTATCTGCCTGGCAAAATACCCAACAACGCCTCCCAGGACAAGAGCGAGACCGCTCATCACTAATGCATAGTCCATTTTCCCTCTTTATTTCGTTGTTATAATAAAAACAAAACATTACACATTAATAATAACCTTTTGTCGGGTTAGCGTCAACTTCAACTAAACAGACACAGTTTCGTTGAACTAGAAATGTAATAATCTTAATGCCAGAGAGCTAACGAAGATTTGCAACAATTTGCGGTGGGAACAGCACTTTAACAACTGGACAGTGGAAGGAAGCAAAATTTCTGAACAATCAACAACAGACTGTTTACGTCTATTGACCGACCTGGGAATCACTAAGCTGTTTACTTAAGACTCCTTAGAAAGGAGGTGATTCAGCCGCACGTTCCCGTACGGCTGCCTTGTTACGACTTCGTCACAGTCACCAACCCCACCTTAGGCAACTGCCTCTTGTTAATCACAAGTTAGCCTGTTGACTTCAGGTGTTGCCAGCTCCCACGGCGTGACGGGCGGTGTGTACAAGGCCCGAGAACGTATTCACCGCAGTTTAGCTGACCTGCGGTTACTAGCAGCTCCAACTTCATGCAGGCGATTTCAGCCTGCAATCCGAACTGAGGATGATTTTCGGGGATTAGCTCCGGATTGCTCCTTGGCAACCCTCTGTATCACCCATTGTAGCGTGTGTGTAGCCCAGGGCATAAAGGCCATGCTGACTTGACGTCATCCTTTCCTTCCTCCTTGCTGTACAAGGCAGTCTCCTATGAGAATTTAACATAGGACAAGGGTTGCGCTCGTTGCGGGACTTAACCCAACACCTCACGGCACGAGCTGACGACAGCCATGCAGCACCTGTGACAGCTCCTGACTGGATACAGGTCGTCCTCCTTTCGGATTCCTACTTCTGACATGTCAAGCCCTGGTAAGGTTCTTCGTGTAGCATCGAATTAAACCACACGCTCCGCTGCTTGTGCGGGCCCCCGTCAATTCCTTTGAGTTTTAGCCTTGCGGCCGTACTCCCCAGGCGGGACACTTAAAGCGTTAGCTTCGACACAGAAAGGGTCGATACCTCCTATATCTAGTGTCCACCGTTTACGGCGTGGACTACGCGGGTATCTAATCCGCTTCGCTCCCCACGCTTTCGAGCCTCAGCGTCAGAAACAACCTGGAAAATCGCCTTCGCCACTGGTGTTCTCCCCAATATCTACGCATATCACCGCTACACTGGGGATTCCATTTCCCTCTGTTGCTCTCAAGCCCCTCAGTATCAAATGACCACTTCTGATTGAGTCAGAAGATTTCACACCTGACTTAAGGAACCGCCTACGCTCTCTTTACGCCCAGTAAATCCGAATAACGTTCGCCTCCTACGTATTACCGCGGCTGCTGGCACGTAGTTGGCCGAGGCTTATTCCTCGGGTACCGTCAGAATTCTTCCCCAAGAAAAGAGGTTTACAACCCGAAGGCCTTCTTCCCTCACGCGGTGTCGCTGGGTCAGGCTTTCGCCCATTGCCCAAGATTCCTTGCTGCTGCCTCCCGTAGGAGTTGGGGCCGTGTCCCAGTCCCCATCTGGCTGACCATCCTCTCAGACCAGCTACCGATCATCGCCTTGGTAGGCCATTACCCCACCAACTAGCTAATCAGACGCAAGCCCCTCTTGGAGCGCCCTAAAGCTTTAATAACCAAGCATCCGCTTCGTTATCACATGCGACATTAGCTTGCCTTTCGGCAAGTTATTTCCCACTCCAAGGCAGGTTACTTACGCGCTACTCAGCCGTTCGCCACTAGGTTACAATCCGAAGACCATAACCCCGTTCGACTTGCATGCATAAGGCGCACCGCCAACGTTTATTCTGAGCCAGGATCAAGCTCTCCACTCAAAAGCTTCCTTCCACTATTCAATTGTTAAAGTACCAACATGATTGTATGATATTCCTGTTTGTTTGTCAACTTTTTTGTTGGCTCCAAGGCAGGTTCCAGGTTATTGATTAGCTCCAGCAATAGCTACAGTTTTGAGCCACAACCCGCATGACGATGCTATAATTATACCGGTTCGGGGCGATTGCTATTGCGCTGCCATTGGGCCAGTTATCTAATGAATTAATGTCCACTACAACTTATCCCCTTTGATGGGAATAAGCGTAGCAGAAAGCTGGCAAAAATAAGCAAGGAGGCATGAATCATGAGCTTAAAAGTAGTTATTACCTTCTTTGTACCCGGGGCAATCCCTATCTACGATGAGCTCCTGCACAAGCTAGGGGCAGAAGTGGAAAAGACTTTCTGCACGACTGAGGAGGAACTTATCTCGGCTTGTTCTGAAGCCGATGCCGTGATTGCAGCAGGGACAAGGATAACGCCCGGTTATGTTTTTAGTCCCAAAGTAATTGAGAATCTGAATAAATGCCGAATAATCACCCTTATGAGTATCGGTTATGATAATGTAGACACAGCCGCAGCTACAGAAAAAGGTATTTGCGTTGCCAATGCTCCCGATTATTGTCTAGACGAGGTCTCAGACCATGCTATGGCACTTATTCTCGCCTGTGCCAGAAAGTTTTATCAAGTACTTCCCGTGATTAGGAGCGGCGCATGGAGTACCCAGGCAGAGTACTTGAGCGCTTTGAAGCCGTTACATCGGCTGTCCAGACAAACCTTAGGGCTTATTGGCTTTGGCAGGATTCCTCGTACCATTGTCCCTAAAGCCAAAGCTTTTGGCCTCAGAACTATTGCCTATGATCCCAATTTGCCTAACACAATATTCAAGAGATTCAGAGTAGAATCGGTTGGGCTGGACCAACTGCTTGAAGAATCAGACTTTGTTTCCCTGCATGCCCTTCTCACTCCAGAAACCAAGCACATGATGGGACTTCAGCAATTTAAGAAGATGAAGCCCAACGCTTATCTCATCAATACGGCACGGGGGGAACTCGTGGATGAAGAAGCTCTTTATACCGCCCTTTCAGATGGACTAATCGCAGGTGCTGGGTTAGACGTTTTGGAGGCAGAGCCTCCCAGCCCCGATAATCCTTTGCTCAAGCTAAATAATGTTCTCATCACCGGTCATTTCGCCTACTATTCAGAGGAGTCAACTGAAGAACTGTTTAGGCGCCCCTGGGAAGAGATAGCCAGGGTATTGCAAGGGGAGTGGCCCCACGGCTTGGTCAACCCACAGGTAAAGGAGAGATTTAAGGCTAAGTGGGGCATTCAACCCAAGTAATCAAGGCCATTATGGCTAGAAGGGCTTTGACCGGGTAGCAAAGCGATGGCACCCAGCACTACTCACGCTGGGTGCAAATATTTTCGAGAGATAGCCAATGCGTGGCGTCAAGTCCATGGGTCTATGGCCTTGGCCAGCGATAGTTAGGGCTTTGGTTTGCTAATTACGATTGTGACGGTGCTTTGAGGAACTCTCGCGTTACTTGTTTAAATCCATTTATGAATGTAAACTATAAACAAACTGCAAATTTGGAGGTTACAAGATGGATTTTAGATTAACGGAGGAACAGGAGAAAAGAAGGAAGGAGTTTTTCGATGTATGCAAGGATCTGGAAAAGAAAAGGCCTGAAGGTATACATACATTGATGGATGCCTTCGAGGCTGATACCGAAGAAGGCATAGCTTATGAGGGGTATTGTCGTAAGGAATTTGCCAGGAGGGGCTGGCTTCGGCTTGGCTGGCCATCTGAGTATGGTGGTGTGGGAACTACGATGGACAAGGTTTTCTTCGGCGAAGCTACCGGATATCATGGCGTTCCCGGCGTTGATGCTATAGGTATAGGCATGCTCGCACCCATGCTTATCCACGAAGCGAGCGAGGAGATAAAGAAAAGATTCCTCCCTCCCATTGGGACTGGGGAAGCCTTATGGTGTCAATTATGGAGCGAGCCCAATGCCGGCTCCGACCTGGCAAGCCTCAGTACTACGGCTATAAGAAAAGGCAATGAGTATATAATAAATGGACAGAAGACCTGGACCTCGTTTGGTCACCGCGCTCACTGGGGATTTGGAATGTTTAAAAGTGACCTCCAAGGTCGCAAACGTCACAACCTCAGCTTTCTCTTGCTGGACATGAAGACTCCCGGGGTTACCATAAACCCTCTTTACTTCTTTGATGGGAAACACTTCTATAATGAAGTTTTCTTTGACGACGTTCATGTTCCCGCGGAGAACATTGTAGGCGAAGAGAATGAGGGTTGGAAGGTTGGCCAGACTTTGTCGGGCTTTGAGAGGTCCAACGTGGGCGCTGTCATGACCATCCAACGCCAGGTGGAAGATTTAGTCAAATATTGTAATGAGACGAAGGTAGGAGGCAAGCTCCTGGCACAGGACAAAGTCATTCGCAACAGGCTTGCCGAGGTGGCATGTGAAGTCGAAGCAACTCGCACCCTGGCGTACCATATAGCTGACCTGCAGGATAGGAACCAGATGGCACCATTCGATGCCTCGGCCATAAAGGTATACAGCTCTGAGTTATGGGAGCGTGTAGCTGCTCTCGCGGCTGATACATTGGGCGCTTACGGTCAGGTCAAGACCTCCCAGTGGGCTCCTATGGGAGGTGCCTGGGAAAGCAATCTTAATAGCTGTTTCATATCCTCTATTGCGGCGGGTACTAACGAGATACAGAAAAACGTTATTGCCTGGTTTGGATTGGGCATGCCCAGGGCATAATATAAAGGAATGAGTAATCTATAAGGAGGAATATTATGGATACTACTTTTACCGAAGAGCAGGAGATTTTGAGGAAGGCAGCAGCAGATTTTCTGGCCAAAGAAGTCCCCGAGAGCAAGGTAAGGGAGATAGAAGATAGCGAGTCGGGTCTTGCCCCTGAGCTTTGGAAGGGAATGGCTGATTTGGGCTGGATGGGCTTAGCCATTCCTGAAGAATATGGGGGGATGGGGATGACGTTTCAGGATTTAAGCATCATCCTAGAGGAGATGGGAAAGAATGTAACGCCTGGGCCTTTCCTTTGTGCTATGCTTGGAGGCGCCTATCCTATTCTAGATGCCGGAACAGAGGAGCAGAAGAAAGAATTTCTGCCTAAGATAGCTAATGGAGACCTGATTTGCACTTTGGCTCTTCTTGAGGCGGAAGGCATATATGAAGCTTCCGATGTAAAGACCAAAGCAATACAAAAGAATGGTAGCTTTACAATCAATGGCACGAAGCTCTTCGTGGAACAAGCCAATAATGCCGACTATTTAATCTGCGTTACCAGAACAAGGGAAGGGGCTTCGCCTGAGGACGGGATAACATTGTTTATCGTGGATACCAAGATCCCCGGAATTAGCGTGGAGGTGATGCCCACCATTGGAATGGAAAAGCTTTGTCAGGTGAATCTCAAAGATGTTGCCGTGCCTCAGAAGAATATGCTAGGAGAACTGGATAAAGGATGGCCTATTGCAAAGAAGATTCTGGAACGAGCAGCTATTGCCAAAGCCAGTGAATCCCTAGGTGCCATGGAGGCGATTATTCCCTTGACCGTGGAATATCTGAAGCAAAGGGTTCAATATGACCAGCCCCTGGCCCAATTTCAGGCTCTTCAGCATATACTGGCCGATATGTTCATTACGATGACCGCGGGCAGATATTTGGTTTATGAGGCAGTGTGGATGAAATCGGAAGGCCTTCCCTGCGCTAAAGAGGTTGCCATGGCCAAGGCTTATGTCAACCAGGCTTATGGTGAGTTCAGCAGGCTGATGATAAGGTTATATGGTGGCAATGGCACCAATAGAGAATTCAAACCCGGGCTTTATTATAGGAGGGCTAAAGCTGCTGCCGTGGCTTTTGGTGGCACCGATTTCCATAGGGACTTGGTGGCTAGTGAGATAGGCCTTCTTTAATATATTCCAATATATGACCCGAGCTATCTGACCAGATATCAACCCTACCCGAATGAAGGACAGCATTAGCGCCAGTGCTTAACCTTTATTAGTTTAGCGTATCTTTATTGAATACGGTGTAGCAGAAGGAGGTCAAACCATGTTCAAGACAAGGGTTACCAAAATGCTGGATATCAAGCACCCCATAATTGCTGGGGGAATGATGGGGTTGTCGACGGCGGAATTTGCCGCGGCTGTTTCCAATGCTGGTGGATTAGGCATCATCACTTCTGCGAACTTCACAACTGCATCGGGGCTGCGGGAGGAGATTCGGAAAGCGAAAGGTCTAACAGACAAACCGCTAGGGGTAAACATCAATCTTTTTATGAGAGAGGGAGCCCCTTGGCCTAATGATGAATTCATCGAGGTTGTGATTGAGGAGGGAATCAAAGCTGTTGAGACCTCAGGTATCCGCAATCCAGCGGAATACGTTCCGCGCCTCAAAGAAGGCAATGTAAAGGTCATGCATAAGGTAACTACAGTAAGACACGCGCTTAGCGCGGAGCGAGCAGGCGTAGACCTAGTGGGTATAATTGGTTTTGAGCAAGGGGGAGCGGCGGGTATGGATGAAGTTACCACCATGGTCATCGTACCCGCAGCAGTTAATGCCCTGAAGGTTCCGGTTGTTGCCGGAGGGGGGATTGGCGATGCCCGGGGCTTCGTCGCTGCACTAGCATTGGGAGCTGAAGGTGTGGTCATAGGTACACGCTTTATGGCCACCAAGGAATGCCCCGCCCATCCCAAGTTTAAGGACTGGCTGCTTCGAGCCAGGGAGAACGATACTGTAGTCACGGAGCGGTCCATACGCCTGACTCACAGAGCCCTGAAGAACAAAGTAGCAGAGGAAGTGTTGGAAATGGAAGCCAGAGGAACATCCTTGGAGGAACTGCTGCCCTTGATAGGCGGCGAAGGAAGTAGGAAGTTGCTTACGGAGGGTGACCTCGACGCTGGCATAGCTCATTGTGGGCAGGTCGTAGGGCTGATAGATGATATTCCTACTGTGAAAGAGTTCATTGAAGGCATTGTGACTGAAGCTAAGGCTATCGGGAAACGCCTTGCTTCTCTCGGTATTTTGGAAGATTAGCAAAGTCCACGGGGATTTCTGGACGAATCCAGAGCAAAGCCTTCATTGAGAAGAGATGCTAGAATTCGCCGATAGGCGACGAGGCCAAAAAACTCAAAGCCGTACTATTTGGTTCCAGGAGAAATAGATAGGGAGGGCGAACACCTAACCTACCTGGACCGCCCAAAGACCAAGCCTAATGGTATATGCCACGCTGCCCTATCACTCACCGGGCCATAGTACAGGAGCTTCCTGCCAATCGGAAACAGGAACTAAAATCAGACCTTGAAAGGGAACATAAAGAACAAATTCTGGGGGCAGCCACTCCATACCTATGCTTTCAGCATACTTCTTACTTTCCCCCAGTGGCCCCTGAAAGTACTCCACATATGGTCCAATAAAGGCTATTTTGGAAGGTCTATCCTCCTGCCAGTTTTCCATAATCCGGCCAGCCATAACTGCGAATCTCTCTGCCCCAGTGGGATAGGCGGTATAAACCCAAGGCAGGAGATACATTGCTTCCCCTGTTATGGCTTCGCAGAGCAGGAGTATCTGGTCCTTACCAATTTTCGCCTTAATGGCACCGGGCGGGGAATAGTTTATGAAAGCTGGTACGCCCCACCCCACAAAGTTTTGGCAGGTGCTGAGAATATTGGCTGTGTCACGTACATTGTCCCGCCATATGTGTTCGGGAGTAAATCCAGGAATACCCCACTCCTCATTCCACCATCTAAGACCATCTTGGTTTTCACTCTTTCCTACTATAATTTCTTGAATGCCAATACACGGGCTTTGGCCCTATCAAGGTAAACCTAAGGCACAAGCATGGGAGCATCTCGCCAGTCGGTCAGATAAACCACCTGTCCATTCTGGACCTGGGCGACCATTACCCGACTAGAGCCCCTGTGGTCCTCCTGGGTGTAGGTAACGGGCCCTATTCCGTAGGGGTCAAAATCTTTGATGTTGTCCAGCGCCCTTTTCACAGCAATACCGTCAACGTTTTCAAAGCCCACCTCTTCCACAGCCCTCCTCAAGGCCTCACATGCTACAGAAGACATCCGTAGTTGATTGCACTCATCGCCCGCCATATCTAGCCTTCCGCGATACTTCATCTGCAGGTCTCGTATAAGCTTCACGCCCGGATTTGTCTCGTCCAGAGAGAAGTAACTCACCCTTGGAGCAGTATACTCTTCAACGGAAGACCCCAGTGCCAGTATCGCTATGGACTGGGTATTCTCATAGCCACCGAACTGCATCTCGCCTAGCAGCCCCAGCCTCTCGGCATCCTTAAGGATCGGAATCGCAGTTGTCCACACGGAGGTGATATAGACAAAATCCGCCCCTCGCTCATTGATTCTCAGCAGCTGAGTGGTGGTATCTAAGGGAACGAAAGGAACAATTTCCATGGGCAGCATCTCTACGCCTATGTCCTCAGCATACTTTGTGCCCTGCGCTTCCGCGCTTCTTCCATATGCCACATCTGGTCCAATCATGACTACCCTGGGAGGCCTGTCCTCCTTCCAGTTTGCCATGATCCAGTCGCACCAAACAGCAAATCTCTCCGCATCAGTAGAATATATGCTATAAACCCAACCGGGAGGATACATCGCCTTTTCCGATATGGCAAACGTAAGAAAGGGGGTCTTGTCGCGTTCCGCCAATGGCTCAATCACCACTGTCTCATCCAACAGTACACAGATCCAGAGCGGTATGCCACGCTCGATCCACTTGTGCTAGGTGCTCAGCCCCTCAGCCAAAAAGTGTCCTGTATCTGCCCAGACAAGCTTGACCGTCACCCCCGGAATGCCCTCCTTCTCGTTATAGTACCAGATGTACTCCTCCACCCCCTTCAGTGCATATTGGGAAGCCGCAGAGGCAGGCCCCGTAAGACCGGCCATCAACCCAAGCTCCAGCACTTTTCCCTCACCCGATGATGGTGAAGGGGCACAAGCGGTAACCAAAAGCAGGGCTGTCAATCCTATTGCCAAGACAATCAAAAGTCTTTCCACTTTTGCCATTCTATTTCCCCTTTTTACAACTTCATTCAGACCGCTTAATTTCACCCTGGCCTTTGCTTCACTGTCCAGATTCTTACTTTTTCGGCATATTGGTCATACCATGGCAGAAGTTAGCTTGCGGACGGATTCTACTATATCTGGTAGAGGTGTTCCGGGAATAAAAATTTCAGCCACGCCCATTTCCTTAAGAGCAGGGAAATCCTCCTCATAGATAATTCCACCCAACAACACCAATACATCACCTTTTCCATGATTTTTTAGCTCCTTGATGGTCTGGGAAACCAGCAGCATATAATTTGCGGACAAAATACTCAACCCCACAACATCCACATCCTCCTGAACAACCGTGGTCGCGATTTCCGTGGGCATCATATTTCCCCCATAGATAACCTCGAACCCGGCATCACGCAGAGCACTACTTACTACAACCATCCCACGCCAATGACCCTCTAACCCCGGCTTAGCCATTAGAACCTTGACTTTCTTCTCACCCATAACGCTTTCACCTCTTAAAGTATCATTGGAGGAGACCATACCCCGTAGACTGTACGCCAGACATTGCTTATCTCCCCTATAGTAGCATAAGCCTTGACTGCTTCCATAACCGCAGGCATAACATTCTCTTCACTGCTGCTAACTTCCTCTAGATTTCGCAGCGCCTGAGCAACCTTGTCATTGTCCCGCTCCTTCTTGAACTTCTTAAGCTTCTCAATTTGAATCTCAGGTGATTTAGGATTCGGCCTGAATATAGGCACCTCATAAGGCTCCTTTCCAAGACGAAACTTGTTCACCCCAACCACTACGGTCTCACCAGAGGTTACCCTGCGCTCATGCTCGAGCATGGCATCTCTATATTCCCTGTGAACCCATCCCGTGGTAAGGGCTTGAATCATCCCCCCCATTTCTTCAATCTTCTGGATATAATCCCAGGTGCGCCGTTCGATTTCACTGGTAAGCCTTTCAACATACCAGGACCCGCCTAGGGGGTCTACTGTGTTTATTACATTGGTCTCATACTGCAGTACCTGCCCCGTCCTGATAGAGAGCAGCATCGATTGTTCCGTGGGTAAACAAACCCCTTCATCATATCCATTGGCATGCATAGATTGAGCTCCGCCCAGAGCGGCGGCAAGCATCTGGTAGGCAATGCGAACAAGGTTATTTAGAGGTTCCTGAGTAGTATGAGTGCAACCCGAAGATTGAACATGAAGACGAAACTGCCAGCAACTTGGATTCTCGATGCCATATCTCTCTCTGGCAATCCTATACCACATACGCCGTCCCGCCCGCAGTTTGGCAATTTCCTCAAAGAAGTCATTATGGACGCCCATGTTAAAGGAGAAGCGCCGTACAAACTTATCTAGAGGCACCCTGCCCCGTCGTTTCTCTTCCTCGATATACTGAATGGCCGTCGCTAGAATCAAACCTAGCTCCTGCACTGCGTCGATTCCTTGCTCTCGATAAGGATAGGAATCGAGACACATCGGGTGCCACTTGGGAGCACACTCACAGCACCATTCGATAAGATCCACACTCAATCTTAACAATGCTTGAGGTGGCATTTGGTCTTTATGATAAGCACATGATGATGAGGCAGTGAAATCGTTCAAAGTAGTGCCTCTGAGCTGCTCCATATCGAAGCCCCTATTTTCAGCTATAGCCATATACATAGCTGTGAGGGGACAGCCACTTTCAGTGGAGACCTCGAGCGCTGTCGCTATCTTATCTATGGGCAAACCTTCAAACGTTGTTTCCATATCCTTAAGAGAACTTATGGGAACTCCAGCATCGCCAACATCAGCGAAAGCTGCGGAATCGTCACAGTCCACCCCATATCCTGTAGGAACATCAGTAGCCACAGAAAAACCTGTCTGGCCCAATTCGTATTCGCGCCGATAAAGCTTGTTAGTCTCCTCCGGGGTATTAACTCCAGAATACCGTCTTATAGTCCACAACCTGCCTCGATACATGGTGGAGTAAACTCCCCGAGTGAACGGAGGCTCCCCCGCAAGCCCGATATCTCTATCATAGTTAATATCTTTCACATCATCAGGACCATATATTCCCTTTATAGGAATTCCTGATCCCGAGGCAAATTGCTCTTTATCCTCCATATGGCTGTCCTCATTACAAAAAATAAGTCACCGAAAAACTACCTAAGACTTCAGTCCCCAATTCCATGCGTAAACAATTTTATCGCCTTCCACAAAAGCACGCTGGGGAAGCTCAATAGAAATATGAACCTCCCCCAGCTTAAAGCACACGACTACAGGGTTCATAAGTCTTTAGAAATTGACATCATGTCTTCCTTAGGCGGAGCCTCTTTTACCAGGTTCTTGAGCGCTTGGCCAAGCTCCATAGGTTCCCATTTCGCCTTCTCTTGCTTAGCAACAGTGCCTGCGGTATGCCAGCCACGGACAAGCCAAATCCTATTTCCCATAACCCTTACTACCTCGCCAGTAATGTCCTTGGCATCATCGGAAGCCAGATAGACTATTAGCGGAGACATGTTTTCTGGTGCGAACATGTCGAATTCACCTGGAGCTACTTCACCTCCCATTATAGCTCCCAAGGAAGGGGTAGCCTCTGTGGTCATTCTCGTCCTTGCTGATGGGGCTATACAATTACAACGCACCCCGTACTTTGCCATTTCTATAGCCACAACAACTGTCATAAGGGCAATTCCTGCTTTAGCCGAACCATAGTTCACTTGTCCGATATTTCCCAGAAGCCCGGCATCTGAACTGGTATTTATAATTGACCCATTCAGGATATTTCCCGCCTTATGCTGTTCCCTCCAGTAAGCACAAGCATGCTGTGTGCAATTGAAGTGGCCTTTAAGGTGAATAGCGATTACTCTATCCCAATCATCCTCACCCATGTTGAATATCATCCTGTCTCTGACGATACCAGCATTATTTACCAGAATATTCAGTTTGCCGAACTTATCTATAGCGAGATCAATAAGCTCCTTTGTTGCAGCAAAGCTGGAAACATCAGCGAAATTAGGGACTGCCTCTCCGCCGAAAGCCGCTATCTCCTCAACCACTTCCTGGGCTGGGCCGGTAGCCTTACCTGCCCCATCATAACCTCCCCCATAATCATTTACCACTACCTTAGCCCCCTCTTTCGCCATTGCCAAGGCGTGCTCCCTTCCGATACCTCTGCCTGCCCCAGTAACGATTGCTACTTTGCCATCTAATAACTTTGCCATTTTCAGCTCCTTTCCTCTTATTTTGCTCCCTTCAAAGGCAAGACTACAGTAGCCTTGCCAGGTGTCGTCTTCTCCCCTTTCCCATTCTCCACCCAGATGTCACAGTCCACCATGTGTTCACCATCCTGG
>Ga0180431_10001564_pt1 | contig 31717 bp, 23 predicted proteins | sample SS_ome_11_FD_132459 | JGI IMG/M metagenome (GOLD analysis project Ga0180431, IMG submission 132459) | Hypersaline lake sediment archaeal communities from the Salton Sea, California, USA - SS_1_MS_1 metaG | ecosystem: Environmental > Aquatic > Non-marine Saline and Alkaline > Hypersaline >... | reverse complement strand
GTTCCCCGCATGTGCCGTGTCAGAATTCGTGTCAAGCCTGCGCGTCAAGGTTTTTGAAGTCGGCCCACGAATCAGATTCACGAACACTGCAGGGAAGTCGGGGGCGAACCATATTCAATTGTGATCTCCACCCATTGCAGGGCGCGTGCCAGAAGACGTGGGTCGGGAGAAAAAGTGAACGCGGTGCCATCCCGTGAATGTGAGTTCACAGGGAGACGCCCTGTAGGAGCGCGTGAGGGGCATTCGTGAGAGTCAGAAATGTCGAACGTAATGTGGCAAGACCGAGAGTTTGGAACCCAGCTACGGGCCGACAAGGGAGCGATCTGAGCCAACTCCCCCAGATCCTGTCTCGGAAGCGGGTCAGATCCCTCAATCGGGCACCGTTGTCTTCCCTGTAGGAGGGGATTCCTATCCCCGGTGCTTGAATCCGGTCCCGTCCGCTGGTAACGTCTGGCTGATGAACGACTCCCACCACCTGGAGGTGATGATGGCGAAATACTCGAGTCAATTCCCCGATCCCGTAACTCTGGTGACGGTCAGGACGGACAACGAGACCAATTTCATGACGGCCGGGTGGGCGTCCCCTGTCTCGTTTGATCCCCCGATTCTCATGGTGAGTATCGCCCCCGAGCGCCACACGCACAATCTCATCCTGGAAGCCGGGGAATTCGGCATCTCCATCCTGGCCGATGACCAGAGGAATCTGTCCACACTCGGCGGTACGACGAGCGGAAGGGACGTCGACAAGATTGCGGAAGGCAACGTGGCGACTGCCCCGGGCGAGAAGATCCGGGCCCCCCACGTCGCCGGAGCGCGCGCGTGGTTGGAGTGCAAACTGGTCTCGCACGAGACGGTCGGCGATCACACGGTGTTCTACGGTGAGGTTCTGAAGACCGTTGCGGACGAGGCGAAGTCGGCGCTCGTGTTGTTCAATCGGGTGTACTACGCGCTCGGGGAGAAGAGAGGAGTCTATCCGTAGGGAGTTGTTTTCCTCTAAGATGGGCCGTCTACGGATCCGGCCGGCCGTCTCGGCCCGGCGGCGATGTAGATGCAGTTCGTGTCCTTCTCGTCCACGAGGGGATTGAAGAACTCGACCTCGCAGGCCCTGACGCTGGAGAAGACGGACTGCAAGCGGTTGAGGAACTTCTCATCCGGCCGTTCGGCGGACCAGAGGGCGAACACGCCATCCGGCGCGACGTGAGCCACAAGGCGCCGGAGGCCCTCGGTTTCGTAGAAGGGCGCGTGGGAGGCACGGATCGGATGGCAAGGTGAATGGTCGATGTCGATGAGAATCCCGTGATAGGTCCGAGTCACGGGACCGGCTTTGACGCTTTCACCCGACGGCCCCACCATGTCAAAGAAGTCCGCCTGGACCAGGCGGCACCGCGCGTCCGTCGTGAGTTCCATACCCAGAGGCACGATCTGCCGCCGGTGCCACGCGATCACCGGCTCCAGGTACTCCACCACGGTTACGGATCTGACGTTCGGAAAATCCAGGGCCGCTTTGGCCGTGTATCCCAATCCCAGCCCGCCCACGAGAACGTCCCACTCACCATCCGGCAGCTCCGCAAGCGCCAGCTTGGCCAGGGCGATCTCGGAATGATTGACGAGGCTGGACATGAGGAATTCCCCGTCCAGCCGGACCTCGTAGAACTCCGTCCCGCCTGGGGAAGGGGATCGCCTTCGCCACAGCGTCAGCTCGCCCAGATTTGTTCTACATCGGTCCAGTTCCTGAACGGTCGTCAACATCCCGCACCCCGCACTTCGGAAAGGCCGATCATGCAACCTCTATCGTACTCGATCGGGATCCCTTCCGCTACCCCGATTCACGATGAAACCCGGGGTGCGTGTCGCGCCCCGGGCCACTACCGGCCTTGCTCACCCTCTCTCGATCGCCGCCGGGCGACGGGAAAAGAGACCGTGCGGCCCGTGGGCCCGAGCCGTATCGAAACATGGGTGAGAAGTATGGGCTACCTCGCGAACCAGTAGCTCAATTTGGCCAGGATCACATTCTCCGGCTCCGCGCGGAAAAGATGATCTCCTCTCAACGCGTTGTTGAACCGGTGGCCTGCATCAAGGGCGTCGCCGCGATTCTCGTCAATACACCGCCCCTGCTTCCAGACCAGATAGAAGGTGCTCCCGGGCCGATACTCCCAGCGCAGAACCGTGTTGAGATTGACGGATGAGTAGCGGAAGTCGTAATCGTCGACGTCGAAATCCTCGGCCGTGTACGGCGTCCACTCGTCGGAGTCAGGCTTCGCCAGTTCCCGTGGGTTCCGGTAATCTCCCACACTCAGGTACGGCTGGGCGTACAGCTCGAGTGAGAGGTGCCGGCTAAAGAGAAGGCTCCCGCGAAACGTGATGTCGACCGTTCGCTGGTCGAGCTCGCCGAACACCCAGCTCACGCCCCCGATCCCGCCCCCTGGGTTTGCGAAATTCTCGATATGCTGCGCGTCGTCCAACGTTTTATCGAATCCAATCTCGAGGTAGTAGATCATCGAGGGACACGCCAGCCACCGAGTCTCGAACCCGATGTACGTGCTCCGGGTTCCGGAACCTCTCCTCAGGTGGTTTCCAACGTGGGTCCACACGAGTGGTTTCCGCGTGTCCGTGTTAATCCCCCACCAGGTGAACATCTGGCCCGGGAGCTCGATCAGTGGGCCGCGGTGGTCCTCGTAGTCCTCGGTTGCCCAGCGATCCGTCTGCTTGGAGCGGACGTTAACCCCGAACCACCCTTCCCAGTAGTTACGGAACTTGCCCCAGCCGTCCCACTCCACCACGTTGTACCGCAGATGTCCCTTTCCATAGGACCAGGCGACCTCTCCCCTGTCGATGTCCATGCCTTCCCCGGCGCCATAGAGACATTTTCTCCAGTACTCGATCTGGGTGTTGTAGTTCAGCAGCAAGGATTCCCTCGAATCGGACAAGCGTCTGTACGTGAGCCAGATCCCATTCTCCAGCCGGTCAGGCATCTCCAGGTATCCGATATCATTGATGTCCAGCTTGTCGGTCAGCCAGTTTCCCGTCCATCCCCCGTACAATCGTCCTCCCAGCTTCCGGATCTGGAGTGAACCTCCTGTGCCATAGGTCTTGTCATGCGTGACGGACGGATCCGACGCAAGCCGTGCCGGGTCGATGATGGATCCGACTGCGGACCCAGAGATGTTGTAGTCGCGATCGTGGAAGTTGAGGTCGAAGTCGAGTCCGGTTGTCCAGGCGTCGCGGGTCTCAAAGTCGCCGAACGCATCGCGATCCTCCGGCTTGTAGACGGCCGACTGCATGAACCCGATCCGGTGCCTGCCCTCGGAGAATTCCTTGCTGAACCGCCCCAGGAGATAGTGTGTCTGCTGCTCGCCGCCCTTCATGAAATTGTGAGCCTGGCCGTCCTCAGTAACGTCGGTGACGGCGTAGAGGCTGGCCACGGACACGCCTCCGGACGTCTTCCCGGTCAGTTTTCCGGCGAATCGAATGCGCGAGTTTTCGCTTCCCGTCCCAATCCGACGGGAATAGAACATGTTGAAGTACGGGTGCTGGTAGAACTGAATGCCTTCGAGGAAGAAGGGGCGTTTCTCCTCGTACCAGGTTTCGAACGGAGAGAGGTTGAGAACGGCCGGATCCGCCTCGACCTGGCCGAAGTCGGGTTGAAAGGCGGCGTTCAGTGTCAGGTCCGAGGTGACGGCCATCTTGAGATCCGCGCCGAAGTTCTGGAAGTGATCGAGGTCGTCTCCGTCGCCTCCGGCCGACGGATCGGTCGATTGCTGAACGACATAGGGGAGGATTTCCAACTGCCGCCTCGGGCGGACACCCCGGATGTCGGTGACTGTTCCGAAGCGTGAAACAAAGCCGCGGGTCTCGGCGTCCCAGATGGCCCAGGCCGTGTCTTCACCCCGCCCGTGCATGTATCGGTAGAGCTGGAATCCCCAGGTCATGTTTCCCGAATGGCGGTAGCGGATGCAGCTGAAGGGAATGCGGAACTCGGCGTACCAGCCTCCTGCGTCGCGCGTGGTCTCGACTTCCCAGACACCGTCCCAGCTCGTATCCATGCTTCCATCGTTGTAGACGTAGCGGTCCTCCTGTGCCCCCGATGGGTTCACCCTGAAATTGTAGGCCGTGTTCCGATCGTACATGGGATCGACGTAGAGGCTGATCTGGTCGCTCCCGGTCATCTGGTCCCGGCGGCAGAGCTGGGTGGTGATATTCTCCGAGTCCGCTTCCAGGCAGGCCACGGCGATGTAGAAGGCGTTCTCGTCGTAGGCCACCTTGAAAACCGTTTCTTCGCTGGGGGATGCCCCCCGGGTGGGGTCCCAGACGCGGAATCCCGTTGCTGTTTCGGCATCCGCCCAGGCGATGTCGTCCAGGTGGCCGTCCAGGGTGATCGGGTCACCGTTCAGGGCGTATGCCCGGACCTGAGGCCGGTCCTTCTCCGTGCCATTGGCCGCGGGGGGGTACCCCGAGCCGCCTCCCGCGGGGTCGAACGAGGCGAATCCGGACGCTGCAGACGTCTCCGGAGTGGTCGAAACACAGAGGAGGATGACACATGCTCCCAGAATCCATTGACGCATGATTGGCTCCAACCGGCAGGGGAAGATCTGACTTCACAAGGCCCATCGCCATCCTTCCGCACTGAAGACGTTTGGAATGCCGGTTTGGTTGCAGGGGGGAATCAAGTATTTCGACTGGTCGACCGGGCGACAAGGCCAGGGGAAGGCGATGGTCGAGGAATCATGGAGTGGAGTGCCGCGGGAGAACAACCACATTCGGATGGGCGGTGATCCGTTTGGGCAGGTCTCCGTCATCAAGCAACAGAACGCCGTATCCCTGCTGCCTGCAGATGCCGATTTCTGCTTCCGTTGGAATCTGCGGGTATGCAACCAGTGAGGAGTAGAACATGAGTTCAATGGGTCTCCGCGTGTTGAATACAACCGCCCGGGTCCCCTGAAATTCCCTACCCATCTTCCTGAAGGACTGCGCCCACTCGGCGTGCCATTGAGGCCCGCCGATCGGTTTCACTCTCTCTATGCAGAAACGGGCGGGGAGCCCGACCAGGAGGACCAACACCAGTATGCCGGCGAACCGCCATCTGCGAGCGGTCAACCATCGGTCTCTTACATGCCACCAGAAGAGGGACACCATCATAAACACTGCCGGGGCGGTGATCATCACGTACCTTACACCCTTGCTTGCCGCAAGAGAGAAGAAGACGAGCGGGGCCAAGAACCAGAGCGCCAGGGCAATCCGGGACGGGTCCCGTTTCTGTCGGACCAGGGTGTAGAAGAACCAGCCCAGTGGCAGATAGGAGATCTCACCGAAGTACTCGGGGATTCTCGTGACATAGTAGAGAGGGCCGCCGCCATGTCCTTCGAGTACTTCCGTCAGGTGTCGCACGTTGTACAGCGCCTCCCAGGCGGCTTCTTCCGGAAATGCTCGTCCGATGTAGACTTGCCACGGCACGTACACCCATGCCGCCGCCAGCACCGCAACCAACACAGTTCCCGAATGCTCCAGTCGGAAACGCGACGACCGCGCCCGGAGGAACGGGATCCAGACGACCAAGATCACCAGACTCGCGGGCGACTGGGCGAGCGCGGCCAGACCCGTCACACTGCCGATCGCGAGGGCGGATGTCCACGGATTCCACTCTCGAGAGCGGAAGACCACGAGAATACCGGCTTCGACCATGACAATGAAGACGGTAGAGATATGATCCGTGGGAACGCGTCCCGAGGGCAATTCAATCAGAAGGCCATGGATGGCGTGCAGGAAGGCGGCGAGGAGACCCACCCTTCGTCCACCGATATCTCGACCGATGTGATAGGTGAATCCGATGGCCAACGTGGAGAGCAGCACGCTGGGCAGGCGCAGCGCAATCTCGTTGAACCCCAGACACTTCATACTCAGAGCCATCAGCCAGAGAGTCAATGGCTGCTTGTGTAACCAGATATGGTTGTGTCCCCAACTCCGGAAGTCGTATGTGAGAAGTGGGTGCTCGTAGAGTGTTGGGAGCCACGGGTGGTGGGCAAGGTTCTTCGCGACAAGGGCGTGGTACCGCTCGTCCCAACTGTGAAGGAAGAGATCCCCTGCCGTGAAGGCCCGGAGTAGAAAGCCCGCCCCGGCGATGAGAAGCAGAGCGGACAGATCCCGCTCTCGCCGAAACTGGCGGTAGGCGAAGCCAAACAAGAGCAGGGCCGACACGACCACAGCGATCCCAGCAACATCACGCGGCACCGGTAGCCTCCGGGTTCGCGACGCAACGCGAACAGTAAGCCAGCAACCGCAGATCGTATCCTGACGCTGAGAATACCTCAAGAGCTAAGACGAGCGGCAGCACCACGCCGGCTCTCAGAGTACGAGGGCATACCCGATCTTCGCGAAGAACGTCCGGTCCGTCTGCCTCACCGCAAGATTCTGATCCCCGTAATGATTGTCCGAATACCCCAGGAACAGGACCGTGTGGGGGTTGATCTTGTAGGACAAGAGCACCTGGCTGAAGATGTCCTTGGTTTCGGCCTCCACGGGGTCGACGTAGAGCCCTTGGTTCTTCAAGTAGTGTCTGTACTGAAGGATCGCCCTCAGGAACGTACGGTTAGTGAAGTGGTACACGAGCTCTCCCTGCGTGATGTGTGCCGTGTAGAGGCGCTCTTCACCGATCTCCATCCGCTCGTAGGTGTGGTCGAGTTCCATGTACAGATGAAGCCCAAGGTTCAGAGTCGATCCGCCGTTCACATGGGTTCTCTTCCCGAGCCGCGTGTTGGCATAGTCGATATGGTCGTCGAAGATGAGATTGAACCAGGGATGAACTCTTCGCGTCCGCATGCAGTTGTGGATGTGGACGTAGTTCATGTCGAACAGCTGGCCGTTGTAGCCCTCGCGGATCCTCCTCGCGTCCACGAGCGCGTGCATCTGCCACGGGCCTTCGTACGTAAAGATCAGCGCGCCCGTCCGGTCTATCAGCTGCCCGCTCTGATCCTCGTACTGTTCGAACTGGCCCTGGATGTTCAGACGGGTCCACCACTTCGGATCGTCGGCATGCCACGTGTAGTCCGTGTATGCATAGTAATTCCGGTAGTCGACGCGGGGCACGAAGCCCAGGTCACTCCGGAAGGACGCCCCCAGATCATAGTATCCAAGAGACCCGTCCCAGTTGCGCGTGTCATGCGTGTAGATGACGTTGAGGGCCGCGTCCTCGAAATCGGACATGCTTTGGTCGAAGTCGGAGGCCACGGCGTCCGGGTAACGTGTCGATGACCCGAGCACTTGAACACTCAGGCGGTCCGTCCGGGTGAACCGAAGGTCTCCGTCGAAACCCGCCACACGGTTGAAGTAGTCATCCCCCTCCCGGTCGGTCGCGAGGAAACCCAGCGTGTACTGGCTTCCGATATCCTTCCGATAACGGAACACGGATGCGGTGGATTTCGCGGACAGAGATGTTTGCCGGGATCCCTGGCTTCCCGGCAATACCAGGTTGGTCATTTCGTCCCGGACGACGAAGGACCCGATCGTGTGCCCGCTCTCCTTGCCGGTCAGCTTGGCACCCCAGATGGGATCGGCCAGGGTCCGCGTGTGAACGACGTTGAGTGGTGTCCGGAAGTAGTCGGCGCCTTCCAGGAAGAAGGGCCGCTTCTCGGAGTAATAGAGGGCAAACTGGGTGTTGATCTCAAGCTGTGCGGCATCCGCCTCAACCTGGGAGAAATCCGGATTCGCCGTTGCGCCGAACGTCATGTTGGGAGTAATGCCCCAGCGCGCGGTGAGGCCCGGTTCATAGGCGTCATCCCCGGTGACAAAGGGTCCCTCCGTGTAACCTTCCCGTGCCTGAGGGACCATCGCCAGGAACGTCGGGATGACGTCGACGTTTCGTCCCGGCGTGGCGCCGCCGAAACCGATGATCTTCTCGGCCTGGCAGAGGTAGCAGTTGTTGTTGCGGTCGTGGGGGAAGAGGCTCATCTGCCGGGTCACGCTTCGAGGGTAGTTGCGGAGGAGGTCAATCCCCCAGGTCTGGTCCTCCACGCTCCGCTGGAATCGAAGGGAGCTGAACGGGATGGCCATCTCGATCTCGAAACCATCACGCGTCATCCGGCCGGCCGAATCCCAGATGCCGTCCCACGTGTCCGAATTGCAGTCGGGGCATTCGATGTTGTCATCCTGGACCCCAAGGGGATTGCACGCAATCCAGTAGTTGCGCCTCTCGTCGTTGAACGTGTCGAGGACGATCGCCACGTAGTCATCGGCCCAGATGTTATCGCGGTCACAGACCCGCGCCCTGATCTTCGAAGGTTCCGGGTCCTGTGCGTGAAACGCCACGTATAGGTGGCCCGCATCATAGGCCAGAAACGCGTCCGTGCGGACCGGCGCCGGGATGTTCTCGCCCGGGGTGATCTCGTAGCCGATCTCAAGCGCCAGTGCTTCCTGCCAGACCGGTTCGTCGAGGCGGCCGTCGACCCGCACCTGTGAATGGACGCGGGGGATCCTGGATGGAATTTTCTCAGAGTCCGAGAACGCGGTGGCCGAAAACGCACAGAGGAAGACAGTAGTAACCGCGCCGCAGAGCACAATCCCAGTGGCTCGCATCAGATGCCCTCCCGATCACGGGGTCAATCGTCAGAAGGTGGTTACACGACTCAGAGTCCCAGAGCGATGGTTGACCGAGGAGGTTTCTGATACAGGGGCGCGCCTTCAAGACACTTCAGAGGCAACCGACTCACTCACCCAATTCACTCTCCACCCGAGCGTACGACGTTCCGGGGACGCGGGTGGTTTAGCCGGCCCGGAATCCCCGGATCACGGGACCGGGTTATCTACGACTCAATCAACTTCTCCAGCAATGCAAACGCACGGGGATCATCGTGCAGCGAAAGACCGAAGATCGCCGATTCGCGCAGCGCGAAGTCCGGATCCGTGCGTGCAATCCTCATGAGGATCGGGACAACGCTCTCCTCTGGACACATCGACAAGGCCGAGACGGCCTCCATGCGGAGGGACCGCTCTATTGTCTCATCAGATGCGATGGTGTCAAGCTCCCGAATGATCTTCCCGTCCGCCACGTGGCCGCACCAGAAGAGAGCCGATTCCCGGATCTTGATCGGAATCGACGGACTGCCGGCGATGTCAAGCAGCTCCAGGCCGACGACGGCGCTGTCCGCCAGACAGGCGGCCAGGATCGCGTCTCTCGCAAGCGCGGGGTGGGATTCCCGCGCCAGCGCCAGGAAGAACCCCGCGGCTTCCGATCCGTGAACGATCCCAAGATCCTTCGCATCCTCCACATGTTCATTCCACTGTCCCCCGAGCCGGGTCTTCAACTTGACGGTCATCCCGTCCTTCACCGTCAGAACGACCCGGACCGGCGGCGGTTCAGCATCAGGTTCCCACACACTGCGTTGTCCGCCGCCATGGTAGCAGGCGCCGACCGTCACATGACGGGAGACCCGCGTCCTGCACCTGCGCACCCGGTGGTCCTCCCGGCTGAGACAGATGTGGTCCCCGGATCCCCACACACCCGGACGGGCGGCAAAGGTCATGAGGACCAGGCCGTCATCCGCGGCCGAGATCTCCCGCTCGATCCGGGAGACCTTCGACTCTGAACGGCCGACCACCACGGCAGCCAGGCTCAACGCGGCGATGGACATGATCAACAGAACACGCATCAGATCCAACCTCCTGGCCCGTTTCACACACTCGGAATCCGACGCAGAACCACTGCGCTCAAAGCCTCGATCATTCAGGGATTCCGTCGTCATCCAGGCTAGCCTACTCGCCGATCAGCTCTTCGAGAATCTCGATGGCTCTCGGGTCATCCGTTTGGCTCATCCAACGGACTGCTTCCAGTCGCAGCTCGGCATTCTTCTCTTCCTTGGCGATCTCGATGAGTTTCTGATCCGCTGCGGAATCACCTTTCTTGGAAAGAAGCCAGATGGCTGTCTTTCGGAGCTCGATGTCCGGTACGGTATCGTAGATTTCCACGAGGTCGCGGGTGCGCACATCGGAGTCACCCATCAACATGCTGAGGGCCGTTTCTCGTACACTCGTGAGGTTCTTGTCGTCCGCAATCAGATCCAGCAACCAGCGCCTGGACTCATCCGATCCGAAACGGCTGATGCTCACGACGATTTCTTCGCGGAAGGCCTCGGCCGAAACGTCATCGTACAACTCCATGAGAAACTTGAGCGTTTCGGGCGACTTCTTCTCTCCGAGAACGACGATCGATCCCCTCCGGACTTCCCTGGACAGCGTGGGGTCGGTGGCGAAGTCCCGCAGGAGCTCGGCCGCACGTGGGCTGGGGTGATGGTAGAGAGCATAGGCGGCGCTCTCCTGGATTCTCTCATCCGTGGAGTTCCGCACGATATCGTCGATGACGGCGATCGCACTCTCGGTCGAAACGGACGAGAGCAACATGACGGCTTCGGCCTGCACCCCGGGATCCGGGTCGTTCTTCGCGGCATCCAGCAGAAGATCGTCAGCATCCTCACTTTCGATTCTCGTCAGGAGGAAGAGGGCTTCCGTGCGCAGCTGGGCGCTCTCTTCGTCCCGCCGCGCAAGGACTTTCTGAATGGCGGGCGTCGCCCGGTCCGGGTCCATCTCCACCAGAGCGTTGAGGGCCGCGATACGAATATCGGATTCCTTATGACGGGAATGCGGCATCCGGCAGATGCTGATGTGACCTTTGTCGTCCACGATCCGAATTGTGGACAGGAGCCCCTGGCCGCGCTCCCACGCCCGCTGTTGCCTTTCCCAGTCTCTCTGCGACCTCTCCCAGTCCTGCTGGTTGAGTTCCCACTCTCTCTGGTTGATCGTCCATTCGCGCTGGATATCCTTCTGGGCGAGTGCGGCCTCCCGCTGGATAATCGCGCAATTTTCCTGTGTCAGAAGAAAGTCGCCGTCCTCGTCAGCCAGGATGGAAATCACATAATCCGATTCCCGGTCCCCGCGCTTCGCCAGCTCCCCGTAAATCCGGGCTTCGAGATCGACGGCGTCCCCGAGCGTGGCGGCCTCGAGATGGTTTTCTCTCTGGTAGGTCAGCGACTCGAGCGCCGCCCGGAGATCTTCATCCTCTCCCAGGCGGTACAGGCTGAATGCTCTCCAGTACAGCGCATCGCCGGCGTAATCCGACTCCGGGAAGGTCTCGATCAGCTCCCCGTACAGCTCGGCGGCCTTGCGATATCCATCTTCACTCAGCGCACTTCTCGCTTTTTTGTAGAGGGCGGCAGCCTCGTCTTCGGCTGCTGCCGGGACGGTGAGGAGGAGTGAGACGATCAGACAAGCGATCGCGCTCCGGTAGTGAACTCTCGAATGGTCCTTGAACATCGTACAACCTCCTTGGCGGTCGGGGGATTATTGGCCCGCGGGTACCTGTGTTCGAAGTCTGGCAATCAGGTTCCGTTTCTGCATGTCGTCTTCGATCCATTCGCGGTCCTCCGTCTCCCGGTTGTGGGAGATCTGGACGATCTGCGCGAGGACGAGCTCGAGGTCGACGAACAAGCGCTCCATGTCCGGATTGCCGGCGGCGGGGGAATCCATCAACAGACGGGTTTCACGAAGCAGCTGGTCGGCCCAGTAGAAGAGATCGCCGTTGGTCTGGGTGGCGGCCGTCTCCGACCGGAACTGCGTGAGCATGGCGTCGGCCCGGCCGAGGAAGCGGGTGGCGGCCAGGCGGAAGACATCTCCGCCGCTCCGCTCATCGGACGCCTCTTCGACGGCTCGGGGTCCGGGCGTGACCTCCGCCACACGACCGGTCGGTCCCCCAGGAACCCAGAGCCGCCCGATGAGGATCCCGAAGACCAGCATCGCGGCCGCGGCGGCGGGCACCCAGACCCATCGGGCCCTGCGGGACGCTCGCTTGGAGGGAGCCCGGTCCTTTTCCCGTCGCCGCTCGATCGCCGCCCACATGGCTTCGCGGGGGACTTCGGGCGGGGGATTGTATTCCTCCCGGGCTCTCCTGATCAGATCTTCGAACCGATCGTCACTCATCGCGCTTCTCCCCGGCGGGGAATCCCCACCGTCATGCCAGCGCCCGGCGCAGCTGCTCCCGGGCCCGCGAAAGACGGGCCTTGGACGTTCCCACTTCGATATCCAGGATGCCCGCAATCTCTTCGTGCTTGTATCCCTCCAGATCGTGCATCAGAAACACCACCCGCAGTTTCTCGGTCAGACCGTCGACCGCCCTCGTGAGGCTGATCTTCAGGTCGACGAGCCGGGCGGGCGTGCCGCGATGGAAGGACTCGACGTCGTCCGTGTTTGTCTCGTGTTCGCGCACGCGCTTCCTCTTGCGAAGGGCGGTGAGCGCAATCGACATGGCGACCGAGTGGAGCCAGGTAGCGAGAGAGGATTCCCCGCGGAAGCCCGAGAGGCGATCGAACGCCTTCACGAAGGTGTCCTGTGTCAGATCCTCTGCCATTTCGGCGTCTCCCGTCATTCGGTACACCAGCCGGTATACACGGTCCACGTGGGCGTCGTAGAACTCTCGTTCTGCTTTGGGGTCGCCGGTCAGGATCCCTGCGACCAGCCGTTGCTCGTCCAACCTGCCCTCCGTGGGGTTTTCGTCCTTCATGAGGGTGAGACGCCGCCCGTCGGCATAGGGTTACACGGGATTCACACGGGCCGGCAATCGCAGAGTACGCCGAATTCGGCAGGATTGGCAACTACTGACAGAGGGACGGATCCGTGGAATCACCTTTTGCGGCACCAGAAATGCTGCGGACGGCCGAGGGAGGGGAACAGACCGATATCTCGGGGCAGAGCGGCTACCGGCTAGGCGGGCGGCTCCTGCTTCCGGTCTTCCTTCTCCAGGATCTCGCGGATCTTCCGCTGCTCCCACTCGGGGCCGAGGATGCCGCGAATTCCGAAGACGGACACGCCATGGGCCACGACTCCGACTCCCCAACCAAGAAGGGGCCACCAGAACCAGTAGTGGTCACTGCTGGCAATGAGGTTGAAGAGAATCAGGAACAGGTTCACGAATATGTATACGAGCAGGTGGGAATAGAAGCCCTTGATATCCTCGACCCGCTTTTTCGCCTTCTCATACTTGGCCTGTTCGTCCATCGTCAGCCCTCCTGGCGAACGTGATGGTCTTCTTCCCCGTGGAAAGGAACTCGAATCGACGGCTCTCCGTGATACGAGCCAGGATCTCGTCATGTTTCATGTGATGGTCGCTGAAGGACAGGCGTCCCGTGGGCTTGAGCACTCGGTGGAGTTCCTTCAGCACCTTGTCCGCCCGTTCCAGATCATGATACGTGTCATAGAGAAGGACGACGTCCAGGCTTGCATCGGGCAGGCCGGTTGCGCAGTCTGACTGGATGAACTCGAGATTCTCGAGACCTTGCTTCCTCGCCTTGCTCTGCACCGTGCGGATGGCGAGCGGGTGGATATCCAGGGCATACACTTTGCCCTTCGGACCCGCCATGCGGGCCGCGGCGAGGGCATGACCTCCGGGCCCGCAGCCATAATCGAGAACGGATGCCCCTTCATCAATCCCGGCCTCCTCGACAATTCGCTCGGGTGGGCAGAACAGATCTCGGAACCAGAACATCGCCGCCATCATTTGGAAACCAACGTTACTCTGCGCACGGTCTTTCGAGTCATTCATGCTCTTGCCTCTTACATGATGGGTCCGGACGCGGGCCCTGAGGGAGTCGCTTTCTCCACAGGACAAAAGTACATCCACAGCCGGGCGCCGTCAATTCCTGATAGGCCGTGAATCGCTATTCATGTCATGAACACAGAGTCACTTGACAAATCTGCACCGCTCCGGCATATTAGGAACGAGGGCTCATCATGTGAATACATATTCGTAGCTAGAATGATCGTTCATTCTATGGTCCTAGTGGCCGCGGAGACCGGAGATGGAAACACGTGACACCCGGCAATCCGATGCCGGCCTGCCTCGCAAGGAAAGGGAGAAGGCGCAGCACCGCAACGACATTCTTCGCGCCGCCGAGGGATTGTTGTCGAAAAGGTCGTACGCGGAAATCGGCGTGCAGGAGATCGCGGATGCGGCGGAGTTTAGTGTCGGCTATCTGTACAAGCTCTTCACGAGCAAAGAAGAGATCTTTGAATCGCTCATTCGGGAGAAGCATGAGGAGATTGGCCGTCTGCTGGACGGATTCCTCTCGCAGCCGGTCGGAGTGGAAGAAAGGCTGCACAACGTCGTCCATGGGATTTTCGAGTGGCTCAACAGGAATCCCGCGTACACGTCGAGCTCGGTTCGTGAGCTCATGTTCATGAGCTGCGTGCTGCCCGGGTATGCTGCCGAGTATTCTCTTCGAGACGCCCAACATTCGGCCCGCATGAAGGACCTGTTCACCGAGGGAATCCGCGCCGGGTTCTTCGGAAAAGAGGATCCCGAGATCATGAGCAGAACGCTCAGGGCCCTGATGAAGGGCTTCATTCAGGAGGACTTGTTTCACGGGCGCGAGAGAACGGATTGGAGAGAATACGCGCCCGTTGTGATGCGAATCTTCATGCGCGCGTTCGGTCCGGAAGGGGGTCGCACGTAGAATGGCGTATCATCTGGAGACATCCCGCGTTTCCCGTTTCCGGAGGGTAGGATCGGCACTCATCCCCGCAATCCTGGCGACCCTGTTCGTCGCTTCGGGGGCGCGTGAGACCCGCGCCACGGCGCCGCGGCGGCTTTCCCTGGAAGACGCCGTCCGGCTTGCGCTGGAGCAAAATGAGACACTTCGCATCGCTCTGGAGGATGAGAAACAAGCCTCCGGCGCCGTGAAGGAAGCGTGGGCGGGCGCACTGCCCACCATCTCGCTTCAGGGCACCTACCAGGGGAACTTCAAGAAGCCCGCCTTCTTCGCTCCGGAGGAGTTCGGGGGGGGCAAGTTCGAGATGGGTGAGGACGTCGAGGTGCAGGGCGCGGTCCGCCTCGACCAGGTCCTCTACGCCTTCGGTCGCGTGGGCAACGCCGTCAAGTTCGCCAACATCTATCAGGAGATGGCGTCCCTCGGGGTCGGAAGCGCGCGGAGCGAGGTCGTCTATGCCGCGTCCGAAGCGTACCACCGTGTCCTCTTGATGAGGGAAGTGGCGGATATCCAACGCCGATCTCTGGAGCAGGCGCAATCTCACCTGACCGACGTGGAGGAGAAGTTCGCACAGGGAACGACGTCGCGCTACGAGCTTCTGCGGGCCGAGGTAGAAGTCAAGAATCGCCAACCGGGAGTCATCGATGCGGACAACGCGCTTGCACTTTCGATGCAGGATCTGAAACGAGTGCTGGGGCTGGACGGGGAACCCGATCCGCTTCTCAGCACACCGCTGGAATTCGTTGCGTTCGGGGTCGGCGAGGAGAAGGCGATTCTCGAAGCCCTGTCCCATCGGCCGGAGATCCTGCAACTCGAACTCAACGTCCAGGGGCGGGAGAAGGTACTGGCGATCGAGAAGGCAGGAGTCCTGCCGACGATCGGGCTCTACGGCCAGGTCGCCATGCAGGGCCAGTCCAAGCGGGATCAGCTCACGGGCGCTTTCTACGATCGCAACCGCGCCATCTCGGCTTCTGCGGGGATCGCGCTCACCATTCCGATCTTTGACGGGTTTCGCACGCGCGGAAAGGTCCAGCAAGCACGGGCGAGCCTCCGGCGCTCCGAGTACGAGCTCGAGCGGGCTCGAAAAGCGATTCGGCTCGAGGTGACCAAGGCGGTTCAGGATCTGGAAAGCCTGAAACGGGAGTACGAGTCGCAGTCGGCAACCGTGTCCCTGGCGGAAGAAACCTTCGCCATCGCCCGGACCCGTTTTCGAAACGGTCTTTCCACCCATCTCGAGCTGACCGACGCCGAGATGGCTCTGGATTTCGCTCGAACGAATGTAGCGGAGACGCTCTACCGGTATAACGTGGCCGTCGCCAACCTGGAGAGGGTTCTGGGGCGCACATCCGGGGACATTGAAATCTCAGAGGAGGAGTAGTCGTCCATGAGCCGAGGAGCCAAGATAGGTCTCTGGGTGCTGGTTCTTGCCGCGGTCGTAGCGGTGTTCGCAGTTACGGGCGCCCGGCGGCTGAAGAAGGAAGACGTCGAGAGCATTGAATCGGTCCAGGCGGCGGAGGGGATTCCCGTAGACGTCGTGCGGTCGCAAGTCGTGCTTGTTGAGGACTGGCGCGAGTTCGTCGGTGTGGCCGAGGGATATGAGCAGATCGACCTCATCGCCGCCTTCCGGACCCGGGTCAACGGCGTTCACGCCCGAGTCGGTGAACAAGTCTCCGCCGGGGACGTATTGGTTTCCCTGGATCCTTTCGATCCCGCGCACTTCGGCATGAACCTCAGGACCAACGAAGCCCAGTACGAAACGGCCCGGCAGGACAGCGTCCGGATCGAGGCGCTGTTTGCCCGGGGAGCCGTGTCGGAACAGGACCTGGATCACGTACGAGCCTCCGCCGAGGCCGCCCGGGCACAGTACCTGAGCGCGCGCCGGGCCGTGGAACTGGATACCCCGATTGCGGGCATCGTTACGGCGCTCAACGTCGAGGCGGGGGACTATGCCGCCGCAGAACAGACGCTGGCCACCGTGTCCTCCTATGATCGGATGCGGATTCCGCTCGAACTCAGTGAGTCGGAGCGCTCGCGAATTCAGGTCGGCCAGCCGGCGCGTCTCCGGGTGGGTGAGCGTGAAGCCGGTACGAAGGGATGCGATACCGGTTCCGGGTTTACCGGCGCCGCAGAACGGGCGCTCCGAGGCTCCGTGGTGAAGGCGGCCCTGAGCGCCGACCCGACGACGCGGCTTTTTGCCGTGGAGGTGGTTATCGACAATCCCGGCCACGAGCTCAGGCCCGGCACGCTGGTGACTCCGGAGATTCTCGTCGCCGCTGCCGACGACCTGCCGGTTGTGCCTCCCATCGCACTGGTGAAGCACGACGGCCAGGAACAGGTATTTGTGATTGAGAGTTCCGGTGGATCCGGGCGGGCTCGCCTTCATAATGTGACGCGGGGGATCGAACACGGTGCGTTGGTTTCGATCGCCGACGGCATCTCCCCCGGAGACATCGTTGTCGTATGGGGGCAGAACAACTTGAACGACGGCGCAAGAGTGAAGATCCATGCCGAACGGACGGCCGACTATTACCCGGACAGATAAGCGGAGACGCAGAGAAACAGAGAAGCAGATTCTGGAGAAAGGCGTTGTAGCACATGTTCATCTCAGATATCTCCGTTCGCCGACCGGTTTTCACGACCATGCTGGTCCTGGCTTTTGTCGTGCTCGGGATCTTCGGATACATGCGTCTGTCGGTCGACCTCTTTCCGGATATCGATTTTCCCTTCGTGACCATCACGACCCTCTATCCGGGCGCGGGACCGGAAGAGGTGGAGAGCCAGATCACGCAGAGAATCGAGGACGCGGTCAGCACGCTCGCGGATATCGATCTGATGGAGTCGATCTCCCGGGAGAGTGTGTCCTTCGTGATCATCCGCTTCGAACTGGAGGCGGATTCCGATGTTGCGGCAAACGACGCACGGGCCAAGGTCGACGCGATTCTGAACGATCTCCCCACCGGTGCCGAGAAGCCTCAGGTTCAGAAATTCGAGATGGGGGCCCGGCCGATCATTTCTCTCTCGGTGTCCAGCGGCCGCGGTGTGAACCAGACCTACGCCGTGGCGGATAAGGTCATGCGGGACCGTCTCTCGCAGGTGTCGGGCGTGGCGACCGTGGATATCATCGGCGGCCAGGAGCGTGAGATCCAGATCGCCGTCGATCGCAGGAAGATGGATTACTATGGGATTCCCATCACGCTGGTGGCGGCCGCGATCGCCGCGGAGAACGTGAATGTGCCCGAGGGGAGGATCGTCGAAACCGAGCGGGAGTACACCATCCGGACATTGGGTGAATTCGCTGACGTGTCCGAAATCGGATGTGTTCGGGTGGCGCTTCCGGACGCCGGGTTCATTTCCCTCCGGGACATCGCAACCATCCGGGATACGTACGCGGAGAGGCGTTCGGTGGCGCGCTTTAACGGTGAACCGGCCGTCCAGATCGACATCGTGAAACAGGCTCAGGCGAACACGATTGAAACGGCCGACGCCATCTACGGCGCCGTCGAAGACCTGAGGGCGCAGGCGCCGTCCGACTTCGTGATCGAGTATGCGCAGGATGACTCCGGATTCATTCGAGATTCGGTGAAGGATGTCCAGCAGAACATCATGATCGGGATTCTCCTGACCGCGATTCTTCTCTACGCCTTCCTGCGGAACGTCCGGGTGACGCTGATTGCGGCCGTCGTCATGCCCGCGGCGATCGTTTCGACTTTTCTTCTGATGGATGCCGCGGGTTTTACGCTCAACATGATGACGTTGATGGCGCTGGGGATTTCCGTCGGGATTCTGGTGACCAATGCGATCGTGGTGATCGAGAACATCATGCGGCATCTTCAGAAAGGTGAGAGCCCACAAGAGGCGGCGATGAAGGGCACCGAAGAGGTGGCCCTGGCGGTGATCGCCTCAGTGATGACCAACGTCGTCGTGTTCGTCCCGATTGCGTTCATGGAAGGAATCGTCGGGCGCTTCTTCCTGCAGTTCGGTCTAACGGTTGTCTTTGCCACGGCATTCTCGCTCATCATTTCCTTCACGCTGACACCCATGCTCTCTTCGGTCGTTCTCAAGCGGAGAGGCTCCCGGCGGTACGAGAGTGAGGAGGCGGGGGAGGTCCGGGACCGGCCGAAAGGGGTGGACCGCCTGATGCGGAACCTGGCCGGCTCTTATCGCACTCTGCTGGACTGGAGTCTGGCGCGGACCCGGAACCGGGCCGCTCTGGTATTTGCCGCGATCCTCTGTTTCGCATTCGGAATCGTGTTGATCGGAATTTCCGGCGGCGAGTTCATGTCGGCGATGGACCAGGGGAGCGTGTACGTCTCGGTCGATCTGCCTGCCGGGTCCTCGCTGGAGTTGACCGAGAGAGCCGTGGAGGAGGTCGAGGGAGTGCTGCGGGCCGAGCCCGAAGTGAGCTCGGTGCTGGGCACGATCGGCGGGGCGGATCGTGGCGTCAACCAGGCCGTGGTCCTGGCGAAACTCGTGGATCTGTCGGAGCGGGATCGGAAGGCGGAGGAGATCGCCAACGGCGTGCGGCCGAAGCTGGCCGGCATCCCGGGCATCGACGTTACGGTGACGGGAGAGGAGTCGGAGGGCGGTGCCTCTGCGGATGTGGAAATCGAAGTCATGGGCGATGATCTGGAGGAGATTCAGAGGATCTCGGGTCTCGTGCTGGACATCGTCGCGAGTGTCCCGGGGCTCGTCGACGTTGAAACCAGCTGGGAAGAGGGAGGCGAAGAGCTGGTCTTCGTTCCGGATCGCGAGGAGATCGCCCGCCGGGGACTCTCCACGGGCGCGGTAGCCACGCTTCTCAGGAATGCCTTTGAGGGTGACGAGAGATCGGTCTACCGAGAAGCCGGAGAGGAGTACGTGATCCGGGTGCAGTTCGACGATGCCGACCGGAAGCAGGTCCGTACCCTGGAGGAGATGCGGCTTCCCGTGGGGGAACATCTTGTGCCGTTGACCCAGCTGGGGACGGTCGAGCGGCACCGGGGTGAGGCGGAGATCCTCCGCCGGGAGCGCCAGAGGCGGATCACGGTCCGGGCCAATATTGCCGAAGGGACGCTCTCGGAAGTGGTGAGTGCGGTCCAGTCGGAGACGGACGAGATCACGCTCCCCCCCGGCTACCAGATCAAATTCGCCGGCATGTACGAGTTCCAGCAGGAATCCTTTGCATCCATCTTCCAGGCACTGATCCTCGCGATCATCCTGACCTACGTGGTTCTGGCGATGATTCTCGAATCCTTCATTCACCCGATCACGGTGATGATCACGCTTCCGTTGGGTCTGGTGGGGGCGGCGATGGGCCTCTTCTTCGGTGGTCAGACGATCAACATCATCAGTCTCATGGCGATGGTGATGTTGGTGGGGATCGTCGTGAACAACGCGATTCTTCTTCTGGACTACGTCGCGCAGTTGCGCCGCCGTGGACTGGGGAGGAAGGAAGCGATCTTGGAAGCCTGCCCCGTACGGCTGCGAGCCGTGATCATGACCAACCTGGCGATTGCCGTGGGGATGGTTCCGCAGGCCCTCTCGAGCGGCTCGGGCGCCGAGTTCCGGATTGCCATGGCGGTTGTCACCATGGGGGGTGTTCTGGTGAGCGCAGTCTTCACTCTTATGATTATTCCGTCGCTCTACTACTCGTTCGAGCGGATGGTGGATCGGATCCGCGGAAGGGCGTTGGAGTAAGATTCTCAACCACGGATTGCGCAGATTACGGGTCACCCTCTTCAGCACGAAGGCCACGAAGCACACGCTCCGGCGAACTCTCCCCGCAGCCGGCCCCGTAGGGAGGGGTTTCGGCTATCGGCTCTCGGCAGCGGTTGGATTGTCGGCGTGTCGGGTTTCCGGCGCGGGCCTTGTGCTGCGAAGAGAGTTCGGCGTCGCGTGGCCGCAGCGTGAATGGGGGATGGTGATTGTCGGGGAAGGCGGCCACCCGCGGCGTTGAAAGAGCACACGCTGCGGCGCGTACTCCGGCGAACTCTCCCCGCAGCCGGCCCCGTAGGGAGGGGTTTCGGCTCTCGGCTCTCGCAATGGTCGCCTTGTCAAGTTGCCCCGCTATCCCGCAGTCTCCTTGCTTCGCCTCAGATATCTGTTGTGTCGCGCGTTTGTTATCGCTATGGTGTTGGCCATGCATGAGTCTCCCGACATAGAGAGGATACCGGCGATGAAAAGCCGTGTGCGCGTGATATGGGCCGTCGTGTTGTGCGCGGTGTTCTACGCGCTGGCTTGGGGCGTGGGATCGATCAAGACACCGGGCGAATGGCTCGGACCGGATGCCTGGGTATCTGAGAGCGTGTTCACGCATCTGGCGATGCTCATTCTATCGCTGCTCCTGATCCGGGCGTTGAGCGGGGGCGATTTCCGGGCATACGGGTTCCGAGGAGTGTCTCTTCGCGTTATCCCGCGGGTGATGCTGACGGGTGCCGTGACGGTGATTGCCGCCAGTATGGTTCCGATGATTCTGACCGTGGCGATTGCCGGTCCCAAGGTTTTCGGCGAAGGCATGGGCCCCATCAAGGGGATGACGTCGCTCCAGATATTCACGTCCGTGTTTATCCTGGCGAGCATTGCCGAGGAAGTCCTCTTTCGCGGGTTGATCCAGAGCTGGCTTGCCCCGCTCTCGGCCCACGGGATCCGATTGCCGAGGGTGCGCCTGAGCGTTCCCGTCCTGTTGGGTGCCGTGGCCTTCGGTTTCTCGCACCTGATCCTGATCGGAAGCACGCCGGGAATCCTCGTGGCCGAGATCGTGTTCGCCACGACCGTCCTGGGAATCGTGGCCGGGTACTTCAGGGAGAAGACGGGAAGCCTGATTCCGGCGATCGTCGTGCACATGGTGTTCAACATTCCAGGGGTTCTGAGCAAGCTGGCGGAATCCTCCGTAGGTTCGTAGTCCCGGTGGTTCAGAGATAGAGGTGACGATGTCTGAAGGAGACATTCGAGTCCGCGTCGCTCCGTCGCCAACGGGCGATCCCCACGTGGGGACCGCCTACCAGGCGTTGTACAACTATGCCTTCGCCAAGGGCCGGGGAGGGACGTTCGTTCTTCGAATCGAGGATACCGATCGAGTGCGCTCGACGCAGCGATCCGAGGATGCCATTCTGGAATCCCTCCGCTGGCTCGGCCTCCAATGGGACGAGGGACCGGATGTCGGGGGGGCCTTCGGGCCGTACCGGCAGAGCGAACGCTCGGAGATCTACCGGGAGCACGTCGAGCGTCTCCTGGAGGCGGGACACGCGTACCGTTGCTTTTGCAGGAAGGAACGGCTGGATCAAATGCGCGCCGCACAGCGCGCGGCTCAAGGGTCTCTGGGCTACGACCGGCACTGCCGCGATCTTGACGCGGCCGAATCGGAGAAGCGGGCCGGGGCCGGTGAGCCTTTTGTGGTTCGAATGAAGGTGCCCGTGGACGGCGAGTGTGTCATGCGGGATCTACTGCATGGCGAGATTCGGAAGGACTGGGCATCGATCGATGATCAGATCATTCTGAAGTCCGACGGGTTCCCGACCTATCATCTGGCCAACGTCGTCGACGATCATCTCATGGGGATCAGCCACGTGATTCGGGGGGAGGAGTGGATCAACTCCGTACCGAAGCACCTGCGGCTCTACGAGTACTTCGGCTGGGAGCCTCCGGTGTTCTGCCATCTGCCGCTTCTCAGGAATGAAGACAAGAGCAAACTGTCGAAGCGCAAGAACCCGACATCCATCCAGTACTACCGGCGAGCCGGGTATCTACCCGAGGCGCTTCTCAATTTCCTGGGGATGATGGGCTGGCTGATGCCGAACGGTGAAGAGAAGTTCACGCTCGAGGAGATGTGCGAGAATCTCAAGCTCGAGGACGTCTCGCTCGGCGGGCCCGTGTTCGACGTGAAGAAGCTGCGCTGGCTGAATGCCCGGTACATTCGGGAGGACTACTCGGCCGAACAGATCCACTCGACGCTGGAAGAGTGGGCCCTCAACCGGGAAACGGCCGCGCGAATCGTACCCCTGGCGCATTTTCGCCTTCAGACCCTGTCCGATTGGGGTTATTTGACGGCGGCCTTCTTCGCCGACGAGGTACCGATTCACCCCGAGGATCTGACGCTGAAGGGAAAAACGGCCGAGGACCTCGCGGCCGTCTTCCAGATGACGATCTGGAGGCTCGAAGAGCTGGCCGACTTCTCCAGAGAGGTTCTTGAAGCGCTCTTTCAGGAACTGGCGGAGACGTTTGACGTGAAGCTCAAGCAATTCACGATGCCGTTCTACGTGGCGCTTAGCGGCCGAAAGGCGTGGACGCCGCTGTACGACTCCATGGAAATCCTGGGGTCGGACATGGTTCGCGTGCGGCTCCGGCGCGCCGTGGACGTGCTCGGCGGAATCTCCGGCAAGAAGATGAAGAAGCTCGAAGAGCAGTACAGGGGGCTCTTCGGCGAGGGCGGCAGGGCGTAACCGACCGAAGTCCCTGAGCCACAGATTCCACGGATTCAGAGTTCAGACCTTTGGCACGAAGATCACGAAGGGTAAGATGTTGGGAGTTCCGGGAACCGTCCCGGAACTCCGAACGAATGACCCATCTGTGAAATCTGTGGCTCGCTTGTGGATTTGAACTGCAGGAGACGCGATGAAAGGCGACGAACCGAAGGCCACAGGGAGAGTGCCCGGTCCGGATTTCATTCGGGCCATCGTTGAGAAAGACCTGGAGAGCGGCACGTACGGCGGCAGGGTCCACACCCGCTTCCCGCCCGAGCCCAACGGCTATCTCCACATCGGTCACGCCAAAGCCATCTGCATCGACTTCGGCATCGCGCGGGATTACAGGGGACTCTGCAATCTCCGGTTCGACGACACGAACCCGGTGACGGAGGAGACGGAGTACGTCGATTCCATTAAGGAAGACGTTCGGTGGCTGGGTTTCGATTGGGAGGGTCGTGAGTACTATGCCTCGGATTACTTCGGGAAGCTCTACGAGTTCGCCGTCCGGCTGGTGAAGGCGGGGAAGGCCTACGTGTGCGACCTGAGCGAGGATGACATTCGCCGGACGCGGGGCACCGTTACCCGGGCGGGCGAGCTCAGTCCCTATCGGGATCGGCCGGTGGAGGCGAATCTCGACCTTCTGGCGAGGATGCGCGCGGGGGAGTTCCCGGACGGGTCCCGAACGCTTCGGGCCAAAATCGGCATGGCCTCTTCCAACATGAAGATGCGGGATCCGCTGATTTATCGGATCAAGAAGGCTTCGCATCACCGCACGGGGGACGATTGGTGCATCTATCCGATGTACGATTTTGCGCATTGCCTGTCGGACGCCATTGAGCGCATCACGCATTCCATCTGCACGTTGGAGTTCGAGAACAACCGGGAGCTCTACGACTGGTTTGTCGATGAGGTGGGCTTTGAGCAGCCGCCGCAGCAGATCGAATTCGCGCGGCTCAACCTGACCCACACGATCATGAGCAAACGGAAGCTGATGGGGCTTGTCGAGCAGGGTCATGTCACGGGATGGAATGACCCGCGAATGCCGAGTCTGTCGGGTCTTCGCCGGCGGGGCTACACGCCCGAGGCCATTCGAGCCTTCTGTGATGCGATCGGGGTGGCCAAAGCCAACAGCACGGTGGACGTGGCCCTTCTCGAGTATCATCTCCGGCAGGATCTGAACAAACGATCGCCGCGCGTGTTCGGCGTGCTCCGGCCGCTCAAGGTCGTGATCACCAACTACCCGGAAGGCGGGGTTGAAGAGATCGAGTGCGTGAACAACCCGGAGGACTCCTCCGCAGGTACGCGCAAGGTTCCGTTTACCCGGGAGCTCTACATCGAGCGGGAGGATTTCCGGGAAGACCCCCCGAAGAAGTTCTTCCGGCTGGCTCCGGGACGGGAGGTCCGGTTGCGGTACGCGTACTACATTACCTGTCAAGACGTCGTGAAGAACGAGAAGGGCGAGGTCGTGGAGCTGCGGTGCACCTACGACCCGGAGACCAAGGGGGGGGATTCGCCGGATGGACGCAAGGTCAAGGCCACGCTGCACTGGGTCTCCGCGGCGCACGGCCTGGAAGTCGAGGTCCGGCTGTACGATCACCTGTTCAACGTACCGTACCCGGAAGACGTGGAGGAGGGGCAGGACTTCACCGTTCACCTGAACCCCAATTCACTGGAGGTTCTCTCGGGCTGCCGCGTGGAGCCCGGTCTTGCCGAAGCGGCGCCTGGAAGCCTGTTCCAGTTCGAGCGGCAGGGATATTTCTGCGTCGATGCCGTGGATTCGAAGCCGGGCAAGCCCGTGTTCAACCGGACCGTGACGCTGCGCGATACGTGGGCGAAGATCGAGAAGGCTCAGCGAGGCAAGGCGACAAGTGAGTAGACTCACATCCTTGGCCACAGATTTCACAGATTCAAAAGCGGGTAACCCTCGGCGGAGCGGAGCCACGACCCGCCTCACCAACCCAGGCGATGTGGTCCGGCATACGCCAAATGCGCCGGGGGAATGTCAACTCCAGAACGGAACTGGGAGTGCTCTCAATCAGGCACACGAACGAATCTGTTTCCCGTTGAGGCAAGGATTTGCCTCAACACAATGCCCATCTCTGTGGAATCTGTGAAATCTGTGGCTGGGGTTTCGGATCTCTGAGGAACGCTGTCCGTGGAACTGTGGCATTTGCCGATTCTCATTGCCGGCGGGTTTGTGTGCGGGGTGATGAATGCCCTGGCGGGCGGAGGGTCGTTCGTGACGCTTCCGCTCCTCCTCTTCATGGGGCTCCCGCCGCAGATCGCCAACGCCACGAACCGGGTCGCGATCACACTTCAGTGCGCGGCCGGCACGGCGACCTACCACCGCCACAGGGTGCTGCCCTGGCGGCACGTGCCCGCCCTGGCCGTCCCGATGATCCTGGGTTCCCTCATCGGTGCCTACCTGGCGTCTCACATCGATGAGTCTGTCTTTCGCAGAGCGGCCGCCGTCCTGTTCGCGGTCATGGCGACGACCGTGTTCGTGGACCCGAAGCGGTGGGCGAGGGAGACATCGGTCGGGCGGATCCGGCCGTACCTGTACCCGTTGTTTTTCCTTCTGGGAATCTACGGCGGGTTCCTTCAGGCCGGCATCGGGGTGCTCTTAATCAGCACGTTCGTGCTGGCCGGCGGCTACGACGTCGTCAGCGGCAACGCGCTCAAGTTCGCGCTCGCATTCTTCTTCACAATCACGGCGCTCATCGTTTTCACAAGCGCCGGTCAGGTGCAATGGCTGCCGGGGCTGTGTCTCGGTGTGGGCACGATTACCGGCGGCATCGCAGGCGCGCGCCTGGTAATCTTCAAAGGCGCGCCCTGGGTGCGGGTGTTCGTCGTGCTTGCCGCCGCGGCAGCGATCTTCAAGCTGCTGACGGGATAGGGGAAATGCCAGCCACAGATTTCACAGATTTGCACAGACTCAAAACCACACATCCCATCCGCAGATGACGCAGATGAAGGCATCGGTGTGCAGCCCGGCCGCCTTGTTGAGATCCGGCGCCCTTTCGCCGATTCGCCCATTCGTCAATGGTCTCTAAGGCTCGCACCACCCATCCGGCATGTTCTCGGGTGGGACCATGAGAAGCGGCTCGCCCTCGGCTTCGGCGATTGCGCGTAGATAGACCTCGGCGTAGTCGTCCGTCTCAAGAGCTGTCGATACATCGTCCTTTGTGAACCAGCCGGCCAGGGCCCGCGAGATCACCGAAATCCCCGGCATCTTCGGCATGAGCGAGGGGAAGAGGAACATCTCCCGGGGCGGGAACTCGGCGAGGATCACCTCTTCATCCGCGTCCAGCCCGGCGAGTTCCTTCGCCTCTGCGACTGCGTCGGGCAACGTGCCAATTGCATCACATAGCCCGAGCTCCACGGCATCCTGACCCATCCAGATCCGCCCCTGCGCCACCTCGCGAACATCCGTCACACTCATGCCCCGCGCGGCGGCCACATCCGCCACGAAGCCGTCATAGAGATCGAGGATAAGACCCCTCGCCATCTCGCGTTCCCCACTGTCGAGATTCCGCCTCGGGATTCTGCCGATGAGGGGGAAGGAAATGCCTGTGAACAGGTCACTGTGGGATCCTCGTTTCACGCCGTCGGCCGTGAAGCCGGTCTTCTCGCTGATCCCGTTGTCGTAGAACCAGCCCCCGATCACACCGATGGAGCCGGTGATGGTGATCGGCGTTGTCAGAATACGAGTACCCGGCATGCTGATCCAGTACCCGCCGGATCCTGCCACGTTGCCCTGACTCACGATCACGGGACGGCCGTCCTCTTTGATGAGTTCCATTCCTTCTGCGACCAGGTCGCTTGGGAGAACGCCCCCGCCGGGAGAATCCGCGCGAAGGACCACACCGGCCACGTCGTCATTCTTGGCCAGTCCCCGGAGATGCTCGGATGTCGCCCGTCCCCTAATGCCTCGGTCCATGTCGCATTCGCCCAGAGCATAGACGATGGAGATCTGGGGGGGCCGTCCCCACCGGTTATCATAGTAGGATCGATACACGTCGGGGTAGCAGGGTTTCTCGAGCACTGCGCCGTTGCGTTCCTCATCCAGCCAGTCTCCCAGATCGTGCCACCGGCCGACGTCGTCCACGAGTCCATGCTCCAGCGCCGGTTCGGCCAGGAAGACGAACTCGGCTTCGACGGCCCGGTCGAACTGGCCGGATCCCCAGTCCCTCGATTGGGAGATATCGTTGTCAAACGTCTCATAGATCACGTCCAGCGCCCGGCCGATCTGGTCCTTGTCCGCCTCGGACATGTCTTTCCGCGAGAATCCCTCAAACGCCGATTTGTATTTCATGAATCGCCACTCGTCGATCCCGAGTCCCACCTTATCGAGGAAACCTTTCACATACGTCCGCTCGGCCGCGATACCGGGAATCAGGATGTTCCCCCGGGGGTCCATCACCAGCCGGTCCGCCACGGAAGCAAGGTAGTAGGCACCGAAGCCCGGTTCTTCCGTGTAAATGATCACTTCCTTCCCGGCTTTCTGCAGCTCCTTGATCTTCTCCCGGAATTCCCACGCCAGCGACATGCGTGCGGAGAAGCCAGAGAGGTTGATCGCCGCGCCGCGCACACCCGCGTCGTCTCGAATCGCGTCGAGTTGCCGGGCGAGATCGATCCAGGCGATGCGCCGGTCGTCCCAGTACTTCGCCTTCTGGTAGGTCAACTGCTTGTCATGGAAGTCCAGTTCCACGTACCGGTTCGGCTCTCCCATGCGTCGAAGCCAATCCCGGACGGGCAGTCCGGCGTGGGGAGGATCCATGCGTACGAGATAGGTTGTGGGAAGAAGGGAACCGCCCTCGAGGCGTCGCTCACCGTCCTGGGTGAATCCTGGGAGAACGTGGAGACCCATGCGGTCCAGCGTGACACCCAGGCTGAGCGAATAAGCGAAGTCATCCTCGCCGGGAACGTCGCGGAGCTTGATACCCAGGTGAATTCCGGAGAACGGCCGCAGTTCGATGCCGGTTCCCCAGTGTCCCCCGTCGAAGCGATTCGTCTCGCGCAGGGAATAGTCGGCGAAGAGGGTCAGCCAGGGTTTGCCGAAGGGACGAAGGCCGAAATCGGCAATGCCTAACCGGGCGTCGGATCCCGAGGCAAAGGCACCCGACAAGCCGAAGGATCCCCACTTTCCGGGGCGGACGATGAGGCCGGTCACCCATGCGTTTTCCCGGCCGAGCTCTTCGTCCGCGCCCGAGGCCCAGCGGTAGGCGGCGCCGAAATGAATCCTGCGGTTCCCGCCCGCCAGGCCCAGCTGGTAGTCGTAGAGACTGAGATTCTGGTCTTTCGCGCCGAAGATGGTCCGTTGCATGGCGAACCCCAGGTGTCTCCCGGCAGAGTACCCCCAGTTGTCGAGCGTTCCGCCGCGAACGCTGGCGTCGTTCCACCAGAAGGCCACCTCGCCTTTGTCGGTCGTGGACCAGGCGGCGGGGTTTGCAAACGCGCCCACCGCTCCGCCCGTCACGCTCGGAGTCTGGGGAATGTAGGCCGAGCCCAGGGGATAGCCGATCATCTTGCCGTCGTCTCCCATGGAGGGGGCCGGGTGGACATGGACGATCGCCATCGCAACGAGGACGGCAATGCACAAGAAAGAGCACCTACTCATGGCACACATCTCCTCTCGGGGCGTGTAGTCGGACATGCCTCTCGCGCATCTACACATGATACCTACGCCGTATTCAAAGTTTTTGTTTCAAAAGGGAAAACGTGGCGGTGCGGCGTCATGGCGAAACCGCGCGCAGGAGGGGCATCCTCTCCCGTGGTGGGGGGAGTCGCGGTGCACGGGCGTCTTCAACCGGCTCGACACAGGTTCAGGACAGACTCTTCACCGCCCTGTCGCATACAGGTGGTTTTCCGGACCGGCCGGGCACTCGTGGCATGAGGCGCTTGAGAAACTCGATGTGCGCGCGGGAGCGGGCCTGGTCCGCCCAGCGCCGGATCTGGCGGTGGCCGTACAAGCGCAACGCCGGCACCATGACCAGGGATTCCAGTCGTCGGCGCTTCTCCCGGTTGAGCCGCTGTTTGAACATCCTCACGGCGTCCAGCTGGCGAGATCGATCCAGCAGCCCGCGCGCAAGACGAGGAAATTGCCGATTCAGGACAACGTCGCGCCACGCCAGCCTTAGCAGAAAGGGGAGGTTCCGGATGAGACTGGTTGCCAGTCTACGCCAGGCTCGGCGAGCGGAGTAGAACCTCGCCATGGCCTTGTGCGCGCTGAATTGCAGTTCGTAGGGGTCCATCAAAGTGGGTTGGATCACACAGTGATGGCCGTCATAGAGAGCCCAGTCCTGAGTTAGAATCCGACCCTCGGCTGCCATTTGGTCGTAGAAAGCCGTTCCGGGGCAGGGGGTCAGGATGAGGAACTGGACGGTATCGATCTCGTTTTCGATTGCGAATTCCGCGGTTTGGGAGATTCCGGCCTTGTCATCGGCATCGGATCCCAACACGAACATCCCGTGGACCATGATGCCGTACTCGTGAAAGGCCCGGATGCTGGCCCGGATGGACTCAACGTCCTGCTGTTTCCGGTAGAGTTTCAGGGTTTCGGGGTTGGCGGACTCGAATCCGCAGTAGACGGTGGAGCAGCCGGTCTCACGCATCAACCCGAGCAGTTCGTGGTCGATCTCACCGGTGCGTTTGTCGGCGTAGACAATCTCGGCGCGCACCTGCGCCGACCAGATGAATCGCAGGTCGCGCTCCCGCATTCCCCGAAGAAGACGCATCGTTCGAGGTTTGTCGATGACGAAGTTGTCATCGTAGAAGAACACGTTTCCCCGGTCGCGCTGCGTTTCCAGTTCGTCCAGAATGTCCTCCACGGGTCGGGCCCGCACGTTGCGCCCGAACATCTGGATCACGCTGCAGAAGTTGCAGTTGAAGGGGCAGCCCCACTGGGTCATCACCGGCGCGCTCGTCATCCTCTCGCTGCCGACGATCAGGCTCAGATCGGGCGCGGGCAGCGCTGCGAATTCCTCCGGGGAACAGGCGGGTCGGTCCGGGTTATGACGCTTCAGGCACCGGCCGGCGGGTCCGTCCCAGTAGGATAACCCCGCAATCTGTTCCAGACGGGCCGGATCGTTCAGCGCCGCCACAAGCTCGAGGATCGTCTGCTGGCCCTCGCCTCTCACAACGTAGTCGCAATGGTCAAGCGCCTCATCTGCGAGAAACGTGACGTGAACTCCGCCGATGACGGTCGGGATAGCGGCCCTTCGAAGAGACGCGGCGAGCGCGTAGGCGACCGGAGCCGTTGCGGACGTGGCCGAGAATCCTACGAGGTCGGCACTCAGAACGTCACCCCAATCGATCGGGGCCAGGTTCTCCACGTAGATGCGCACGTCATGGCCTTCCCGGGTGAGTACGCGGCCGATCAGGGGAAGGCCGAGACGGGGCAAGAGTGCAGAGTCGAACATGCTGAGGCCCGCCGGACGCGGTTCGATCAATCGGATCTTCATTTCAATCTGCTCTCTGTGGGGTGCGGTTCCAGGTCGTCGTCGCTATCCATCCCGCCCCTCTCGGAACTCTCGGTACAGCAGGACCCGAGCACCGAATCAACGGTATCGTTAGCGTCGATGCTACACCGACCTCACTGCCTGTTCCTGTTCTGCAACCTATTCCATATCAACGCGTAAATACGATACTGATGCCTAGGTTCGTGACTGTAGGAACCAGAATGCTCAACATTATGACCAACATACTGCTCTCCTGCCCGGGTGTCGAGGAGAAAAGCGAGGGCCGGGAGGGAACCTGCGCTCCGGTCAGGAGAAAGTGCTTGACTGTTTATCAATAAATTGTTATCGTATAGCAGCAAGGACTTGCTGAAAAACAATATCATCTGGAGGTCCTCATGAAAGCCCTGGGAAGGAAATCGATCGCCTCGGTTCTCAAGGTACTTCTCGACGTGTCCTGGTGGCTGCTGATGATGGCGGGGATCTTCCTCTTCGTGGCGATCATCACGGGCATCGGCGATCCGTCGAAGATCCGTGTGGATCTCTTCACGCCCTTCAGCATCGAGCGGCCGGTGTACGAGATTACGGCCTCGCACTTCGACGCCGAGAGTCTGTGGATCGGAGAAGCCGTCGGGGAGGTCAAGTTTCACACCTCGAGCCGCCCCGTCGTAGTGATCTACCTGGCATGTTTCGCCGTCTGGTGGGGGGTTTTCGCCGCCATCCTTCTTCAACTCCGCAGGATTTTCCGGAGCATGGCGGCGGGGCATCCGTTTGTTCGGGAGAACATCGGGCGCATCCGGTTCATCGGACTGGTGGCGATTGGAGGGGAGGTCGGAAAGACGCTCGCCGAGATCGCCAGCACCGCATACGTCAAGGGGCACTTCATCTTCGACGGGTTGAAACCGGTGTACGATTTCAGGTTGGGATTTGAGCTGTTTCTCGGGCTGACTCTTCTGGTCCTCGCGGAGGTTTTTCGGATCGGTGTGGAGATGCGGGAAGAGCAAGAGCTCACGGTCTAGGAGGATCCGATGCCGATCATCACACGGCTCGACCGATTACTGGTGGATCGAAAGGTGACGCTGACGGATCTCGCCGACCGCGTGGGGATTACGATTGCAAACCTCTCGATCCTGAAAACCAACAAGGCGAAGGCCATTCGCTTCTCCACCCTCGAAGCCGTCTGCCGGGAACTCGAATGCCAACCGGGAGATCTACTGGAGTATGAAAAGCCGAGAGCGCAAGAGCGTAAGAGCGGGAGTGCGCGGGTGCGCGGCAAGCCCTAGCCCTCGTCACTTGCCCT
>Ga0180431_10001563_pt1 | contig 31742 bp, 23 predicted proteins | sample SS_ome_11_FD_132459 | JGI IMG/M metagenome (GOLD analysis project Ga0180431, IMG submission 132459) | Hypersaline lake sediment archaeal communities from the Salton Sea, California, USA - SS_1_MS_1 metaG | ecosystem: Environmental > Aquatic > Non-marine Saline and Alkaline > Hypersaline >... | reverse complement strand
TTGTTAGGTTGTTTAGACACTGCAGCACTTCCACCATTCTTGGTCGGTTATTGTCAAGGAGCTGGGCGATGTGAGCTCTCGGGTAGAGCAACAGAAAGACGTTCGTGGCAATGCCATTGGAGAGATTGAGGAAAAACCGAAATGGATGGTCATCTGCTGATCGGCTCCGCCCCATGTAGGTAGCCATGAAGAGCGCAGGCTCTCGGCGTTCTTGGAGGTACCAGAACTTGCGTTTGGAGCAGAGATAGGTGTCTGCGACCCCGTTGGACTGCCCTGATTTGAGATAGTCCCAGAGCTTCGGGTACTCCTTCTCGACCACCTTTGGGTGAAGTGTGCAATCAAGGAGGTACTTGGCTCTTGGAACGGCAGGGAATCCAGTTCCGTCGTCTTCGATGATGGTCTGCGTGATATACCGGGGACCCGGCAGGATGGGTTTCAGAAAACGCGATGGAATGTCATATTTGCGTGTCGTCGCCCCGTCGATGATGAAGAAGCTGTTCGACCCGGTGGCAATGCCACGTTTGACATCGAAAAGATCCGAAAGAAGGTAGCTATTCGCCGAAGATGCATCCCTGTGGGCTGGCCGATGATATGACCACTTGTGTTCGGGCTGCGTCTCATCAGTGGCGAGCCGACGTTCACGTTTGGGCTCGGCAAGACTCCCGCCGTACGAGAAGACGAACTCATAGGGTGCTGTGGGACGTTCCTTCCTGTAAGTCACGATGCACGATGAGACGAGAGCATCGTCGAACTGCACGTCTGCGGGGTCAAACTGGTGGATTCTCAACAGGGTCACGTGCCGAAGGAGATAATCGCGGAGAACGCGCCCATAGTTTACGGAGAGGAACTCGCTGGGAATGAGCCACGATGCAACCGCGTGTCGTGCCAGCAGGTTATGCGAGAGAAGAAGGAAGTAGACGTAGAGTCCGCTCAAGCCACTCGCGGTAAGGCCAACCTCGTTGCTGACACGCTGCTGTAAGGCGGGTTTGAGACCAGGACGGATGTGGTGGTGCCTGACATAGGGCGGATTGGTGCAGAGGAGACTAAAGCGCTCTCGATTCTCGGGCGACTGAGCAAAGTCAAAGAAATCTTGGTTGAGGATGCGGAAAGGTGCCTCAGGCCAAAGGTCGCGTGCGACGGAAGAATAGGCTGGCTCGAGTTCAATGCCGGTAGCCGCCTCAAGGGTTTTCTTGTGCAGACTTGCCTGTAAGGCACCGAAGAAGACGCCGGTGCCTAACGCCGGTTCTAGGAAGCAAATATGCTGTGAATCGTGAGACAACAGAGCGTCTGCGACGATGTCCTTGGCCAGTTCAAACGGAGTAGAGAACTGGCCAAGCCGGTTCCTTTCTTCTTGAGTTCGCTGGTCGTCAACGTCTTTCTGACGTCTGAGCCGCTCTTTCTCTTTGGCCTCAAGCGGTGCTGTGTATACTTCGTGGTCTTCCTTGACTCTACCCCGTGGAGCCCTGGGTCCCTCAAGAAGGATCGCCATGTCGTTGATGCGGTGTTCCCATATCCAGTCGATGCCCTCGGATGCCTCGTACCCAAGATAGCCGGGCTCGAAGTAGCCACACAGAAAGAGAATGTACCGAAGATCCTGTCCGAACTCGGACTTGAGTTGGTTATACTTCTGGGCCTCTTCCTTCCGTCGCTTGTTCGGGTTAGTCGGGTCTCCGGCTGACTTGGCTTCGATTAGGATAGGGGCGCTTCTCAGCTTTCCGGATTTCGGCTGAACGACACAATCGACAGGCACATTTACCTTCTGTTTGCCGCTGCTGACCGTGATGTTGAGTCGGAAGGTGAAAGAGCCTGGGCTGAGTGTCTGGATCTCTCCAACTTCATTCGGCGGTACGTATCGGTACTCACGGAGCTCAAGCCACTGTTTGATAGATTCGAGCTGCCGACGCTCTTGTGCGTTGCGGATGATTGGATTCGCCGTCGCGCCGCAGAGCCTGTCTGCAACGACGGTTGATGCACGCGTGATGTCTTGTTTCGCAGGCTTGTTTCCGGTTTCCAACCATACGAAGAGATCGCGGTCTGCAAGTTCTGTGATGGTCTCACAGATACGCGTAAGTTGCTCGTCACGCTCCGCCTTAGCCATGCGAGGAGGAATCCGAGGCGGCTGGTCGGGCTTCCCTTCCATTGAGGTGACGAGATTCTTGCTGACATGAGCGAGTCCGATAAGCCGGTCCCTTGCGATCGGGGGGGCGCAGACCATACGGAGCATTGGCAGGACGCCAGGGTTTTCGACAAGACACTGGGGAGTCACGCCGCGCAGAAAGTCCGTTTGGGCGAGTGCTCCAGCGACCTCCTTTGTGGTTTGGGAGCGTTGCGTTCGGTATGTCTCAGGGGCAAATCGCAAGAACCAGTCATTGTAGAAGTCGATAGACTTTTCGACGTCTGCCTTCCAGAGATGGGGCTTGTCAGCATTGATGGCCATCTTCTCTCTTCAACTGGAGCCTATGACCGTGTGGCTTGCATGTGACGCTGCTGCCGGGCTCACCTTCCTGATAAGCCATGTGGTTGAAGGCCGCCCAAGATCTGCGCATCTCAACACATTTCCGGAGACTCTCACTTGCCCTCTGCACGATACATGGTTTCAGCAGCATATTCCACTCCACTGTGCTTGTCATCCCACTACCCCTTCCTCGGCACGGCGCGGCCGAGGAGGTGGAGGACGGCTTTCATGTCGTCCCAGACTTCGCGTTTGCCGGCGGGGTTGCGCAGCAGGTAGGCGGTGTGGAAGGTGGGCATGAGGGGGATGCCGTGCCAGTCGAAGAAGCGGCCGCGGAGCTTGGAGATGGGGGCGCTGGTTTCGAGGAGGGTCTGGGCGGCGTGGCGGCCGAGGGCGACGATGACCTTTGGGCGGATGATGGCGATCTGCTCGAGCATGAAGGGGGAGCAGTTTTCGACTTCGTCGGGCAGGGGGTCGCGGTTGCCGGGCGGGCGGCACTTGATGACGTTCATGATGTAGACGTCGCGGCGCCGGAGGCCCATGGCCTCGATGACCTTGGTGAGCAGCTTGCCGGCCCGGCCGACGAAGGGCTCGCCCTGGGCGTCCTCGTCGGCGCCGGGGGCTTCGCCGCAGAAGATGAGGTCGGCGTTGGGGTTGCCGGTGCCGAAGACGATTTTTGTTCGGTTCTCGACGAGGACGGGGCAGCGTTGGCAGTCGCCGATGTAGGCTTCGAGCTGCGGCAGCGTGCGGCGCGCGGGGCGGTAGGTGTGGGTGCTGCCGGCGGCGAGGCGCTGGCGGACGTGGCGCTCGAGGTCGTCGAGTATGCGCCCGGAGTCGGCGCCGAAATCGGACTGGAAGTCGGTCATGGTCGCTCCTTCATGGGGATGATAGCAGGAAGAGGAGGTTCGCGCCAAGGCGGAAAGGGGGAAGGATCTCTCGCAGAGGCGCAGAGACCGCAGAGACAAGAGCGGCCGTTTCTCTCTGCGAGCTCTGCGCCTCTGCGAGAGGTCTTCTATCCGGTGAACCAGTAGAGGAGGGCGACGAGGCCGGCGAGGTAGAAGCCGGCGTCAATGACGATCTCGGTGGTGAGGCCGCCGACGAGGACGCCGCGGTTGTAGAGCACGATGCAGAGCAGCGAGTAGGCGGGCGCGATGAGCAGCCAGAGCCCGACGCGGCTCGTCCAGCCGGCGAGGGCGCCCACGATGAGGCCGGCGGCGCAGACGGCGAGCAGCAGGTAGAGCAGGGCCTTGGTGAGGCGGCGTCCGAGGATGATGGGGATGGTCTCGTCGCCGACCATGAGATCGCCCTGGATGTCGCGCATGTCGAGGATCATGGAGCGGACGAACACCATGGTGAAGGCGAAGACAAAGACGACGCCGACGTTGAGGAGCAGGGCGTGGCTGAAGGGGACGGGCTGCTCGAACAGCGGCGGGATGACGGTGATGACGCACCAGGCGCCGGCCATGCCGATGTTTTTCGAGGCGGGGATGTTGCGTATGCGCCGCAGGCGGCGGAAGGGGAGGATGGGCAGGTTGTAGATGAGGCCCATCAGGGTGGCGAAGCAGACGATGGCGAAGGGCACCCATCCGAGGGCGGCCGAGAGCGCGACGGCCGAGGCGGCGGCGAGCGCGCCGAGCGGGACGAGCACGCGCTTGTGCGGCTCGAGGAAGCCGAGCTTGTACGACTCTTTGTAGAGCGAGTATTCGGGGTCGGTGAAGTGGTTGAGGATATGGATGGCGAAGACGTAGCAGGCGGCGAGGGTGATGGGCAGCGGCATCGGCGGGGCGGCGGCCCGGACCGGGTTCTGGAGCACGATGCAGGCGAAGCAGAGCAGGCCGGCGCCGATGCCGATGTAGAGGTCGCCCTGGATGAAGAAGTCCACGAGCGACGCAAGGGCCCGCTGCGCCCAGGGTTTGTGGGCGTCGCCGATGTCGCGCAGCCGGGCGATGACGTGCTCGATGAGCCAGTTGGGCGTCGAGGCGCCGGCGGTGACGCCCACGGTGCGGTGGCGCGCGACGTCGGCGGGCACGAGGTCGTCGGCGCTCTCGACGAGGTAGGTCCGGACGCCGAGGGCGCGGGCGATGTCGGCGAGGCGCCGGGTGTTGGCGCTGTGGGGGCCGCCGACGACGACGATGGCGTCGCAGCGGCCGGCGAGGCGGCGGACCTCGTCCTGGCGCTCGACGGTGGCGTCGCACACGGTGTCGAACACGCGCATGGTGCCGTTGCGTGCGCGCAGCTTCTCGACGACGGCCTGGAAGAACGCACGATTCTGGGTGCTCTGGGCGACGACGCACAGGGGCTCGTCCGGGGGCACGGCGTCGAGGTCGGCGTCGGACTCGACCACGACACCGCGGCCGGCGGCGTGGGCGAGCAGGCCGACGACCTCGGCGTGGCCCTTGTCGCCGACGATGACGGCGGTGTAGCCGGTGGCGGCGTAGCGGCTGACGATCTTCTGGATGCGCACGACGAGGGGGCAGGTGGCGTCGAGGCAGGCGAGGCCGGCCTCCTCGATGAGGCGGCGGGTTTCCGGGGCGATGCCGTGGGCGCGCACGGCGACCGTGCCGCCCGGGGGCGCGTGGCCGACGTCCTCGATGACGTGGACGCCCTTGCGCTCGAGCATCTCGACGACGTGGCGGTTGTGGATGAGCGGGCCGATGGTGACGAGGCCGGCGGGTCCCGACTCGGCGGCCTCGAACACCATGTCCACGGCGCGGCGCACGCCCATGCAGAAGCCGGCTGTTCTGGCAACGATGATCTTCATTCCGTGAGCCCGTGGGACCGTTGTCCGGACGTCCGTCGTCCGTACCTGTGTCCGGTCCTATTGTGAGGCGCTTTGGCGTCGTGTCAAGGCGGCGGCGTTGCCCGGCGCTTGAGCCGTGGTGCGGGGGCGTGCTAGTGTGGGCCGAAGCGGCGCAGGAAAGGAGAGGCTCGATGGCGTGGAGCCGGACAGTGAGAAGGCGTGTCGGCGTGACGCTCGCGGTGCTGGTCGTCGTGGTGGTGGGTGTTCTCGCGGCGTATCCGGCCGTCGAGATGTGGTACCTGCGGCAGTTGATCCAGCACAAGGAGAACTTCTCGAGCGCGCGGGCGATCCGCCGCCTCGTCAAGAAGGGGGCGAAGGGGGTGCCGATCCTGTTCGACGAGGCGTGCACGGGCGTGCCGGCCGGTACGATTGACATCGGCGCGCGCGAACGCAACGGCATCGTGCAGATCGGGCGTGACGCCCTGCCGTACCTGCGCAGGCAGCTCCGCGAGCCGGGATGGCGCCGGCCGCTCAACGCGGCGTACTGCATCGCGATGATCGCGCCTGAGGACGACGCGGGGCCGGACACGTTCCTACGCCTCGTGTCCGGGGACGACCAGCAGGCCCAGGTCCAGGCCCTTCTGACCGTCGGTGTGCTCGAGCCGGCGGGACGCCCGTGGCGGCTCGAGGTGTTCCGGACGGCGTTGGCGCACGGCGAGGGTTCGGTCAAGACGCGCGCGATTGACCTGCTCGAGGCGGCGGGCGAGCCGCTCGGGGACGAGGCGCTGCTGGCGCTGCTCGACGAGCCGCACGACAGGCTGCGCATCATGGCGGCGGCCGCGCTGCTCCAGCGGGGCGACCGCGCGGGGGTCGAGCACCTGATCGCCTTGCTCGACGGCCCCATCAACGAGCTCACCGTGTACACGGTCAAGCGCCTGAACGCGGCGACCGGACAGCGTTTCGGCTTCAGCCTTGTGGGGACGGTCGAGGGGAACGAGGAGGCGCTCCGCAAGTGGATCGCGTATCTCCGGGGCGAGGAACCGGACGGTGACGTGGAGCCGCCGGAGACAGAAGGCGAAGCGGAAGATGAGGACGTCGGGCCGGAGCCCGGGGACGTCGGGCCGGAGCCCGGAGATACCGAGGAAGATCCTGCCGACTGAACGCGCCCGCCTTGCCTGCCAGTTCTTGACTCAAAGGGTCCGCTTTTCCGCAGCATTGCGCGGAACCGGCTGCGGCAACACCCGTATAACAGGGGTGGACGCGACTTTTCGGACCGCTGTGAAAAGGGAGTACGGACCATGGCAGACGTGACTCGGAAGCGCGTCGTGCGCCTTGGCGTGATCATGGCGGCTGTTCTGGCCATGGCGGCCTTGAGCGTGCCGGCGCTGTGCGGGGACGCGAAGGACAAGGACGCCGAGGCGAAGCCGTCCACGGAGGCACCTTCGGCGAAGGCACCGTCCGCGAAGGCCGAGGACAAGGAGCCGGGCGACTTCTGGATTGACCTCAAGAAGAAGCCCGGCAAGGACGCGGGGCGTTCCATCGAGGCCGAGATCGAGGAGCTCGTCGAGCGGATGGAAGCCTTCGAGAAGCGGATGGACGAGATGATGGGGCGCGTCCGCGAGATGGAGCGCGGCGTTCCTCATCGTTGGCAGCTTCCCCGGATGCGGGACTTCGACGACTGGGGCCGGCCGCAGGATATTGACGAGTGGCTCAAGGAGCTGGAGCGGGAGTTCCGGCTGATACCCGGCAAGGAGCCGTTCCGGTTTCAGCTCCAGATGATGCGGCCGGGCGACGTGTTCTTCAAGCTGCGGATGGACACGGAGGAGACGGAGGACGCGTACGTGTTCCGGCTCGACGCGCCCGGCATGAACAAGGACGACATCATCGTCGAGATCAACGATCACGTGCTGACGGTCAGCGGCGAGCGCAAGGAGCAGGTAAAGGAAGAGGAGCGCGACGGCAAGACGGTGCGCCGCGAGATCAATTACGGGCGCTTCGAGCGAAAGATCGAGCTGCCGCAGGACGCGGACACGGACACGGTGAGTTCGAAGTACGCTGACGGCGTGCTGACGATAACAGTACCGAAGAAAGAAAAGGAGGAAGCCGAAGGCAAGAGAATCATTATCCACCGTCCATGACCGACCTCACCTCCCGGTGGAAAATGATTACGGGAGGGGCATGGGTCTTCTCCGCGACGTGTTTGACATGCCCCTCCGCTCCTCCCTTGCCGGGGAGGCGTAGCGAGGGCGGCCGGAGCGGCCGCGGCAATCATTCAGCAGACGTGTCCTGGCAGACGTCCTTATTTCAGACGTCCTCCTTTGACCCCCGATGACCGATCCTCCGGTCTGTCCCCCCCGAATCCCGGAGGAGAGAGACGGGGCCCCACGCGGGCCCCGTTTTTTCTGTCGCCCCTTCGGGGCTTCGGCGGGGGGCTGCCTTCGGTAGCTGAGGGGGCCCCGCCCTACAAGGGGAGGGCAAGGGGTGTTGGCGGCGGGACGCGCGCGTGTTAGGGTGTTCGCCGTTTCCGGTGATAAGACTTGAGGAGGACGGCGTGGCGAGTCGGGGAGTTGTGTGGTCGGGGCGGCTGGGGTTTCTATTCGCCGCGGTCATTGTCTTTGTGCTGGTCGCGCGGCAGTGCGGGCCGGGCGCCGGGGGGCTTCGCGTGGCGACGAGCGGCGATGCGGAGCGCGCAGCGGCGATTGCCGAGACGTTGAACGAGGCGGGCCTGCGGGCGCGGCTGGTGGAGACGCGCAGCGCGATCGCGAGTCTCGAGGCGCTGGCGACGGGCGACGCGGACCTTGCCGTCGTGCCGGCCGACGTGGCGTGGTACGCCGTGAACGGTGAGGGCATCTTTGAGGAGAAGATCAACGGCTTTTCCGTTGTCTTGCCGATGGCGCTTTGGCGCGTATGCATTCTCGTGCCGATGGACAGCGGTGTGTCGTCGGTCGCCGATCTCCGGGGCAAACGCGTCGTCGTGGGCGCCCCGGGCAGCACGGTTGAGCTGACGGCGAGCCACGTGCTCGAGGCCTGTGGCCTTTCCTTCAGCGATCTTGGGCGCGCGATCCGACTCACGACCAACGAGGGCGACGCGGCGCTGCGAGACGGCGGGGCGGACGCCCTTGTCTTCGTCGGCCCTCCTGACGCGCCCATTCTCAGGGGACCTTACCGTGGGGTGCCTATCCCGACGGCATGCGTTGAACGGCTTCAGGAGAGGCGCCCGTTCTACACCACGTTGTTCGTCGGTGCCGATTCAGGGGTGCCGACCCCGGCGTCGGCGACTCTTTTTGTTTCTGTTATTCTTCTTGCCCGGACGGGCCTGAGGGCAGGGGAGGTCCAGGCCGCTGCACGCGTGTTGGCGGAATGGGCGGGCTTGCCCGGCGAAGAGGCGACGTGGTCAAAGCGGCTGGCGATTCCGCTCCACCCCGGGGCGAAGGTCTACTATGAAGCCCGGTCGCGAAGGCCGGACGGCGCGGAAGACCGAAGCGAGTAGCCCCCCGCCCTTCCCTCCGGGGCCCGTTTGCGCTAGTATGCCGCCCCATTCCGGTACGAGGAGGCTCTACAGGGAGGCTGTACAGGGAGGCCGTTCGAGGAGGCCGCATAAGGAGGCCGTTTGCAGGGATATGAAAGCCGCGGTGTACATGGGGCCGGGCGAGATCGTCGTCAAGGAGGTCGAGACACCCAAGCCGGGGCCGGGCGAGGTGCTTTTGCGGATGCGGGCGGCGGCCGTGTGCGGCACGGACGTGCGCATCTACCTCAAGGGCCAGGCGAACGTGGTGCCGCCGGCGATCACGGGCCACGAGATCTGCGGGGAGATCGCGGCGGTCGGCGCGGGGCTCGACGGCTACGAGGTCGGGCAGCGGGTGACGAGCGTGACGTCGATCGGCTGCGGGGCGTGCGCGATGTGCGCGCGCGGGTGGACGAACATGTGTCCGGAGTCGCGGTACCTGGGCTACCATTTCCCCGGCGCGTTCGCCGAGTACATGGTGGTGCCGGCGCCGGCCATCGAGCAGGACGCGGTGATTCCGGCGCCGGAGCACCTCTCGGACGCGGCCGTGGCGCTGGTCGAGCCGTTCTCGTGCGTGGTGAACGGTCAGGAGCCGCTGCGGATCGCGGAGGGCGAGACGGTGGTGGTGATCGGCGCGGGGCCGATCGGCGCGATGCACCTGGAGCTGGCGCGGGCGAGCGGGGCGGCGCGGCTGATCGCGGTAGAGGTCGAGGCGACGCGGCTCGAGATGGTGAAGCAGTTTGCGCCGGACGAGGTGATTGACGGCTCGAAGCGCGACGCGGTCGAGGAGGTCAAGCGGCTGACGGACGGCGGGGGTGCGGACGTGGTGGTCGTGGCGTGCGGGGTGAAGGCGGCGGCGGTCCAGGCGGTGGCGATGGCGGCGATGAAGGGGCGGATCAGCTTTTTCGCGGGCTTTCCGAAAGACGACCCGACGATCGCGCTCGATGCGAACCTGGTGCACTACCGCGAGCTGGGGATCTTTGGGGCGTTTGCGTCGCACCGGGCGCAGTTCGTGCGGGCGATGGAGCTTGCGGCGGCGGGCAAGGTGGACCTGGACCGGCTGGTGACGCACCGGTTCCCGCTCGAGCGGCTGGTCGAGGCGATCGAGACGACGCGAAGCGGCACGGGGCTGAAATCGGTGATCGAGTTTGGATGATGGGTGAGCGGTTCAAGGACAAGGTGGTGATCGTCACGGGCGCGGCGCAGGGGCTCGGGGCGGCGATCGCGGAGGCGTATCTGGACGAGGGGGCGTCGGTCGCGGTGGCGGACGTGAACGCGGACGCGCTCGACGAGACGGTGCACCGGCTGCACGACAGGGCGCCGCAGCGCGTGATCCCGGTGCAGACGGATGTCACGAAGGAGCCGAGCGTGCAGCGCATGGTGCAGGCCACGCTCGAGGTGTACAAGCGCCTCGACGTGCTGGTGAGCAACGCGGGGATCCTGGTCTCGGGCGAGGCGACCGAGTTCGACGCGGCGGAGTGGCGGCGGGTGATCGAGGTCAACCTCGTCGGCTACTTCCTGTGCGTCAAGCACGCGGCGCTCGTGATGAAGGAGCGCGGCGGCGGGGCGATCGTGCAGATCAACTCGAAGTCGGGGCGCGTGGGCAGCTACAGGAACTCGGCGTACGCGGCGTCGAAGTTCGGGGGAATCGGGCTGACGCAGAGCCTGGCGCTCGAGCTGGCGCCGTACAGGATCCGGGTGAACGCGGTGTGCCCGGGCAACCTGCTCGATTCGCCGCTGTGGGTCGAGAGCCTGTACGCGCAGTACGCGGCGAAGTGGGGCATCAGCGAGGAGGAGGTGCGGGCGCGGTACGTCTCGCAGGTGCCGGTCGGCCGCGGGTGCGAGTACGCCGACGTGACCGAGGCGGTGCTGTTCCTGTCGAGCGAGGAGGCCGGCTACATCACGGGGCAAGCGCTCAACGTGGACGGCGGGCAGGTGATGTCGTAGCCGGTGGGCGCCGGGCGTGTCGAGCACGTTCTTTTATGTAAGCCCTTCAGGCTATAGTTTGGTTTGTTGGCGTTCCGGTACCCAGGGTGGCGCTTTGCCCCTCGGCAGGCCCTTCGACAAGCTCGGGGCAGGCTCGGGGCAAAGCTGACCCTGGGCTGGCATATGGAGCCCCTTCGGGGCAGGCGGCGAGAGAGCCGGTGCTCGGCTTCTGCAACGAGCCCGGTCGCCCGAAGCGGTGGTTCGAGGCGGGAGGTGAGCGATGGACGAGGGGCGAAGGGCGGTTGAGTACATCCTTCGGCGGCACATGGCGCGTGAGTTCACGGGCGGGCGCGTCGAGCCGGAGGACATGGAGCTGCTGAAGGAGGCGCTGCGGTGGGCGCCGTCGGCGGGCAACCGGCAGCCGTGGTTTTTTTACGTGGTGCGAGACAAGGCGGTGCAGTCGGCGCTCGCGGGGGCGTCGTACCACCAGCACTTCGTCGAGGAGGCGGCCGTTGTCTTCGTCGTCTGCGCTGAGCCGGAGCGGTCGGCCGCGAGGTACAGGGACCGGGGGCGGACGCTCTACTGCTACCAGGACACGGCGGCGGCGGTGGAGAACCTGCTGATCGCGGCCCAGATGCTCGGCTATGGGGCGTGCTGGGTGGGCGCGTTCGACGAGGCGGCCGCGCGCAAGGCGCTGGAGATCCCCAGGCACCTGCGGCCGGTGGCCATCGTGCCGGTGGGGCCGTGCCGTCCGGTGACGAAGTTCCCGGACCGGCGGCCGGCGGAGAGCGTGTTCAAGGTCATCGAGTGAACGCCGCGTAGCGCCGGCAGGATGCCACCGCTCCTCTGCTGGGACCAGCAAAACGGGCCGCAAGCACGATGACTGCGGCCCCTTTGCGTGCGAAATGCTGATCGGCCTATGCCCTGCGCTTCCTGATCAACGCCAGGCCGCCAAGTGCCAGAAGCGTGAGCACGGCGGGCTCGGGTACTATTGTTGTGAACTCGAGGCGCGTCAAGTTCGCGATACGGTTCCCCCCCTGGAAGCTATCGTGGAGTGTGATCAACACTGGGCCGCTGTCGTACGTGGCGATCATGGGGATCCGGTCAACCACGCTGCTTATCCTTATCGGCGTTTGGCTGTAGGCGTACGTGCCGCCCCCGAGGTCAAGCTCAAGGTACACATCAAAGAGGCTGTCTCCCAGGGCGGGATCCGTGGGTTGCTCTGCAATCGCGCCCCACGATGCCGGGAGAACACCGCCCTGGCCAAGACCAGCACCTGCGATCAGGGTGACGGTGCCGTCCGTCAGGCTCATCGAGACGATCTCTGTGTCGATCACGTCCAAATGCCCGTCGATGGGTCTCAGGCCCGGGTAGTTCGTCGAGTCGTCCGACGGGTCGCCTCGGGCGATCGTCGTTTGCCCGATCAGGGCGTAGTTCGCATCCGGTGTCCCGTCCAGGTTCAGGTCAAGCTCCACAGTAGCCGTGGAACTGGCGTAGACGTCCAGGCCCGCTGGAGTCGTGTCAATCCAGTGATCTCCGGGGCCGCCGGTGGCACTCGCCGGCCCGGGGAGCCCTGCCACAGCACAGCCTGCTACGATCAGTGCGAGCAGTCGTAGTTTCATGGTCCTTTCCTCCTCTCCTCAAACTTGAATGTAGTCAAGTACTTGCCCTGCACTTGGTTGACGCGAAGGACAGCGTGCCGTTCGCAGACAGAGCCGCGTGCGTTCGGGCCACATCAGGGAAACCAAATACCCCAAGAACAGCTATAGGATACCAAATCGTGGCCTGCATGTCGAGACAAATCGAGGGCTCGTTTCTCACGCTGACGTGCAAGTTGCGGCTTGGCATCTGCCGGTTGTTGGGACAAGATGGGCGGTGGCTGTTCATTCGTGCGTCCCAATATAGGGAGGCTTCTGTCGATTGGGCGATGCTGACGCTTGGGATTGAGACGAGCTGCGATGAGACCTCGGCGGCGGTGGTCGATGGGGAGCGCGGGATTCTGTCGAATATCGTGGCGTCGCAGTTCGACCTGCACGCGCGGTACGGGGGCGTGGTGCCGGAGCTGGCGTGCCGGCGGCACGTGGAGGTGATCTCGCAGACGGTGGAGACGGCGCTTGAGGAAGCGGGCGCGGCGATGCCGGACGTCGAGCTTATCAGCGTGGTGAAGGGGCCGGGGCTGATCGGGGCGCTGCTGATCGGGGTGGCGTTCGCGAAGGCGCTGGCGCGCTCGACGGGCGTGGGCATCATCGGCGTGAACCACGTGGAGGCGCACGTGTACTCGGCGGTGATGGCGCGCTCAGCCGCAGCGGGGGACGGCGCCGTTGAGGGCAACGGGGCGGCGTTTCCGGCCGTCGGCCTGGTCGTGAGCGGCGGGCACACGATGCTGTTCCTGATGGAGGATTTCGGCAGGTACCGGTGGCTGGGGGGGACGGTGGACGACGCGGTCGGCGAGGCGGGCGACAAGGTGGCGACGTTGCTGGGGCTGCCGTACCTGGGCGGGCCGCTGGTGGAGACGCTGGCGGAAGGCGGCGATCCGAAGGCGATCGAGTTTCCGCGGGCGATGATGACGCGTGCGAACTACGACTTCAGCTACGCGGGGCTCAAGACGGCGGTGCTGTACCACGTGAAGGGCTACGGAGGCGAGCGGCTGGGCGAGGACACGATCGGCGAGGCGGAGCGGGCCGACATCGCGGCGAGCTACCAGGCGGCGGCGTTCGAGCCGCTGGTGAAGAAGACGATGTGGGCGGCGGAGGAGTTCGCGGCGCAGTCGGCGGTGGTATGCGGCGGGGTGTCGCGCAACAAGACGCTGCGGGCGATGTTCGAGCGGGCGGGGGCGAAGCGGGGCGTTCCGGTGCTGTTCCCGCCGCCGGAGCTGTGCACGGACAACGCGGCGATGGTGGCGGGTCTGGGCGCGTGGCGCGCGGCGCGGTTCCCCGACGAGGTCACGGCCGAGTTCGACGCCTTCCCCAACTTCCAGACGTTCGGGTCGTTCGAGGGGTTTTCGGACCCGCGCAGGCGTCGCGGGCGGCGAGGGAAGAAGAAGACGTAAGGGCGCGGTTGGTCATTTCTCACGTTGATCTGGTGGTTCTCGCCAGATCTTGTTCCGGCGGTCAGGTTCCCACACAACCGCGCGTGCACCCAAGTCCTTGTTTCAGAGGGGGTTTTGACTTTGCGTGCCACGCTGGCATTGATCCTGCGAAGCGTTGAGCGTATCGTTTTGTGTGTTGGGCCCGTGCCCTGCCGGGCGCGGGCAAGGAGGGTGAGAGATGCGTGGGCAAGGTCGAAGAAGGCGGCGTTTCCCGCTGTTCTGGAGGGTCGTGCTGGGCGTTGTCGTGGCGCTGGGTGTCTTCGTCGCGGTGGATTTCGACTGGTCGGGGAAAGGCAAGCGGCCGCCGACGGAGACCATCGAGTACGACGATCATCAGTGGGTCGTGACGCGGAACGAGTATCTGCGCGCGCGGGGCCTTGACATCGAAGACGTCCCGCCTGAAGAGAATGCCGCGCTCGACTATCTCATTGCCGGGGAGATGATGCCGGACTTTCCTTCGGGGGAAGAGCGAAAACCCGCCAACACTCAGGAGAGGTACGTGCTGCAATACGGCTGGCCGGCGGACTGCAAGGTTCTCAGGCGCTACCTGAGCGAAGCCCAGCCGGCGCTGGCGCGTGCACGGATTGGCTTGGGCAAAGAGCGCCCGCGGTGGCTTGTAGGTATGGACGAGGATCTCCTCTACAACGCGGAGTTGCCCGGCCTGGGGCGTATGCGCACACTGAGCCGCGCTTTCGTGTGTACAGGATGGCTGGCTGTCTCCGAGGGCCGTGACGGCGAGGCGCTCGAGTGCTTCCTTGCGCCGATTCACCTGGGCAACCACGTGGCACACGGGCCGGTGGTCCTTTATGGCCTGGTGGGTGCGGGAGTGAACGGCATGGGATTCAGCGCGCTGGAGCGCTGGATTCTCGGCGAGCCGTCGGTGAAGCTGCTGCGCGAAGCGCATAAGCAGATACGCGAGCTCGAGAAAGGGAAACCCGATTACTTGCACGCCGTCGGGACGGAGCGCGCCATGTGCCTCGACGTCGTGCGGTTCTTTGGGAAGTACCGGATAGAAAGCCTGCGAGAACTCCGAGCGGTCTCCGGGCCGGTCTTCGGACGGTCACGCTTGGTGCGGGGCGTTGTGAAGAGGAAGCTGAACGCGGCGTACGACCGGATCGAGCATTGGGCCGTGCTCGAGGGTCGCGCCAAGTATGGATTACTGGCCAGCCTCCCTGATGAGATAAGAAACGATGCGGAGGGCGACTGGCACGTAGGAGAGTTCGCCTACATCCTTTGGAGCACCTTCCGTTATGAGAGAAAGTTTGCGCTCAATGACCTCAGATATGCCGCCGTGCAGGTGCGGATCGGGTTGGCGCTGTATAAGGCGGAGCACGGGAGGTATCCGGAGGCGCTCGAGGAGATCGAGGCGTACCTGGGCGATGTCCCACTGGATCCGTACACGCTCGAGCCGCTCCGGTATCGGCTGGAGGGTGATGAGTACGTCTTCTATAGCGTGGGGCCGAATCTCCTTGATGAGGGCGGCAAGGACCGGCGGCAGGACAGGACGCGGCTCCAGAGCAGGTTTTGGGGCTCTGGCGGCTCCCCTGCTCGACCGATTGGTCTGGAGAACGAGGAAATGGAGACGGATGATCTGTTCTTTGTGTCTGATGTCGCGGAGCCGCCGCCGTTTGAGGAGTTCATGAAGCATAGGGGACGCCGGCCGGAAGAAGGCTGGTCAACGGAGCGGGCGGTGGAGGGGGACTGAGGCCGAAGACGCGGCTGCTTGATTCTCACGCCGAAGGGGTGATTCTGGCGAAGGATGGGGGTCTTCGCGCGCCCCGCTGTTTTTCTCTAACCTTCTGATGGGCGGCAACTTGTGCTCGCCCCAGCCGTTCTGGCATTGATGATGCGAAGCCTTCAGCGGGAAGCAAGGCTGGAGGCTGTCATGGATGAGTGTGACGCGAGCGGCGAGAGGGAAGGGGCCGCCGGGCGGGCCCCCGAACGGGACGGCGCGGAAGACCCGAAAACGCTGGGCGGCGAGCACGACGAGGCGCACGCGACGCCGCTGTATCACACGGGCGAGGGCACGAGGCGAAGCGTTCTCACGACGCCGGTGACGGTTTCCGGGTGCCGGCGCTTCTTCAGCGTGAACGGCGGGAGCGTGCTCTATTGCCTGAGCGCGCTTTCAATCCTGTATGGGATCTCGCAGATCGTGGGGCCGGTGCTGGCGACGACGGAGGCGCTGGGGAAGACGCTGCCGTGCATCGGGGCGCTGAACGTGTACGAGCTGGCGCTGCTCGGTGTGCTGGCGCTGATCGTGGCGTGGCGGAACGTGACCGACGACGCGACCTCGCTGGTGGTGCTGATCGCGCTGTTTCTGATCGCGAGCGGCATCACGCTGGCGTCGGTGGCGAACGACAACCCGAACGTGGCCGTGCTGGTGGGGGCGGGGTCGTGCGCACTCGTGGTCGGGAAGCTGTGGGTCCTGCGGCGGACGATCCGCCTCCGGCTGGAGCGGCTGCAAGTCGCGGGGCTGGGAATACTGCTTGCGTGGAATTTCTTCATGTCGTCGGCGATGGCGCTGATGGTGAAGCACGATCTGGGCGAGGCGGCGATCATACGGAGGGGATGGCTCGTCGGGTGGCTGGTGATGCTTGCGGGCGGGGTGCTGCTGGTCGTGCACGCGGCCCGCGCCGGCTCCGGTGAGGCGAAACGTCGGGACACGAGCGTGCCCTTCCTGCGCACGCCGGGCATGGCGTGGGTCTTTGCCGCGGTCGTGCTGCTGGCGGCCAACGTCCACCAGTATGCGCTGACGTTCATCTTCGATGTGCGGTTCGCGTTCGGGGACTTCCTGCCGGTGATTATCGTGGCGGCCGTGTTGGCGCTGGAGCTGATGCGGATCTTCGGGAAGACGTTCGGGGCGGCGGAGGTGGTCGTTTCGGTGGTGCCGCTGGCGGCGGGGTTGGTGACTGTGCTGACGCGGTCGTTCGTGGACTATCCGCGGGTCGGGCTGGAGCTTCTGTGGTATCCGCCCGTGCTGCTGGGAGTAGCGGCGGGGGCGATGCTGTGGGCCGGGCTGCGCAACGGGTGGTGGTGGCTTCTGTACGTAGCTTTCGCGCACGCGATGGGCATTGTGCTGACCGCGGGCGTGAGGCCGGACGTGACGGCGGTTGCACCGCCGGAGCTCAACTGGGAGACGTTCCTGGCCGTCGCGGGGCTGTCGCTCTTTGGTCTGGGGCTGGCTCGCCGCAGGGCGCCGGCGTGCATGGCGGGCGTGGCGGTGCTGTCGGTGTGGGCGGGTATGTGCGAGGGGCTTCGGGATTTCGCGGACTTGCACGACGTGCCGATGGCGTCGGTCATCGGGCTCGTGGCGGGGCTCGGCACGATGGCCGTGTACCTTGTCTTTCCCCGGGCGCTGCATCGGCGGATCGCGCTGCTGGGCGCGATGATTCTGGCGGCAAGCACGGTGGCCTGTTTCCGTGGGCCGTCACGGCTGGACTATCCGATCGAGAGCGGTGCGGTGGTCGCCGTCCTGGCCGGCGCAGTGTGGCTGCGGACGCGGGACATTCCGCTAACCGTCGTTCTGTGCCTGCCTCTGGTGCGGGGGTTGTACGTGAGCGCGAAGACAGCGAAGGGCTGGCGCTATGTCATGCTGAGCTTCGTGCTGCTGGTGCTGGGCGCGCTCATCAGCCTGCGCAAGGGACGGCGGGCCCGGGAGGCGGGCGCGACCGACCACCTGCAGGAATCCGCCTCGTAAATCAGGCCATCTGTCTTAGCCGGCCGCAGTCGTGGATCGGATCAGCATTCCCCACCGTTGCTTTCCGTGGCGAAAAAAGTGGAACCTGGGTGGGGGTGTGGGGCACAGATGGGTGGAAAGCGGCCGGGAATGCACGCAGGAGGGAGCGTGGGGAACGAGGGCTTGATCGAGGCGGCGAGGCGCGGCGACCGGGAGGCGTTCGGCGGCCTGGTCGAGGCGCACCAGGACCGGCTGTTTCGTTCGGCCTGCTGCCTGACGCGGAGCGCGGCGGATGCCGAGGACCTGGCGCAGGAGACGTTCGTGCGCGCTTACCGGGGGCTGGGGCGGTTCCGGGGCGACTGCGCTTTCTACACGTGGCTCTTTGGGATTCTGCTCAATGTGTACCGGCGGTGGGCGCGGCAGCAGCGGCGACAGCGGCGGCTGAGCGCAGAAGGATCGGAGGCGGCGGGCGCGGCGGCGTCGCCGGGCCGGCGAGCGGCGGCGGCCGAGGAGCTGGCGCGGGCGCTGCGGGTGGTTGACGCGCTGCCCGGCCGATTGCGTGAGGTGATGGTGCTGCGGCACGTGGAGGCGATGTCGTACGAGGAGATCGCGCGGGCGGTCGGGTGCCGGCCGGGGACGGTGCGGTCGCGGCTGCACCGGGCGCGGGCGCTGCTGGCGGTGCGGTGGCGGCAGGGGCGTGGCGGCGAACTCACAAGGCCCAGTGGACAAGGAGAAATGGTGACATGAAGTGCGGGACGGTCAGGAGGAAGCTCTCAGCGCTGCTCGACGAGGAGCTGGCGGCGGAAGAGGCGGAAGCCGTGCGCGCGCACGTGCAGAGCTGTGAGGCTTGCGCCGCGTTGCTGGCGGGCATGCGGGCTGCGGACGGCGAGGCCGGCGAGGCACTGCGAAGGGCGACTGAGGGCGTGGAGGCTCCGCGTGGCTTCAAGGCCCGGGTTATGGGCGCCATCGGGCCGGCAGAGAGGGCACGCGCGCCGGGCGTGTGGCGTCGGCGGGCGTGGAAGCTGGCGGTGGCCTCGGCGGGTGTGCTGGTGGTCGCCGTGGGTCTGTGGGGCGTTCTGGCCACACGCGATGAGGGAGGCGGGCCGGGTCCGGACGCTGCGAACGGGGGCGGTGGGCCTCGGGTGACACCTCGTGGGGGCCGCGTTGTGTTGACGACGCTCGACCTGCCATCGGTGCGCGAGCTGGCCGAGGAGCTTCTCGGCGGCCCGGGCGAGGCTGAGGCTGAGGAGCCCAAGGACCGGCGGCTGAACTACGAACCGTTTACTGTTCCGAGGACGTGGGGGTAAGAGCGATGAGAATTCTTGGTGTGATGCTGGCTGTAGTTCTGGCGACGGGAACGGCCCTGGCGGGGGCCGGGCCGAAGGCGGAGACGATCACGATAGAGGGGAAGACGTACTCGGTGGTGCCGGACGAGGCGCTGAGGGCACGGGGGTATGAGCTTCCGGATGTGCCGAGGGACCAGAACGCGGCGTTCGACTATCTGCGCGCGCTTGAGGCGTACTGGGAGCCGGAAGGCCTGACGAGGGACGACGAGCTGTGGCACGCGATTGGCAATTGGCGCTGGTCGGGCAAGGCCGGACCTCAAGTGCGCGAGTACCTCGAAGAGAACAGGAAGGCACTGGCGCTGATCGAGGCGGCCGCGAGCAAGCCCCAGTGCCATTTCCCATTCCTGCTCGAGGAAGGGCAGACGCTCGGTGAGGACACGCCGCTCGGGGGGCTCATGCTGCCGTACCTGGGGAAGATCCGCGGGCTCACCCGCTTCCTCGTCGTCGAAGGCAAGGCGCGCGAGTTCGAGGGGCGCACCGCCGACGCCCTCGACGCGTACATGCTGGCGCTGCGCATAGGGGGTCACGTGGCCCAGGACCCGTTCCTGATCAGCGGTCTGCTTGGGATCGCGTGCACAGAGATCGGGAGGCGGCCGATCGAGCAGTGCCTGCTTCGGCACGAGCTGGACGAGGAGACGCTGGCGCAGGCGCAGACGTGCGCGTTCGAGATCGGGAAGGGCCGCCCGGACGTTCGCATCGGACTGGGCGGCGAGAGCGTGTTTTCGACGGACGCGGTCGAGCGCATCATTCGCGATCCGGATATCGTCATGAATTTCTTCGAGGAGCTGCCGACCGCCGAGCAGAAGGCGTGGATTGCCAGACTCAAGACGAAGGAAGGCCAAGAGGAGCTTCGGCGCGAGGCGCGGGCGTTCTGGGACGAAATGGAGAAGCAACTGGAGCTGCCCTTCGCTGAGTTCGTCGCGACACTTGAGGAAGTGGGAAAGGGCGCTTCGTCGAAGCGGCGTTCTCCGATCATGGAGCAGGTCATGGAATCAGTGGAGCGGGGGCGGATTCAGTACGGGCGGGCCGACCTGAGCTGGAACGTGCTGGACGTGATGTTCGCGCTGGCGCGGCACAAGGCGAAGCACGGGGCGTACCCGGAGACGCTGGAGGAGGCGAAGGGGCTGATGCTTTCGGACGGGACGGACCCCTACACGGGCAAAGGGCTGAAGTACCGGCTGGAGGAGGACGGGTCGTTCACGATCTGGAGCGTGGGCGAGAATCTGAAAGACGGCGGCGGCAAGGTGGAGACGAAGCACGACCCGTGGCGCGGCGGCGACTACGTGTGGAACTCGCGGGTGCTGGCGGGGATGAAGTAGGGCGCGGTGTGATATGTGGTGTGATATAATGGTAGTTGGGTTTGTCCGGGAGGCACGGCGATGCAGATGAAGGTCGGGGCTTGTCTGTTGTGCTTGATGCTGCTCGTGCCGCGGGCCGTCCACGCGGCGGAGGAAGCGGCGGCGGAGACGGTCACGATACAGGGCAAGACGTACACGGTCGTTTCCGACGATGAGTTCCGCGCGCTCGGGTTCGACGTGCCCGACGTGACACCGGAGGAAAACGCCGCGTACGACTACATCGAGGCGATCAACAGTTACGTGGCGCCCGACGCGGAACAAGAGGACCTGCGAGACACGGTCCTGCAGGGGACATGGACCGAGGAGGCGGGGCCGCTGGCCGACTACATTGAGCGCAACGCGAGGACGGTTGAGCTTCTGAAGGCAGCGGCGACGAAGGACGTGTGCCACTTCCCCGTGCTGGTGTCACTGGGCTCGTCGATCGAGGAGCGAAGCCCCCTGGGCATTATGCTGCCGCAGTTGGCGCCGATGCGGGAGCTTGCACGATTCCTTGTCGCCGAGGGCAAGGCGTACGAGTTCGAGGCGCGCTACGAGGAGGCGCTCGACACCTACCTGCTCGCGCTTCGGCTGGGCAACCACATGGCGCAGGGTCCGACGCTGATCGGCGGGCTCGTCGGCCTGGCGTGCAACCAGATCGGCGCCCGCGCCATCGAGCAATGGCTCGTGCGCAACGAGATTGACGACGAGACCTTGCTGAACGCTCAGAAACGTCTGGCCACGCTGGCGGAAGGCCGCCCCTCTGTGATGACATCGATGCGCGGCGAGCGGGCGTGGTCAACGAGCATCATGGAGTACATGATGGAGCATCCGGCCGTGCTCGACGATTTCATAGAGGGCGGGACCGATCTCGGCGCAATCCGGAGCACGGCCCTGACGGCCATGTTCATGAGCGACGAGGGTCGCGCCCAAGTCCGGGCCGACGCGAAGGCGTTCTGGGATGCGACGGAGGCGGCGATGGCGATGCCGCTGCGCGCGTTCATCGAGACCGGTGCAGGCGACGAGCCGGTCAGGAAGGCTCACGCGCGCAAGTTTCCGCCCAATATCATGGGCCTGCTCGGGCCGGCGCCGGGGGGCGCGCGCCTTGCGTTTGCGCGAAACGCCGTGGCGTGGACGGTGCTCGACGTCGAGTTCGCGCTGGCGCGCCACAAGGCGAAGCACGGGGCGTACCCGGAGACACTCGACGAGGTGAAGGACCTCATGCTCTCCGACGGCATCGACCCCTACTCGGGCGAACGGCTCAAGTACCGGCTCGAAGACGACGGCGCCTTCACGATCTGGAGCGTGGGCAAGGACCTGAAAGACGGCGGCGGCAAGGTGGAGACGAAGCACGACCCGTGGCGCGGCGGCGACTACGTGTGGAACTCGCGGGTGCTGGCGGGGACGAAGTAGGGCACGGTGTGATATAATCTCCCCTGGGTCTGTCCGGGAGGTACGCACATGTACACGGCGATGCAGATGAAGGTTGGGCCTTTTGTCTTTTGCCTGATGTTGCTCGTGCCGCCGTCCGTCCACGCCGCGGAAGAGCTGGCGGCGGAGACGATCACGGTTGCCGGGGAGGTCTATCGGGTTATCCCTGACGAGGTCTTTCGGAAGATGGGGTTTGAGTTTCCCGACGTCCCCCCGGAGGAGAACGCCGCGTACGACTACATCGAAGCGATCAATCAATACACGCCGATCAAGGACGCGGACTTTCGGGACCTTTACTACCTGGTAATTGAAAAGGGCTGGGACCATGCGCCCCCGATGGCGCGAGTGCATGCCGACGGCAATCAGATCACGTTCGAACTCCTTCGCGCGGGTGCCGGAAAAGACCAGTGCCATTTCCCGTTTCTGGAGGTTTCTTCACCGTTGTCGTCTGAACCTCTCTGGAACATGTACAATTTATTCGGCGCCAAGGTGCGCGAAATGGCCCGCTTTCTACGCTTCGTGGGCTCAATGCACGAGCACGACGGGGATTTCGCGGCGGCAATGGACGCCTACGTGGACGCGGCCGCGTTGGGCGTGCATGTGAGCCAGGACAACCAGCTTCTTGATGCCCTTGTCGGAATGGCGATCTCGCGCATCGGACTGCATAGCGTGCGCGCGTGCGCAGCCCGGCGGCAGGTGGCCGACAAGGTGCTGCTTGCGGCCCAGCAGCGGCTGGCAAAGATTCGTGGCCTGCGGCCGAGCTGTCTCGACGTGGTTGGGTCGGAACGGGTTTTTTCACGAGAGGCGCTGGAGTGCTTGTTCCGAGAGAAGTTCCTTTCCGGCGGCTGGCCAAACGTGTTGTCGTTGGAGGGCTGGCTGGAGGGGTTCCTTTTGAACGTGCCGGCGGTTCAGGACGCGATTCGTTTAGGGAACAACAGGTTCTGGGAGACGTTCGAGGCGGTCGCTGCTCTGCCTGTGGCGGAGTATCTGGAGCATCACGAGAGGTTGCTGCGGGAGCCGCCGATACCGAGCTTCTTGGCTGTTGTCGGAAGCCTCGCATCCCGCGAGCCCATCATTCGATTTCGGTTTCTCTATGAGAGAGAAAACATCGAGTGGATCGTGACGGATGTATTCGTCGCCATCGCACGGTACAGGGCGAAGCACGGGCAGTTTCCTGAGAAGCTCGAGGACGTGAAGGACCTGATGCTTACGGACGGGATTGATCCGTTTTCGGGCGAAGTCTTGGAGTACCGCCGGGAGGGGGACGAGTTCGTGGTGTGGAGCGTGTGGCAAAACCTCAAGGATGACCGCGGGGAGGTCACGCGCACGCTTCCGATGGACGCTGCGGACTTGGTGTGGACGTCGGCGCCGAAGTCGGAGATGATGAAAGAGTAGCTTGCCTGTCGTTCCTGCCACCTGGTTATTTTGACGGTCTGTCTGGTGGCCTTCGCCATGTGATTTCGCGGGATTCACGTCGAGTGGTGTGTGGGGTTCACGCGGGCGTGAGTCGGGTGAAATCGGCGGGGAACGGTCTCTGGTGGGGGTCGTTTTGGCGTCGGATGGCATACGGCGTGCAATAGGTGGTGTCGGCGTGCGCGACCCGACGTGGCGGACAGACGGCCGTCGTGGGGGCGGCGACATGAACCCGACGGGTGGCCCGCCATGCAATCGTTGTGTCCGTGTTGCGTGGACCTGAGGCAGAACAACTCAGGGTGACAAGACATGGAGGTAAAGCTCATGGAAGAAAAGACGCCAGAGGTGCAGGCCGTGGTTGAACGGCTTGAGAGGGTCGAGCGGTGGCACCGCCGGTTCAAGAGAGCCGCGATCGGAGCCTTCGTCTTGATGCTGGCCCTCATTGTCGTCTTGGCCGTGATCATCGCGCTGGCTACCCGGCAGCGCGAGAAGATTGTGGCGGAAAGGTTCGTCGTTGTGGACGAGCAAGGCAAGGAGCGCGCCGAATTGTTTGGCATCGGCGACGGGTCGGGACTGATCGTGTATGACGAGGACGGCGAGCACCGTGCCGGGCTGGTTCTCATGAGGAAAGGCCCGAGCCTGTCTCTAACCGATGAGGATGGGACGATCCGTGTTGTGCTGGGCGTGCATTCACGTGGGCCTTTTGTCACGTTCTTCGACGAGGACAAGAAGCCTCGCGCGGGGTTGGGCTTGGGCGAGTTCGGTGCGCGCTTTCGCATCTCCGACGAAGACGGTCACGACATCTGGGAGGCGCCGCCGGCCCAATAGGCCCGCCGTGGCATCATTCAACGCGCGCTGAAGGATGTGTGCCCTTTGCGATGCGGATGCGCGCGTGCAGGGCGTCGTCCATGGGGGACGGCGCCCGTTTCTATTCACCGCAGAGGTCGCGGAGAACGCAGAGAAAAGAAGGAATTTACCACGGAGGGCACGGAGAACACGGAGAAAATGGGGACAGTCACCTATTTCTCGATGGCGCGGTTTGTGGCCCGGTTGGTCTGATGGGCGAGAAATAGGTGACTGTCCCCATTTTCCGTGCTACGAGTAGGCTGGCTCGACAGGCCGGGAGGGAGCGCATGCCGGAGGACGCACGTGGACGAGAGGATGGGCGAGGGCGAGATTGAGTCGCTGCTGCGGCTGACGCGGATGATCAGCGCGTGCGTGCCGTTCGAGGAGGCGCTGCACGCGCTGATCGAGGAGGCGCGCAGGCGGTTCGGGTTCGACGCGCTGGCCGTGGTGGTGCTCGACGAGGAGACCGAGGAGCTGGGGATCAAGATCGCGCGCGGGGTGAGCAACGCGTTCATCAAGAGCTACCGGCGGCCGATCGGGTCGGGGGTGACGGCGAAGCTGATCTGGGAGGAGAAGCCCGTGCTGATGGCGGCGGCGGACCGGGCGTCGCCGGCGTACAAGGAGCTGCGGCTGGAGCGGGATTTTTCGAGCCTGATGTGCGTGCCGATTGTCGTCGGGGGCGGCGGCGTGGGCTACATGCAGGTGGAGCGCTCGTCGGGTGAGGCGTACACGGAGGCCGACCTGCGATTCGCGCAGCTCATGGCGAACCTGGGGGCGGCGGCGCGTGTGGTGGACCGCTTGCGCGAGGAGAACGAGCGCTTGAGCTTCATTGACCCGGTGACGCAGGCGCTCAAGTACCACAGTTTCCTGCGCGGGCTGGGGCGCGAGCTCAAGCGGGCGAAGATGCTGTCGGTGCGGTCGGCGGTGGGGCTGCTCGACCTGGATAACTTCAAGCCGTACAGCGAGATCCACGGGCTGAAGGCGGGGCGCGAGGTGCTGGCGCAGGTGGCGGGCATCGTCAAGGGGCGCCTCAAGGAGTTCGACCTCGTGGGGCGGTTCGGCCTGGACGAGCTGATTTTCGGGATCTTCAAGGTGGGCGACCGGGAGGACGCCCGGCGGCTGTTCGAGTCTATCCGCGAGGCGGTGGAGGCGTTCGGGCGCAGTTGCCCGAAGCCGAACCCGCTGGCGACGATCGGCGGGCTGCTTGTCGAGCCGGAGCAGGAGGTCGAGGACTTCACGGCGATGGTCATGCGGCTGCGCCACGCGATGCACGTGGCGCGTGACCGCGGGGGGAATCAGGTCTATTTCGTTGAGAGCTAGCGGCTTAGGTTGTTTGCCGCGTTCGTTTGTTCGGTTTTCCTGCGCGCCCTCGAACCGTTTCTTTCCCTGAGTCAGTTTCGGGCTATGGCGAAAATAAGGTGAATTTCGTCTTGACAATTCGCTTTAGTTTCGCCATTGTTGGGATCTTACCACGGAGGGCACGGAGGGCACGGAGGGCACGGAGGGCACGGAGGGCACGGAGGGCACGGAGGGCACGGAGGGTACGGAGGGCGCGGAGGGCACTCGGGAGAGCCAGGGGTTCATGAGCGACAGGTCACATCTTCGGTCTTCTTTCGTGCACCTGCACGTGCACTCGAACTACACGCTGATGTCGGGTGCGAGCCGGGTCGAGGAGATCGTGCAGGCGGCGGGGGTGTTGGGGTTCGACGCCGTGGCGCTGACGGACACGAACGCGCTGCACGGGGCGGTGGTGTTTTACCAGGCGTGCGAGGCGGCGGGCGTGAAGGCGATCGTCGGCGTGGAGCTCGAGGTCGGCGGGGTGCGTGCCGTGGTGCTGGCGCGGGACGGCGAGGGGTACCGGGCGCTGTGCCGGATCGTGACGGCGCGGCAGCTCGACGAGGATTTCCCGATGCGAAAAAATAGGGACAGTCACCTATTTTTCAATCGGCGTTGCGCGAAGGCACCGGTTGCCGACACTGGGAAAATAGGTGACTGTCCCTATTTTTTCAAGGTCGCGGGGTGGGTCGAGCCGTGGGCGGAGCATGTTTATGTGTTGACGGGGGACGAGGGGCTGGTGCGCGCGCTGGCAGCGGGGCCGGTGCGGGGGTCGCTTTTTGTCGAGCTCCGGGACTTCGGAGACTCTGCGAGCCGGAAGCGGGTCCAGGCGCTGTGTGCGCTGGCCGACGAGGTGGGGGTGCGGACGGTGGCGACGAACGGCGTGTACTTCGTCGAGCCGGAGGGGTACGAGCGGCACCGGCTGCTCACGGCGATCGGGCGGAACACGACCCTGTACGCGCTGCCCGATGACGCGACGGCGCATCCGGAGAGCTTCATGAAGAGTTCTCGTGAGATGGCGCGGCTTTTTCATGAGCGGCCCGAGGCGGTGGGCTCGACGCGGTGGATTGCCGAGCGCTGCAACGTGCGGCTCGAGCTGGGGCGGGTGCGCCTGCCGCCGTTCGACATTGAGGCTCACGGCAAGGGGCCGGCGGGTGAGACGGCGGACGCGTACCTCAAGCGGGTGGCGTTCGTGGGGGCGCGCAAGCGGTACGGGCGGATCGCGCCGAAGGTGCGCGCGCGGCTGGAGTACGAGCTCGGCGTGATCGCGCGGACGGGGTTTGCGTCGTACTTTCTCGTGGTGTGGGACATTGCGCGGGAGGCGTTCCGGCGCGGGATCCCGACGGTGGGCCGGGGCTCGGCGGCGAACTCGATCGTGTCGTACTGTCTCGGGCTGACGCACGTGTGTCCGCTCAAGCACACCCTGTTTTTCGAGCGGTTCCTGCATCTCGAGCGGAAGGACTGTCCCGACGTGGACCTGGATTTCTGCTGGCGGCGGCGGGACGAGATGCTCGAGTGGGTGTATGAGCGCTATGGCCATGACCGGGTGGCGATGATCTGCACGTTCAACACGCTGGGGCTGCGGTCGTCCATCCGCGAGACGGCGAAGGCGCTGGGGTTGCTGGGCGAGGAGATCAGCGCGTTTACGCGGCGGCTGCCGCACTTCGATTACGGTTCGATCGAGCGGATCGTCGCCGAGGTGCCGGAGTGCCGGGACCTGCCGGTGGGCGTCGAGCCGTGGAAGACGGTCGTGCGGCTGGCGGGGACGATCGCGAACTTTCCGCGCCACCTGGGGACGCACGCGGGCGGGCTGGTGGTGGCGCCGGGGCCGGTGAGCGATTTCGTGCCACTGCAGTACGCGGCCAAGGGGCTGGTGATCACGCAGTACGACATGCACGGGGTCGAGGACATGGGGCTGGTGAAGATCGACCTGCTGGGCCAGCGGGCGCTCTCGGTCATTGCCGACGTGGTGGAGGCGGTGCGCGAGCGCACGGGCCTTTTTCTGGACATGCGCAACCTCGAGGAGGGGGACGCGGCGACGATCGAGCTGTGGAAACGGGCCGAGACGATCGGGTGCTTCCAGATCGAGTCGCCGTGCATGCGCGGGCTGTTGAAGAAGCTGCACGTGGACGGGTTGGACATTTTGACGGCGGCCTCGTCGCTGGTGCGGCCGGGGCCGTCGGACGCGGGGATGACGAAGCAGTTCATCGCCCGCTATAACGGGCGTGAGAGGGTGCGTTACCTCCATCCGCGCTTGCGGCCGATTTTGCGGGAGACGCTCGGGGTGATGGTGTACCAGGAGGACGTGATCAAGGTGGTGCACGAGCTGGGCGGGATCGGGTTCGGCGACGCGGAGCTGCTCAGGAAGTCCATGAGCAAGAAGCGCGGGATCGAGGCGGTGGCGTCGTATGAGAAGCAGTTTATTCGCGGCGCGGTCAAGCGGGGGATCGAGGAAGCTGTCGCGCGGAAGATCTGGGAGCAGATTGCGAGCTTTGCGGGCTACGCGTTCTGCAAGGCGCACTCGGCGAGCTACGCGCAGGAGTCGTACCAGGCCACGTACCTTAAGGCCCACTACCCGGCGGCGTACATGGCGGCGGTGCTGGCGAACGGCGGGGGGTTTTATCACGCGGAGGTCTATGTGAACGAGGCGCGCCGGATGGGGCTGCGCGTGCTTGGGCCCGACGTGAACGAGAGCGTTTTGGGGTGGACGGGCTGGGACGACTGGGTGCGGGCCGGGCTCGAGGAGGTGCGCGGACTGACGGCGGCCGCGGCGGAGGCGATCGTCGAGGGGCGGAAGAACGGGCCGTATCGCTCCGTCGAGGACTTTTCCAGTCGGGTGAGCATTACGGGAAGCGAAGTTGAGGGCCTGGTTCGCGCGGGGGCGTTCGACTCGCTGGGCCGCACGCGACCGCAACTGCTCTGGGAAAAATGGGGACAGTCACCTATTTTTCAGGATTCCGGAAACGGTCGCAGGGGCCCGGCACGGCGAAAAATAGGTGACTGTCCCCATTTTTCTCCGGACCTGTTCTACGGCTTTCGCGCTGCGGGGACGGCGACGGCGGCGCCGGAGGGGTTGTGCGATTACACGATCGAGGAGAAAGTGCGGGACGAGATTTTTTTGCTGGGCTACTCGGTGACGGCGCACCCGATGAGTCTCTATCAGGGGCGCTTGAGGCGGATGCGGCTCGTCGAGATTCGCGACATCGAGCGGTACGCGGGGCGGCGGGTGAAGGTGTGCGGGTGGTTCGTCACCACGCGGCGCACGACGACGGAGCGGGGCGAGCAGATGCGGTTCCTGTCGGTCGAGGACATGACGGGGGTGCTCGAGACGGTGCTGTTCCCGGCGACGTATGCCCGGTACGGCCGGCTGCTCACCACGCCGGGGCCGTACCTGCTGACGGGGACGGTCCAGGACGACCACACACACTGCACGCTGACGGTGGAGAAGGTGGAGGTGGTCGAGGCGCGGCAGGTTTGATTTTTCTGACAGGATAACAGGATGGACAGGATAGCGGGGCGGCGGGGGACCCTGTGGGCCCGGCGCTGAGAAAGTGAGCGTCTTGACGGAAGGGCGGGGGCGGGGTATCGTCTAGTCGAGGGACGCGGCGGGGCTCCGGATCCTGTCGCGCGGCGTACCCATGCGGCTGGAGCGTTTTGAAGGAGGAGAACGGTGACGGCATCAAGGGTGAAGAGACTGGTTGGGACGATGGTTGCGGTGGCGGTGGGGGCGGCGGTTGCGGCGGCGCCCTCGCCGGGCCGGGCGGTGATGACGGCGGACCTGACGAAGGTCGAGCTGATGCTGCACGGCGTGACGGCGGTGTACGCGTCGGCGGTGATGACAATGCAGGCGTACCGGGCGGGGCTGCTGACGAAGGAGGAGGCGTCCACGGAGATCGGGCGCAACGAGCGGTTTCTCGCGGTGCTCACGAAGTGCGGCAAGACGCTGGAGCGGGAGGCGGCGCCCGGCGATGACGAGAATGTGTCGTTGGCGAAGGATTTCTTGCAGGTGTGCAGCTACCTGGAGTTGGCGCTCGGGGCGTTCGAGGACTTCGTTTCCGAGGGCAACGACATCGACCACAAGTTGTTCGATCGCTACCTGTTCAAGTGCGAGCAGACGATGACACGCCTGCTCAGGAGTTTTTCGGGGGAGTAGGCGGCGGCCGAGGGTCCGCGGCGGATTGCCTGTCGTTGGGTGTTCGACCCCTCCGGGGTCGAGGTATGTGTCCGAATGTCATTTCTTCCGTGGGTTTCACCTACGGCCATTGATCTTGCTCCCCTGCGGGGAGGCCTGTTTCTCTTGTCTTCGGCGTGGGTTTCGCCTTCTGGAAGGTTCTGGAAGACAAGGCGGCGGGGAGCCCTTTTCGTCGAAGGGGGCCGGAAGCTCTTTTGGGTGGATTGTTGGTATGGTGTGTGCTTTCGTGGGGGAGATGCGGTTTTGTGACGGAGAGCGGATGTCGGCGTCGCCGGCGGTGCTTGTGGCGGGCGTGCTGGCGGCGGGCGAGGAGGCGCTCGGGGCCGCAACGTCCCTGATGGAGGCATCTTACGGTCCTGTGCGGATGGCGAGCCAGGCGGCGGCGTTCACCTGGACCAGCTATTATGCCGCCGAGATGGGGCGGGAGTTGACGCGCCAGTTCCTTGCGTTTGAGCGGGTCATCGATCCGGGGCTGCTTGGGCGGATCAAACTGGAAACAGGCGTTCTGGAGACGGAACACGCGCGGGCCGGGCGGCGGGTGTTCAATCTGGATCCGGGCTATCTGACGCTGAGCAGCCTGGTGGTGGCTTCGACGAAGGAGGCGTCGTACCGGGTGTACCTGGGCGACGGGGTGTACGCGCAGCCGATGCTGGTGTACAGGGAAAAGGAGTTCCGGCCGCTCGAGTGGACCTACCCCGACTACTGTGACCCGGCGCACCTGGCGTTTTTTGAGGCGGTGCGGCGTGACGGCCGGGACCGGGGGGTGCTCGGCGGCTGCGAGCGGAGCGGTTGAGGGGTCGGATCCGGGCGCAGGAGTCTACCGGACGCTGGCCTGGAAGCCGGCTGGAAGGCGGCTGGAGGGCGTCTGGAGGGCGGCTGGAAGGCGGCTGGAAGGCGGGTGGAAAAAACCGGATTTTCTTCTTGACAGCCCCCCTGGGAATGGATAGAAAGTAACCCTTTTATGCTTAGACGGTTGTTTGTGTGCGGACGGGGTATCGGCGCAGGGCCGGCCTCGGCTGAAAGAGGAATTATATTTGTCTCTGGCCGGCGCCAGGCCCGCCCGCCAGGATGCCCACGTAGCTCAGTTGGTAGAGCACGTCCTTGGTAAGGACGAGGTCACCGGTTCAATCCCGGTCGTGGGCTGTCGCTCGTGGGCTGTCGCATGTAGCCATAGTTTCTGGTCTTGACTGCTGTGTGTAAACGACGGACGACGCACGTGAGGAGGCTCTGAGCGCGTCATGGCGAAGGAGAAGTTTGAGCGGACCAAGCCGCACGTGAACGTGGGCACGATCGGCCACGTGGACCACGGCAAGACGACGTTGACGGCGGCGATGACGATGGTGCAGGCGGCCAAGGGGCTCGCGGAGGTGATGACCTACGACGAGGTGGCCAAGGCGAGCGAGGCGCATGGGCGCCGGGACCCGATGAAGATTTTGACGATTGCGGTGAGCCACGTCGAGTATGAGACCGAGAACCGCCATTATGCGCACGTGGATTGCCCGGGCCACGCCGACTACGTGAAAAACATGATCACGGGGGCGGCGCAGATGGACGGGGCGATCCTGGTGGTCTCGGCCGCCGACGGGCCGATGCCGCAGACGCGGGAGCATATTTTGTTGGCGCGTCAGGTGGGGGTGCCGTCGATCGTGGTGTTTCTGAACAAGGTGGATACGGTGGATGATCCGGAGTTGTTGGATCTCGTCGAGCTCGAGTTGCGCGAGCTGTTGTCGAAGTACGATTTTCCGGGCGATGAGATTCCGATCATTCGCGGGGCGGCGCTCGGGGCGATGCAGCATCCGGAGGATGCCGAGGCGACGGCGTGCATCGAGCAGTTGATGGAGGCGATTGATGCGTACGTGCCCACGCCGAAGCGCGACGTGGATAAGCCGTTTTTGATGGCGGTCGAGGACGTGTTTTCGATCACGGGCCGGGGCACGGTGCCGACGGGCCGGGTCGAGCGGGGCACGATCAAGGTGGGCGACGAGGTGGAGATCGTCGGGTTCGTCGAGACGCGAAAGACCGTGGCGACGGGGCTCGAGATGTTCCGCAAGATTTTGGATCAGGCGCAGGCGGGCGACAATATCGGGGTGCTGCTTAGAGGCATCGGCAAGGACGAGGTGGAGCGGGGTCAGGTGTTGGCCAAGCCGGGCACGATCACGCCGCACACGAAGTTCACGGGTGAGATTTACGTGTTGACCAAGGAGGAGGGGGGTCGTCACACGCCGTTTTTCACGGGGTACCGGCCGCAGTTTTATTTTCGGACGACGGATGTGACGGGCACGGCGCATCTGCCCGAGGGGGTGGAGATGGTGATGCCGGGCGACCGGGTGACGATCACCGTGGAGCTGATCAGCCCGATCGCGATGGAGAAGGGCGTGCGCTTCGCGATCCGCGAGGGCGGACGCACGGTGGGCGCGGGCACGACGGTGGAGGTCATCGAGTAGGCATGCCGCGCGAG
>Ga0180431_10001561_pt1 | contig 31802 bp, 42 predicted proteins | sample SS_ome_11_FD_132459 | JGI IMG/M metagenome (GOLD analysis project Ga0180431, IMG submission 132459) | Hypersaline lake sediment archaeal communities from the Salton Sea, California, USA - SS_1_MS_1 metaG | ecosystem: Environmental > Aquatic > Non-marine Saline and Alkaline > Hypersaline >... | reverse complement strand
GGTTATCCTCAACTTTCAGCAATAGCTGAATGTGCTGATGCTGCACATGGTTTAAATGGACATATAATAGCTGATGGAGGTTGTAAAACACCAGGTGATATAGCAAAAGCATTTGGTGCAGGAGCAGATTTTGTAATGTTAGGAGGAATGTTAGCAGGTCATGATGAGTCTGGTGGAGATATTATTGAAGAAAATGGAAAGAAATACAAGGTTTTTTATGGAATGTCAAGTTCTACAGCTCAAGACAAACATTATAAAAATATACCAGAATACAGAGCATCAGAGGGTAAATTAGTAAAATTACCTTATAGAGGACCAGTTAAAGATACAATTAAAGAAATTTTAGGTGGAATTAGAAGTGCTCACTCTTATATTGGCGCAACAAATATAAAGAATTTTCCAAAATGTTGTACTTTTGTGAGATGTACTCAAATTACAAATGAAGTATTTACTAATTTAACTTAAAAAAAAATAAATATTTAAATATACAAATGACTGAGATTTCAAACATAATTTTGGATTTAGAAATTATAAAACAAATTAAGGAAAAAGATAAATTAGGTTTAATAGTAATGGATGGTTCAAAAAAATTATTTGTAGATAGTTATTCAACTTTATCATCATTATCAAGATGGTATAATGGATATAATAGAGAAAATAGTATTGAATATCTTCAGGATTTAGTATTAAAAATAGAAAATATAAATAAATTTTTAGTACAGGGAAATCATAGTAATAGTGCATTACTATTAAAGAGAACAATAGAATCAGCATTAGCAGGATTAAATAATTTAAAAGATACTTATATTGATGATTCAATTACTACAGCTAAATTAACAATTATAATAAATAAATTAAATACTGAAATTGAAAGTTTAAAAAAATTTGAGACAGAGATAAATAAGACAGAGATAAATATGTATTAAGGTTATTTATTTATAAAATATGTTTATATTTTATGAATAAATTTTATTTTAAAGGTGGAATTTCTTGGATTCTAATACCCATATTTATTTATTTATATGTTTTTGTTAAAAAATCCAGAACTATTCTATTTTATCCCTCTTTATTAGTAGCTATATTAGGGATATGGAATCTAATTTTAGTTAAAAAAGATATTTTTAGATATAAATATGGATTAATACAATTTATTTTTGTTTTCATATTTCACTTTATATTATTATTACCAATACTTCAATATAAAAAATATTCAAATCCTAATTTCTATTCATTACTTTTAATTTTATTAGGAATTTTGATTTTAAAATTTTTACCTTGGTGGCCATATGAAGGTTTTAAAAGAAACCAAATGATTTTCTACATTTTAATTTTATATTTATTTTTAAACTTAATATTTTATATGTTACGATTAATCAATTTTACAACAAATAAATTTTAAAAACTTTTCAAAAAATGTATCATTTTTTATATTATTTTTTTCTGTAAAGATTTTATTTGGAGAGATTTCTTCGGACAGTTTATCTAAATTATTCATTCTAGTTAATACATCCAAAATTAAAAGTTGTTTGCTTGGTCTTCGTAACATTCTAGTACAATCGTTATGTAATAGAAGGGATTCATCTGATGTTGTATTTCCCATTAATAACAAATAATCTTATAAATTATTTTCAATTTTCTTTAAAAAGAGTTTTAATATATTTAATTTATTTTATTAAATATATATGAAAATAGACAATTGTTTAATAAGTAAATATGGAATAACATGTATAGAAAAAACAGATATTAATATATTTAATTACATTACAACTTTTTGTATATTAAGAATATGTGAGGAATTAATTAAAAATTCTATTTATAATTTTAAAATAATTAAAGAAGATATTACATTTTTAGATGGAATTGCATTTAATTAATTAATAATAGCTTTCAGCACTACCTAATAAATTTTTCATATTTATTTTTTTAGGATTTTTAAATTCTCCAACATTAATGATTTTATCATAGAGAGATTTATAAATTATATAATTTTTATCAGATAAATTATTTATATCTTCAAGATCACTTAAAATATTATTTTTTACATGAATATTTTTTTTAATTTCATTTAAGATATTTTTATTAGAGATAATTTCATTAAAAATTTCTCTTTCTTGAGAGAAATCTACTGTATATGGATTTTTTTTTACATCTTTGAACATTTAAAATGCTTACCAAATTTATAAAGATAATAGATATTTAAAAATAAGGCAACAATAATTTATTATTATAATGCCACGAAAACCAGTTACATTTTTAAATGCAGAATATAAAACACAGGGAGAATTTGAGAAATATGTTAAAAAAATTATATATGAGGATATCGGAATTTGTAATGATGTTAAGAATGCATATCCAGATAAATATTATATACTAATTAAAATATTAGAAAGACATCCTGATTTTAATTCTAAAACTGAAAATATGTGTAATATAAAAATTATGTATGACACATTAAACAAAAAGGCATTAAAAACACTTATTGTTAAAAATGATGGAAATAATGTTGATATATCATGGAGATGTGCTATATCCGCAAAGCATAAATCCAAAAAACACGAATTAATGTCTGCTATGAGAAGCTGTATAGATTCACAAATAAAGCAATTTAAAAAAGATCATTATAATGATGGTTGTCAAATATGTGGTAATATTGAAAGATTAGATGTAGACCATAATGACAGAAAAAATTCCGCATTTGATGAATTAGTATCAAATTTTATAAAGGAAAATAATGATTTAGAAATACCTGATAAATTTGGAGAATTAAATGATGATACACATAGAAGAAGATTTTTAGAAAAAGACACTGATTTTAAAGATAAATGGTTAAAATATCATAATGAACATGCTTCATTAAGAATGTTATGTCATACTTGTAATATAAGTAGGCCAAAAACAAAAAATAAATTTGTATTATAATAAGTAGGCGTTTTAAATGTTCAAAGGTGTAAATGACATAATAAAAATCTCTCTGGACCTAAATTATTTACTACATTATTTATTAAAGATTTATTTTAATAAAATTAACCAGAACACATTGTACAACCTTCTTCTTCTTGTTTCTTTTCTTTCTTTTTTTCAGGTTCAATTGTAAATTGTTGGGCTTGGTGTTGTGCTTTTCGTCTTAAATAATAAATACCTGTTTTCAATCCTGCTTTCCAACTATAAAAATGCATACTTGTTAAAGCTTTGACATTTGGTGATTCCATCCATAAATTAAAACTTTGGGATTGACAAATAAATGCTCCTCTATCTCTCGCCATATCAATCAAGTCTTTCATCGAAAATTCCCAAACAATTTTATATTTATCTTTAATAATTTGAGGAATTTCTTTAATATTTTGAATACTACCTTTATCAGCAATTATAGTATTTTTAATATCTTCATTCCATAAATCCAAACCTACTAATTCTTTCATTAGATGTTTATTTACCAAAGCAAATTCACCAGCTAGTGTTCGACGAGAATAAATATTACTTGTATATGGTTCAAAACACTCATTATAACCTAAAATCTGACTTGTACTTGCTGTAGGCATTGGTGCAACTAGTAAACTGTTTCTTACTCCAAATTTTTTAATATTTTTTCTTAATTTATTCCAATCATAACGATTCGATGGTTTAACACCCCAAAGATCAAATTGAAAATTACCCTCACTAAGTGGTGATCCTTCAAAAGAAGAATAAGCACCTAATAAATTTTCATCTCGATTTGTTAAACTAATTTCTTTAGGGTTAGGTTTAATTTTACATAGTGCAGCTTCAATTTTATTATCATTATCAATAGCTTTTGCAATAGAGGCATCGGTAACATTATAAATATTATATTTTGTACAAATATCTTCATCATCTAAAAATGTCCAATTTTCATATGCAAATTCTTGTTGTAAAAATTTAAAATCATTTATACGTTCTTGAGAGATTTCATTAGATTTTTCTAGTGCTGCATGATAAATAGTTTCAAATATATTTTTATTAACTTCTTTAGCCATATCTGAAGTAAATGGAAGTTCAAGTTCTATAAAGAGATCAGCTAATCCTTGAACTCCAATACCAATCGGACGGTGTAAAATATTACTTCTTTTTGTTTTATCGGTTGGATAATAATTAATATCAATAACATTATTTAAGTTTTCAGTCACTACTTTTGTAACACTATGCAATTTTTCATAATCAACAGTAGGTCTTAAGATTTCTAAACAATTTCTATAACTACCAATTAATACACCATTATTATATAATTGGGGAACAGTTAAAAGATTTGTTTCTATTTTAAATATTTCAAAAGTTTCATCAGTTAATTCTATTTCTTTAAAAGCAATATCATTTTTTTTAAGAAGATTTTTTAATAATTTACACCAAATACAATTATTCTTTGAATATAATTGAACATCTTCAAAATGGAAAGAACTTTTTTTGATAAATTGTGGAAGAGCTATAGATGCTAGATTACAAACAGCAGTTTCATTTTCATTACTATATTCTGTAATTTCACAACATAGATTGCTAGACTTTATAATTCCTAAATTATTTTGATTACATTTTTGATTTACAGAATCTTTAAAAAGTAAATAGGGAGTACCTGTTTCCATTTGAGCATCTAATATTTTTACCCATAAATCTCTAGCTTCAATAGTTTTAATAGCAATTCCTTTTTTTTCATACTTAAGGTATAATTTTTCATATTCTTTTCCATAAACATCAGATAAACCAGGAGCGGAATCAGGACAAAATAAGGACCATTTTTCACTATTCTGAACTCTATTCATAAATAAATCAGAAATCCATAGAGCATAAAATAAATCTCTAGCCCTTAAATCTTCATCTCCATGATTTTTGCGCATATCTAAAAATTGTTCTATATCAGCGTGATGTGGTTCCATATAAATTGCAATACTTCCATTACGTTTACCTCCTCCCTGATCTACATATTTCGCAGTACTATTAAATACTTTTAACATAGGAACAATTCCATTAGAAATTCCATTAGTTCCTCTAATATGACTACCAGTAGCTCTAATATTATGTATATGAAGACCTATTCCCCCAGCCCATTTTGAAATTTTTGCACATTCTTTAAGTGTATTATAAATGCCATCAATACTATCATCTTCCATTGCAATTAGATAGCATGAACTTAATTGTTCTCTTTGAGTTCCTGCATTAAATAAAGTAGGTGTTGCATGAGTAAAATATTTTTCTGACATGAGATTATAAGTTTCTTCTACTTTTTTAATATTATTTCCATGTAAACAAATAGCAACTCTGAGCCACATATATTGTGGTCTTTCAATAATAATTTTATTAATTTTAAGTAGATAGGCTCTTTCCAGAGTTTTAAATCCAAAATAATCTATATAAAAATCTCTATCATGTTTAATAATATTATCCAAAACTTCTTTATTATTATTAACAACATCCCAAAATTTTTTATTTATAATAGGAGAATGCTTACCATTAACATCCTTAAAATCATATGCTTTTTTCATAGTTTTATAAAAAGATGAATCTGTTTTTTTATGTAAATTAGAAATAGTTATATAACTAGCTAGATGACCATAATCAATATTTATGGTGCTCATGGCAGCACATTGTTCAGCCGTTAAAATGTCAATTTGTTCAGTTGTTATTTTATCATATAATTGATCTATAACCTTCATAACTAGAGTAGAATAAGGAATTTGTAGAGAGAATTGGCTACCTAATTTTCTAACGCGTCGTAAAATTTTATCAAAGGAAATATCTTCAGATTTGCCATTTCTTTTAATTACATGCATTTCTGAATCAGTCATTATATATATTATATTAAATTAGTTTTAAATATATTCAATTTTAATAGAAAAAAATATTTAAATTGGATTTAAAATAATAATATAATTATACATAAATGAGAAAAAAACAGATTTTTTTATCACACGCATGGGATATAGATGAATCAGGAAGAAATAATCATCATAGAGTTAAATTATTAGCTTATAAATTAAGAAGACATGGATATACTGTTTGGTTTGATGATGATGATATGATAGGAAATATAGATAAATCTATAATTGATGGAATTAATAAATGCGAAATTGTAATATTTTGTTTAACTACAAAATATTGTAATAAAATTAACACAGCTGTAAATAATGATATTCCAAATGATAATTGTTATAAAGAATGGAATTATACATTATTTTGTAAAAAAAAAATTTTAGCTACAATAATGGAGGTTTCTATGCATGATATATACACTAAAAATAAAGGAGTAGTGCAAATGTATTTAAATAATAGTTTATATGTAGATTTCAGTGAAAATTTAGAAGATAATTTTTCTAAGCTTATAAAAACTTTACAATATTATCAAATATTTCCATACATAAATACTAAATTTTTTCTAAAAAATGATTATTATAAAAAGTTAATTAAGAGTAAAAGCCTACCTAATTTAAATAAATTTATACTATCTTCACCCAAATCACCAAAATCACCTACGCTTAGGAGAAGAGCCTTTATCAAATTATAAATTAATTTAAAGCAAAAATATTAATTAAATAAAATGGGTAAAAGTGAAAACATTGCTGAAAATCAAAGAAAAGAAGGTTTAAGAAAATATAAAGTAGAACTAATTAACAAAAATTTACTAGAAAATTATGAAAAAATTATTAATAAAGAAAATATTAAAGGTATTATTAATAATCAAAAAAAATTTGTAATTTTAATGGATTTACCTGGAAAATATAAAAATCGTCATTATTCAATACTTTTATTAGAACAATACCATAACTCTAAAAATAAAACTCTAGCATTACAACAATTAGAAAATTCATTGCGTAATAAAAAACTATTTAGCAAGTAAATAACAAATTATTATAAAAATATAATATTTTTATATTTATATGAATACTATTGAAATCTTATTTATATTTATTACATTAGTATTTATAGTATGTCCTTTATCATACTATATTATGAATAAAAGTGAAAAGTTTGAATTATTTACAAATTTAACACCAGGTACATGGCCTCAAAGTGATTCTTTGGGATTACTTTCATTAACTCCTGGAAAATTTGAAAAAGGTTTTTATGAATGGAATGATCCTTTTCCTCCAAAACCACCCAAAACTATGTCTGGTTTAAATTATGCTAGACAAGCTTTATCTTACCCTATGTATTCAGCAAAATCTTGTACTACAAATAATTTAGAATTTTGGCCTTTACCAATAAATGGAACATGTAGTTTTCCTGAACTATGTGGAGATTTTTACAAACCTTTAGATTGTTTAAAACAAAAAGAAGCTTGTAATCCTATGTTAATAAAAGGTAAACCAATTGATATTTGGCCAACTTGTGATCAAGGCCCTAGAGTAAATTTCTTTTGTTCAAAAAATCCACCTAAGTAAATAGTGAATTATCAATTAAACAAGTATTTTGTTTTTTAATTATTCTCTTTTTTGGAGCTCTATGTTGATAACCTTCAATCTTCTCTCTACTTAAAGTTTCCCAAAAATTATTTATTATCGGTAATACTTGATTAAACCAAAATTTATTTCGTAAAACTAAAATACAACTTATTACATCTAATTTCCAATAAATCTCTCTAATAAGTGTATCATTTGTATTATCTATTATATTTTTTTTCCAAATATTAAAATCACTTTCTAACATGTCTAGAGGTTTATATTTAAAATATATATCCTCATTTTCTTTTTCAAATACTAATATTATTCCTTTGTACTTATTATCTAAGGAATAATTATAATTTCCATCCTCTATAAATTCTTCATATGTAATATATTCATTAAATTTTGTCTCTAGAAAATCACATTCATTTAATTCACAAACTTCCATTTGTAATTGCATTTGTATCCAATATTCAGATTTTGGTATGCCATTTATATCTCTACTTACTACATTTTTAATTTCTAACATTCTACCATATAAATAACTATTTTTATCTGTATTAATACCATCTGGTGAGGCTGCTAAGAAATTATATTTTTTATGTGGAATACATCCAAAATCTGATATTGTAGTATTATATAATTTTTCATAAATCATAATCGATACAGGTTCATATTTTTGTCCCCAATGCATTGGAGAATTAATATTAGGTTTATTAAATTCTTTTATTGGTTCACATTTCTCAAAAATTAATTGATTTCTTGAATATTCACTCTTAAAAATTTTCCATATATTACTTGCTGTCAAAGTATTATGTCTAAATTTATACCATTCATCTGTTCGTTGTTCAGGTTGATAAACATTAATTAAATATTCTAATTGTTTTTCTATCTTTAATAAATTAGGTCGCAATCTACAAAAAGTATTTTTATAAGATCTACAGGGTAAAATATATGCATTAAATAAATTTTTAACAAATATAATAATTTGATTACAATCTAATTTAATATCTTTTTCATTTTCCAAATTAACTATATTAAATAATTGAATTTGTAAAATTTTATATAAATATTCGTCAATAATCGTATCATATTTATCTTCCATAAAAATTAATGGATTATTCTTAATAAAATTTACAAAAACAAATAAATTTATTTCAATTAAATTAATTATAATCTCCTTATCTAAATAATGATAATTAAAATCTTTTATTTGTTTCAAATGTCTTTTTAAACATCTTACATTAATTTTACTAATTTTTTTTATTGTCTTCATTAGTAATAGTTAATTTTAATATTTAAATTATTTATGTATCAATTTTGTCTGTAATTTCTAATTTTTTTAAATCATTACTCAAAGATATACTTGATTTTTTAACACTTAAACATTTAATAGTTGAGACATGCTTATCACATTTTTTTAATATAAATCTTCTTGAAGAATTATTAAAAATTAACTGAGGAATATTTTTAATCTCTCCTAATTCTTTATCATATAATACATCCTTTACTTTATTTAATTGTTTGCGTTCTAAACAACTAGATAAATATTTTAATAAATCTTTTTCTTCAGTTAATGATAATTCATGTCTTTTTTTTAAACTAGATGTATAATCTTTTAACTTATTTAATTTTTGTGTTTTATCTAGTTTACACCAAGGTTCTAATTTATTTAAAACTGTCTCTTGTTCTAATAATTCTTCAATATTTAATATAGTTTCCGTTGAAGAAGTTATTTCTCCTTGTAATAACATAGTTTTATATTTAATTGAAGATAGCTCGTGACAATTTTCTTTATTATTTTCAGACATTATATATATAATTGATTTTTTAAGTTTAATTACTTTTATTCTTAATTATTATTAATATATGAAACATATTTCATTTGAAAAAGAAAAAAAAGAAAAAAAGAATAATAAAGAAATAAGTGAAGAATTATTACTTACAAAAAACCAAATAAATGAAATTAATAAAATTTATTTAGATGTGTCTACTGATAATAAATCTATTATTTTAAGAGAGATTCAAAATAAAATTAATAGTTACAAACATCAAGATATTGAAAAAAATATATTAACTGACAAATTAATTTCTTTAGAAGAAACACTTGAAAAATTAGTTATTAGTAAATTAAAATGTTATTATTGTAAAAAACCATTATTATTAATTTATAAGTATTCTAGAGAACAATTACAATGGACACTTGACAGAATTGATAATTCTATTGGTCATACTAATGATAATACTGTTATTACATGTCTTAAATGTAACCTTGAAAAAAGAAAACGATCACATGAAGGTTTTAAATTTACAAAACAATTAATTATTAATAAATCTAGTTAACTATAATTTTATTTATTATTAAAAAACTTATTTAAACAATTTTTATAATTTAAATACAAATGTCTTATCAAACACAAAATGAATTATTATTAGGAAAGTTATTAAATTATTATAATGATCAAAATAATCTTGAAAAAATGTTATCTATAATTAATGGAGAATCTAAAATATCATTAAGAATTGTAGATTGGTTTGCTACCAATTATGCTAAAAAGTATTATACTGTTTATTCATGTCAACAAGATAGATTTAAAGTTTATAATGATTATAAACTTAAATTAAAAGCTTATTCTAAAAGACGTTTTGATCCTTTCTGTCGGTGGGATAGAATTACTATTCCTTATAAAGAAAATACACAAATTCAAACTACTATTGGACAATTAAATTTCTTTAAATGGGCTCTCGAAAATAACGTTATTGATTTCATTGAACAAAATTACTTAGCTATTGAACAAGACATGAATTTAAGAAATAGTACCTCTAAACGTAAAGAAACTGTTAATACTGCTAATCAAACTAGAAAAAAAAGAGAAGAATTATCTATTTCCGCTACTAAAAGTATTAAAAAAGAAGAGGTTGAAATTATTGTAGAATTTAATTAATTTTAATTAAAATAAATACTTCATTTCCACAATATCTCTCGTGACTTTTAACCATTAATCCTGTTATTTTAAATAAATTATATATTTCATCTATTTTAAATATATAATAATATCTATCATATACCTTACCATATTTATTCCATGTAACTATATTACTTCCATAATTTCTAAAACTTTTTCTTGTTTTATCAGGTTGTTCTTTAGACCAAACTGATAATAGTATTTTTCCTCCTAATTTTACTACCCTTTTCATCTCTTTTAGTGCTGCTATTTTATCTTTTTCAAAATATAAATGATGAAAAGAAGCTATACAAATTATACTATCAAATATACCATTTTTAAATGGTAATTCTGTCATATTTGAATTAATTACTTCTAGATCTTTATTTTTACAAATTTCAATAAATTTTTTACAATTATCAATACCAATAAAATTATAATTTTCATATGTCATATTTCTACCATTTCCACAACCAACATCCAAAATAAGACTTTCTTTTTTTAAACTATTTATAAATAAATCTATCCAATCCCATCTATTTAATCTTCGCACATTAAAATGTTCTGCTATTTCTTCATAAACTTCTTTAACATATTTTATTTCACAATAACTCGTCATTTATAAGCTATTTAATATCGAATAGATTTAAAAATATTCAATTTTCCATTAAAAAAATGCTAAATTTATTAATTAACTATTTTTAGTTATTTTTAAATTAAAATTGATTTAAAATTATAATTAATATATAACTAAAAATGGTTATTTATAGTTGTGAAAAGTGTGGAAAAGAATTTAGTCAAAAAGGACATTATACACAACATTTAAATAAAAAAAATCCCTGTATAGTTGAAAGTAAGGTAAAAGAGATGTTAGATAAAGTAGTTGAAGAAAAAATCAATAAAAAAAATGAAAAAGAAATAGCTATTAAAAGTGATAAGGAAAATACTATTGATCTACAAAATACTGATGGTATTAAATATTTAGCCACTTTAGAAAATAATAGTATTGATTTAATATTAACAGACCCTCCTTATATTATTTCTAGAGAGAGTGGAATGAATACTCATTATAATAAAGTAAAAGAGAATGAAAAAAATAATATAGAAACAGTTAAGACAGAAGAAGAGTGGGAAGAATATAAAACTCTTAATAATATTAAAGATGATAGTAATAAAAATAATTACTTAAAATATGGAACCATATATGGTAAAAAATATTGTGTTAAAACAGATTATGGTGATTGGGATAATGATTTTACAATTGAAATTTTAGAAAAATTTATTAAGTTATATTTTGATAAACTTAGAAATGGTGGTACACTTATTATATTCTTTGATTTATGGAAGATTGAAACATTAAAAAAAATTTTAGAAAAATATAATTTTAAACAAATCAGATTTATTGAATGGATTAAAACTAACCCTCAACCCTTAAATAGTAAAATTAATTATTTAACTAATTGTAGAGAAATAGCATTAACTTGTATTAAAGGAACTAAACCTACATTTAATAGTCAATATGATAATGCTATTTATATGTTTCCACTACAGGGAGGAAAAAATAGATTTCATCCAACACAAAAAAGTTTACCATTATTTGAAGAATTAATAAAAAAACACTCTAATGAAAATGACACTGTTTTAGATACATTTCTAGGTGGAGGAACTACATTAATTGCCTGTAAAAATACAAATAGAAAATTTAAAGGATGTGAACTTAACAAAGAATATTTTGATAAAGTTAATCAATTAATTTGATATCTAAATTATGATTAAAAATATCAATTAAATTTATAAAATTCCAACGTATAGCCATATTTGTTCTTTTAGAATGAAATTGAACTTCTAGTAATGAATATTCTTTACTATTTACTATTATTTTTAGTGTCGATGAACTATTCCAATTATTGTAATTTTTTGTCCATTTATATTCATATTTTGACCATTCAATATCTTCTTTTAGTATAATTAATTTAATATAATCAAATGATTCATTATAATAAATAACTGGACAATGAAATGTATAATTTACTAAAACTGGTAATATTATAGTAATGTTTTCTTGAATATATTGTTTCAATATTTCTTTTGATATAAATTCTATCTTTATAAGATCACAAAACTTTTTAGGAGAAGCTTGTCCTATAACTTGTGGTGCAACTTTGTTACCTCCTTTTTTATTTGTTTTGGCTGAAAGTGCGGTTTGGTCATTACGGAAATCATCTTGTGAACCACCAGATGCAACGTGTTTCATATTTGGATATAGATCTATTAGTTTTTTTAACCTACTACCTAAAGTAGAAGCTTTATCCATACTATATTTATAATTACCATCATATGGTATTTTATAAGCTATACATATACCCATTTCAAATATTTTTCCAAGATCTTCAGTTTTTAATTTCTTATTCTCTTGAATTTTTTCCGAACAGTCGCTCATTACCAATAGTCTTTCTAACTAGTATCGAATGTTATTTATATTTCAATTTTTTTTATTATTAATTTATAATCATTACTCACAAAATAGTAATTATAAATAAATTGTTATTTGAATATAAATAAGTTTATGAAATATATTCTAAGCTTTTTGCATTTATACTACTAACATTCATTTGTATTTTATTACTACGAAATCCTGGATTTTGTTTATAGGTCCTATTATCTATTATAATTATTCTTGGTCTTTTGACAACTCTTAAATTTTTTGGTTTGTTAATTTTTTCATTTTTATTTGGGTTAGATTTTTTAGGTTCAGATTTTTTAGATTCTTCAATTAACTTCTGATTTTTATATATTAATTTATCTAAAACTATATTTTGATAGGAAGATTTAAATTGATGCTTTCCTGAATCATAATGAATACTTCTATTCCACATAAATATTTCATTATTATATTTACAAGCATAACCATGTAATCCACCTCTTCCAGGATAATTATGCTGCATCTCTTCAACTAAAAATTTATATTTTCTATTACCTAATTTTAAAGATTTAGTATTTAATCTTTTCAAATACACTCCTAAAACTTGCATTTCCCAATTTTTTCTCCAATTTTCAACTATACTCCACGGCCAATACTCAAATTTTTCATTTTTAAGATACTTTTCAATATAGCTATTAATACTTTTTCTTAAAATACCACAACCACTATGACGACAATATATAAAATGAGGGTTAAAACTTAATCCTGGTTTCATAAAAAATTGTTCAGATTGACCAGCAAATTCATGAGATAAACAACTAATAAAATAATCATCTGGTGTAATCAATCGACGTAATGGTAAAACTGGTTCAATATCAGAATCTACATATAATCCTCCAAATTTATACAATATACAACATCTCCAAAAATCTGCTTTAATTGGTCCTGATTTAATATAATCAAATACTTTAACAGCTATGACCCCAAAATATTGATATATAAATTTTCTACATAAATTATTATCAAATAACCAAATTTTCCACTCTGGATTTAATTCTTTCCAAATATGGGCTGAATATCTTAAAGGTTTAATATTGTTATGACACATAAATATATTTTTATTGTCATTAAAACTCTTTACCATCTTATATTATATATATACATTATTTATTTATTTTTCTATATTTTTTGAATAATTTATTTAGTTTCCAAACAGGTGTTGGCTTATTTAAAGCCCAATCTGTTAATTTTCTAGAGTAATGCCTACAATCATTTATTCCTACAAAATAATTTTTATTTAAAGTTTTTTCAAACTCTATAATTTCTGAGAGAGATTTATTACTAATACCCCAATAAATATCTATTGTTTCCATGGTATTATCATTTAGTTTATATCTTAAAAATTCAAATGGATAAATATCTTCTCCGTCTATTCTTAAAGGTTTATTAAAAACTTGCAATGAAAGTGCTTTTAATGGATTTTGTGAATAAGTCATAAAACTAATATGATCTTCACCAATTGATCTAAAATCAAATCTTGCACATTTATTTCCCTCAACGAATGAAACGCCAATATGTAATAAATTTAATTTAACACTAAATTTTTCTAAATGTAAATATGTTCTTGTTTTAAATGAAAATCCGTGCGATCTAATTAATTCAGGAAATACTGGAAATCTATAAGCAAAAGCATTAAAAAAAAATAATAATAATAAAAAAATATTTTTCATATTATTATATAAATAAATTAATTAAAATTAAATAAATAAACAATAATAATAATATTATGGGAAATACTCATAGTGTTAAAAAAATATCATTTAAAGATATGCAAAAAATTATAAAAGATAATAAATTTACAATAATTAATACTTTAAATAATGATAATCAATCTTGTTTGATAATTAATACTTTGGCTCCAAATGAAGAAATAAATTTACTTAATAATTTTTTAAAAAATAATAAAGATCAACCTATTGTAATATATGGTAAACATTGCATAGATGAATCACTAATTAAAAAATACACTCAACTCTTAAATCTTGGTTTTAAAAATATTCATGTTTATGTAGGTGGCTTATTTGAATGGTTAACATTACAAGATATATATGGTGTAGATGAATTTCCTACAACTTCCATAGAGCATGATATTCTTAGATTTTCTCCATAAAATTATTTATTAATTTCACTCTATTTTCCATTATAATACTATCTCTATCTCTCTCAATATTTCCATCTAAAATTAAAATTTTATTATCACATAAATTATTTAACCACTTCTCATGATAATTATGACATTTTTCTAAATAATCTAATTCTATTTTTTCTTCTTTTCTTTGTCTTTTAATTACTCTAGCTAAAGCTGTACTTGGTTTAGTTTTTAAATAAATATATTTAAATTCTCCTAAATCTTTTTTAAATTCATCAAACCATAAATTATAAATTTTATAATCTATTTCTTCAATTATACCTTCATCATATAACATTTTTGCAAATATATTTCTATCTGATTCTACTGATCTTTCTGTAAAAATTATTTTATATTTTTCTCTATTTAATGCTTCTTTTAATTGAGATAATCTTGATATATAAGCCATCATTTGAAATGAAAATCCCCATCTCTTTTGATCTAAATAATAATTTTCTAAAATATTTTTATCATCTTTATCAATTATTTGTTTCCATTTATCTACAGGTTCATCTAAAAAACATATATCTTCTCTATCTTTAAAATAAGTTTTTAAATCTTGAATAAATGTTGATTTTCCTGAACCTATATTGCCATCAACAGAAACTATTTTTACTTTAGTCATTTATATATATTTTAAAAAATTATTTATAAATCAATTTTAAATTTATAAATAATCTAATTATTTAAATCAAATACTTTCCACCTTTTGAGAGATTATCTTCTGCCCATAATGGCTGTAAATTTGTAAAATGAAAACATCTCTTTTGCTCTTCTTCTGAGCTTAAATCAAACGCACAAATTGGTTTAATATGATCTATATGCCAATCTCCATGATTATCCCAGGTCATTCCTTCTGTAAATTGTTCTTCTAAATAGTTTTTTAATTCTTTTATAGTACAACCAGCTAAATTCAGTGTTGAATCACTTTTCTCAGCTTTTATTTGAGAGATTACTTTATATAGTCTACTTCTTAATGTTTTAACTAACTTAAATTCTTCATTATTTTTTAAAAGTTCTCTTTCTCTTTTAACAACATTTTCTATACATTTTTTTCTGTGTTCTTCATCATTTTGATATTTATTATTCGCCCAATTTCTTTTATATTCTTTTGACTTATCGGTTTTTTGATATTCTAAATTCTTTTTTATTCTATCTGGTTTATGATCTTGAAAAGATTGAGCATTAACTTTAGCCATACAATTTTTACAATATGTTTGTAATCCATCTTTTCTAGCTTTATTTTTATAAAAAGAATCAAAAGGTAAATTATTATCACATTTAAAAACAATGTTTAAATCCACTCATAAATAATTTAAAATTATAATTCTAAATTATTTATCAATATTTTTTTTTATTTTTAGAAAAATTAAAAATTTCCACCACGAAGACGTAGCACTAAATGGAGTGTACTCTCCTTTTGAATATTATAATCTGATAGTGTACGACCATCTTCAAGTTGTTTCCCAGCAAATATCAATCTTTGTTGATCAGGTGGAATTCCTTCTTTATCCTGAATTTTTGATTTAATATTCTCAATAGAATCCGAAGCTTCAACGTCTAAAGTAATAGTTTTTCCTGTTAAGGTTTTCACAAAAATTTGCATTCCCATTCTTCTATATATAATATTTAATATTTTTTTAAATAGCTTTACAAAAATATTTAGCAAAAATGCGTATTTAGAAAATATAATATTTTTATAGTATATATCTAATGACAATGGCTACTTTAGATTATGGAGAGTTCCCCACAGTCGTAGGTGGGCCAGCACAACCTGATACCCCTGCGCACGGTGGCCGTCATAGAAGAAGAAAAAGCACTAAACATCACCGTAGAAAACACAGAAAAAGCACCAAACACCACCGCAGAAAACACAGAAGAAGTACACGTAAAGGTATGCGTAGAAAAACCGCTCGTCGCGCTTATTTATTCGGTGGAACAGATGATCCCTCCAATTCCATGGGGCCTTTGTCCCAAGCTGAGAGTGAAACTTTGACACATGGAGGTCGTAGAAGAAAACATCGTAAAAGCACCAAACATCGTCGTAGAAAACACAGAAAAAGTACTCGTAAAGGTATGCGCAGAAAAACCGCTCGTCGTGCCTACATGAGTTTAGGAGGAAAACGTCATAGACGTAAAAGTACTAAACATCGCAGAAGAAAACACCGTAAAAGTAGTAAACATCACCGCAGAAAACACAGAAAAAGTACACGTAAAGGCATGAAAAGAAAAACAGCTCGTCGTGCCTATATGCACTAAATTGAAAATTTAGTATTTTTTTATAAATAAATAAAATATTTATTTATTTATATAGATATGACTGAAGCAACAATGGACTCACACTCAAGCAATCCCGATATGCAAGCTGATATGCAATCTTTAAAAATGCACGACAACAAAGGCAGTCCACCTGCTGACATGCCAGCTGCCCATACTGAGACGCAAGGTGGAAGAAGAAAAAGACATAAAAAACGTAAAAGTCATAGAAAGCGCCATAGAGGAGGATCTAGTTGTGGATCACCCCAACCTTATGAGTCTTTAATGACCTCTCAGGCTGCATCCGTTGGTGGAAAGAGAAGAAGAAGTAAGAAACATCGTCGTAAAAGTACTAGAAAAGGAATGCGTAGAAAAACTGCTAGACGTGCCTACAAACACTAAATAATAATTATTTATTAAATTAATATATTTATCTATTAATATATTAATGATAAAAACAAAAAAATTTTTAAAAAAAAATAAAATGTATACTAGAAAAAAATATAAAAAATATAAAAAACATAAAATCTATAAAAAATCTAGAAAAATTAAATTAAATAAAACCAAAAGAAAAAAAAAATATACCAAAAAAAAATATAAACAAAAAGGAGGCAATATTTTAGGGAGTATTTGGGATAATGCTTTAAATACTGCTCAAGCTTGGTCAGATTTATCTCAACTTGCTAATTTAAGAGGAATGGTCCAACAACGAATTGTAGCACAACAATTTGAAAAAGCAGGTGCTAAAACGGCCACCGAGGGAGAGGTCGAAGCTGAAGCTGATGCTACTCCAGTTAGTGCTGCAAGTACAGAAGCAGAAACTGTTGGTTGTGGTCTTGGAAGAGTAGCAGCAACTGCTGCAGCTGTAGGAGCCACAGCATTTGGAGCTTTAGCAACTGGAGCAGGAGTAGCTACTGGTATTGGTATAACTGAAGCTCTTTCGCAAGGACAAAATACAGTTAAAAATAATTATGAAAGTAATACAGGAGCAATTCATGCTTCTCAAGCTACAGCTAATAGTTCTGCTAACGCACAAGGAAATCGTAGTAAAAACAGCCCACCCCCTCCAGCACCTCCTCCACCTAAAAAACAACCTCCATATGTTCCTCCTGGAGTGCCTCCTGTTTCATAAAGATAAATATATACCTAATCTATAAATTTTATAAAAAATTTTTATATTATAATAAATTATAATATGATCAAAAAAAAATTTACATATAAAAAAATTAAAAAAATTAAAAATAATAAAAGTAAAAAAAAACAAAAAAATATACATAAATTCAAAAGATTTAAAGTACAAAAATCTAAAAAAAGAAAAATTTATAAAAAATACAATAAAAAAAAAGTTACTAAAAAATTTAAAAAAAAATATTTGCAAAATGGAGGCGATGCTGCTAGTGATGCTTTGGAAGCTGCAAATAAAAAAAATGAAGAATGGCAGGCTGAAAGAGCTGCTGCAGCCCAGAAGGCTGCGGATGAATCTGCTGCTGGAAATAAAGATTGGGTAAGTTCTGCCAAAAATATTTTAAAATATTTATCAGCTAGCCCTATTAAAGCTGGAGCTGTTGATGCTGCTAAAACTGCTGGAAAAGCTGTAGGAGAAGGAGCAGCTGCAGTAGTAGGAACAGACATAATAGGGGCGATGGCCGGCGCTGCAGCTTTACAAAAAACACAAAATACTACTATGCCTTGTGATGCACAAGCCCCTGGATTTAAACAAAGTTTAACTGCTATTGCTTGCTCCTTATTTGAAGATATGGGACTTTCAATGGCTAGACATGGAGTTGGTGGACAAGCAGTAGGATCTATGCCTGCAAATGATAGTGCTCATCCTTCATAATTTTTAATTTTTTTACTTTTAAAAAAAAATTGAAAACACTTAAAAATATAAATAGAATTTAAAACAGATGACAAAGCAATATTGTGCGCTAGTTGTAGATCGTTCTGGTTCAATGGCGGGCAAAGAACAAGATACTATTGGAGGAATTAATACCTGTGTTCAAGAACTTAAAAATCAAAAAGAATCTGGAGATGAAATTTTTATCACACTAAAATGGTTTGATCATGAACAAATTCTATATATGGATAAAGTTGCTATTGATGAATATAATCCTCTAAATATTTCTGATTTTAAACCTAGAGGACAAACTGCATTACTAGATGCGATGGGAGATACTATTAATTATTTTATTACTATGAAACAACATGATACTAATGCATTTGATAGTTGTATGATTTATGTAGCTACTGATGGTCTTGAAAATTGTAGTAGGAAATATACTAAAACTGGTATGAAAACATTAATTCAAAGTGCTAAAGATAATTATGATATTATGGTAATTTATATGGCTGCTAATCAAGATGCCATTCTTGAAGCTGGATCCATGGGAATTAACCAAAATAATGCTATTAATTATGATGAAAATGCAAACAGTACTCGTGCAGTTTATACAAGTGCAGCACGAGTTGCTCATAGAGTTCGATCAGGACAGAGTTCTTCTTTTCTAGGAGCTGAAAGACAAGCATCTCAACCAATACCTCCAACTCGACAAATGGCTTCTACTCCTACACGTTCAGTATCATCTGTTCCAAATAGAAATACACAACCTCCTATTATTGATCGTCAAACTGGTATGAGTAATGTACGAGCTACAAGATTTTCCAATAATCCTACTCCATCTACCCCTACTAGTTTCTCATCAATTCCAGAGTGGAAACAACATATATTTCTTGACGCTGCTAAGGATAATAATTGGCAAACAGTATATGGACTACTTAATGAGACTCCTGAACTAATTAATGTTGTTGGAGGATCAGCTAATCGTTGGACTGCTTTACATCAAGCATCCGGTGCAAATGACAAAGATGTAGTTAGCTATCTACTTTCTAAAGGAGCGAATAAAAACATTGTAAATAGAGATGGACTTACTGCTAGTCAAGTATGTACATCCCACGAAATTAAAGAAATTATTGATAATCAAATTCTACCTCCTCCTCCATCTCCAGTTCTAAGTTATAGTTCTTCTTAAATTAATTTAATATTATCTAGAATTACTATATGTATGTTTTTTTATTATAATATATTTTTTTTATTATAATAAATTTAGCTAAGGATTCGGAGGATCGAAAATACTAGTTATTACATTTTTTTGATCTGGATCATAAATCGCCACTAACAATTTTTGATTAGGAGGGCCGCCGCCGCCACCGGTCCTAGCTATTTGTACTGCTCTATCGCGAGCTGGACCAGGATATACCATTTCATTGAATAATTGTGAATTAAAAGGTATTTGACTTCCTCCATATAAGTTATTTGTTATAACTGATCCTATAGGAGCAAAACCTAGATCAAATTGACTAGTTCTATTTAAATTTCCATATAATTGTGTCAATTTCAGATTAATATTATAATTATATGAAAAAGCATTTTTATAAACTATATTCCAAAATTGTAAACTTTTTTGAGGAACTATCTGTTGAGCCTTTTCAGCAGTATCTGGTATTCGACTCGTAGTTTGTGCAGTGCCTAGAGCTTCTTGTTTCATAGCTTGCTCAAATGTTACTCTTGGTAAAGGTATAAGAGGTGGAGTACCTTTAGCTAATATCTCTATCACTGATTGAGGAGTACCAAATGGTATATTAATAATATAGACATAATATAATTTAAAATTATAAGCTGGAGGTCTATATAAAGGAGGTATTGGTAAAAAATTAAACCCAGGCATAGGTTGTTGTAACCCCCAAGCTCTACAAAATCCTGAACATTTACCTTTTTTAGGGTCTTTTAAAGTTCCTGCATTTAATGATGATCGTCTTATAAGTGCTCTTCTATTAGAAATAGATTTAGCACCAACACCAGAACCAGACGTATAAGTATTATAAAAATTTGTGTTATTAGAGGTATTAATATATTGATTCAGGAAAGGAATTCTATTACTCATTTATATATATATTAAATATTATTCTATTTTAAAATTCATACGTTTACTAGTTTTAATATTTTTAACTTTTGTTCTTTTTCCTAAAAATTTAAAATACCTATTTGCTAATCTAAATCTTTGAGGAATATTTTTTGCTTTTTTATATCTAGTTTTTCTATATTTATATAATACTTTTAATCTAGTATTTAATATCATCCCAACTTGCCAAATTCTTTTATGAGAATATTTTCCTTTTTTATATAATCTCTCTAAATTTTTAATAGTATTTTTAACATCATTTATAGTTGAATATTTAATTTTAATTGTATCTTTTGGATTTTTATCTATGTAGACATCAAATGATTTTTTTGGATTTTTGGGATTAAATAAAAATTGTTTTTTAGTTCCACCTTTCTGTTTTTTACACATTTTAAATGGAGCACACGAAGATCGCATTGTAAAACCTTTTATTTCTCCTTTACATTTTTTAATTGAAAATTTTCTTGGTAATTCAAATACTTTTTTATCTTTTCTTATACATTTTTTTGCGCTATAACTTTTTAATTTACAGCAATCTTGCATAAAATATATTGAGAAATTTTATTTGTTATTATTAATATAAATGGAGGACCTGTATAAGAAAAGATTTTATTGGAGTGATCCTCCATTAGCTAAAATTATGCATAAATGTGTAATTGGTCAAATTTTGGAATTTTATGATAATTCTGATCATGGAGGAAGTTATGGTAAATTAGTAGTTGATGATAACCGTTTTGGTGGTATTAATGGTATTGAGTTTTGCTTTTTTCCAGAACATATTGATAAAAAGACTAAAATTCCTATTGGCAATCATAAAGATAGATATGGAATAGGAGAAAAAACATTTGTTACTTTTGATGCTTTTCATTCTGATGCAGGAATGCATCCTACTTTAGAAACTGTTTATTGGGCGCATAATATTAGAATACAAAAAATTAAAGATCTTAAGGATCCTGATTGGGTTAATAGATAAAAATTTAAAATCTCTCAACTCTTCCTTTTTTATATTTAATTGTTCTAGCTCTATTTATTCTCTTTTTTCCTAATTCTTTAAATGTTTTAGGTGTTTTTTTTGTAATTCTTTTAGTAGGTCTATAAACATCATTTTTATATTTATAACCTACAGTTCCTCTTTGATTTCTCCATTTCTCTCTAAACCATCTAGCTAATCCTTTATCTCGATTTTTATGTCCTATATATGGATCTTTATTTCCATATTTTTTCTTAAAACTCTTTTTATAAGCTTGAACTAATAAACCACTTCTATATGCGCTGTGTTTTTTGATTTTTTTATATATTCTTTTTTTTGTTTCATTATATAGCTTTTGATCACGCGGTTCCATATATATATTAGTTATAAATATAAAATTGATAATAATTATTAAATATATATTTTCTTAAAGATGAGTAATAACCAACCAATACAGTTAGGTTTATGTTGTTTAAATTTGACAATGAGAGAACAAAAACCATCGGTATTTTCTTCAAGATCTATTATCTTAAAGACATTAAAAGATAAGGGAGTAGATTTTTTAAAAGAAAAAATTATTGAAAATTTAAAAGATACTTTAAAACTAATTGAATGGAATGAAGAAAATGGTATAAAAGTTTTTAGACTTAGTAGTGAATTATTTCCACATAAATCCAATCCAAAAGCTCAACATTATGATTTCGATTTTGCGAAAGATTTATTGAAAGAAGTTGGACTTTTAGCCAAAAAATATAATCAAAGACTTACTTTTCACCCTGGACAATATAATGTTATTGCTTCACCTAATTTAGAAGTTTTTAATAATACACAACTTGATTTGGATTATCATGCTTCGGTATTAGATCTAATGGAATTAGATAATAATTCAGTAATGGTAATTCATGGAGGTGGAGTTTTTAAAGATAAAGAAAAAACAAAATTTCGATGGTGTGAAAGGTATTTAATGTTGCCTGACCATATTAAAAATCGATTAGTGTTAGAAAATTGTGAAAAGAATTTTTCAATCCAAGATTGTTTAGATATAGCCGAAAAAGTTAATATACCAATTGTATTTGATACTCATCATTTTGAATGTTACAAACAATTACATCCAGAAGAATGTTTTAAAGATCCTGAATATTATATTCCTTTAATATTAAAAACTTTTGAAAAAAGAAATATTAAACCTAAATTTCACGTAAGTGAACAAGGTTCTGGTAAAATAGGTCATCATAGTGATTATATAGAAGTTATACCAAACTATTTATTAGAAATTCCTAAAAAATATGGAATAAATATTGATATTATGATTGAAGCTAAAATGAAAGAACTTGCTATATTTAAATTATATGAAAAATATCCATTTTTAAATTGTAAAAGTGATAATAGTATACCATCTTGTGAATTATGTCAAGAAATAGAAGGTCAGGATTGTGAGTGTTGTAGACCGAAATTTACAATTAAAGTAAAAAAAAACAAAAAAAAACTATTGTAGATAGAATATATTATCAAAATTATAAAGATATTTTCCCAAAAATATTATCTCATCACTAGATCTATTCCATTCTTCTGGAGAGATTATAGATAAAATTTCTTTATTGTTTATTTTATAATGATAATAATAATTTCCAACTACTTTTTTACAAGTCATATCTAATGAATGTAAATGATCATTTATACTTATATTATTTATAATTTCTTTAGCTTTCAATTGCAGATTAGCAATTTGTTCAGCTAATAGCATTAATTGTCCATATCCAGAATAATTATTTTTTATTGTATCTATTTGATGATCATCATTTAAAGATAACATTTTAAAAAGTCTTGTACTTACATCTTTATCTAAATTAGATAATGCCATATATTATTATATAATTAATTTTTTATATATTAATTATATAAATGAAAGAAACAATTATAAAATTTCAACGAGGCCCTTTTCCAAAAAAATATACTGCATTTGTTCGTAATAAAAAAACCCATAAAATAAGAAGAATAAATTTTGGCGATAGAAGATATCAACAGTATAAAGATAGAACTCCTTTACATTTATATTCAAAGTTAAATCATTTAACAAGAAAAAGACAAGAAAATTATTTTTCTAGACATTCTGGAACTAAAAAACGTGGCGTTGCTATCAAAAAAGAAATTAGAAAAAGTCATGGTTATTATAATCCTAAAATATTAAGTCATGAATATTTATGGTAATAATAAAATTATATTATAAATTTTATTATTTTTATTTTATTATATTTAAAATACTTAATTCGATAACGCTACAATGTTGGCTTCGGTTAATTTATCTAAAATACTTACTTTATTTGATTTACTACTAATCCAAGTTTTTTCTAAGTTAGGATGTTTTTCTACTTTGAAAAATTCACGCCACAAATCTTTATCTTTATTATAACATTCTTTGTAGTAAACAACATATTTTTCTAACATATCTTGTGTAATACCTTCAGGTAATGGTCTTGCATTATGTTTACGAGTAAGCTTAGGTCTGTTTGAATTTTGTTCACTTTGTGTTGCCCATCTTAAATTCTCTCGTCTATTATCTAATTTATCTTGATTAATGTGATCTACACTATAATTCTCTCCAGGTTTGTCTTCAATTCTACGCATAATTAAATCATGTAAGTATCTGGTAGTTCCATCTAGTTTACAGCATATATAACCTCCACCACATTTGTAGACTTTCCAAAAATACCAAGTTGTATTTAAATTATCAATAAAATCAACATCAATAGTAGATATTTTACTTTGAACATATTGTTTCTTTCCACGACCATAGTTACATCTCAAAAATTCGTAATTTTCTTCATTTTTCATAATAATAAATTATTATTATGAAATTTTAAGTCAATTTTTTTATTATTTTTTTTTAAAATTTTTTGTGACCATTTATGCACTCTAATTACTGTACGCCAATCCGCCCATACCACTCATAATACGGAGAACATTGTAGTTAGTGGCGTAGACACGAACCTTGGCGGTCGATGTGCCTTCAACAGTGGCATTCGAGAGGACGAGCTGAAGGGTAGCATTGTCAATTCTCGAGAAATTACAAGTGCCAGAGGGCTGGTGTTCCTCAGGGCGGAGGGCGAACGAGTAGACATTAATACCAGTGTCGGGGTTACGGGTGTGCGCCTGATAGGGCTGGACTAAATCGAAGTATGTTCCTTCACGCTCCGAGAAGCGATCCTGGCCATTAAGCTGAAGCTTGGCAGTGACAACGGGATTCTCACCCCAGCAGTGGAGGTAGAGCGAAGTTTCTGTGAGAACGAATGTACCCGCATCCGAAACAGTGGACTGGTCAGGCTGTCCTTCAGAGTGAGCTAAGTGAGGAACAGTGTAGGCACCACCTCTAAGAGTGGGATCCTTAGGAACATCAATATTAGGAGCACCTCCCTGATCATAGCCTGTGTGGGGAACACCATATGTGCTAGTACCAGGTCCTCGAGCAGTTGGGGGTCCAGTTGGGCCACCAGGAACTAAATCAGGATGGTTAGCGAAGAAGTCTAAACCGCCTTCAACGCCAACTGTGTTCCATAACCAAGCTCCAGTGACATCCTCAGCTCCAGCATCAACAAAGAGACCATCAGGGCCAATGAATGCATTGGAAGTAGGAGCACCGCCACTACCACCAGCAATCGAGTTAGGGCCACCAAACGAGTGAACAGCATTAGGAAGAGCATCAACCGCATCAGTGTAATTGAAGGGCTGAGCACCTAAGATTCTGTTAAGAAGCTCACCGCAGAGAAGCGACGAACAGTAATCAACATTAGCATCAGGCTGGACTACCCAGATAAGCTCCTTGCAAGGGTGATTGAAATTGAGCTTAATTTTATTGGAAGACGAACCAACCGACTCATCTCCAGTGAACTGAAGCTGTTCAATTAAATATTCGTGGGGATTCTGAGCCATACGTCTACGTTCATCAGTGTCTAAGAAAACATAGTCAACATAGAGCGAAGCCGCAACTAAAGACTGATTGTAAGCTGTGGTAACTTTAACACTGGCACCATTCTGGCAATCCGAAAGAGTGGAAACAGCCCATAAGCACTCATCAATAGGACGAATGTCAAGATTAATCTTAACTTCGTGATACTGGAGAGCAATTAAAGGAAGGGCAAGACCTGGATTGCGGCAATACCAGAATAAGAAAGGAACGTATAAAGTTGTTTCAGGGAGCGCATTTCTGGGTGTGCAAACCTGTCTAGGCGCATTGGAGTCGCAAGGACCATCAATGTCCGAGAACGAGGGATCAGTGATGAAGGTAAGCTGTGTAGTATTACCAATCATCTTGTAGTAACCACGTTCCTGTTCCGATGTAAGAGTGAGCTGATTCCAAATGTGCATCCAGTCACCATACTGACGATCAATTCTCTGACCACCAATTTCAACTTCAACCTGAGAGATTAACTGCTCTCCAGGGAAATCAAGCCATCTGGCATAAACATCATTTCCAAATCTAGGTAAGCCAGTAGGATCGGTAATTCCATAGCCGTTAACATTAGTAGGGTTAACATTGGGGTTGTTTTTCATCGACTGATTAATTTCAGGAAGTGTAACTTGTAAATAAGTTCTGAAAGCTAAATCACCATTACGGCTAATTGTACAGGTTACACGACGACCAAAGTCAGCCTGTCCGTTGAATGTCTGTTCAATAGATTCCATAGCAAAGTTAGTATATCTACGGTATGTTACCTTCCAGAAGGTAATTTGGGGATTACCAGTAAGGTAAACGTCCTGAGCACCATAGGCAACAAGTTGCATTAATCCTCCTCCCATATTATTATAATATTGCTAAAGAAAAAAAAATTATGCAAAACAATTTATTAATTTATTTAAAATAATATTAACACACTATTTTAAATTTATTGATTTTATTACCTATTAACATTATAGATTTTTTATTTTTTATAAAATTAATTTTATTATATATAGTAATAAATAATTTAATAGAGAAATCTTAATATAAAAATTATTAAATATTTATATTTAAATATAAATATGCCTAATTTTAAGCCTAAAAATTGTAAAAAATTAATTATAGATGAAAAGAAAAATGAAACATTAGATAGTAAACATAAAGATTTCCAAAATACTTTTTATGAAAATGACAACATAATTATTCCTAAATTGAATAAAGAAATTTCTGAGCTAAAAACTCAATTACAAGATTTAGATTTATCAATTGAAAAAAAATTAGAGGTTGAAGAAAACCTAGAACTTCTCAAAAAAGAAAAACAATATTACAAATGTCAAAAAAAACAATATTATCTACAAAATATGCAACATATATTTGATTATTTTGAAAGTAAAAAAAACATATCTAATGGATTAAATAATGAAAAAGTAAAATCTTTAAATAATTTTTTTAATATATCGACAGATAATCAATCTATTAAAAATGATGATTCATTAAATTCTGTCCAATCTTATTTTCAAAATATTAATGAAACTTTTATTGATCAAAATAATTATATATTTCCAACTGATATTTGTAATGTTTGTAAAAAAGGAGAATTAATTCCTATAGAATATGAAGGAATTTTAGTTTGTAATAATTGCAGCAGTAATACTAAATTTTTAATTGAAAATGAAAAACCTTCCTATAAAGAACCTCCAAAAGAAGTATGTTTTTATGCTTATAAAAGAATTAATCATTTTAGAGAAATTATTGCTCAATTTCAAGCAAAAGAAACTACACAAATACCTGACCAAGTTTTAGAAAATATAAGATTTCAAATTAAAAAAGAAAGAATAGATCTCTCTCAGATTACTAACAAAAAAGCTAAAGAAATATTAAAAAAATTAGGATATAATAAATACTATGAACATATTCCATTTATTAAAGATAAATTAGGTATTAAACCTCCAATTATGTCTCAAGAATTAGAAGAAACTTTATGTAATCTATTTTCTTCAATTCAAGAACCATATTCAAAGTTTTGTCCAGAAGAGAGAGTTAATTTTTTGAATTATTATTATACTGTCTATAAATTATGCGAATTATTGGATCAAAAACAATTTCTTCCATATTTTCCTATGTTAAAAGATAGAGAGAAAAGAATAGAACAAGATGAAATATGGAAAAAAATTTGTAATGAATTAGATTGGGAATTTATTCCTACTATTTAATATTAATTAATCTTTTAAAATATGACATTGATGACATAAAATTTGTAAATTAGAATACTCTGTTTTACCACCATTACACCATTTTTTTATATGATCAGCTTCATATTTTATAGTAGTTAAATCTTTTTGACAATTATTACATTTATTTTTTTGTTCTTTTAATTTATCACTTATCATTTTTTTATTAAATAATCTATTATTAGTATTATCTTTAGGATCATAATGCTTATCTATAATAGTATCAATTAATTTAATTAACCCTTTTTGAAACATTGCATTTCTTGATCTACAGTTTAATTTTTCTTGAATATCAATAGTTAGTATTTCTTTATTAAAATCATTTAGAATATTTTGGATATAACGAGTAAAATTAGCCATATTTTTTAATTTAAAACATAATCTACTAATTATAAATTTATAAGGTATAAAATATTTATTAAATTTTTTCTTATCATTGCTAAATATTTTTTCACTTGTTAATCTTTCAATAATTTTTATAATCAAATTTAATTTATTTTTAATTTCTTCTTTGTTATTTATTAAAAAATTATTAACGTCTTCTTCTGTTTCACCAATGTTTTTTTTTAAATAATTATCTATTATTGTATTTATTGATGACCAACTGGTCGGCATATTATTAGATAAAACAATAAAAGATATTATTTCTGTTTCTATTTCACCTCTCTGATCTTTTTTATTTAAAAATTTATTAAATTGTAATTTGTTTTCTGAAATAATTTCATAAAATGGATTATATAAAACTTTATTAAATTCATACTCATTCAGTGTTTTACTACTACGATTTAAAATTTCATACATATCTTTTCTTTTATTAATATCAGTTCTATAACTTGAATCTAAATGGTTAAATATAAAATTATAATTTCTTATTTTTGACTGATCATCTGGATTTAAATCTTTAAAATATTTTTTATTATATTTTTTATATTCTTCACATGTAATGTATTTATCAACTAAAAAAAATTTTCCATTTATAAAATCAGTAGCTGTAGTTATGCGATGCATTCCATCTAATATTTCTTCAGAATTATTATCTGGATTTAATATAGTCCATATAGGATTCATTGCTCTATTTAATAACATTGTTTCAACAAATCTGGTTTTTAATTTATCATCCCATGCATCATAATCTCTCTGAAAATCAGGATTTTTATTTATCCATATTTGTTTATATGCAAAAGCCATCTCTTCATTAATTCTTGCATTTATAATAGATAGAGGTAGTGTTGTCATTAGACCACTCTTAAAAATAATTAGACTCTTTTTTTTAAATCAATTATATATATTTTAAATAGTTAGAGAGAAAAGAATAGAACAAGATGAAATATGGAAAAAATATGTAATGAATTAGAATGGGAATTTATTCCTACAATTTAATTAATTTTAAATTCGGTTTTTGAGTAAATTTAATTACTTTATGATTTTTATATGGATAATATTTATTACATTCTATAAAGAGTAAAATATTATTGTAAAATGCACCAAATATACCATATTCTTCCCAATCATCACTTATTTTTAAATAATAAATCTGACTGTCAAATAATAAACATAAAGATTTATTCTTAATTTTATATGATTGTTGATTTAAATTTATAGGCACATAATTATTTACTATAGAATATAATCTTTTACAATTAAAATAATAATCATTATTAAAATTATTTCCTACTTTACACATATAATTGATAATATTCAGAAATATTGGATTCCCTGGAGCAGTTTTTAAAAATCCATTAAAAATATCTTTAACTCCTCTATTATTTGTTACAAATACCATATCAAAATCATCTAATAAATTTATATTATTAATTAATACACTATCTGCATCTAAATAATAACCACCTGTTTCATATAAAATACAATATCTCCATAAATCTACTTTATGTGCAATTTTTTCATAACTATTAAATAAATCTAAAAATTTTAAACCATACTTGTTTTTTAAATATATCCGCATATCTTCTAATGTATATAATTTATATTCAAAATCTTCTGGTATATTTTTTTTATTTTGAGTTTCTATTTGCGGTGGCAAACTACATTCCCAGGCTTGATAAAAAATTTTAGGAACACTCATTAATTTATTTAAATATTTATTTTTCACAATATTTACTAATAATAATTGGATTATTAACATAAGACATAAAACAATCCAGTTCTTCTATCCTATTTGTCTCTAATTGTTTATTTATCAATTCTTCCTCTTGCATTAGATCCTTTAATTTTAATGATGAATAAATCATTGTAATAACTAAACAAATATACATAAATATAACTCCAATATCAATAAAATGTTTATAATCTATACTATTATTTGAATAACTAATTAATTTTTCATAATACATTTTTTCTCTAATAATTTCCAAAAATTTTCCATGCCCTCCATATAATTCTCTATCACATTCAATCCATTCTACTTTTTTTGTCTCACCTGGTTGACTTACTAAATTTATCTTATTTGCAAATTCTTCTTCAATATGAAAATGGACTACAATTGTTTCTATCCACGCATTATCTGTTGTTCTTGGATCATCAAATGTTGATCCTGCATAAATTACTTCACCATTACTAAATACATAATCCAGCAAGGCTTCATCTTCTCCATCACATGTTTCTTCTTTAAATTCTCTACGTAATGTTTCAGAATAATTCTCTCCTGGATCTACAAATCCTCCTGGTATAGCCCATTCATTTGTATCTTCTCTTAATACTGCTACAAAATATAATTTATTATCAAACCAGCAAGTAACTACCGGATCAGCTGCATGTTGAGGTCCAAATTTAGACAAGATTCCTCTACCTTTTAAACCTGTCTTAACTGGTGTAACTGGTTTTCCATTAACAAATTCAATACCAGCTTCTTTTAGAGTAATTAGTTTCGCTTCTTTATTAAACCAATACCAAACTAAACGATTTTCTAATTCTTCTTGACTTATATTCAATGGATCTTCATAAATTGGTGTAGGAGTTTTTAATTTCTCAAAAAATGGACAATTCTTTTCATAATCAGGATCATCAATATCACAACGAGTAGGATAAAGAGGATGTGTCATTTTTATAACAATAAAAAATTGTTTTTAATATTTCAATTTTTAATATTAATTTTCGTCAATTTTAATTTTTTGACATCTTGGTAATTTGATCTTTAATACTTTTTCTATTTTTGCAATGTCACTATTATTTGGAATATCTTTATTTGTTTCCCATCTACCAAGTACCTGTTCAGAGATTCCTAATTGCATTGATAATTCTTTTCTATTTTTTTTAACAGTAGTTCTTGCTTGAGAAATTAAGGAACCCAAATTTTGTGGTGCCACTAGTTTAGTTTCTTGTTTAGAAATATTAGGATTTGGTTTTGATTTTTTTTCATTATCATTCTTTTTATTTGATAATACAACTGTTTGCCAATCTTGATGATTCATTTTATTTTATTTTAAATAATATAAAATAAAATCAATTTTAATTTTAATCTTTTATTTTTTTCACAGGAGAACTATTTGGTCTAT